>Ga0137394_10002477_pt1 | contig 13656 bp, 12 predicted proteins | sample czobulk116metaG_FD_108278 | JGI IMG/M metagenome (GOLD analysis project Ga0137394, IMG submission 108278) | Vadose zone soil microbial communities from Angelo Coast Range Reserve, California, USA - czobulk1.16 metaG | ecosystem: Environmental > Terrestrial > Soil > Vadose zone | place: USA...
CGGGGTCGCTGGATGACGCGTTCCGCGGCGCGACGGCGAACATGGCGCAGTGGCTGACGGACGAGTACAAATTGACGCCGTCCGAGGTAGCGCAGGTGCTGGGCACGTCGGCGGAATACAAGGTAAGCGAAGTGGCCGATCGCAACGCCGGGATGGTGCTGAAGATCAATAAGGAACGGTTAAAAACGCTAAAGCCCCCGGCGAACTAAAGGAAAAAGACGCTCCCTCGGCTGCGTTCCGGACAAGTTCAGGCCCGCCACCACAAGGAGAGCCAGGAAGGCTCAGGGGAGCGCTGCGACCGGAAGAAACCGTTCATGGCCGAAAGAACCAGGAAGAGTCCGACGGCGAAGGTCGGGGCCCAAGGGATCCAATTCCAGACCGGCCGGTCAATCATGGCTAGCGAGGGATTGCCAGGGTCATACAGGACAATCACGGGAACATTTTTGCTTCCTGCGATTCCAGCCCCGAGCCAATCCTCAAATTGGACGAAGCGGTCGTTGGTGTGAAATTCGACGATGGGCATATAACCGTTGGTAGTGGTTGAGGTGGTGCCGGATGTGGTCCTGAAAGATTCTTGTTTGTAACCGAGGATTCTTCCGGGCGCTCTCACGCCTTCACGGATCAGGTGAAAATGCGCGTGACCCATAAAATAGCCAAGACCCAGGAAAACCAGTCCTGCGACTATTTGCGGGATCCACGCGTAGCGGAGGATTTTTGCCCGGTTGTTGGTCATCCAAGAAACGAGTTGGTTGGCGGAAGCCATGGACTGGCTCCTATCGAAGGCGGCGATTGGGAGTCAGGCGCGAGGCTGCCTGTCTCTCCAGAGTTAATCTAGCACAGCAACAGAGCGGGGCGATTTCGGGGCTCCGAGATGTGTTCCAAGACCGGGACGCAGTTGAAATTCGCCTCGGGCCTTCACACCGGTCCTGCCAAACTACGAGCGGGTCGAAGCAAACAGTGACCCGCTCAAAGTAAGCGCGGCTGCTTTACAAGACCACAGAAAGAGTTGCCGTCCGAGTCGTCCCGTTATACGAGGCCGAGATCGTGGCGGAGGTCGAGAAGAGAATTATGGATGTGTTCACCGTGAAGTTCCCACTGGTGGCTCCTGCCGGAATGAACACGCTGGATGGCACCCTGGCCGCGCCGTTGTTGCTGGAAAGCACGACTGTCGCACCGCCAGCGGGAGCCGGAGCGCTTAGCGTTACCGTGCCCGTGGAAGATTGCAAGCCGCCAATAACGCTCGTGGGATTCAAGGTCAGCGACGAAAGAGTCGGGGGTGGAGGAGGCACAGGCGCCACGGTAAGGGAGGCCGACCTGCTAATGGCACCGTAGGACGCAGAGACGGTGACCGTGGTCGATGCGGCGACGGCACTGGTGCTGACCGTGAACGTTGCGCTCGTAGCTCCAGCCGCAACCGCCACGCTGGTAGGCACCCTGACCGCGGCAGTGTTGCTGCTGGAAAGCGCGACTGTCGCACCACCAGCAGGAGCCGGCCCGCTCAACGTAACCGTGCCGGTGGAAGATTGTGCGCCGCCAACGACGCTTGCCGGATTCAGGGTCAACGCCGCGAGAGTGGGGGGTGGAGGAGGTGCAGCCGTCACGGTGAGCGAAGCTGCCTTGCTCACGCCGCCATACGACGCAGAGATAGTAACCGCGGTCGACAGAGCAACGCTACTGGTGCTGACCGTGAACGTTGCGCTCGTAGCTCCGGCCGGAATCGCCACGCTGGAAGGCACACTAGCCGCCGCGGTGTTGCTGCTGGAAAGTGTGATTTGCGCGCCGCCAGCAGGAGCCGGCCCGCTCAGCGTCACCGTGCCGGTGGAGGAATTCCCGCCAATGACGCTCGTGGGGTTCAGCGCCAGCGAGGAAAGGGAGAGGACCGGAGCAACTGAAGATTGCTCGAAGATCAAGACTGCGGGATTGGGATCGCTGAGAGAAACCGCCACAAACTTCGAGGCGGAGATCATATAGATGACGGCGTTGCCGCCTGTCCCGGAAGTAACCGTCATGGTTCCTTTGCCGTTTGTTGGCGACGAGGCTAGGGAGTACGTGGCTGTAAACGTTGCGCCGGAGACCGGTCCGCTTGGGGCGCCGATATCCTCGGCACCGGTGATATTGCCCGTCGGGGTGGCACCGTCCGCCGAGAACTCGCCGGAGAAGACGAGCACTCCGAATGCCGCCGGGTTGGTCGCAAAGCCAGCATACATGCCCTTCAGCGTAGTGTTGGTGAACGAACCGGCGGCCTGGGGTTCGCCGAACCCGAACAAAACATTGGAATCCGAGACGAAGAGGAAAATTTGATTCAAGTTCACCAGGTAGGCAACCAGGTTGAATCCTCCAACCGTAATCGATGTACGCCCGTCGCTCGCCACACTGTACGTCCCCGGCGCGTCGGTGAAGGAATTGGGCGCCCTGCAGTAGTTCTCGTCCCAGGTCAGGGAAAAGGCGCCGCTGCCGTTGGCGGTGAGCAAACCCGCGCCCGCTTTGGGTACCGAGCCTGTTCCGCCACCGCACACGGAGAGTCCGGTGAGGTAAATCACCATGTTGCCGTTCAGCGAGGCGTTGGTGAAACCTCCCGCGGGGATTTGCTGCTGCACCACGACGCCATTTAGCAAGGGGGTCGCAGTCGTAACCGGGTCACTCACCATCACAAACAGTTTTCCTGGATTTACGATGTAAAAGACGAAATTCAGGCTGTCGGGTGTTCCGCCAAACGTGAAGGCGAGGTTCATGGTGCCCCGCCCCGTGGCAATATTGGACACGGTGTAATTCGCCGCCGTAAAGTTCATCGAATAATCGATGCCATAGGCGTTGACGTCCCCGGCTGCGTTGGTGAGAGTGCCAGTGCCGTTCGAAGTAAAACGGCCCGCGATCGCGGCGCGATTATTCGCATTATCGAAGCCGGCGGCGCCAAACGCGTAGTCGCCCGTTATTCTGGAAGTGCTGTATGCCGTGGTATCCACCTTCTCCATAGTTCCCGAGCCGATCGTTCCGGTGCCTCCCGCGGCATCGATCTCGATAAACTGGGCGTTGCCGTTGGCCATCATCGCGAAGGCGAGCTTCGCGCCGCCGGGGATATTGAAGGTCATCACACCGCGGTTGTCAGCGCCGATAGCGTACGCCCCGGTAAACGCTATGGCGGTTAGCCGCGCACCGGGTCCTACGCCGTTGGCGTCCAGTTCGCCGTTGGTCACATTCCCGGCCCCGTCCGCCGTGAATCTTCCTACAGCGGCAAAAACAACCGAGCTGCCGGCGTTCCCAGTGAGCCCGTCGAAGGTAAACGCGTAATTGCCATTCAACGCGGCGTTGTTCACGCCGGTATTGGTCTGGCCTTGAACTTTCGAAGCAAAAAACAACGCGAAACATAGGATCAGCAGAGCATTCAGCTTACGCATCTTTCCTCCACTTGCTGGATGGACGATTGAATCTGTCGCTTTTCTCGCGAACGTACGGCCTACGACTGAAGCGCACGGGAGGGAAGGGCGCCACGCCTTAAACCTGAATCATGCTCATGGTAGGCACGAGGAACACTTAAGATTCACACTCGCCAGAGCTACGCTTTCCGAAAGCATTGAGCTCTAACATGAGACTCCCAAATTTTTGTTTACACGCCCTAAATTAGCTCATCCACTCTTTCCTACTGTCGGCTAAGTTCGAGGCAGCTCGCCGCCGCACTATCTATGCTTTAGTGGCGACAGAATGGCAATCGGGTGGATGCCGCAAAACCAAGCTCGGGAAATACCTAAACGAGGACAATGACTGATCGGGTCAATTAAGGAAGAGACCTGCCCTGACCTGCGGAACCGCAGGCGGCGATTGAAAATCACGTGCTTTTCCAGCTGCGAATTTGTTTTGATGAAATCCGGTCACTTTTTGGGGTGAAAAGTGCTAAACGAGGAAGCCGAGATGAGAAATTGGCCTTCGGCGCTCTCGACCGGCTCCAATTTCACGTTGTGATCCTGCTCGCTTCTCTCATAGACCTGGGTTCGCAAATAATAGACTTTGCCCGCTTCCGCCTTGAGAGTGATCGCAGAACCGATGCGCTTCGCCGTTTTTTTGAAGGTACCCGATTGCCAATTTGTGCAGACCTGATGATCGCCTGGGTCCGCCGAAAAGAAAAAATAGGACTTGCCCTTGTTGGCACCGATCCATGCGCCATCGAGCCCCACCCTCATCGTCGGGCCGTGCACCATGTCCTCGAAGATATAGACAACTGCTTTGCCCACTTCCGACGGAGCGACCGGGTGCTGTTTGTCGTTCGTCTTCACATCGAATTGCGCCTCACTTGGGCCGCAGCCACTACGGGAAGGAGTAGGCGCTGCCGGGTCCTGTGCAAAGACGGGCGGCGCGAAAAGAAGGATTATGAGAATGGCTTTCGTCACATATGTAGGACGTGATGCGACGATGCCCCTCAATTTACCTACGTGAGACTGCCGGTGGAGGCGAGCTTGGCGTACCACTGGCCGGAGTCCTTGATGGTGCGCTTTTGCGTACGGAAATCCACGAATGTAAGACCAAAGCGCTGGGCATAGCCTTCGGCCCATTCGAAATTGTCCATGAGGCTCCAGTGATGATAGGCGCGGACGTTGGCGCCGTGCAGCATGGCGCGGCCGAGGGCGTGGAGGTAGCCGCGCATGAACTGGATGCGGCGTTCATCGGGGATGCGGCCGTGTTCGTCGGGGCAATCGAGATAGGAGCAGCCGTTCTCGGTAATTTCCAGGGGCGTGGTCTTGTATTCGCGTGAGATGCGAAAAAGAAGATCGTGGAAGCCGTCGGGCCAGACTTCCCAGGCAAAATCGGTGAGCGGGCCTTCGTGGGCGTCGAAATTGTGGACGCCCGTGGCGTCTTCGCCAGCCCCCGGAGGAATGGCGGAAACGAGCTGGCGGCGGTAGTAGTTGATGCCGAGAAAATCGAGCGGGGCGCGGCATAACTCCATGTCGCCGGACTTGACGCCCATGAGGTCGAGCGGATTGTCACCGGGAAAGGCTTTGGGGTATTCGCCGCGCAGGGCGGGGTGGATGAACCAGACGTTGCCGAGCGCGTGCGCGCGATCGGCGGCCTGGCGATCGGCGTCGCTTGAGGTGGCGGGCTGGCAGTGGGCCATGCTGAAGGCGGTGCCGACCTGGAGCTTGGAGTTGACGGCTTTGATGGCGCGGAAGGCCTGGCCCTGGGCGATGTTGACGACGTGCGTGGCGCGCATGCAATCGGCAAAATTCTTGCGCGCGGGGGCGTGAATGCCCCAGCCGTAGCCGAGAAACGTGAAGACCCAAGGTTCGTTGAAAATGCACCAATGAGAGATGCGGTCGCCGAGGGCACGAACGGTGGCGTCGGCATAGTCGGTGAAGCGAGCGGCGAGATCTCGATTGGGCCAGCCTCCGGCTTCTTCCAATTTCTGCGGGAGATCCCAATGATAGAGCGTGCCAAGCGGGCGGATTTTGGCTTCGAGGAGCGCGTCGGCGAGACGCTTGTAGTAGTCGAGGCCCTTGGGATTCGGTGCGCCGTCGCCGTCGGCCTGGATGCGCGGCCAGGAGATGGAGAAACGATAGCTGGTCAGGTTTAGCGCTTTCAGGAGCGCGATGTCTTCTTTGTAGCGATGGTAGGAATCGCAAGCGACGTCGCCGGTGGCGGCACCCTTCACCTTGCTGGGGGCGTGCGAGAAGCGGTCCCAGATGGACTCGCCCTTCCCGTCTTCGCTCCAGGCGCCTTCGATCTGATAGGCGGCGGTGGCCGCTCCCCAAATAAATTCATCGGGGAACTGGAAGGGCGCGAAACGCGTCTGCGGCTCAAGCAGTTCGCTGATAAGGCCATGGCCGGGAGGCAATACAGAAAAAGAGGCAGCGGCACCAAACGCGGTGGAGAGAAATTCACGGCGATTCCATCTGCTCACGGGACTCCCTCCTCGACTACGGCGTTCGCGAATTCGAATGGGGTGTTTCCGGCCGACGGCCAAATAATACGTCAAGAAGGATGAGGGCGGCACCAATGGCGATGGCAGAGTCGGCGACGTTGAAGGCCGGGTAGCGGTAGGTGCCAAACCACACTTCGAAGAAATCCGTCACCGCGCCGTGAACCATCCGGTCGGTGACGTTGCCGGTCGCTCCACCCAGCAAGAGAGCGAGACCTCGGACGGCAAGCGCGCCGCTAGTCTGGCTCGTGACTAGCAGCCATGCAAGCACAGCGATGACCGCGATCGAGCCCAGAATCAAAACGATGCGCGTGCCCGTGGAGGCGGAATCCGACAGGAGGCCGAAAGCGAGGCCGGGATTGCGGCTGTGCACGAGATAGACGAAATTGTGGATTAATTCGTGGCGCCAGCCTTCGACCGTTTGCGATTCAAACCAAGCTTTGGTGGCGCGGTCAAGGACCACGACGGCGAGCGTGAGCCAGAGCCAGCGCAGTCTTGTTGGGACCGTCAAATGTTGCTCCTACTTTTCGGGCGCACACTAAATGGCCTGCGGCGATTGCAAAGGCGCACAGCCTTGAAGGCTGTGCCACGGGCCTAAGCGCCGCTGGATGCTTGGCCCAGGGAACCCTCGATTTCGGCGAGGGCTTCGGAGCAGCGCTCGCAGACGGTCGGATAACGGGAATTTTCGCCGACACGCTTCGAATAGTTCCAGCAGTGTTCGCATTTCGCGCCGTCGGCGCGCTCGATCTTGAGCGTCAGGCCCGGCAATGTCTCGGCCGGGATGGATGCGGCGATGGCCGATGGCTTGACCTCGACTTGCGAAACGATGAAGAGCGCGGGGAGAACGGACTGCTTCTCTTCGAGGAGTTTCTGCAGCCCCGCCGCTTCCGGCCCGGCGTGCAGATGGACTTTCGCTTCGAGGCCGCCCCCGATGATCTTCGCGGCACGGGCCTGTTCGAGGGCCACGAGCACAGCAGAGCGCACCTGCGCGAGCCGCTCCCACTTCTCCGCCGCGTCTTTGGCGATTCCGCAAGCAAGCGCGTCCGCTTCCGGAAACAATGTCATATGCACGCTTTCGCACTCGCTTTGCGCTTTCGGCAAATACTTCCAGATCTCCTCGGAAGTGAAAACCAGAATGGGAGCAGCGAGGCGGACCAGCGCGCTGCTGATCTTCCACACCGCGGTTTGCGCCGAGCGGCGCGATTTATTCTTGGGCGCCTTGGTGTACAAGCGATCTTTCAGCACGTCGAAATAGAACGCGCTGAGATCGACGACGCAGTAATCGTGAATCGCGTGGTAGACGCGGTGAAATTCGTAATTCGCATACCACTCGCGGCACTTTTTCACCAGCTCGGCCGTACGATCCAGCATCCAGCCGTCGATTTCCTCGAGTTGATCGCTGGAAAGCGCGTCGCGTGACGGATCGAAATCGCCGAGGTTGCCCAGAGCAAAGCGAAATGTGTTTCGAATCTTGCGATACGCTTCGCTGAGCTGAGTCATCACGCGCTCGCTCATTTTAACGTCGGCTTGGTATTCCACTGAGCCGACCCAGAGGCGAAGCAAATCCGCTCCCCACTTTTCGCAAATCTCGATGGGGTAAAGCGCGTTCCCCAACGATTTGGACATGGGGCGGCCCTGCTCGTCGAGTGTCCAGCCGTGCGTGACCACTCCGCGATAGGGCGAACCGTCGCGCACTCCTGTCGCCACCAACAGCGAACTGTGGAACCAGCCACGATATTGATCGGGCCCCTCGAGATAAACGTCGGCGGGCCATTCGGCGCCCTTAAGGACGGATAGATTCGAAGAACCGGAATCGAACCATACGTCCAGGATGTCGTTTTCCTTGCGCCATTTCGACGCTCCACACGCGCACTTCGTTCCCGCGGGCAGCAATTCTTCGGTTGTGTGTTGGTACCAGGCGTCGGCGCCTTCCTTTTCGAACCACTTCACGACATTGCGCAGCGCCTTGAAATCCTCCAGCCGCGTTCCGCAACCCTCGCAATAGAAAACAATGATCGGGACGCCCCAGAATCGCTGGCGCGAGACGCACCAGTCCGGGCGCTTCTCGATCATTTCGTACATGCGATCTTCGCCCCACGCGGGGAACCACTTTACCTGGTGAATCTCCTCCAGCGCTTCCTGACGCAGCGTTTTTTGTTTTCCGTGAGCGGCCTGGTCCATTTTGATGAACCACTGCTCGGTGGCGCGGAAAATTACGGGGTTGTGGCAACGCCAGCAGTGCGGGTAGCTGTGCTTGTACTCGTGGTTGCCGAGGAGCGCGCCGCGATCATTGAGAAGTTTTACGATGATGGGATTCGCGGTGAAGACATCTTTGCCCTTGTATTCGGGCAAACCTTCCAGATACACGCCCTTGTCGTCGAGCGGTGCGTAAATCTCCAGTCCATATTTTTGGCCGGAGTTGAAGTCGTCGGCGCCGTGGCCGGGAGCGGTGTGGACGATGCCGCTGCCCTGATCGAGCGTGACGTAGTCGGCCAGAATGCCGGGTACCTGGATCGGGAGGAACGGGTGCTGAAATTTCATGCCATCGAAATCGCGGCCCTTGAAGGTGGCGCGAACTTTGGCTTGTTTGATGCCGCACTCGGATTGGAGCGCGGCAACGCGATCGGCGGCCAGGAGCAGAGCGCCCTTTTCGGTTTCGACGACGGCGTATTCGAAATCGGGATGAAAGGCGAGCGCGCGATTGTGAGGAATAGTCCAAGGCGTGGTGGTCCAGATCACGGCGCTGACATCGGCTCCGATCTTCGGAGCTTGGCCTCTGCCGCCGACGACAGCTGGGAACTTCACCCAGATGGATGGGCTGGTGTGATCTTCGTATTCGACTTCGGCTTCGGCGAGCGCGGTGCTGTCGTAGATGCACCAGTAGACGGGCTTGCGGCCTCGGTAGACGTAGCCTTTTTCCATGAAATCGAGAAACGCGCCGGCGATGGTGGCCTCATATTCATGGCTCATCGTGAGATAGGGATCGTTCCAGCGGCCGAAAATGCCCAGACGCTTGAAATCTTTCTTGTGCTGCTCGACGTATCGCAAGGCGAATTGGCGGCAGAGCTTTCGGAATTCCGCCGGCGGCACCTTCCCTTTTCCGCCCAGCTCTTTTTCCACCTGTGTCTCGATCGGCAGACCATGGCAATCCCACCCCGGCACATAAGGCGCGTAATGCCCCGCCATGCTTTTGGTCTTGACAACCAAGTCTTTGAGGATTTTGTTCAGCCCGGTGCCGAGATGAATTTCACCGGTCGGGTACGGCGGTCCGTCATGCAATACAAAGAGCGGCTTGCCTTTCCGGGTCTCCAGAATGCGCTCGTAGATGTTTCCTCCGTGCCAGGCGGCGAGCTGTTTTGGCTCGTTTTCGGGCAGGCCGGCCTTCATCGGAAAATCCGTTTTCGGCAAGTTCAGGGTCTTCTTCAATTCGAGTGGTTCGGCCATGATTGGAGCGTTTGTAAATCCCTTCTATGCCGTCCTTTTGTACAGGTATACGGCGGGAAACATCGGAAAGCAGTGTAAGCACGTATGTTACAATGAATGACAGTCGGTGTCAGCCGCTTGGGGGGCGCGCAACCTTTGCCGGCCAGCGCGAATCTTATCGGTGGGGTACACCGAACGAGGGGAATTTGCGTCTAATTAAAGAGGTAAACGGTGCCGGGCAAAATTATCAATCTTCTGCCGCCTGAAATCACAAAACCCAAGGTGTCTCGAGCAGGCCGTCAGCCTGCGGTTCCGGTACCCGCCTCGGCTGTACCCAAATTCGATGCACCAGACATTCTCATCCCCGATAATTTTTGGTCCAACCTGAAGCAGTTCTTCATGGAGCGCCCCGTCAAGGTCCGCGAGCGTAAGGACGCGCCCTTCACCCAGACGTCCTTCGGTGCCGGTGTCGGCGATAACCTGAAGGATTTTTTCAGCTCCAGTCCCGCATCCAGGGGACCGGTAAACAGCAAACTGGCGGTAGCCTGGGGATCGAATTTTGGCGGCTTCGGCACGCGCATCAAGGAGTTTTTCTCGCCTCCGAAGCAGGCGCCCTTGCCCTTCGCCGTAAAGCCGGTGAAGGTGAAAGACATCTGGTCCAAAGATGAAAATTTCGGGTGGAGCCAGGTGATCGCCGTTGGCCTGCACGTAGCGGTAATCGCTCTGCTGGTCATTCCGATTTTCACGAATGTGCTGCCCGCTTCCACGGAAGCAAAAAACAAGCTGGTCGGCGTTGTACCGCTCGACATTTCGCCTTACATGGCGAAGCTGCCTTCGGGCGCGAACAAAGCCGGAGGCGGCGGCGGAGGAAATAACCATACCCTGACTCCGACGTCAAAGGGCAAGCTTCCCAAGTTCGAGTGGACACAGTTCACGCCGCCTCAAGCGAAGATTCAGAATCTGAATCCCAAGCTGGCGATGGACCCTTCCCTGCTGGGTCCGCCTGACCTGAAAATCGTCAGCCCCAATATGGCGAACTTCGGTGATCCGCTGGCCAAGAGCGTCACCGACTCTCTCGGAAATGGCAATGGCACCGGTATCGGAAGCGGCTCCGGCGGGGGCCTTGGCCCCGGCGAAGGCGGCGGCACGGGCGGCGGAGTTTTCCGCGCTGGCCTGAACGGCGTCGGTTCTCCGCAGTGCATCTACTGCCCGCAGCCGGAATATTCCGACGAGGCGCGTAAGGCCAAGTATCAAGGAACCGTGTTGCTCGACGTGACGGTTACCGCCGATGGGCGCGTGATTAGTCCGATCGTTATCAAAGGCCCCGGCCTCGGCTTGGAAGAAAAAGCCCTCGCGCAAGTAAAGAATTGGAAGATGCGCCCCGCCGTTGGCCCCAGCGGCAAGCCGGTGAATTGCCGCGTGCAGATCGAAGTTACTTTCCACCTCTACTAGCACCCTGTCCCACAAACAGCGCTGAAAGGTCTTGCAGAGCCTGGGGCTCTCTCCTGTCGAGTCGTTCTTCTTCGAGTGCTCTCTCGCCGCACCCTTTGCGGGCAACCAATCTGCTGCGCTCCGCTTCTCATCACCCGTTCGCCGCCTGTCGAGGAGTCCGGCCCAATCTGAGGCGGGCGCGGAGGCCTGCCCATGCGCGAATCCTTCTTTGCGTTCCTTGCTTTCCTCAGCAAGCTCGGGGAGGCCACTTGATTAACCGCATCCACGGAAACGTTCGCGATGCCTTGACTCCGGAGAAATGGAAGACGAGTTCCGCGAATGGTGCGCCGCTGCATCTGTTCTGTTTCGACGGGGCGAGTCAATCGAGCCGCGCGCAAGGTATTTCTCTTCTGACGCATGCGGCGGTGATCGCGGCACTGGCGCTGATTGCCATGCATCCTTTTAAGGCCGCGAAAACTCCAGACACTCGCGCGGCAAGAGTCCTGCAAAAACTCAGGTTTCCGTCTCACTTCTTTTCCTCGAGCACCAGCCCTGCGCCCGATCCAGGAGCTGGCAGCGGAGGTGGCCGGGTGCAAATTCCCACGACAGCTGGAAATCTAGTGCCGCTTGCTTCGATTCAAGTGGTGCGGCCGTCGCTCCCTCCCAAACAGGACGTACACATGCCGGTGCCACCGACGATATTCGATCCGGCCGCAGCGTCAGTCCTGACTCCCGTTAACAAAATTGGCCTGCCCTGGATGAAGGACGATACCAACTCGCCCGGGCCAGGCGATTCCACCACGATCGGCGGCGGTCCCGGGCGCACCATGGGCGATGGGCCGCGCGACGGACCGGGCGGAGAAGGTCAGCTGCAATCGAGGTACCGTGCCGGAGTTGCACTTCCTAGCTGCGCGTATTGTCCCGATCCCCAATACACCGACGAAGCCCGCGAAGCAAAGCTACAGGGAAAGGTGACGCTGCAAGTTTTGGTTGGCGCCGACGGGCGCGCCGCCGAAATCCGCGTCGTTCAGGGAATCGGATTGGGCCTTGACGAACGCGCCGCCGAAGCCATTCGCGGTTGGAAATTTGTGCCGGCCCGTGATGCCGCGCGCCGCCCCGTTGCGGCCTGGGTCGTCGTCGAGGCAATCTTCCGCCTGTTCTAGACAGTTTTTGGGCAACGGAGTAGCCTTTTCTACCGTGCCCTACGAATTCGCCGAGAACGAATATGAACTTGACCCGCAGGCCTCCTCCGCTCGGCGCAATCCCCGCTGCACCCACAAGCTTGCTCTGGCGCATTGCCGCCGCGTTGCTGCTCGCCGGGCTCGTGATCATGACGTTCTTCGTCTTGTTTGTTGTTCATTAATCGGTCGAAGCTAGCAGAGTCTTGCGCATCCCCAGCCGAAGAGACATACTCCCGCCATCAGCTCTCCAATCAGGAGGCCCGTATGCGTGATACGAGGCGCGTGTTTGTCTTGGCCATGGCTCGGGCGGCCGGCTTTCTGGCGGCAGAGGATGGATGGCCGTTCGCCCAATATCCGCCAACTCCGCCTCCGCCGCCGCAGCCCGCCGAGACTCCGAACCCGGCAGAGATTCGCTCGAATCCGCAAGCTACTGCCGCCGCAAAACGGGCCATCCTGCGGCAATACGAGAAGGAATTCCGCGAAGGGGTCGAGCGGCTCTACCAACTTAGTAGCGAACTGCGCGAAGAAGTTCAGAAAACCACGACCACCGACGTGCTCTCCCTGCACATGGTCAAGAAAACCGAAGAAATCGAAAAACTCGCCAAGCACCTCAAGAACCGAGCCAAGGGCGGATAGGTCCCCTGGCGGGTCTTTTAGCCCCGTCCTGCTTCCTGCACGTTTTGGTACCACACGCTACCGGCGCACACTGACCAGCGCAGGATCGGCTTCGTAGCCCTCATCCTGCACGGTCTTCTGCGCCGCTGCTCCAATCGCCTGTTCGTCCGCATCCTTCGGCAATTTGCAATAGCGCCGAATCACCTCTTCGCCATTCACAATGCGAACCAGCCACTTGGCCTTGCCGGCGTCCCAGGAAACTTCCACTTGGTCGGCACGCATAGCCACCTCCCTGCTGCCTCTATGCACCTTTACTTATACACCTCATCTCGCCCGTGTGGCAGGAGCCGGCGAACCGCCTTAAATAGGCCGGTTAGGCCTTGCGGATTCCCCTCTAGGGTATCTACCCCGCTCGATTCCAGTGATTCACCTTCTCACCGGACGCTAGCGATCATGCCCTTTTGATTTGAAATGGCGGTACTAAAGCTGAAAGGAAAACAACATGAAGATGCAAAAGGCTCTCTCTCTCCTTCAACTGCTAATCGAAGCAGCAATAACTTTGTTCGTCTGTGGGCTCGTACTTCCGAGCCTCCTCCGGTCTGATTTGGCCACCAGGGAGGCTTTGGCTGCGGGTTCTCTGCATACCATCAACATCGCTCGGATGGCACTCTCCTACACGAACCAAAACGTTGGTTTTGCCGCCTTGGGCGCATTAGTCGGCGCGCTAGCGGCATTTGCTATCCCCTTTCCCGGCACTACGCCCAAGAACGCAACCTCTGCCCGAACAATCACTCTGCGGGCCGCGTCCCTGCGACACTGAAACTGCTCTGGGAATTGTGGGACAAGTTAGGCGCCCGCCAGGCAAGCTGGAAATATTTGTTTTCGGGCTTTCACGGTTCTCCGCGCCGCGCCGGACCAGCTTTCATGTTGCAATCGTAGACCACTGAGCCTACTATCCGTCCATTGTCGTCCCCCAGTTTAGCCGAAGTTCGTCACTGAAACCTCGATTTGAGGTTTTGGTTTTGATTTCTTTGCCGAAGTGATTCATTTTCACCACCTGCAATGAAAATCGCGTTGTAGTGCAGACCAAGCCTCTTGAAG
>Ga0137394_10002480_pt1 | contig 13646 bp, 11 predicted proteins | sample czobulk116metaG_FD_108278 | JGI IMG/M metagenome (GOLD analysis project Ga0137394, IMG submission 108278) | Vadose zone soil microbial communities from Angelo Coast Range Reserve, California, USA - czobulk1.16 metaG | ecosystem: Environmental > Terrestrial > Soil > Vadose zone | place: USA...
ACAATGCGGAGGTTTCGATGAGGTCGCGGGGAATATCCAGGCCTTCCTCCTGGAACATCAGTTCCCAGCGGTGCCGCAGCACGCCGCCGGCGGGAGGCACGATCCACCCAACGCTCACCAGGTCGCGCAGGCTTAGCCGGCCGACACTGAGCAACGGATGTCCGGTGCGCACCATCGCGGAGACCGGCTCCTCGGCGATCGCCTGGTAGCGCAAGTCGGATTTGTCGTGGCGCTCGAACAGGCGCCCTATCATCATGTCGAGCCGGTCCTGTGCGATACGTTCCAGCAACACATCGCTGGTTTCGATCTGCACCGAGACTCGCAGCGTCGGGTGCTGCGATTTGACGTGTGCCACGGCAGCGGGAAGCATCGTCATTCCCGGCGCGGTGATCGCGCCGACACTGACCTGACCAAAACGGCCAGCGCGCAGCGCTTCGACTTCCTCGCGTGCGCGATCGAGGCTTGCGAGCGCCATGCGTGCGTGCCGGATCATCGACTCGCCGTACCAGGTGGGCTTCATGCCGCGCGGCAGGCGCTCGAACAGTTCGACCCCGAGCACATCTTCCAGGTCCTTCAACAGCTTGGAGGCAGCCGGCTGGGTCATGTTCAAGACCTGGGCAGCGCGGTGAATGTTGCCTTCCTCCGCCAGGACCTGCAGCAAAAGCAGCTGCCGTGTCTTGATGCGGGCGCGAAGAAACCAGTGCGAGTCGGTCATCATGGTGAGCACCGATGCGGAAACGGATATCAATGATCGTTGAAATTCTATTGGTCGGTCCTTACGCCGGTCCCTACGATTCGGCCGCAGCGGTCGGACGCGCCGATCAGGTGGGCAGGTTTGCGCGGGTCGGCGCGCAATGTTTGCGCGCTTGAATCGTGCGGCCGGGTGCATTACGGCTGCGACCCGTTACTAAAATCCGCGCGCGCTCCTGCTGACGCCCGTCGCCTTGCGGGGCGCGGTCGGCGGCGATCGCTAAAACACGCGACTCACGTCAGAGGCTGCGCCGAGACGGACGTGGCGATGATTATTCTGCGTGGCTGCCTCGCGCAGTAACACACCAACTAGAGAGGAGACTCAACGTGAAGATGATGAAGTCGATGTTGGCCGCCGCTGTCGCCGGCCTCATTGCGCTGGCACCCGCCGCGATGGCGCAGGACAAAGGGTTGATTGGCATCTCCATGCCGACCAAGTCGTCCGCGCGCTGGATTTCCGACGGCGAAAGCATGGTCAAGTATTTCAAGGAAAAAGGCTACAAGACCGACCTGCAGTTCGCGGAGGACGACATCCCGAACCAGCTTGCACAGATCGAGAACATGATCACCAAGGGTTCCAAGGTGCTCGTGATCGCGGCCATCGACGGCACCACGCTGTCGAATGCCCTGCAAAAGGCGGCCGACAAGGGGGTCAAGGTCATCGCGTATGACCGCCTGATCCGCGCCTCCAAGAATGTCGACTACTACACGACGTTCGACAATTTCCAGGTCGGTGTACTCCAAGCCGGTTCGATCGTCGACAAGCTAGGCCTGAAGCAAGGCAAAGGGCCATTCAACATCGAGCTCTTTGGCGGTTCGCCCGACGACAACAACGCCTTTTTCTTCTATGACGGCGCGATGAGCGTGCTCAAGCCGTATCTGGACAGCGGCAAGCTCGTGATCCGCAGCAAGCAGACGGGGATGGACAAGGTGGGCACGTTGCGCTGGGACGGCGCGGTCGCCCAGGCACGCATGGACAACCTGCTGTCGGCTTTCTACGGCAAGGACAAGGTGGATGCGGTGCTCTCGCCTTACGACGGATTGTCGATCGGCATCCTGTCGTCGCTCAAGGGCGTCGGCTACTGCACCAAGCAGCAGGCCTGCCCGGTCGTGACGGGACAGGACGCTGAAGTTCCGTCGGTCAAGTCGATGCTGCGCGGCGAACAGGCGTCCACGGTGTTCAAGGACACGCGTGATCTCGCCCGGGTCACGGTCGGCATGGTCGATGCGGTTCTGTCAGGCAAGCAGCCCGAGATCAACGACACCAAGACCTATAACAACGGCACCAAGGTCGTGCCGTCGTATCTGCTCAAGCCGGTGGCCGTCGACATGTCCAACTGGAAAAAAGTGCTCGTCGACAGCGGTTACTACAAGGAGAGCCAGCTAAAGTAGCAGCTGTCGGCGGCGACGCCACGGGTGCCGTGCGTGTGCGCACGGCGTGTTGCTGCGCGCGCACCCCGCGTCCGGCCAGAGCGAGGAGAGAGCATGGAGGCGATCCTCGAAATGCAGGGGATCACCAAGACATTCCCCGGCGTGCGTGCACTGGATAACGTCAATCTGGTCGTACGCAACGGCGAGATTCACGCGGTGGTCGGCGAAAACGGCGCCGGCAAGTCCACATTGATGAAGGTGCTCGGCGGTGTTTATCCGCACGACTCCTATGAGGGCAAGATTCGCTTCCAGGGCGAGACCCGTCGCTTCCGCGACGTGGCCGACAGCGAAAGACTCGGCATCAGCATCATTCACCAGGAGCTGGCGCTGGTGCCGCAGCTCTCGATTGCGGAGAACATCTTCCTCGGCAACGAGCCCGTGCGCGGCGGCGCATTCGGCGCCCACATCATCGACTTCGCCGCGGCGTTCAAAAAAACCCAGGCGTTGCTGAAAAAAGTCGGGCTTGCCGAAGCGCCGAACACGTTGATCGGCGATCTTGGTGTAGGCAAGCAGCAACTGGTCGAGATCGCCAAGGCGCTTGCCAAGGAGGTCCGACTGCTGATCCTGGACGAGCCCACGGCCAGTTTGAACGAGAGCGACAGCGACGCGTTGCTCGACCTGTTGCTTGATCTGAAGGCGCACGGCATCTCGTGCATCCTCATTTCACACAAGCTGAATGAAATCGCCAAGGTGGCGGATTCGATCACCATCCTGCGCGATGGCGTGACCGTCGAAACGCTCGACTGTCGCGCGGGCCCGGTGAGCGAGGACCACATCATCCGCAGCATGGTCGGCCGCCCGATCGCGGATCGTTATCCGCGCCGCACCCCGAACCTCGGGGGAACCGTATTCGAGGTCAAGGACTGGCGCGTGCACCATCCGCTGCATCCTGCGCGGCCGGTGATCAAGGGCATCGACCTGAACGTACGTCGCGGCGAAATCGTCGGCATCGCCGGCCTGATGGGAGCGGGGCGCACGGAACTCGCGATGAGCCTTTTTGGCCGCTCGTACGGGCGGCGCATCAGCGGCAAGGTCTTGCGCGAGGGCAGGGAGATCGATGTCAGCACGATCGAGAAGGCGGTCGCGCACGGCATTGCCTACGTGACTGAGGATCGCAAAGCCGCGGGCCTGGTTCTGAACGATGAAGTCAGCAAGAACACGACGCTCGCCAACCTGCCCGCGGTGGCGCCACGCGGCGTCGTCGATCGCGGGCGCGAGTTCGTGGTGGCATCGGACTTCCGGCGCAAGCTCAACATCCGCTGTGCCAGCGTGTTCCAGCAGGTGATCAACCTGTCGGGCGGCAATCAGCAGAAAGTGGTGCTCAGCAAGTGGCTGTTCGCCGACCCGAAGGTGCTTATGCTCGACGAGCCGACGCGCGGCATCGACGTCGGCGCCAAATTCGAGATCTACTCGATCATCGCTAAGCTGGCGGACGAGGGCAGGTGCATTCTCCTGATCTCGTCCGAGATGCCGGAACTGCTCGGCATGTGCGATCGGATCTATGTGATGTGTGAAGGCGCTTTTGTTGCGGAGTTTCCGGTGGCGGAAGCCTCGCAGGAGAAGATCATGCGGGCGATCGTGAAAGCAGGAGGTCACTGAGTGGAACGTCGGGCCGCGGCCGAACAAAGCCTGGTCGAAGGTGGCGGGTCCGGTGCAGCAACGTCCGGAACGACTCCGGCTGCTCCCGTGCAGACGCGCTACATCGAATACCTCAAACACAACATGCGCGAGTACGGCATGTTGTTGTCGCTGCTCGCGATCATGGCGTTCTTCCACTTCACGACCGACGGCACGCTGCTGCAGCCTCTGAACGTGACCAACCTGGTGCTGCAGAACAGCTACATCGTCATCATGGCGCTCGGCATGCTGCTGGTGATTGTCGCCGGGCATATCGACCTCTCGGTCGGCTCGGTGTGCGGTTTCGTCGGTGCGCTGGCGGCCGTGCTGATGGTGCAATACGAAGTGAATTTCGTGCTCGCGGTCATCATCTGTCTGCTCACCGGCGCCGCAATCGGCGCGATACAAGGCTGGTTCATCGCCTTCGCCAAGGTTCCGTCGTTCATAGTGACCCTGGCCGGGATGCTGATCTTCAAGGGCTTGGCGCTGGCGGTGCTGCAGGGCCAATCGGTTGGACCGTTCCCGTCCGAGTTCCAGTTGATCAGCTCCGGTTTCATTCCGGATTTTTTCGCGGTCGATGGCGTGCGCCTGACGTCGTTCCTGCTTGGCGCGGTGATCGCCGCGGTGATGCTGGTGTCGCGCCTGCGCAGCCGCCAGAGCCGAATCAGCTACGGCATGGAGGAAGAGCCCTGGTTGTTGTTCCTGGCGAAGAATCTGGCGTTCGCCACGATCATCGTTTTCCTGAGTTACCTGCTCGCCTCGTACAAAGGCCTGCCGAACGTTTTGATCGTGATGGGCGGGTTGATGCTGCTGTACGACTTCGCAACCAATCGCACCACGATCGGTCGCCGCATCTACGCTCTCGGCGGCAACCCGAAAGCCGCCAAGCTCTCGGGCATCAAGACTGAACGGCTCGCGTTTTATACGTTCGTCAACATGGGTGTGCTGGCGGCACTGGCGGGCCTCGTGTTTGCGGCGCGCTTGAACACCGCCACGCCGAAGGCCGGTCTGGGCTTCGAGCTGGACGTGATCGCCGCATGTTTTATCGGCGGCGCTTCGGCTTCCGGCGGCGTGGGCAAGGTCATCGGTGCGGTGATCGGAGCCTTCATCATGGGCGTGATGAACAACGGCATGTCGATCCTCGGCGTGGGCATCGACTACCAGCAGGTGATCAAAGGCCTGGTGCTTTTGGCTGCGGTCTACATCGACGTCTACAACAAGAACAAATAGGAGTGGGCCTGCGATGGACACGGGCTCACCGAATACGATGAACGCAGGGCAGCAACATGTGCTCGAACGCCCCGGTGGCTTGCGCGTCGAGATCACCGACCTCGGCGCATCCTGGGTCTCCTGCAAGGTGCCGCTGCGCGACGGTACGCAACGCGAAGCGCTGCTCGGTTACGAACATCTCGATCGCTACCTGGGCGGGGAAGGTTGCTTCGGCGCGACCGTAGGCCGGTACGCCAACCGCATCGGCGGCGCGCGCTACCGCCGCCAGGGCGTAGACGTGCAATTGATCGCCAATCAGTGGGGCAATCAACTGCACGGTGGCCCGGAGGGATTTAATCATCGGCGCTGGCAGGTCGTGAGAGCCGATGCACGTGCGATCGTGCTTGGCCTGCATTCGCCCGATGGCGACCAGGGATTTCCGGGCGCGGTCGATGTGCGCGTGCGCTACGCGCTCGACAGCGACTTCAGTGTGCGAATCGACTTCGAGGCGGACGTATCGCGTGAAACACCGCTCGCATTGACCAATCACGCGCTCTTCAATCTCGATGCAGAGCACTCCGATTGTCGTGGCCATCGGTTGCAGATTGCGGCGGATCGTTACGTACCGGTCGATGCACAACGGATTCCCCTCGGTACGCTCGCTCCGGTGCCGGCCGACTTCGACTTTCGCCGCGCGCATCGCATCGATCGCGATTTTCTTGCCAGCGGTCAGCAGCGCCAGGCCGACGGTTACGACCATGCGTTCCTGCTCGACCCCGCGTGTCGCAGTGGCGAGCGGCCGGCGGCCGAGGTGGAATCAACCGATGGCCGACTCCAGCTGCGGCTCTACACGGATCAACCGGCGCTGCAGTTTTACAGTGGCAATTTTCTCGAAGGCGTATCGCGCCGCGGCGGTGGCACGTACGCGCGCTACGCCGGCCTTGCGCTCGAGCCGGGGCTACCGCCCGATTCGCCCAACCACCCCGAGTGGAGTCCGTGGAGCGATTGTTTCGCGCAGCCAGGCGCACCGTGGCGCGCCTTTTTACGCTGGGAATTCCGCTCTAACTGAGCAAAGCGGCGCCCGGTCTCGAGTGAATCGCTCAGGCCTGGTGCAAGCACTGGCCAACCGCGGCGCGCGCTTCGTCGGTCGAGCCTTGTGCACGCAGGGCTCCTGCCTCAGCGCAAGTCGAAGGCATCGCGACTGGCCTTGCCTCGTTTTGCTGCCTGCCTGCGAGTGCGCGCGCGGCGTCCGTCGACGACGGACGCGAAGCGCCGCCAATTTCTTCGTGCGTCGCAGGCGTCGATTGATTCTGCACCTGCTGTGCGGCAACTCTCGCTTCGTCGCTCGAGCCCGGTACTTGGGTGCCGGATGCATAGACGGCGAACGGCAACGACAGTGCTGCAGCTACGAGAAGCGAAAAGATTGTTTTGTTGCGTTTCATGACTTTGGCTCCGCAAATAAGAAGTTTGTTGATCGAAGTGTTGGATGTCCCGCCTGAAGCGAGTTCAACTCCCATTCGTCGATCTTGCGGAACGCTCATTACATCTCTGCGTCGACAACGCGAGCGCTTATTACGCGTGCAATATGGGTGTCAGCTTTGCAAGGCGACTTCGCGTCGCTCACGAGCGGACTGCAGGCCCGCTTCCAATAGAGCCTGTGTGGCCATCGCCTCGACGGGCGTTACCGGGTTCAACCCAATGCCGCGCACCGCGTCCCGCAGTGCTGCGTAGTAAGCGGGATAGGCGCCATTGAGTAACGGCAGCGACTCATGGTGGACCGCATTGTCATCGCCTGACCACAGATGTGCAGCACGCGGATCGCGCCCCCAATCCGGCGCAGTCAAAATGGCTTTGGCGGGGCCGGCCTTGAGCGCGTCCTCCTGAATGTCGAGGCCGTCCACACAGAAACTTCCTCGCGTGCCATGAACGGCGAAGCGCGCGGTGGGACGCGCTACCAACGCGCTCGCGTGCAATCGCGCACGCAACCCCGCATGAGGTCCCTGCGACCAGCGCAACTGTGCATGAAACCAATCGTCGGACAACGCACCATCGCGCAACGCGGCGAGATCAAGCGCGATCGCCGATGGCGCGCCGAACAGCCGCACGGCTTGATCGACGAGATGCGGTCCCAAGTCCATCCACAGCCCTGCGCCCGGGCCGGCGTTCTCGCGCCAACGAGCACGGACCCGCGGCCGGTAGCGATCGAAGTGCGAAATGAACTCGACTACGCGGCCAAGCCTGCCCTCGTGCAGCACTCGCGCCACGGTAAGGAAGTCGCTGTCCCAGCGCCGGTTGTGAAAGACACTCAGTACGAGGCCGCGCGCCTCTGCCGCTGACGTGAGCTCGCGCGCCTGTGCCAGGTTCAGTGCGAATGGCTTATCGATCACCACGTGTCGACCCGCGGTCAGGGCGGCGAGCGCCTGCGGATGATGCAAATCGTTCGGCGTGGCGATCACGATGAGATCGATGTCGTCGCTTGCGATCAGCCCGCTTGGCGTTGTCACGACTACGTCGGATCCAAGGTCGGCCTGCACCTTGGCGGCGTCGCTGCTGGCCACGGCGGCCAGGCGCAGGCCTTCAGTCGCGCGGATCAATGGCGCGTGAAACGTCTTGCCTGCGTAACCGAACCCGATCAAGCCAACGCGAATATCGTTTGCCATGGAGTGGTGCGCACTCAGACCGAGTAGTCAAGGACCAGAACGTCGCCGAGCCACGGTTTCAGGCGCGCAACAAAAGCGACGTGGGCGGGATGGGGCAGGTAGACATCGCGCGCTGCTCCGTCTTCGAAGGTGACCGCGAACGCGTGGGTGAAACCTTTGGCGAGTCCTTCCGGGCTGTTGTTCATGCCCCACTCGAACCCAGTGATGCCGGCGATTTGCGCCGGCAGCGCGGCGAAGGCCGATTCGATGCCGCGCTGCTCGGCATCCGGCGTGTCGTCCTTGAAGCGCAGCAGCACGAGATGGCGGATAGGCAATTTCAGCTCACGCGTCCAAGGATGTGATCGGCTGCCTTCTCGGCGACCATGATGGTTGGCGCATTGGTATTGCACGACGGGATGAGCGGGATCACAGACGCGTCGACGACGCGCAGGCCTTCGATACCTATCAGTCGCAGGTCCGGCGTCACGACGCTCTCCGGATCGTTCGGCGGGCCCATGCGGCACGTGCCCACCGGGTGATGGTCCGTTTTTGCATTCATGCACGCGTAATCGAAAAGCGCTGCGTCCGTCGTCACCTTCGTTCCCGGAAGTATCTCCGTCTGCACATAACGCTTGAGTGCCGGCTGGCTCATGATCGCGCGCGCCAGGCGCAGTCCTTTGAGCGCCCGATCCTTGTCGAGCGGATCGGACCAGTAGTTCGGATCGAGCAGCGGCGCCGTGGCAGGATCTGCGCTGGCGAGGCGAACGGTACCGCGCGACCGCGGCCGTAGATATGCGGAATTCAACGTCACACCGGCGTTGCGCATTTTGGCCATGCCGGCCTCGATACCCGAGCCGAGGCCGAGGTGGAATTGAATGTCAGGCGAACGCGCGCGTACCGGCGCGTCCCAGTCGGCGTACCAGAATCCGCCAGTCTCGAACAGGCTCGACGCCACGGGTCCATTCTTGAACAACAGGTATTGGATGCCAGCCCACGCCGCATACAGCGGCTGGTTGTACTTGTCGTAAGTGTGATCGCCGGTGCATTCGGCAATGACAAAAAGGTCGAGGTGATCCTGCAGGTTGGAACCAACGCCCGGCAGATCGTGCAGGCACTTCACGCCGACCGCTTGCAAATGTTCCGCTGGGCCGATGCCCGATTGCATCAGCAACTTCGGCGAGCCGATCGCACCCGACGCAACGATGACCTCGCGGCTGGCGTGCACGACATGCGGCGTGCGGGTTGTGGCGCTGACGATTTCAACCCCCGTTGCACGTCCGCCTTCGACCATCACGCGCAACGCCAGTGAATGCATCTTGACCGTGAGGTTCGGGCGCGTGCGCACCGGTTGGAGAAAGCCGCTCGCTGCGGATGAACGCCGCGCATCGAGTTGCGTCAGTTGGTAATAACCGAGGCCATCTTGCACCGCGCCGTTGAAGTCGGGGTTAAATGGGATGCCCATCTCCTGGCCGGCCTGGAAAAAGGCTTCACAGATCGGCAGCGGGCTGATCGGATTGGACACGCCGAGCGGACCACCGTACGCGTGGAACTCGTTGGCGAAGCGCTGATTGTTTTCGGAGCGCTTGAAGTAAGGCAGGACGTCGCGATAGCCCCATCCGGTAGCGCCTGCGATGTTTACCCAATCGTCGTAGTCCGCCGGCACGCCGCGCGTGTAGAGCTGCGCGTTGATCGACGAGCCGCCGCCCATCACCTTGGCCTGCGTGAATCGCAGTACGCGATCCTTCAGGTGCCGCTGCGGCACCGTGTGCCAGCCCCACGAGCCGATGCCCTTGGTCATCTTTGCGAATCCCGCGGGCCAATGAAACAACGGGTGCCAGTCTGAGCCGCCCGCTTCGAGCAGCAGCACGCTGATCGATGGGTCAGCGCTCAGCCGATACGCCAGCACGCAGCCGGCAGAGCCGCCGCCGGTGATGATGTAGTCGTACGTCTCCACCGATCAGAGTCGCGGAATCGACAGCGCACCGTCGACGTTGATGACCGAACCCGTGGCGAAGGCCAGCTCGCCCGAAGCCAGTGCGGCCACGACGCGAGCGACGTCGTCGGGATAACCCCATCGCCCCATCGGCACGAGGCCTTCGGCGAAACGCTGTTCATACTTTGCGGCGACGCCTTCTGTCATCGGCGTGCGGATGATGCCCGGCCGCACCTCGAACACTCCGATGCCCAGTGGCGCAAGTCGCAATGCGAAAAGCTTGGTCAGCATGGCGAGGCCAGCCTTCGACACGCAATACTCGCCGCGCTCGATCGACGCCAGCTCGGCACTGACCGACGATATCGTCACGATCGAACGTAGAGCCTGCGTCTGCGTGACGACCATATGCGCGGCCGCCGCTTGAGTAAAGAAGAACGTGCCGCGCAGGTTCACGTCGAGCACGCGATCGTAGGACTCGGCGTTCACCTCGAGCAGGTCGCCACGCTGTGCAGCGGGGATGCCCGCGTTGTTGACCAGGCAGGCGATCGGCCCGCCCCAGGCGACGCAACGTTCGATCAGCGCGCGATGTTCTTCGATCCGACCAAGGTCCGACTCGAAGAGCGTGCCGCGCGCACCGTGCCCTGCGATCGCTGCCAACGTCTCGTCGGCGCCCCCGGAGTCGATATCGGTCAGTGCGAGATCGAAGCCGCGTTGTGCGAGACCGACAGCGATCGCGGCACCGATGCCGCGTCGCGCTCCGGTGACGACGGCCAACGGCCTGGTCGCGGTTGCGGCCGCACTCACCGCCGTACCACGTTGCGCAGATGTTCGCCCACACGCAACGCCTGAGCAGCCACGGTGAGCGCGGGGTTCAGCGCGCCGGAGGACGGAAAAAAACTCGCGTCGACGACGTACAGGTTGTCATGGTCCCACGCCTTGCACAGTGGATCGAGGGCAGACGTGGCCGGGTCGGTGCCGAAACGAACGGTGCCGCATTGGTGCGAAGGCGTGTCCTCGCCGAATGGGCGGCTGAGCACGATCGGGAGGCCGGCGTCCTTCAGCAAACGCCGCGCTGTCGCGACCCAGCGCCGGTGCGCGCGCAGGTTGGTGCGGCGCCAGCGCATTTCGATCGAGTTTTCGCCGTGCGGTCGCACCGTGCTCTCCGGGTGCGGCAGGTCTTCGCTCATCACGTACCAGTCGACGCTGTGGCGCGCAGTCCACGCACGCAGTGCGCGCGGCGCCCAGCTCATTGCCGCGCGCAGCATCGGCTCCTGGATCTTGCCCAGCAACTGCAGGTTGCCGAGCGGCGTCTTGCTCGCGCTACCGCCGAAGTAGAAGTCGTTCACGGAGAGCGTCTTCGGAAACTTGGTGTCGTTGACGCGTCGCGGATCGATGGTCAGGAACGCCGTGCAGTTGTGATTCATGTAATGCCGTCCGACCACCCCGGAGCGATTGGCGAGCCCGTTCGGATGGCGCGGGGTGGCGGAACGCTGCAGCAGCACCGACGAGTTGATCGCACCAGCCGCAAGCACGAACAAATCGGCACGGACCTCCTGCTCCTCGTCGCCTCCGCTCTTGCGCTGTACCTGCGCTGCCACGATTCGTTTGCCGCTCTCATCGGTGACGAGTCGCGTGACCAGGCTCTCGGTCCACAGCGTCACATTGGGCTGGCGCAGCGCCGGATTCACCAGACAAATTTCGGCATCGCCTTTGGCGTCGACGAGGCAAGGAAATGCGTCGCACGTCCCGCAGCGTTCGCAGCGACCTTCGGGGCCGAGGTCGATCGCCGCCGGCATCGGCGCGGGTCGTAGGCCGAGCCCTTGCAAGCGCTCAGCGAGCTGCGCGATTACCGGTTCGTGCGGCACCGGCGGATGCGGGTACGGCGTGCTGTGCGGCGGCTCGGTCGGATCGTCGCCGTTGCGACCGTGCACACCGAACAGTTGCTCGGCTTGCCCGTAGTACGGCTCGAGATCGGCGTAACGGATGGGCCATGCCGGCGAGACACCCTCTTCGTGTTCGATCAGCTCGAAGTCGCGCTCGCGCAGGCGAAACATCGCGCAGCCGTAGAACTTGGTATGGCCGCCGACGAAGTAGTACTGCCCGGGTCGAAATGGCCGGCCCTTTCCGTCGAACCAGGTTTCGGTGGTGCGATAGCGCTGCTCGACGAAAACGGCCTCGGCGTCGCGGTTCTGGCGCTCGCGCGCGAGCCGCGGTCCACGTTCGATCAGCAGGATGCGAGCGCCGGTCGGCATCAAGCTAAGCGCAATCGCGCCGCCGCCGACACCGGAGCCGATGATGACAACGTCAAAGTCCTTCAAGGCGCGCGGCCGCTCAGACGATTGCGGCTTCCGTGGACGGGTCGAAGCAGACCAGCTTCGACAGATCAACCAGGAACTGCGCGTCCTGCCCGGGTTTCAGGTCCAGGTCGGGATCGAGCCGGGCGGTGAACTCCTCGCCACCGAGGTTCATCACCACCAACGTATCGGCCCCGGTTGGCTCGATCACCTCGACGCGCGCCGTAACGACATGCTGCATTCCTGGAACGGGTGTCATGCCGGCGCGAACGTAGCTGATCGCTTCAGCGCGCACACCGGCTATTACATCGCGCCCGGCATATGCCTGCACCGCGTTTGATTGCGGTGGTAGTGGAATGCTCACACGTGGTCGGTCGCCGACCTGGATCTCCAGCACCAGATCGTGGCCGTTGCCGTTGACGCGCGCCTTCGCCAGGTTCATGCGCGGCGAGCCCATGAAACCCGCGACGAACAGATTGGCCGGGCGGTTGTAGACCTCGTAGGGCGTGCCGAGCTGCTGCAGCACACCGGCTTTCATCACCGCGATGCGCGTGGCAAGCGTCATCGCCTCGATCTGATCGTGAGTCACATAGACGATGGTCGCGCCCAGCCGTTGATGCAGCTTCTTGATCTCGGTGCGCATGTCGAGCCGCAGTTGCGCGTCGAGGTTCGAAAGCGGCTCGTCGAACAGGTAGAGCTGCGGCTCACGCGCCAGCGCGCGACCGATTGCGACGCGCTGGCGTTGGCCGCCCGAAAGCTGACGCGGCTTGCGCTGGAGCAGATGTTCGATCTGCAGCAGCTTGGCCACGCTCTGCACCCGCTCGGCGCGCTTGGCTTTTTCGACCTTGCGCATTTCGAGCGGGAACGCGATGTTCTGCGCGACCGTCATGTTCGGATAGAGCGCGTAACTCTGGAAAACCATCGAGATGTTGCGGTCGGCTGGCGCCAGTTGCGTGATATCGCGGCCGGCCAGACGCAACATCCCGCCAGTCGGCTCCTCGAGGCCGGCGATGATGTTCATCAGCGTGCTCTTGCCGCAGCCCGACGGCCCGACGAGCACCAGAAATTCACCGTGGGCCATGCCGATCGAGATGTCGTGCAAGACCTTGACCGCGCCGAAGCTCTTTTGCACGTTCATCAGATCGAGCGTTGCCATCGTGCTTATCCCTTCACCGAACCTGCCATCAGCCCACGAACGAAATATTTGCCGGAGATCAGGTAGACGATCAGCGTCGGTATTGCGGCAAAGAATGCGCCGGCGAAATGCACGTTGTATTGCTTGACCCCGGTCGAGCTGTTGACCAGGTTGTTCAGGGCAACCGTGAGCGGGAACGAGCTGTAATCGCTGAACGACGCGCCGAACAGGAACTCGTTCCAGATGTTGGTGAACTGCCAGATCACCGTCACCACGATGATCGGCGCGCTCGATGGCAGAAGGATGCGCCACAGCAGTCCAAAAAATCCCGCCCCGTCGATGCGCGCCGAGCGCACCAGTTCACTCGGAAACGCCGCGTAGTAGTTGCGGAAGAAGAGCGTGGTGAAACCGATGCCGTAGACGACGTTGACGAATATCAGTCCCTTCACCGTGCCGGCAAGTCCCAGCACGCCGAGCGTCTTGGCCATCGGAATCAACACGATCTGGAACGGAATGAACACCGAGAACAGCATGGCGGCAAAAATAAGGGTCCGGGCGCGGGAGGTTGACTGCGGCAGGATGGAGGCGGTTAGCGCGCCGGTCAAGGTCGAGGACACGACTTCCGGCACCACCGGGAA
>Ga0137394_10002481_pt1 | contig 13643 bp, 15 predicted proteins | sample czobulk116metaG_FD_108278 | JGI IMG/M metagenome (GOLD analysis project Ga0137394, IMG submission 108278) | Vadose zone soil microbial communities from Angelo Coast Range Reserve, California, USA - czobulk1.16 metaG | ecosystem: Environmental > Terrestrial > Soil > Vadose zone | place: USA...
TGAGATATAGTGATTTCATGTAATCCAGGCAATCCGGGAAATTCTTCAAAGATGAATCGGGTAATCACCTGAGGAACGTACTACGGGAGTACTAATCAGGAGTTGACGACTTCCCCCGGGGCATCCCGGAAACAAACCATAACACATAAGTACTATGTTTTCAACTAAGATAGTACTGAATATTCTTAAATAAAAATTAGAGGAAAGAGGGGGGGGCGTTTGGAGAATCAGAGTGGTCCACAAAGACCGACGGATAGCTGGAGGTAGTAACTTCTGAATGTTATAATTATTACATAAACATTATATGACTGTAAAAGAAACAGTTGGTAGAGGTTCGAGGTCCCTCTTCATTTCATGCAGACTGCTTTTTTACGCTGTTTTCTTACTGAGCATGGCGATGACTGTCTGCAGATCTTACGACATAGCGTTCATTCTATTGGTCTTCGGCATTCCGATCGTGGCCATCGTTAACAAGCATGCTGTGATTAAGCGCTTGCATGACCTCGGGCTTTCACGCCGTGCAACGAGATCCAAGTTTACGTTCTGGGTGCCAGGATACGAGATCCACATGGAACAGCGGCTGCTTTTTGAGAGAGGAACCGTCGGACCCAACAAGTATGGCCCCGATCCTCTCAAAGAGGAAAGAGGGGCCTGATGGGCGTCTCTATGTGATCGAGTATGCCCAAGATGCATTCGAAACCTAGGGGATCAAAGTTGGCGTCGAAACTGGGAATGCAAAGGGTGCCGTAATGACGGGAATTGGGTCGTATAATGACCTTTCTACGAATGAATTCACCACTGCATTGTATTGCTGCGGGAAGATCGTTTTGAACGCACCGACAGCGATTCCAAATGGCGGGTAGAGAGCGCCAGCCAGCGTGATATCGATGTCGAAAAGCATCTTGTTTACGGTGAATTGTGCGCTCACATTCGTATTGTTGGCGTCTCTCCATATGGAGACTACACCACCGGTGAGAGCTCCGACCGGCGCGAGCGTGAATTGTCCTATGTAGTTAGCCGTACTAATCGCGAGTGGAATGGCACTAATGCAGTCGATCGCATCGCATGGATTTCCGCCAGATGAGATGGAGACGGGAATAGTGGTGAAACCGGACGGCCCGGTTCCCATAGACGCGAGTGCGCTTAGAGCGTCCGTTGAAAGTGTAAGCCACTGGTTTGGTTTCTGGATAGCCGCCAATCCACTGGGATCTGTGAAGCGAAGAGGATCAGAAAGCGCGTAGCGATATCTGTTTTCGCTGCTTGGAAGAGTTGCTATTCCTGGCAGCGGATCGCGAGAGACAAACCTAGCTATAGTGGAGTCATAATACCTCGCCCTCAAGTAGTAGAGCTGGGTCCCAGGATCAAGCGCCTCGCCTGTGAACCGGAACTTGTTCTTGGTTCCGACGCTGTCGGACACGTTAAGCAATGGATTTCCCCACGGATCGTACACATACGCTGCGCTGGGTTTTCCTGAAGCATCACTCAATGCGATCACGCTACCAAGCCCGTCGTAGTGATAGAAATAGTCGAACTTTAGACTCGACTCGGAAATGAGACCCAGGCCATATGCGTAGCTGATATTTCCGTCAGGGCCTGACTCCTGCAAAACCACGGGCAAAGCCGTCGCTACATCGTTCAAGTAGTTGTAGATGCCAGCGCCAACTGACTGGCTGATGCGATTTCCGTCGCCGTCGTAAGCAAAAGAGCTTGTCGGTCTTCCTCCGGTAGCCGCGACAAGTCGGTTTGCAGCGTCATATTGATAAATTAAGGGCTGACTACTGGAGGTCTTTGCTACCGAGGTTTGGTTGCCGTTTGCATCATAAGTGAACGTCGCGGTCCCAGCGGCCAACAGCCGGTCACCCGCATCGTAGGTATACGTGATGGCCCCCAGAGGAGAAGTCTGTTTCGAACAATTCCCCACCGCGTCATATGTCCATATGGACTTCAGAGGCCCGAGCTGTGCACTCACGAGTTCATTCAATGCATCGTAGGAAAAATTTGTTTTCACGCCATCCACGCTGAGTGCCACTCGGTTCCCAACTGCATCGAGCGTGTAGGCCAGGGTCAGGGCAGGAAGCCCTTTCAGGGCATTGATAACCTGGGCCAAGCGGTTCGCAGCGTCGTATCCAAAGGCGATGCTAGTCCCATTAGGGTAAGAGGTTCGAATCAAGTTGCCTGCCGCGTCATAGGAATACGCCGTGTTCCGCCCGAGCCAGTCCGTGGCTGCGGAGAGTCTGTTTGCGGGATCGAACGAATAGCTCACCGCTTTCCCGTCGGGATACATGAGTGATTTTCGGTTTCCGACCGCGTCGTAGGCGTATGTCACGACTTTCGCGCCGGGATTGGTGAGCAAGGTGAGGCGGTCGAGGTCATCGTAAGCGTAAGCCGTCGTGCCGTGGAAATCGACCATGCTCACGCGGTTCCCATTCGCGTCGTACGAATATGCGACGTTCTTCCCATCGGCGTAAGCGATGCTCAACAGGCGGTTCAAAGCGTCGTACGTGAATTGGTTGGTCTGTCCCTTTGCGTCGGTAACAGCGAGCACATTTCCGATAGGATCATAAGAATACGAATTCGCGGAGGAGAGCGGGTCGGTAGTGCGAATGAGCCGGTTTAGAGGATCGAAGACATAGGATGTCACGTTGCTTTTGGCATTGCTGAACGCGATCCGGTTATTGTTCGCGTCGTAGGCATAGCGAGTAGTGCGCCCAAGAGCATCCGTGACGCTCACCAGATTGTTTGTGGCATCGTACGCATAGCTCGTTGCGTTGCCCTTGGCATCGGTAATCTTCAAAAGATTTCCAACGGAGTCGTAGGCAAATTGGGTCTGGTTGCTCAGGGGGTCGGTGATTTTCACCAAGCGACTCAGCGCGTCGTAAATTGCACCCGCCGCGTGGCCATTGGGATCGGTGATTGAGGTCAAACGACCGATAGCGTCGTAGTTTAGAGCGGTGCTGTGACTAAGGGCGTCGGTGATCCGGGTGAGATTTCCGAGCGAATCATAAAGGTATGCGGTCGAGTTGCCCCGGCCATCGGTCTTCGAGATCAGCTCGCCGAAACCGTCGTATCCAAAGGCAGTGGTATTTGTCAGGGCATCCTTGATGGCTGTGAGATTCCCCGTCACGCCGTACGTGAACGTCGTGGTTTTTCCTTTAGCGTTGGCCGCAGTGAGCAGGTCACTTCTTGCGTCATACGTGAAGGCAATGGCGTTGCCCAACGGGTCGATGATGCCCGTGACGTTGCCCAATGAATCGTACGCAAAATTGGTTGTCTTTCCATTCTGGTTCGTGGCGCTCGTTCGATCATTGCTCGCGTCGTAGGTGAAGGAAGTCATGCCACCGGTTGCCTCAGTGATCTTCACAATGCGCAGGGAGGAATCGTACTTGTCGATCGTCTGGTTTCCCCGGGCGTCGGTGAAAGTTGTCTCGCCAGTGTTCGGCGTGTCGTATGCAAATGTACCGCTGAAGCCTCGTCCCCCGGTCTGGGTAGTTACTCGTCCCGATGCGTCATAGACATTCGTTATGAGAGTCTGACCGTTAGGCTGGGTGATTGACGTGACCCTGTGACTTGTGTCGTACGCGAACGTCGTGATTCCGCCGGCGGGATCTGTGGTCTGAACAAGGTTGTTGTTCACGTCGTATTGGAAAGAAACGACGCGGCTGATCGGGTCGGTGATCCGCGTTACACGGTTGCTGCCATCATAGGAAAGGGTCAAATTGCGGCCCACGGTGTCTGTGATTTGCGTGAGGTTCCCGTTCCCGTTATAGATCAGGGTGACGGTGTTCCCGTTCTTATCTTGAATACTCGTGAGCTTTCCGCTCAAAGAAAAGTTGAATCGGCTTTGATCTTTTCGCGTGAGGACAAATGTGCCATCGGCATTTTTGATCAGAGTACTAAACACGCCGGGCTGAGGTACATATGTGCCACCGCTTAGCGTAAAGGTCTCGCCGTGTCCATCGCCCCACTTGATAATGGCGCTCGTAGTTGTCGTCGTCATGGCAACGTTGTAGCTATGCGTCCAATTGGCTCCGAGCGGTCCGGAATAGGTATCAAGCGCGTTGTAATTACGCTGGAACACCAAGGGCATACCTCGACCGGGAATCATAAGGTCGGTATGCTGATAGTAATAGTTTCCAGTAGCTGTGTTAACCGGTTCGCCGCGCAGTACGCCGTTGCTCGGAGCTGCAAACGACAAGATTGGCGGCGGGCAGCTAGTAGAAGCAGGCGCGCCAAATACCCATGTTTCAGTGAAGAATTGACTTGAGTCTACGCCTCCGAACAACGCGAATTGGCCATGCGCGGAATCATACGCCGCAGCGGCACCGCCCCTCGCAGAGGGGCTCGCGGCCGGAGAAGCATCTGTCCAGTTTGTTCCGTCCCAGAGCCAAGTTATGTCGTCTACAGGAGCGCTTGGAGGCCGAATGCCGCTGAAGAGCACCACGCGCTGCAAATTCGCATCGTAGGCAATCGCGTAATCCTGCCTGGCCGGTGGCGGTGGGCCGGTTACCGGGATCTTAGGTGTCCAGGTTGCGCCATCCCAAACCCACATCTCGTCAACCAGACTACTACCGTTCCATCCTCCAAAAAGAACCACCTGGCTGTGGGCCTCGTCGTAAGCCAAACGGTAATTCGACCTTAAGCCTAGGGGTGCTGAGAGCGATTTCGGGGTCCAGCTTGAGCCATCCCAGACCCAGGTGTCTCCGAGCGGGGTAGGGGTGCCAACGCTACCTCCAAACAGCACGACCTGCTGTCGGGCCGCGTCGTATGCCATTCCCATGAGCAATCGAGCCCCCGGTCCTGCAGCTTTTGGCGTCCAATTGAAGCCATCCCACACCCACGTGTCATTCAGGAAACTGCCGGCACTGGCGCCTCCAAACATCACGACCTGCCCCCGAGCGGCATCGTAAGCCATCGCATGAGCAGTCCTTGCTGGCGGGCGTGTCACCGGCGATTGTTTTGTCCAGGTGAATCCGTCCCATGTCCATGTGTCATTAGAGAGAGAAAAATCCGAAAAAGCCCCGCCGAACAAGACTACTTGGCCGTGCGCGGCATCGTATGCCATCGCAGGGTAATAGGCTGCTTGCGGGCCATTCGCCACGCATTTCTTAGTCCATGTCGGGCTCTGTGCGAAGCAGGTTGACGTCACACCCAGAAAAAGTGCAATCAACGGTCTCGAAGCGCGCATCGGCATTCACCTTTCTGCGTCTGTCGCACAAGAACCTAGTAGTGAAGTCGGGGGCCGACCCAGGGAAGGGACCTTGCCTCGCGAGAAATCGATTAAGAGTTATCGCAGGACTCGACAACAGGAGGCAACTTGGGCGGAGTCTGCTCTCCCTCTTCTTGTAAGTCAAGTTATTCCCGAGGGCCTGTCGGGTTGGTTCGTTGAGGTCGAGCAATGCCCCTGCAGGTCTGCCGGGGGCTGCTCTGGCCACAAATTTCTTGCGTCGAGAGTAGAAGGGGCACTAGGATGCGCGAGCTAGGATTCCATGTCGGAAATTCCGCTGAAAAGCAAGATATCTAATCTAGACAGAGTTAGACATTCGAGGAAATGAATATGGAAGAAGAGATCTATTCCCCATCCATTGAGGAGTTCAGGCTCGCCTTCATCGCTTTCGTGTTGGCAGCTGGCTCAGTGGCATTTCATCGTGGTCGTGAATTCGGCCCAAGGAGATTAGCCTACATCGCCAAGCACTTGGCTGACGAGTTCGCAGGCAGATTTACAACGAGTGATGCCGAACAAGCAATGGTGGGCCTAGGGGATTCCAAGCGGGTGCTCGGAGCACTGTTCGAGGAGTTTGTGTACATAGCGTGCAAGTACAACAAGAGTGCGAGTGATGCTGGCATCAACCTGGTAATTCCTGGCAATACAACTAACTTTGCTGGAGAAACAGGCAACGTGTTTAGTAACGAGGCTGTCGACGACATCGAGACTGTCAAGGGGAGTATTGGCTGGCTACTTGAGAAACTGCCGAAGTGGGCGCAAAGAATCGTAGAGGTGCTATTGGAAGCCCTAAAACTGACCAAGGGCGGTTAGCAGCATGTCGAAGAACCGGGCTTCCCGATGAATTTCATCTCAATGTTTGATCCGTGCATGCCGTAGCTAACGAAGAGGAGCCAACGTTTACAGCCTTCTGAAAGCGTCAAGCCGTGGCCGGTGGTGACCGAGATTCTTCAGCGGCCAGAGTAGGATTCAAGGCAGCAAAGCGATGGACGAGATCCAAGGCAGACATGAACACGCCGTAGGCTATGAGTTTATGCGCTGGTTCAATAACGTGAACGGAAGCAGTTTAAGTACGACAAGCGGCCGCACGAAGCTCCAGACCTGAGATATGTGGATGGAAACCAGATTTTGAACATCGAAATCGCGGACGCGTACTACTATAAGGAGGATGACGCCGCGATGCAGTGGAAAACGGCGCGCAAGGAAGAGGATGCGCCTGACCGCTGGAGTGGAGGAGATTTTGACCGAACGCTCGTATCGAATATTAGCGCTGGCATAGCCAAAAAATGCCGCAAAGACTACGGCAAAGATTGTGTTTTGGTGGTCGCTTTTCGCCCAGGATTAACTTCCGCCGACGAGATGGAGCAAATGCTGTCCGATACCAAGATGCCGGAGAAAACTCCATTTACCGGCATTTATCTGACGGGTGACTTCCCATGGATCGATTCGAGCCGGGGAGGATTCAGATGCTGGCCCTTGCGGTGAGCATTTAAGATACTTGCCTTTTGTAGAATGACGTTCATTCCCACCCGATCCGCAGCTTTTCCCAGCTTTCAAGTTTTACGGAAAAAACCTGCTTTTCTAAGATCGGTGATCGCGATCGTCCAATCAGTGGTTAAATTGTCCTCGTTCGTGTACCACTCGTCGCGTAACCTCTCGTACGTCTTCCAATCCATAGATCCGTCACCAAACAAATATGCGGTGAAACCGGTTCTTGTGGGAGAATTTTGGGGAGGCCGCCCACTGTACCAACAACGTATCGTGCAGCTATAAGATCCCCCAGCTGCAGCGCTCCGTATTTCATGTTGGCAGTCCCCGAGGATTCTGTCCGCGATACTCCGAGACGATTCCTCCGGTGCTGGAGGCCTGTCGCGCGCCTCTTTAGCTCTCCTTCTCATCTCTTCGCGGTTAAGGGGCATTTTTCTACCTCCACTTCTACAACAACTTCATGAGGCGATGCTAGCTGTCTATCATTTCGAGGAAGACAAGTTAGGAATGCACCAGGATAAGCCGGGGGTCGAGAAGAAAGCTGCATAGAGCTGTAAATGTTTTCCGATCTTTAACCACGCAAGTAAAGATCGCGATAATAGGCAATCAATTCAGCCCCCCCCAACGCTTAATCGTCTGCGCCGCTCTACATCTCCCACCTAGCAATTCGGCTCCGACCACTTAGAATGTGAGAAAGGTCGATAAAAGATTCACGGGAATGTACGAAGGAACGCAAAAGCTCCCGGCTTTTTCAGCGGGAAATCAGGGGCTATGGTACTGAGGAAAGCTTATGCCACAAACTCGTCGGGGGATCGCAGCTTCGGTATGGTGATGCCTGGCTCGGACTGGAAAAAGGTTCTAACACCGTTCACTCCCGTGCACAGGAGTGAACTCTGGGTCCGTTCGGCCAAGATGGAGAACGGTTTTTTCGCGTCAATTATGAGTTTTTTGTCCTTCAGCAAGAGGTTCGAACCGATGGTTGAGAGGATTACCTTTTTTTCTTCCGTTGTTCCGTGCAACAGACAAAATTTCGCTCTATTGCTGAACAAAAACAGGTTCTGCGAAGGTTCGAACCAATCTGACGTTTCTAGTCGGCGCATTCGTTCCTTGAGGATTTCCTGCTCCTTTACAAGTCCGGCACGCTGACGTACGAATTCCTCGTCGGTGATAAGTTCCTGGCAGCGCAACTGGGTCAGATTATCGAGGCTCTTCCTGCACATACCGAGCGATTTCTCTAGGGATTGGCGCATCGCCGTGCTGGTGTCCTCCTCTTTTTGCTTGTTGACAATAGCGAGCGCTTCGTCCGTTTGCTCCTTGTCGAGGGAGATTCTCTCGATGAATGCCAGAATCTGTCGTTCCAGCTCTTCCTCTTCGATAGATCGCTCTTTGCACAAAACGTTCGGTTTATGCGTGCAGTGGTAATAGACGTAGTGATAGCCGTGCCGATTGTAGTGCTCTTCAGCCGTGACCCCGCCGTTGCAGTTTCCGCACCGCAGCAAGCCCGCATAGGCAAAAAGCTGACGCTTCGGATGCGACCGTGTGTCTTTCCGGAGCAATGACCGAGCGCGCTCAAACTGGCTCAGCGTAATCATGGGCTCGTGCTTTGCGGGATACCATTTCCCTTTGTAAACGATGTGGCCGGTGTAGAAGGGTCGCGTCAGGATCTGGTAGATCCCAGTCTTTCCGAACGGTGTGCCGCCGCTTTTCTTATGCCGCCGACTCCGCAGGTTCAAGTCCATGTTCGCGATTCTCGTGAGTTGCGGGACAGAATAGGCTCCGGTAAGGAACATCTGCCAGATTCTCTTGATCGAAATGAATCGTTCGGGATCGGGCACAATGATCTTGTCGCCCATTTCATTCCTGGCATTCAGATAGCCGACAGGCGCATACCCAGGGAACCAGCCTTTTTCGCGCTTTGTTCGATTGCCGCGTCGGACATTTTCGATCAGCGAATCAACCATGTACTTCGATTGGCCGAACATGATCGCAAGCATGAATTTGCCTTGCGAAGTGTTCTCGAAGGTATAGGTGGGAAAACGGAGATCTGCGAGTTTGCCAGTGTCGAGAAGATGGATGATCTGTCCGCCGTCTAGAGCATTGCGGGCAAGCCGGTCGGGATGCCATGCGAGTATTCCGTTCGCTTCGCCGCGCGCGATGCGCTGCAGTAGTTCATTGAATACAGGTCGGCCGGTAGTTTTGGCACTGCGGGATTCTTCGACGGTCGCAACGACGTGCAATTTCTCTTTCTCTGCGTGACGTTCCAGTTCCTTCTGCTGCGATTCGATGGAGAGTATCTGGCGGTCGTCTTCCTCAGTAGATTTTCTGCAGTATGCAAAATATCTGTTCAAAAACAGCTAGATGATTTTTTTGCTTCGACCTTTTCACAAGGGGCTGCTTTCACTATATGAAATCGCAGGAGGTTAAGCAATTTCATGGAAGCCGTAACCCTTGCAGACTGGACACGTCTTGGCATCGTGTCCTTTGGGAGGCACTTTGACGAGAATGCGGAAAAGGGCAATCAATTCGGGAGCAATCGGCTCTTTAGTGTTTTGAACTTCCGGATTGTCCGTTCGAGTTGGCAAGCCATGCTGATTCATCGAATCATGATAGGTAAGGCCCGAGTACTTGAATAGGATGGAGATGTTAATCCCGAGTCGGCAGAGATACGAGCCGATTCCTGCATTTGGCATATATTTCTTCGACAATTCTGCACCTTTCATGCAGGGCGGGTAGCAGAAGTCGCGGCTTCTCATACTTCTCCTATCTTCACATTGCCGCGAGCCCCATTAGTCTGAACTAATCTCACTATCTTCCAAAGATGATAAACCTCTTCAAAAAACTCTTTCGGCGCAATACCTCTTCGAAGGGCAATCTTGACGTCGGACTTCGCGTTTTCGATGGCGAAGTCACACGCAGGCACGTAGGCATCGGCGCCGAACGTCGCACGATGCATGTCGCTTTGCTCGGAAAATCAGGGAGCGGCAAGAGCTCTCTTTTGAGGTATTTCAGTGAGCAAGATATCGCCGCCGAACGCGGATTTCTGTATTTCGATCTTCATGGCGATGCGACACCGTTTCTCTTGCGGACCATCGCTGCGCGGGAAAGAAAGCTCCGGCGCCACTTGAGCGATAGGCTCATCCTCATCGAACCGGCTGATCCGGACGTCTGCGTTGGCTTCAACCCATTGGAACAAGATTCGCCGGACTTCGTGCGCATCGCAGAGATCGGGGAGGTGCTCAAGGTTCGCTGGCATCTCGATTCCTTTGGCGCTCGAACAGACGAGCTCCTGCGCAACGCATTGTTCGCGCTTTCGGCAAACGGGCTCACGCTCCTTGAACTCGCACCGTTTCTCACGCGGAGCGGTTTTAGGGCGCAATGTCTGAAACAGGTCCAGAACGCCGAAGTCCGTCAGTATTTTGAATTCCGGTATGACCAAGTGAGCGAAGCCATGCGCACTACGATGCGGGAGCCGATTCTCAATAAGATCTCGGCCTTCACCGCTGGTCCTCACTTCCGTCATATCATCGGGCAACCGAAATCGACATTTTCGATCCGGGAAGCCATGGACCAAGGATTCTGGGTAATCGTCAACCTCAACAAAGGTCGGTTAGGAGAGCAGGCGCTCAGTCTCGGAAGTCTCATTTTTACAGTGGTAAAGAACGCCCTCTTCACTCGTCAAAAGAGATCGCTCTTCACCGTCTATTGCGACGAGATCCAGAATCTCGTCGCATCGGGCAGCGATATCGAAACCGTTCTGTCCGAGGCCCGCAAATTCGGCATCGCAATCGTCTCAGCCAATCAGTTTCTCGATCAGTATCCGGCTGAAATGCGCGCTGCGATCCTCGCCATGGGCACGCACGTATTCTTCCAGCTTTCGAGCGTCGATGCCGTCCAAGCGGCACAGGCGCTCGGTGGCGGGAAGCCCTTAGCCGAGCGGCTCAAGAACCTATTCCAACGGCATTGTATCGTGAAGAACGGATCAGAACGTTTGGTTGAGGTGCAGGTCCCTGTCATTCGCCCGCCTGATGTTCAGTACACCGACTTGCTCAATCGCACACGCTTTGCTCGCGGCCGAGTGCGCGCTCACATTGAACGCGATATCGCGAAGCGCCAAGAAGCCTTCCAGCGCGACAACGATCATGTACTCCAGGAGTGGGATTGAACGTCAGAGGATCGTCATCCAACCGCGCGACCGTCGCCTCCTCCAAGACCTTGCTCTCCTGCGCATCATCGATCGAGAACAGGCGAAAACCATCGCCGGGTTTGCCTCGACTACTCGCGCCAATGCACGTCTTCTCGCGTTAACCCGGGCCGGGCTCTTGCGCCGGTTCTTTCTCGCTACGACCGCCGGAGGCACAAAAGCTCTTTACGCAGTATCTCGGGAAGGGGCGGAGCTCGCCGATATCCCGTATCGCGGGCCGCGGCGACGGAACCATGAAATGCTCGTCGCCGACTCTTTCGTTCACCATCAGCTCGCCGTCAACAACATCTACTGCAAGCTGAAGACCGAGATTGCTTCCCATTCAAATGTGGCATTAGCTCGCTGGCTCTCTTTTCATGAGCCGCTTACGCCCCAGTTGCGCCTCATCCCCGACGGATACTTCGAGCTCAACACACCCTCAGGCATTGCCGCTTGCTTCCTCGAAGTCGACCTTGGGCATGAACACCTCAAGGTCTGGCGCAAAAAGGTCCAAAACTATCTTCACCTCGCTATCTCCGGCGATTACGAACGCATCTTCGGTCAAAACCGCTTCCGTGTACTTATAACTGCCAATTCCGATCGCAGGCTCCTCGGCATTCGCAACGTCGTACGCGCTTCCACCGAAAAAATCTTTTGGTTCACTGACCTCGCCTCGGTTGACCGCCACGGCATGTTGGCCAACATCTGGCTGCGCCCAAAGGGAGAGGACAGAGGTTCCTTCTTCTCACCGATTCCATGAAGTTCTGTTACGCATGCGGACACACAACGGGCGGCGAGCCGCTATTCTGCAATTCCTGCGGATGCAGTTTTGATGTCAAATTGTGTCCCAAGCTCCATATGAACCCCAGGCTCGCCGAAGCGTGCTCGCAGTGCGGGACCCGCGATTTATCCACTCCCCAGCCCAGAGTTCCCTTGCGTTGGCAGCTCCTCGCTTTTTTCACCCAATTCCTATCGGGTACCTTCCTCGCCCTGCTTACTCTTCCCGTGCTATTCGAATTCTTGAAAGGCCTTTTTCCAAATCCCGAGATCCACCGCAGCCAAGTGATTCTCATCCTGCTTTTAACCGCTCTGTGGTCAATTTGGTCGATCCTTCCAGGCTTGTTTCGCAGAGCTATCTACCGTTCGATCAAAGGCAGGCAGGGAGTACGCAAGTCCGGTTAGGCCCAATCTTGCGAAACCGCAGTTTCACTGCATTCTTTGCCTTTCAGGTTAGGGCAAAAATGCCCGCAGCAGCTGCCCGTACCTTGGGCGCTTCATTATTGGCTTCAATTTCTCTCTGCCACCGGAATTCTTCAGGGTCGTAAAAGGCCCGATCCACGCCATATCGGCACATCTTCTTTGAAATTCTGTTCATGATAATTTAATGAAAATTGACTTAACATGCCGTTGATGGTGTTAAATATCCCGGGAATTTCGGAAAGCTAGCTTTTATGGGCCAAGAGAGCTTAATTGTCAACTTCCGTTGACATCTCCCGTTTAGCGCGATTGTCCAGTTTCGCTCTATCCTTACCTCAGTAACAGTCGTACCGGGTTTCTTCCTTCCCGATGGCTTTTCCAAAACTCGACAATTATTTGCGAGCTTGCCGAAAAAAATCTGGACTCAGCCAAGCCGAGATAGCGTATTTGGTTGGGTGTAAGAGCCGAGCTCAAATTTCCGCCTACGAACGCCGCAATAGCCTACCCCCGCTGCCCACGGCGCTCGCCCTTCAGGTAGCCCTTGATGTTCCAGTCTCTGAGCTTTATGCAGGAAAATACGATTCCATTTCGAAGCAAGTGCGCGGGAGGGCGGAACGCCTAGCCGTTGAGCTCCGGGTGAAAAAACCGAAGAGAGGCCAAGGTCTCATCGTGTACAGATTGCAGTGGTTGGTCGAACATTGCATTCCGCACTTCCAGAAATCCGCATAGCTTCCATGCATCAAGCTAATGGGCACAAGAGGATCATCGCCATCGATCTCCGGTCGAGTCGTTTCGGCTTTGCCGTGTTCGAAGGACCGAATCGATTACTCGATTGGGGAATCAAGAATTTTCGTCAGGGCGTGAACGCCGTACGCATTCCAGCCGATGTCAAGCTTGGCGATCTCATGGACGAGTTTTTGCCGAACGTCGTAGTGCTCCTGAAACGTGAAGCGGAAACGAAAGGCAGGGCCCGCATGCGTGAAGGACTTCTCAGAGAAGCGGAAAAGCGACGCATCACTGTTCACTTCCGTTCTCCTCGCGAAATGAAGAGCGCGTTCGTCGGGTCGAACCGCAACAAATATGCGGTTGCGGCTGCCGTGATCGAACGATTCCCCGAACTGGCATCGAGGCGTCCGGGCAGGCGGAAAATCTGGAAGCCTGAAGACTACGTCATCAAGATTTTCGACGCTGCCGCTTTGGGCATCACCTATTTCGCGCGTTTCGCGAAATAACAGCTAGCAATCTCTCGTGCCTTCTCACGAAGCATAAACCTCGAACGAACCTTTCCAACGGCCCCTGGGGCGGAGCCACTAGCTGCTCCAGATGCCCCGCTACATAAAGGGGCCGTTGGAAGGGCTTGGCCCTTCAATTCAGCTCATTGAAAAAGGAGAAAAAGTGGATATGGATGAGAGTCAACTTCTTGCGCACTGCGGCAGTAACAAGATCACACGGGAGCAATTGCAGATCGTTGCAGCCCCCGAAGGCACCGACACGCATCATCCGTTAGCTCACCACACGATTCGTTGAAGCGTTGCTTGAAGCGCTGGCATTCCGGCA
>Ga0137394_10002482_pt1 | contig 13643 bp, 10 predicted proteins | sample czobulk116metaG_FD_108278 | JGI IMG/M metagenome (GOLD analysis project Ga0137394, IMG submission 108278) | Vadose zone soil microbial communities from Angelo Coast Range Reserve, California, USA - czobulk1.16 metaG | ecosystem: Environmental > Terrestrial > Soil > Vadose zone | place: USA...
AACGCGGCGGCCATGATTTTCGCAAGCTTCACGCCGCATTCCGCGCGGCGGCGCTGCACAAGGGTCGACCGACCGTGATCCTCGCCAAGACCAAGAAGGGCTACGGCATGGGCCTGGCCGGCCAGGGTCGCATGACGACGCATCAGCAGAAAAAACTCGACACCGAGCAGCTGCGCGAGTTCTGCGAACGCTTCGCGCTGCCGTTTTCCGAGGCGCAGATCGAAAACTGCGACTTCGTGCGCCCGCCTGTCGATAGCCCCGAGATGAAGTACCTGCATGCGCGCCGCGCCAAGCTGGGCGGTTATCTGCCTGCACGCTCGAGCGCATGCGCCCCGATTGCCATTCCACCGCTCGAGTCGTTCGCGCGGTTTGCGTTGGACGCGAATGGCAAGGAGATGTCGACCACGATGGCCTTCGTGCGCCTGGTCGGCGCGCTGCTCAAGACGCCCGAATTGGGACCGCGCATCGTGCCGATCATCGCCGATGAGGCGCGCACGTTCGGCATGGCCGACTGGTTCCGGTTGGTCGGCATCTATTCACCGTTCGGGCAGTTTTACGAGCCCGAAGATCACGACCAGGTGAGCTATTACAAGGAGGCCAGCAACGGCCAGATCCTCGAGGAAGGCATCAATGAGGCCGGCGCGATCGCGAGCTGGGTTGCCGCCGCGACGAGCTACAGCGCCCACGGCCTGGCGATGTTGCCCTTCTACATCTACTACTCGATGTTCGGCTTCCAGCGTGTCGGCGACGCGATCTGGGCAGCGGCCGATTCGCGCTCGCGCGGTTTCCTGATCGGCGCTACTGCGGGCCGCACGACGCTGTCGGGCGAAGGACTGCAACATCAGGACGGCACCAGCCATCTGATTGCAAGCACGATTCCCAACTGTCGTGCGTATGACCCGTGTTTCGCCTACGAACTCGCGTTGATCGTCGAGGACGGCGCGCGTCGCATGCTGGCCGCGCAGGAGGACGTGTTTTATTACGTCACGGTGATGAACGAGGCGTATGCGCAGCCGTCGATGCCGGGCCAAATTCGTGAGGGAATCCTGCGCGGAATGTACTGCGTACGCGCTAGCACTCGCGGCGCCGCGCGCGTGCGACTGCTCGGAAGCGGTGCGATTCTGCGCGAGGCACTCGCGGCGGCGGAACTGCTCGAACAGGATTTCGGCGTCGGCGCCGATGTCTATTCGGTGACGAGCTTCACCGAACTGCGGCGCGAGGCGATGGCGCTGGAACGCGAGCGCAGGCTTGGCTCTGCGCACGGCGCGGCGTGGATCGAGCAGCAGTTGCCCGGCAACGGCAAACCGATCGTTGCGGCAAGCGACTACGTCGCGGCGGTGGCCGACCTGATCCGGCCGTGGATCGTCGATCGGTACATCACGCTCGGGACCGACGGATTCGGACGCAGCGACCTGCGGGCGAATCTGCGCAGGTTCTTCGAGGTCGATCGGTACGCGATCGCGACGGCGGCGCTGTCGACGGTGGATGCGCGAGCGGCTGAACAGGCGCGCATGAAATACCGGCCTGGTGCCGATGCCGCACCACCATGGGCACGCTGAGCACCTCAGCGGTTGCTGTTCGGGCCGATCTGCTCGTCGAGCAATTCCAGGATCTGCCGGCGGGATGGGTGAAAATTCCGGGATTCGTGCAAGCTAGCGCAAGCACGCACACTTGATCGGACCTTCGATGAACACGCGGACCATCTCCCTCGACAGCAAGCTCTACGACTACCTTCTCACCCGCTCTGTGCGCGAGCATCCGGTTCTCGCCGAGTTGCGCGAAGCAACGCGCACGCAGAAGCATGCCGGCATGCAGATCGCTCCCGACCAGGGCCAGTTCATGGCCCTTCTGGTCAAGCTGATCGGCGCCCGCCGCACGATCGAGATCGGCGTGTTCACCGGCTACAGCTCGCTTGCGGTGGCACTCGCCCTTCCCGACGACGGACATATCCTCGCATGCGATATCAGCGACGAATACACGCAGATCGCGCGCAAGTTTTGGCAGCGCGCAGGCGTGGCGGACAAGATCACGCTTGTTCTCGCACCGGCGCTGCAGACGCTTGACGCAAGGCTGGCCGCGGGCGAAGCCGGCGCCTATGACTTCGCGTTCATCGACGCCGACAAAACCGGCTACGACGGCTACTACGAACGCTGTCTGAAGCTGCTACGTCCTGGTGGGTTGATCACAGTCGACAACGTGCTCTGGGGCGGCGCCGTAGCACACGAAGCCAAGGACGCAGACACGAAGGCATTGCAGGCGTTCAACACGAAACTGCACGGCGACCAGCGCATCGACCTTGCGATGCTTCCGGTCGGCGACGGATTGACGCTCGCGCGCAAGCGCTGAAATTCGGACCGGCACCGCGGCCGATGACCTAGTCGGGCACGCCAGATGCTCACATCGGGCGGGAGTCATTCGACGTCCGAAGGAGGTTCCTATGTTCAAATGGGCATTGATCTTCGCGATAATCGCGGTCGTCGCCGGCGTGTTCGGCTTGACCGGGATTGCGGCCGGTTCGGCGGCAATCGCCAAAGCGTTGTTCGCCGTGGCGCTGCTCCTCTTTCTGGTATTTCTGGTGCTGGGGGTCACCGCGGCGCGCAAGATAACCAAGTAGCGACAGCTCGCGGGCGGCGCGGGATGTACCCCGCGCCGTCTACTTCAATATCCGCACCAGATTATGGTGCGCATCCGTGAACGTCGGCAGATCTTTGCGATCCGGTATCGGCTCCGCCACATCCTTCAGCTTTGGATGCTCCAGCAGTGCCTTGTTGCGCGTGACCAGCACCTGATCGGTCGACGAATACCAATACGCCATTCCGATCGATGACTCCGGCAGATCCGACACCAGCACCGCCTCCATGCCGAACTCCAGCGCCAGGCGTTTGATGACCGGCATCAGGTCGATATAGCGATTGGTGGCCTGAAAGACGATCACGCCGTCGTTCTTCAGGTGTTTGAGATAAAGCGCCATCGCTTCACGCGTGACCAGATGCATCGGAATCGAGTCGCCCGCAAACGCATCGATGCCGAGTACGTCGTAGACGCGCGGCGGCGTTTCGCGCTCCAGGCTCAAGCGGCCATCGCCCAGGATCACCTCGGTCTTGGCCGGTGTTTCGTGCAGAAAACCGAATTCCCTGCTTTCGATGTCGACCACCTTCTGGCTGATCTCGTAGAACGTCACGGTGTCGCCGGCACGTCCGTATGCCGCGATGACCCCGGCGCCGAGCCCGATCACGCCCACGTTACGCGGCTCGGGCCTTGAATCGTTGAGTGCGGCGAACAGGCGTCCGTAGCCGGAGGTCGGGCCGAAATAGTCGCTCGGCGTGTTCTTGTACTGCGCGCCCTGCAGTTGGCCGCCGTGCACGATGCCGCCGTGATACATCGCGCGGTACTTCACGCCTTCGACCTCGCGATCGCGCGTGCGCACGACGCCGTAGAAGTCGCGCGCCATCATGCGCACCTCGTGGTTGTATTCGTATCCGCCTTCGACCGCGAACCAGGCCGTGGCCACGACGGCCGCTGCACCGATGATGCGGAGCTTCCCGGGCAACCTGATAAGCACCAACGCCGCCAACAGCACCAGCACGATGTTCAGTTCGAAATAACCGCGCAGCGTCAGCGGCGCGACGATCGCCACCAACACCGCGCCCACCGCACCGCCGAGCGAGAGCATCAGATAGAAGCGCGTCAGGTAGCGCGGATCGGGTTTCATGCGCGCGAGTTCGCCGTGACAGAACAGGCACGCCACGAACAGGCCGACCATGTACAGCGTCACCAGCAGGATGAAGCCGAGCGACGGCATCTGCTTGAGCGGCTCGCCGAGCGCTTCGGGCAGCAGGCCGATGAATCCGCTCAGGTCGACCTGAAACGCCGAAATCTTTGCGGCCATCAGCGGCGTCACGACCACAAGGAGCGCAATCACCAGCGGCCGCACGTACCAGCGCGGATGATCGAAGCAGAGGATGAAGGTGATGAGATAAAGCGAAAGCGGCAGCACCCAGAGGAACGGCACGCTCGAGATGTTCTGCGTGACATGGTTGGTGACCGCGAGCAACATGATGGAGCCCATCGCAGCCAGCGCGAGCCACAGGAACTGCGTGGCCAGCGAAGGCGCAGTCGCATCCTCGACGGTTGCTGACGCGGTGGTGCGCGGGTTGTCCTCGTTGCCGGCAGCCTTCGCTGACATCCAGCCGGTTGCTGCGCACACGAACACGAACACCCCGTAGAGCACGGACCAGCCCCACCCAAGCTGCGGCAGCGATAGCTGCGGCTCGAACAGCACGGGAAATCCCAGCAGCGCGAGCAGTGACGCGAAGTTGGAAAGCGCGAACAACCGGTACGGCACCACGCTGCGGAAGCGCTGCCAGTACCACGCTTGCAAGAGCGGCGTCGTAGTCGACAACAGGAAGTACGGCAGGCCGATCGTCACTGCAAGCAATAGCAGGATGCGCAGGATCGGCGCCTCATCGCCTTGCGGTTTCCAGGCGTCGCTGGCGAGAATCGGCAACGTGAGCAGCGACAGCAGCAAGAGCGCGATGTGCAGCAGCGTCTGCCTGCGCAGCCCGAGCTTGTGGGTCAGATCGGCGTACGCATAGCCGGCCAGCAACACGGACTGAAAAAAAACCAGGCACGTGGTCCACACCGCGGCAGAGCCACCGAACCACGGCAGGATCTGTTTGGCGATGATCGGCTGGACCAGGAACAACAGGAACGCCGAGAGGAAGATCGTGCCCGCATAAGGCAGGATCGAACTCGAAGCAGCGGACTGGGACGGCACGGCAGCAACAGACATCGCGAATTACTCGTTGGAATATGCAACGGGCCCGGTGAGCGCGTCGATCACCGGGCCCGTAACGTATGGGAGTGATTATCGCTGACGAAGTTGCCGTACCCGCACCTGCGTAGCGGGGCCTGGATTTCTAATTTTTTATTTGCTCCACCCGCCCGCGGCCGATCGCGTTACGCGACACCTTTGGATTGCCGCGATAGCGCAACGTACCGGAGCCGATCACCATCAGGCTCAGCGTCTTGACCGCATGCACCTCGGCCGTACCGCTGCCGAGCACTTCGACCTCGACGCTTTCGGCCGTGAGGTCGAGCGCATCAACACGGCCGGCACCGGCAAGCGAGATCTTGAGCGAGTCGATCGATCCGCCCAGCTTTGCAGTGCTCGAGCCGCTGCCGGCGAACGCGAAGTTCGGGCCCGTCAGTGCATTCGCGGTCGCCTTGGCGTTGCCTGAAACAGTGAGGCCGCGCAGCGGCGGGCTCTCGACGGTCACCTTCATCGACGTGCGGCTGACGAATGAGCGCAACGAGCTGATGCGCAATTCATTGTCGATCACGTCGCTCGATATCGCATCGAGCAGATCGTTGTCGGCTTCGACCGTGATCCTGTAAGTTGGCCCGTCGACAAGTGTCACGTCGAAGGCACCGGCGACGTCGATGCGATCGAACGGCGCAAGGTGGCGCTGTTCGGATTTCGCGACGCCGCTGCCGCGGATCGCCTGCGCAAGTACTTCGTGGGCCGCGCCCGGCGCCGCGAGCAGGAAGGCGACCAGATAGCGCCGACGCATCAATGCCCAAGGATCTTCGATAGGAAATCCTTGCTGCGTTCGCTCTTCGGATGGGTGAAGAACTCGTGGGGCGTGTTCTCTTCGACGATCTGGCCCTGGTCCATGAAGATGACGCGGTCGGCCACCGCCTTGGCAAAACCCATTTCGTGGCTCACGCAAAGCATGGTGATGCCCTGGCCGGCGAGTTCGATCATCACGTCCAGCACTTCCTTGATCATCTCCGGGTCGAGTGCGGAGGTGGGCTCGTCGAACAGCATGATTTTGGGCGTCAGGCACAGCGCGCGCGCGATGGCCACCCGCTGCTGCTGGCCCCCAGAGAGCTGGAGCGGAAACTTGCTCGCCTGCTCGGCGATGCGCACCCGCTTCAACTGCGTCATCGCACGCTCCTCCGCCTCCTTGCGCGGCATCTTGCCGACCCACATCGGCGCAAGCGTCAGGTTATCCAGCACCGTCAGGTGGGGAAAAAGGTTGAACTGCTGGAACACCATGCCGACCTGGCGACGGATCTTTTCGATCGCCTTGACGTCGTCGGTGAGTTCCACGCCGTCGACCTTTAGGTGCCCTTCCTGATGCTCCTCGAGCCGGTTGATGCAGCGGATCAGCGTCGATTTGCCGGAACCGGACGGCCCGCAGATCACGATCTTTTCGCCGGTCGCGACCGAAAGCTCGATGTCGCGCAACACGTGGAAGTTGTTGCCATACCACTTGTTGACCTTGTCAAACACGATGATCGGTTGGTTGTTCATGACCTTTGCTCGTCAGGAGTTCTTTCCACTCACCGCAACTTGCTGCGGTTCAGGCGTTTTTCGACCCACAGGCTGTAGCGCGACATCGAGAAGCAGAACGCGAAGTAGATCAGCGCTATGAACAGGTAGCCCTCGATCTTGTACGGCCGCCAGTCGGCGTCCGAGTTCAGCGCCAGCCCGAGCGCGCCCGTCAGTTCATAAAGGCTGACGATCGTCACCAGCGACGTGTCTTTGAAGATCGCGATGAAGTTGTTCATGATCCCCGGCAGCACGATCGCGAGCGCCTGCGGCAGCACGATCTTGCGCTGCGTCTGCCAGTAGCTCATCCCGAGCGATTGCGCGGCTTCGACCTGCCCTTTCGGAATCGCCTGCAAACCGCCGCGCACGGTTTCGGCGAGGTACGCCGCAGCAAACAGCGTGATGCCCACCAGCACCCGCAACAGCACGTCGGGCGTCGTGCCCGGAGGCATGAACAGCGGGAACATGAACGACGCCATGAACAGCACCGAGATCAGCGGCACGCCGCGAATCAGTTCGACATAGATCGTGCAGACCGAGCGGATGGCAGTCAGGCGCGAGCGGCGTCCCAAGGCGACCACGACCGCGAGCGGAAACGCGAGCACGATGCCGAACGTCGCCAGCATGATGGTGAGCGGCAGGCCGCCCCACTGATCGGTCGGAACGCGTGTCAGTCCGAACCAGCCACCGCCCATCAGCAGGAAGAACGCCGCAATCGCGATCACCCAAAGGGCGACCAGCCACGGTTTCCAGAACAGGCGGATGCAACTCACTGCGATCAGGCCAACCAGCAGCAACGTGGCGATCACGGGTCGCCATTGTTCGGCGTACGGATAGCGCCCAAGGATGATCAGGCGGTACTTCTCCGCCACCACACCCCAGCAGGCGCCGGTGCCGCGCGCCGCCTGGCATTCGTCGAGACTCGGCCGGAACACCGCCTTGAAGAGCGCCCAGTTGGTGAGTTCCGGGAGGTAGAGCACCGCAAACACGGCAATGATCAGGGTGGCGACCGTACTCTTCCAATTGCCGAACAGGTTGTGGCGAACCCACGGCACGAATCCTTCCATCGGCACGGGTGCCGTGCGCGGTTCGATGGGCTGGAAGACGAGGCTCATGCCGATTCTCCGCGCGCAGCGCGCAGACATCTCCCCTCGCCCGCTTGCGGGAGAGAGGCCGGGGGTGAGGGCGCAGTAGCTCGATCTGCTCTCATCACCGCTCCTTGATCGCCGAGCGTCTGTTGTACCAACCCATGAAGGCCGCGGTCGACAACGACGTGGTGAGGTACACGAGCATGATGATGGCGATGCACTCGACTGCGCGGCCCGTCTGGTTGAGCGAGGTGTTGGCGATGGAGACCACGTCCGGATAACCGATCGCAACGGCGAGCGAGGAGTTCTTGGTGATGTTGAGGTACTGGCTGGTCATGGGCGGGATGATCACGCGCAGCGCCTGCGGCAGGATCACCATGCGCATCGATTGGCCGCGCGAGAGGCCAAGACTGCCGGCGGCTTCCACCTGACCATGCGCCACCGACTGGATGCCGGCGCGCACTACCTCCGCGATGAACGCCGACGTGTAGAACACCAACCCGAGCAGCACGGCGAGGAACTCAGGCGTCGCCGACGCGCCGCCTTCCATCACAAAACCACCCGGCTCAGGGATGCTCCAGGCCATCGGTGCACCGCCTACCACCCAACCGAGCAACCCGCCGCCCAGCACGAGAATGACCGGAACTCCGAACAGGCTGCCGGGTTGCCCCGTCAGTTCGAAGCGCCGCTGGGCCCAGATTCGATAGCCCCAAGCTCCGATCAACCCGATGCCGGCGCCGGCTGCAGCGAGGCCCTGGCCGAGTTCCCACACCGGCGTTGGAAACGAGAACCCGGCCTTGCTCACGTAAAACAGTCCCGCGAAGGACATCGGCTCTGCGATCGGCGGCAGGATGTCCGTGAACAACAGGTACCACATCAACAACTGCAACAACACGGGCACGTTGCGGAACAACTCGACGTAGCCGTAACACAGGCCGCGCACGATGGCGTTGCGCGAGAAACGCCCTACGCCCAGCAGCGTGCCCAGGATCGTCGCAAACACGATGCCGAGGATGGCAACCCGCAGCGTGTTGAGGATGCCGACGAGGAAGGCTTTCCAGTACGGGTCCAGCGCGTCGTACGGAATGACGGTCTCGCCGATGTCGAAGCCCGCCGACCCGAGGAGGAAATCGAATCCGCTCTGGATGCCACGCGCCCGCATGTTCACGAGTGTGTTGTGGATCAGGAACCACGCGCCGAGTGCGATCAACGCGAGCACGATGATCTGGAACACGAGCCCGCGAAACGCCTGGCTGCGCCAGGACCAGTCGCGCCGCTTCGGCGGCGCCCGCCCCGCGGTAGATGCGGACATCAACTCCTCCTTGCCAAACTACGAAGGTCTCGTTGTTCTATGCATAAGGGCCTCGCAAGAGGCCCCTCCACTCACCACCCTCTCTCCCTTGGGAGAGAGGGCCGGGGAGAGAGGGAAAGCTAGACAAGTGCGCTCGCGAAGCGAGCAGCACCTCCCGTCCGCCTAGCGGACGGGAGGTGCATACATGAACCCGCCTTTGCTCCAGAGATTGTTGGATCCACGCGGCAAGCCGAGCGACGACTTCGGCCCGCAGTTGCGCTCGAAAATCTCGCCGTAGTTGCCGACCGCCTTGAGCGCCTTGACCATCCAGTCCTTGTCGAGCCCAAGCAGCTTGCCGGTGTCTTCCGACTTGCCGGTGATCCGCATCACGACCGGATCCTGGCTCTCATTCATCATCTTTTCGACGTTGGCTTGAGTAACGCCGTACTCCTCCGCTTCGATCAGCCCGAACACGACCCACTTGACGATCGCAAACCATTCGTCGTCGCCACGACGCACGCTGGGTCCGAGCGGCTCTTTGGAGATGAGCTCGGGCAGGATGATGTGTTCTTTAGGATCCTTGGCCTCCTTGTTTCGGATCGAGGCAAGACCCGACGCATCCGTCGTGAACGCGGCGCAACGGCCCGAGAAATAAGCTCCGGTCGCCGCTTCCTGCTTCTCGAACACGACCGGCTTCAGGCCGAGATTATTGGCGCGCGAGTAGTCGGTCAGGTTCTTTTCAGTCGTTGTGCCGGACTGCACGCAAACCGTTGCGCCCTTCAACTGCTTGGCGCTGGTGATCTTCGTCTTGACCGGGACCATGAAGCCCTGGCCGTCGTAGTAGGTTGTGCCCGTGAAGTGCATCCCCAGCGAAGCGTCGCGCGTCAGGGTCCAGGTTGTATTGCGCGACAGGATGTCGATTTCCCCCGACTGCAACGCGGTGAACCGCTGCTGTGCCGTCAGCGGAACCCATTTGATCTTGCTCGCATCACCCAGGACCGCGGCTGCGATTGCCTTGCAGACGTCAACGTCCAGGCCCGTCCAGCCGCCCTGGTTGTCCGTTTGCGAGAACCCCGCCAGTCCCGTGTTTACGCCGCAAATGAGCTGTCCGCGTTGTTTGATCGTGTCCAGGGTCTTGCCGGCGTGAGCCGGCATCGCGCTCAAACCAAGCGCTGCGACGAAACCCGCGACCAGGGCCTTCAGTGTCTTGTTGACCATCAGCTGTATCTCCTCCTCGAGTGGGCCAGGCCCGGGCAGCAACGTACTCGCAGCAGCGCGGATTGGCAGGCGGGGGCAATGTTGCACTGGAAAAATTCATGCAGCAAACATACCAGTGCGCCGCAGTGCGACAAAAGACCGAGCCGCAGGCTCGTGTCGCCCCGGCGCAGGCCGGAGTCCAATTTTCTTGTCGCAGGAACTTGGGTCCCGGCCTACGCCGGGACGATGAGGAGTACGCGCACCATGCAGCGCCCGGGTGCACCCCGGTCGTGCGCCCTACTGTCAGTTGGACGTGTAATCGTCGCCGGTTCGATCGCTTGGCCAGCGCAGCTGATCGCGCAGCAGCGGGCTCATCGGAATGCCCAGCGCAACGTTGTTGGGCGGGATCGGCGCAAGGAACCATTTCGTGTACAGCCGCCCGACCAGACCATCGATCATCATGCCCGCCAGTGTGCGGTCCACGGCCTTCTTGAACTCGACATCGTCCTTGCGCAAGACGATCGCCACCGCTTCCAGCACCAGGAAGTCACCCGTGACGATGTAATCCTGAGGCTTGGCCGCGGTGGCCCTGTAGGCATAAAGCAGGTTGTCGATCGTGACCAGCGCGTCGGCTTCGCCTTTTTCCAGCATCGCAAACGACTGCTCGTAGTTCGCCGTCTCGACGAGCTGTGCATTGCGCAGCCGGCCCTCGTCTATGCGCTTGCGCAAGATCGGCACGGCATTCGCGCCCTTTGCGGTCACCACCTTCTTGCCCGACAGGTCAGAGAAGTCCTTGATCCCCGAACTCGCCTTGGTGAGGATGCGCAGTCCGGCAAAGAAGTACGGCAATGCGTATCCGGCGTCCTTGCGTCGCTCTACGTTGTTGACCGAAAGGCCGCACTCGAGGTCGGCCTTGCCCGTGCGCACCACCTCCCAGCGCGTTGCCCCCGTGACCGGTACGTAGTCGACGCGCAGGCTGGGCAGCTTCATCTCGGTTTTCAGGCGCGCGACGATCTCGTTGCAGATTTCGATGCCGTAGCCGATCGGCTTCTTGCTCGCGTCGAGGTAGGAAAAGGGCAGCGCGTCCTGGCGTGCGCCGACCGTGACGGAACCCGTGCTGCGGATCTTTTGCAGCGTCGGTTGCACCTGCGCCAGCGCCATGCTGGTCCACAGCAGCAGCAAAGCTGCAAGAAGGCATCGTTTCATCGCGCGGTCTTTCCTGGTGATCCCGCCGACACCCTTGCTTTCGGCATCGCGGATCCCCTAGCGTAGCCGGGATAAGAGGCGCCGTGAAAGCGTGAAAAGCACCGACGTCGCCCCCTTCGCGCTTCGCGCTGTCCCCCCGAGGGGGAGCGACGGCGCTCAGGCCGCCACTTCTTGCGGGTCGAGATCGGGCTGGGCGCGGTCCTCGTCGCGTGCCTGCAACTCCCAGAGGCGCGCGTAAACGCCGCCGCGCAGCAGTAACTCGGCATGCGTGCCGCGTTCGACGATGCGGCCGTGGTCGAGCACGATGATCTGATCGGCGTAGACGATGGTCGAGAGCCGGTGCGCGATAACCAGCGTCGTGCGGTCGGCGGCGATCGCCTCCAGCTCCTCCTGGATCACGCGCTCCGTTTTCGAGTCGAGCGCCGAAGTCGCCTCATCGAAGATCAGGATCGCCGGACGCTTGAGCAGCGTACGGGCGATGGCGACGCGCTGCTTCTCACCGCCGGAGAGCTTCAGGCCGCGTTCGCCGACCAGCGTCTGGTAGCCGTCCGGCAGACGTTCGATGAAATCGTGGATGTGCGCCGAGCGCGCGGCCGCGAACACTTCGTCGCGCGGCGCGCCAGGACGGCCGTACGCGATGTTGTATTCGATCGTGTCGTTGAACAGCACCGTGTCCTGGGGAACGATGCCGATCGCCGCGCGCAGCGACTGCTGGCGCAGCGTACGGATGTCCTGGCCGTCGACCAGAATGCGCCCGCCCTGCACGTCGTAGAACCGGAACAGCAGCCGCGCCAGCGTGCTCTTGCCCGCTCCGGTCGCACCGACGACGGCCGTGGTACTGCCCGCGCGCACGGTGAAGTCGACGTCGAAAAGCACCTGGCGCCGCACGTCGTAGCTGAAACTCACGCGCTCGAAGCGGATTTCGGCGCCTGCGAGGTGCAGAGGACGCGCGTCCGGGTTGTCCGCGATCTCGCGCTGTTCGTCCAGCAGCCGGAACATACGATCCATGTCCGTGAGCGCCTGCTTGATCTCGCGATAGATGACGCCGAGGAAATTGAGCGGCACGTACATCTGGATCATGAAGCCGTTGACCAGCACCAGGTCACCGACCGTCATGGTGCCGTTTGCGACCCCGGCCGCCGCGCGCCAGAGCATCAAGGTAAGACCGATCGCGACGATCAGCTGCTGGCCGGTATTGAGCAGGTTGAGCGACTGCTGCGCCTTGATCGCGACGCGTTCCTGCTGCGCCAGCGTGCCGTCGTAGCGGCGCGCCTCGTACTCCTCGTTGTTGAAGTACTTGACGGTCTCGAAGTTGAGCAGGCTGTCGACCGCGCGCGCACTCGCCTTCGAATCGAGCTCGTTCATCTGGCGCCGGAACTGGGTGCGCCAGTTGGTAACCGAGAACGTGAACGTGATGTACACGGCGACGCTGACCGCCACGATCACCGCAAACCAGATCTCGTAGTGCAGCAGCAGGTAACCCAGCACCAGCGACAGCTCGATCAGCGTCGGCAGGATCGAATACAGCGTGAAGCTGATCAACGAGGAGATGCCGCGGATGCCGTGATCGATCTCGCGGGTCACGCTGCCGGTGCGGCGTTCGAGATGGAAGCGCAGCGACAGCGAATGCAGGTGGCGGAACGTCTTGAGCGCAAGCGTGTGCACCGAAGCCTGGGTTACCTTGGCGAAAAAGAACTCGCGCAGCTCGGTGAACACCGAGGTCGACACCCGCAACAGGCCGTAGGCGACGATCAAGGCAAGCGGCACCGCCACCAAGGCCGTGGTGTTGATTGTTCCCGCCGGCGTGACGAAAGCGTCGACGATGTGCTTGAGCAGCACCGGCACGGCGACGATCGCAACCTTGGCGCCAACCAGGCACGTGATCGCGAACAGCACGCGCCCCTTGTACGTCAACAAATAGGGCAGCAACACGCCCAGCGTCTGCCAGTCGTTGCGCGTTTCGCCGGGACGGAGCGGAACTGCCGGCGTCGCTCCGTTGCCGCGTCTCATTGCTCGCATGGTTCGTTCAAACGTCTCATCACTCGGCCGCAAAGCCGGGGGTAAATTTGCTCGCCGCAAAAATTGGGTCCCGGCCTTCGCCGGGACGACGGGTCGGATGGCCTTCCCGTGGGTTGCTATCGTTCATCGCCTTGTGCCGTTGACACCTGGGCGAGTCGTTTCGATTATCCGCTCGCGGCGCGCGCGCGTGATGGAGCACTGCATGGCCTTCACCGATCAGGTTTTCGTGATCACCGGAGCTTCCGATGGCATCGGCGCCGAACTGGCACGCCAGATCAGCCCGGAAAAACCACGCCTCGTACTCGCTGCACGCTCCGCCGACCGCCTCGAGGCCGTGGCTGCGCAGTGCCGTGCACGTGGCGCGCAAGCGCTGCCACTCGCAACCGATGTTACCGATGAAGCGCAATGTCGGGCACTGATCGATCGGGCAGTCGAAACGTTCGGTCGCCTCGATGTCCTGGTCAACAACGCGGGCGTATCGATGCACGCGTGGTTCGAGGACACG
>Ga0137394_10002484_pt1 | contig 13642 bp, 9 predicted proteins | sample czobulk116metaG_FD_108278 | JGI IMG/M metagenome (GOLD analysis project Ga0137394, IMG submission 108278) | Vadose zone soil microbial communities from Angelo Coast Range Reserve, California, USA - czobulk1.16 metaG | ecosystem: Environmental > Terrestrial > Soil > Vadose zone | place: USA...
CGCCGCGCGAGCTGGTTCTGCGCGTGCAGGCGATCCTGAGACGCGACGAGAAGGAGGGGCCGGACGAGCGCATCGTCCACGAGCCGCTGGTCATCGACGTCGGCGCGCACCTCGTCCGGCTGAAGGGAAAGGAGATCGTCCTGACCGCCACCGAGTTCAAGCTCCTGCACCGTCTGGCCCGGCGGCCCGGCCGCGCGTTCAGCCGGGACCAGCTCCTCTCGGAGGTGTGGGGCTACGGCGGAGAGATCGAGACACGCACCGTGGACACGCACATGAAGCGTCTGCGGGCGAAGCTGGGACCGGTCGGAGACTGGATCCAGACGGTGCGCGGCGTCGGGTACCGATTCCGGCCGGCCGGTTTCGCGGCCGCGGACTGACGGAAGGATCCTTCCCTGCGAATCCAGCACCGGCTCACTCTGTTGTTCGTCCTCGTGGCCGGTCTCTCGTCGTTTCTCGCCGCGCTGGTCCTCGATCGCGCCGTGGCACGGCGCGTGACCGAGCAGATCGCCGCCCGCCTGGGAGACGAGGTCCGGCTCGCCCGCGACCTGGCTCGCGCCGAGCCGGACCTGCCCTCGACGGCCGACCGGCTGGCCGATCGTCTTGGACGAGACCTCGGTGTGAGGGTGACGATCATTTCCTCCGACGGGGCGGTGCTGGGCGACACCGATCTGGACGGCGCGGCGCTTCGCGAGGTCGAGAACCACGCGAGCCGGCCCGAAGTGATGGAGGCGGTGCGCGACGGGACGGGCCGATCCATGCGCTACAGCCGGACGGTGGCCGAGAACATGCTGTACGTGGCCTCGCGCATCGACCCGGACGATCCTGCCCGCGGGGTGATCCGCCTGGCCCTCCCGCTCACCGACGTGACCCGGGCCCAGGAGGCCGTGCGCGTGCCGATCCTCCTCGCGGCCGTCCTGTCGCTTTTGGTCGCGGGGCTCATCGGGTGGGCGGTGGCGCGCGGCCCGGCGCGCCGCCTGGAGGCGATCGCGCGCGTCGCGTCGCAATTCGCCGCCGGCCGGATGGACGTGCGGGCCGAGCCGGGCGGTGACGACGAGACCTCGGTCCTGGCGAGGTCGCTCAACCGCATGGCGGACCAGCTCGAGGAGCGCCTGATCCTCGTGGAGCGCGAGAGAAGCCAGCTCCGCACCGTTCTCGAGGGGATGGTCGAGGGGGTCGTCCTGACCGACCCGACCGGACGCATCCTGGTCGCCAACGACGCGTTCCGGAGGATCTTCGACGCGCAGCTCCCGGTGGAGGGTCGCCGGCCGCTCGAGACCGCGCGCGTGCCGGCGCTCCAGGACGCGATCGAGTCGGCGCTCGAGGCGGACGAGCCGCTCACGCGGGAGATAGCACTCGGCGGCGCTCAGCAGAAAGTGATCCAGGCCAGCCTCGCCGCCATCCGCGAGCGCGGTGCTACGGTCGGAGCGGTGGCCGTGTTCCACGACGTCACCGAGCTGAAGAGACTGGAGAGGGTGCGGCAGGAGTTCGTGGCCAACGTGTCGCACGAGCTGCGCACCCCGCTGACGGCGATCAAGGGGTACGCCGAGACTCTGCGCGACGGCGGCCTGCGCGATCCCGAGACGGCGGCCGAGTTCGTGCGTGTCATCCACAGGCACGCCGAGCGACTGCGCGCCCTGATCGAGGACCTCCTCGATCTGGCCGCGGTGGAGCAGGGGGAGGCGCGCCTGAAGCCCGCCGTCGTCCGGGCGCGCGACGTCGTCGCCCAGGCCGAGGGCCTGGTTCGTCCCGCGGCCGAGGCCCGCGGTCAGACCCTTGCCATCGACCTGCCCGCCGATCTCCCGGACATCCTCGCCGATCGGGATCGGCTCGCCCAGATCCTGATCAACCTGCTCGACAACGCCGTGAAGTTCACGCCCGAGGGGGGGCGGGTCACGTTGTCGGCGAAGATGGCGGACGGACGCGTCGTCCTGGCGGTGAGTGACAACGGGGTCGGGATCCCTCCCGGTGACCTGCCGCGCATCTTCGAGCGGTTCTACCGAGTCGGCCGCTCCCGCGACCGCCGGGAGGGGGGGACGGGGCTCGGCCTGGCGATCGCCAAGCACCTGACCCAGGCGATGGGCGGGACGATCGAGGTCGAAAGCACCCAGGGCTCAGGCACCACCTTCCGGGTGAGTCTCCCGTCCGCCTGACGGCTCCCTACCCCGACGCCGTCCTGTCCAGGACCTGACCGCTCCGTCAGGCTGCGGTTCGTCCGGCAGACCCGGCGCCACTCACGCCCTTCCAGCGGGTCTCGGGTGAACACCGGGTCGATCGGCCCGGGATATCCCGGAGCCGTTTTCCGGGATCCCCGCATCAGGGATTCAGGATTCGGCTTGTTGTTGTCGAGCACTTCCCGCCTACCTTAATCGGGTCGAAACCTGTCAGTGGGTCATCTGACATCGGGCAGCTCGTCAACCTCAGGAAGGAGTGCAAACCATGAGAAAGAGCTGGCGTGCGGTGGGACTCCTGATGATCGCATCGATCGTTCCATTCTCGGGGTGGCGGCAGGCATCGGCCGACGAGCCGGCTCCATGCCATCTTCTGGCGGCCGGGACTGATCAAACGCCCATGACGAGCGCCTATAGCGCGCTCAATGTGCCTGCGCTGGCTGCGGGCAGTTACTATCCGGACCCGAGGACGCAGGTGAAGGTCTACAAGCTCACGTCGGCCACTTTCCCGACCACGGGCTTCTCCTGGGGGCACGCTTACTCCGAAGGGGGGGACGAGGTGTCCCTGCCCTACAACGGCTCGACCCGAACCATCCACCTCACCACGATTGACGGCTTTCACTGGCTGATCGATTTCAACCCGAGTACAGGGGTCTCGAACTGGCGCAAGCTCACGGGGACCATCTCCCCCTGGACCGATCTGGCCTTCGCCTTCTCCAACAACCCTGCGACGCCGAACTATGCCTACATCGCGGGCTGGGACGGGGCGATCCATCAGGTCGACTTCACGACCTGCACCCAGACCCAGGCCTGCACCGAAATCATGGGGAACGGCTGGCCCCTGGTAGACGATCTGATTTATCGTCCGTCGTGGATGCACCAGAGCAAGAATGACGGGCTCTTCGTCTGGATGCGCGGCAACACGGATGTCGTGGTCGCCTACCACCCCGCCAGTGGAACACGGAAGACCTACAACGAATGCGCCATCAACGAGCCTCGGATCGACCGCGAGGGCCGATACATCGGACTCACCATGGACGACCCGCAGAACGGCATAGTCGTCTTGGACTTCGGCTCGGCCGATCCACCGGATCGTTACGCGCCGATGACCGTAGTTCAGAGAGCCGACGGGACGGTCCCCTTCGCCCACGTCGCCAGCCTCAGGGATCGCTGGCTGGGAGTGGACTGGAACCTTTCCTTTCCCACGGGATTCACCAAGTTCACTCCGCTCGGCCCTACCGACCATATCGGCGGCCCCGCGAACGGGAGCCTTATCTACGGCAACGGGAACTGGATCCAGGAAGCCGCCTCTCTCGAGAACCAGTGGGCGCTATTTTCCAGCTATGGCGGCCTGGTGCCGGACCCCGCTTGGAGCTGGCTCTCCCCCGGAGGGATGGTCTTCATCACGCCGGGCGGCGAGCGTCGCCTCCTCGGCCACCCCTACAACACGAGCGAGGTGTACAACTTCTACTCCTTCGCGAAGCTGTCGCCGGACGGACGCTACGTCCTGTTCACGTCCAACATGAACGATCAGTGCTCGAATACGGCATGCAACGGCCCCTGCTGGGCGGACGGCACGCACCCGAACGCGGGGACTAAGGCGACCCAGAAGGTCCAATTGCCCTCCGGGTGTGAGTACAGCCCGCAGGCGTGCGAGACGCGGCCCTGCGGGCGAAGCGACGTGTTCCTGGCCGAGGTTCCTACCGGGCAGGCTTGCTTTTAGCGCGACCTGGCGGCAACCCAAGCGGCTCGATGAGCTCCAGGAGGGGATCGACGGTTCGGCAGGCCGGACATTGACGTCCGGGGAATCATCACCAGCCCGCCCGACAGGCTGAAAGATCTCCGGGTCGGTCTTCCCGCCGTCTGAGGGCGGTCGTCACACGACCGTCACACGACCGACTCCGCGGCGTCACCCCACCGATACATTCTCCCCGCCGAAACTGGACAAGGAGAGGTGAACCCTCATGGAGGAGCCCTGTCGATGAACGCATCGAGAACCACCCTGCGGTCGCTGGCCGCCCTCGCAACGACGGTGGGCCTGCTGCGCGGCCTGCCGGTCTTCGCCCAGGTGACGCCGGCCGCCGGATATACGCCCCCGGACGACACGCCGACGATCAAGGTGGGGACGACGATCTACACCGACTACACCTATACGGAAGAGCCCACGACCGTGGACACGGACGGCAATACGATTCATCCGGCGGCCTTCAACGTCACGCGCGCCTACATCAACGTGACCGGGAACATCTCGCACAATGTCTCGTTCCGGGTCACGCCCGATGTCTCGCGGCTGACCACCACGGGAGCGACCACCAGCCTGGACGGCAGCCTCACCTTCCGCCTCAAGTACGCCTACGGCCAGTTCAACCTGGACGACAGGTGGTCCAAGGGCTCCTGGGTCCGCCTGGGGGAGCACCACACGCCCTACGTGGACTGGGAGGAGCAAGTCTACAGGTACCGCTTCCAGGGGCAGATCATGGCGGAGCGGGAGGGTTTCATCAGTTCGTCAGATTTTGGTCTCTCGACCCACTACAACTTCAAGGGAAATTTCGGCGACGTGCACGGCGGCTACTACAACGGCGACACCTACAGCAAAGCCGAGGCGAACGACCAGAAGGCCGTGCAGATCCGCGCCACCCTGCGCCCTTTCCCGATGCTGGGGGTGCTCAAGGGGCTCCGCCTCACCGCCTTCTATGACGCCGACAACTACATGCAGGGGGACGCACGGCGTCGGACCATCTACGCGGCGACCTTCGAGCACAAGTACGTCAACGCCGGCTACACGCACCTCGACGCCACCGATCAGCCGACCGCCGTCGCGGCCGAAGTGAAGGCGCAGGGGTACTCGGTCTGGGCCACGCCTCGCTTCCCAAAGGGATGGGAGGCGTTGCTGCGTTATGACTACCTGAAGCCGAACAAGTCGGTCGATGCGGCGAAGGATCGCAAGATCGCGGGCGTCGCCTACTGGTTCCACAGCCAGCAGGCGCCGGCCACCGCCGCGATCCTGCTGGACTACGAGAACGTGACCTACGACACGTTGCTCGCCAAGCCGGACGAGAAGCGCTACGCCGTCCACACCCTGTTCAATTTCTGAGGCTGATCATGCCGCTCACACGAGGTGACATCGTGCCGAAACTGTCGCGCTGCCTGCTCATCGCGCTGCTCCTGGCCGCCGTGGCGGCCGTCCTGGTCCCGCCCGTCTGGGCCGATCCGGTCCAGATCGACGGCGCGGGGGCGACCTTCCCGTACCCGATCTATTCGAAGTGGTTCTCCGAATACAACAAACTCCACCCCGACGTCCGGATCAACTACCAGTCGATAGGATCGGGCGGCGGTATCCGCCAGCTCACCGCCCAGACCGTATTCTTCGGCGCCTCGGACGGCCCTATGACCAACGATCAGCTCCAGGGCGCCCCTGGGAAGGTCTTCCACTTTCCGACGGTGCTGGGGGGCGTCGTGCCGATCTACAACCTTCCGGGCGTCGATGCCGAGCTGAAGTTTGCAGGAACGGTTCTGGCCGACATCTTCCTGGGGAAGATCACCAAGTGGAGCGATCAGGCGATCGCCAAGGACAACCCCGGCGTGAATCTGCCCGACAGCGACATCACCGTCGTCCATCGTGCTGACGGATCGGGAACGTCCTACATTTTCTGCGACTACCTGGCCAAGGTCTCCCCCGAGTACAAGTCGAAGGTGGGCGTGGCCACCTCGGTGAACTGGCCGGCCGGGATCGGCGGCAAGGGGAACGAGGGGGTCGCCGGTCTCGTGAAGCAGACTCCGGGGGCCATCGGCTACGTCGAGCTGATCTACGCGCTGCAGAACAAGATCGCCTTCGGCTCGGTGAAGAGCTTCGACGGAGAGTTCGTCCGCGCGTCCATCGATTCGGTATCGGCCGCGGCCGCCTCCGCGACGGCGAAGATGCCCGCCGACTTCCGTGTCTCGATCACGAACGCTCCGGGGAAGAACGTCTATCCGATCTCCTCGTTCACCTGGATCCTCCTGTACGAGAGCCCCAAGGACAAGCACAAGTCCCGTCTCATGGTCGACTTCATGAAGTGGGCCCTGACGGACGGACAGAAATTCGCCGGCGATCTTGGCTACGCCCCTCTCCCGCAGACGGTCGTCAGCCTCGAGGACGCCGCCTTGAAGAAGATCAAGGTCGAATGAGCACGACGGGACCACTCGGGCGATCGTCCGGCGAGGGGAGGCTCTTCCCGCTTTTGACCGGCGCCGCGGCCGTTCTCGTCCCATGCCTGGTCGCCGGGATCGCGCTCGTCCTCTGGCGGGAATCGCTCCTTTCGATCCGCGAGTTCGGGTTCGCCTTCTGGCGCACATCCATCTGGGACCCGGTCGCGGGGCAGTTCGGCGCCTTGCCGTTCATCTGGGGGACGCTCTACTCGTCGCTCCTGGCGCTGCTTCTGTCGGCGCCGGTAGCGCTCGGGATCGCCATCTTCCTGTCGGATCTGTCGCCGCACGCCCTGAGGCAGCCGCTGATCTTCCTGACCGAGCTCCTGGCGGCGATCCCCTCGATCGTCTACGGCCTGTGGGGCATTTTCGTTCTCGTTCCGCTGGTCCGCCGCCTGGAAATCGCCACCCCCGCCTGGCTGAAGGGCGTGCCGCTCTTCGAGGGGCCGCCGCTCGGCGTGGGTCTTCTCGCCGCCAGCCTCGTGCTGGCCGTGATGATGGTGCCGTTCACGGCGAGCGTCGCGCGCGAGATCCTCAAGGCGGTCCCCTCCGCGCAGCGCGAAGGGGCCTACGCCCTCGGCGCGACCCGCTGGGAGGCGATCCGGATGGCGCTGTTCTATGGGCGGACGGGGATCATCGGCGCCGTCATGCTCGGGCTCGGGCGGGCGCTGGGCGAGACGATGGCCGTCACCATGCTGATCGGCAACAACCCCAGGATCTCCTTGTCGCTGTTCGCGCCGCAGTACACCATGGCCGCGGTCATCGCCAACGAGTTCACCGAGGCGGCGGACCCGCTCTACCTCGACGCCCTGGTCGAAATCGGCCTCGTCCTGTTCCTGATCACCGTCGCGATCAACGCCCTGTCGCGCGTCCTCGTCTGGCGCGTGGGCAGGGAGCGGACGGTCCGGGCCGGGCGGCCGGTCCCCGCGGCGGCGGTGTGAGCGCCATGTCCTGGAACCGCCTGCGCCGCAAGGTCGTCTCCGGTGCGGTCGTCGCGTTCTGCGCGGCCGCGGTCGTGCTGGCCCTGATCCCCCTCGGCTTCATCCTGTTCTTCGTGATCGGGCACGGGCTCCCGGCCTTGAACGCGGCGTTCTTCACCCAGATGCCCAAGCCGGTGGGGGAGCCCGGCGGCGGCATGGCGAACGCCATCGCCGGAACGCTGATCCTCATCGGACTGGCGGCCGGCATCGCCGTGCCGATCGGGATCGTCTCGGGCATCTACGTCTCCGAGTACCGCAAGACATCCCTGGCCTCCGCCGTCAGGTTCTCGGCGGACATCCTGAACGGCGTCCCCTCGATCGTCATCGGCCTCTTCGCGTACACGACGGCGGTCCTGCCGTTCCAGCGCTTCTCGGCGATCGCGGGCGGCCTGGCGCTCGGGATCATGATGATCCCGCTCATCGTCCGGATGACCGAGGAGCTCCTGAACCTCGTTCCGCCGACTCTGCGCGACGGGGCGCTCGCCCTCGGCGCCACGCGGGCGCGGGCCGTGTTCACGGTGATCCTGCCGGCCGCCCTGCCCGGGATCCTGACCGGCGTGCTCGTGGCCCTCGCCCGCATCGCGGGGGAGACCGCCCCGCTCCTGTTCACCGCCTTCAACAACCGCTTCTGGTCGACGCGTCTCGACCAGCCGATCGCCTCGCTGACGGTGCAGGTTTACACCTACGCCATTTCTCCTTATGATGACTGGCACCGGCAGGCCTGGGCCGGGGCGACCGTGCTGATCGGGGCCATCCTGACGTTTTCGCTCCTCGCCCGGGCGATGACCCGCCGCCTCGAAAGGATGCACCGTCCGTGAGACAGGCCCTGATGACCGCGGTGAAAATCGAGACGAGAGCGAAGCCGCGAGCCCCGGGCCGCGACGAGGCCAAGGCCGAGGAGCCGATGATCCTGATCGAGGATCTGACGCTCCATTACGGCGACAAGCCGGCGCTCAAGGGCATCTCGATGCAGGTGCCGAAGAACCGGGTCACCGCCTTCATCGGTCCTTCGGGCTGCGGCAAGACGACCCTGCTCCGCTGCCTCAACCGCATGAACGACCTGGTCGACGGCGTTCGGATCACCGGTCGGATCCTGGTGGCCGGCCGCGACGTGTACCACGGCTCGATGGATGTGACCGAGCTGCGCAAGCGCGTCGGCATGGTGTTCCAGAAGTCGAACCCGTTCCCGAAGTCCATCTACGACAACGTCGCCTACGGCCCCCGGATCCTCGGCACGCGGTCGCGGGCGGCGCTCGACCAGGCGGTCGAGCGCAGCCTCGGCTCGGCCGCCCTCTGGGACGAGGTCAAGGACCGCCTGCACGAGAGCGCCCTGCGGCTCTCCGGCGGGCAGCAGCAGAGGCTCTGCATCGCCCGGGCGCTCGCGGTCGAGCCGGAGGTGCTGTTGATGGACGAGCCGTGCTCGGCCCTGGATCCGATCGCCACCGCCAAGATCGAAGAGCTGATGGACGAGCTGAAGTCGCGCTACACCATCGTCGTTGTCACGCACAACATGCAGCAGGCGGCGCGCGCCTCCGACGTCACCGGCTTCCTCCTGATGGGCGAGCTGGTGGAGTTCGGCGAGACGCCGAAGATCTTCACGACCCCGGGCGACCGGCGCACCGAGGACTACATCACGGGACGGTTCGGTTGATGGAGCACACCAGCCGGCATTACGAGATGGAGCTCGTGGAGCTGAAGGAGAAGATCCTCTTCGTCGGCGGCATGGTCGAGGAGATGATCGGCTCGGCGATGCGCTCCCTCCTGGACCGGGATCCCGAGCTGGCGCGCCAGGTCATCGACTCGGACCCCAGGGTCGATGTCGCCGAGCTGGAGGTCGATCACCTCTGCCTGAACCTGCTGGCGCTGCGGCAGCCGGCCGCGTCGGACCTGAGGTTCATCGCCACCGCCCTCAAGATCGTGACCGACCTCGAGCGCATCGGCGACCTGGCGGTCAACATCGCCGAGCGCTCGATCGAGCTGAACGAAGAGCCGCCGCTCAAGCCGTACATCGACATCCCCCGCATGGCGTCGGCCGCGGCGGGGATGGTCCGCCAGTCGCTCGACGCCTTCGTGAAACGGGACCCCTTCCTGGCGCGCCAGGTGCTGCGGGCGGACGCCGCCGTGGACGAACTGAACGTCCAGCTGTTCCGCGAGCTCCTGACCTACATGATCGAGGAGCCGAAGAACGTCAGCCGGGCGCTGCGCATCACCTTCATCGCCAAGTACCTCGAGCGCGTCGCCGATCACGCCACCAACATCGCCCAGATGGTCATCTTCATGTGCGAGGGGCGCGACGTGCGTCATCCCGGCGCCCAGAAGCGCGCGGGCGGGGAGTCCTGAAAGCGCCCGAAGTCGCCGGAAACAGCACGAGACGGACGCGCAGGACCCACAGCACGCCTCTGCGGTGAAACCCGGCGACACCGCAAAACTCGTCCCAGATGCCGCTTCCCCTCCCCGTTGGTTCGGCGATACCCCTTAGTGACACCTTGGATGGCGCGATCTCCCTTGACCCACAACGTCGCTGACGGCATAATCTTTCCATACGTCCCTCGCAACCTCTTCCAGGAAGAGCGAGCTCCGGCGAGCCACGTCTCGACCTTACTCGGGAGGCTCGAGTGAAGCCAAGACTCGCGGTCCAGATTGTGGTCGTCGTAGCCAGTCTGTCGGCGACAGCTCCGGTGCTGGCGCGTGATCTGACCTTCGAAGAACGAGTCCTCGCACAGGAAGCCATCGAGCGCGTCTACTATTCTCACCAGATCGGTACGTCCAGGTCGTTCGAAGACGCCGTCCCTCGCACGCTCCTCGAGCGGAAAGTACGAACCTACCTCAAGGAGAGCGTGGCGCTCGAGAAGTTCTGGCACACGCCCGTCACCGCCGCGATGCTGCAGGGCGAATTAATCCGACTGACGCAGCGAACCCGAATGCCCGAGCGCCTGCGGGAGCTTTATTCGGCGCTGAACGCCGATCCGTTTCTCATCCGGGAGTGCTTCGCCCGCCAGATCCTGGTCGCGCGCCTAACCAGGAATCTCTTCGCCTACGACCAATCGCTTCATCTGGGGTCTCGGCTGGCGGCCGAGTCCCTGCGCGACGGTTTTGTGCGCGGGGACCTCGATCCATGGGCCGAGCAGCCGAGCCGTACCGTTGTCGACTTCGTACGAAGTGACCTCCCGACTGTCAGAGGCCCGTGCGGCGGTACGCAGGTGTCGAGGGGAAGGGAGCCCGATGAGATTCGCGTGGAGCTCTCACCCGATCAATTTGCAACCTGGATGGCGCGTGTCCCGACGAACGTCGGCGAAACTGGGCCGCTGGTTGAGGAACGCGAGAAATTCATCCTTCGCGTCGCTCTTACGAGACAACCGGACGAACTCCGCGTCGCGAGCTTCGCGGTTCCGAAGCAAGGATGGCAGGACTGGTGGACGCAGGTGGTGAGCAATCTCGACGAGCGATCGGTCGTCGCCGTCGCCGCGTCCGATCTGTCACTGCCATGGCCGGAATCAAGCACGTCCTGCACGGACGACACCTGGGACAACGGGTCGCTCGACGACACGCCGATCCCACGCGAGGGCCATTCGGCAGTCTGGACCGGCACCGAGATGATTATTTGGGGGGCTATTCGGGGAGCCACGGTTGACGAGGACAAGAGGGGTGCGAGATACGATCCGGCGACCGATACCTGGGCCCCCATCTCGGCGGTGAACGCGCCGTCGGCACGCAACGGGCACACGGCCGTGTGGACGGGAAGCGCGATGGTGATCTGGGGCGGAATCTTCGGAAGCACCTACATGAATACTGGTGGGCGATACGAGCCGAATTCGGACTCCTGGACGACGATGTCAACGACGAATGCACCGGAGCCGCGCCAGAGCCATACTGCGATCTGGACGGGAGGACGGATGATCGTTTGGGGTGGCTATGGCGGTGCCGGTCGCCTCGGTACCGGGGGCTCCTACGACCCCGCGACGGATACGTGGATTTCCATCTCGACGATTAACGCGCCACCGGCGCGGACGGGACATACAGCCGTTTGGACCGGAAGCAGGATGATCGTCTGGGGGGGCGACCCGGACAGCACCGGAGGTCAGTACGACCCTTCCGCCGACTCCTGGTCATCCGTCTCCTTGCTGAATGCTCCGTCCGTCCGCTCCGGGCATTCGGCCGTGTGGGCCGGAAGCCAGATGGTGGTCTGGGGCGGGTACGCCGGCAACGGCGTATATCTGAATGACGGAGGGCGGTACGATCCAGTCGCAGATATCTGGCGGCCGACCTCTTTGATCAACGCGCCGTCGAGCCGTGGCGGCGCGACGGCGATCTGGACAGGCAAGGAGATGATCGCGTGGGGCGGCACTAATCACGGAAGCCTGAACACTGGCGGCAGGTACGATCCGTCCTCCGACACCTGGAAAGCGGTGGCCACGCTCAACGCTCCGGAGAAGCGAGGGATCCATTCGGCCGTGTGGACCGGCGACCTCATGATCATCTGGGGGGGCTCCAACGATCAAATCGATCTCAACACCGGAGGCCGCTACGATCCGGCCACCGGCAGTTGGACACCGACCTCGACCGGTGGGGCCCCATCGCCACGCAGCGGTCACAGGGTCGTTTGGACAGGCAACCTGATGGTGATCTGGGGTGGGTTCGATGGCCAGTTTCTCACCACCGGGGGCAGATACGACCCGATGACCGATACCTGGTCGCCGACCTCCGTTCTGAACGCTCCGGTTGGACGCGACGTGCCGACGGTGGTCTGGACGGGGCATGTCATGGTGGTCTGGGGCGGGACGAACTCCGCCAAGACGGCCTTTTACTATACAGGGGGGCGCTACGACCCGGTGGCCGACACATGGGCGCCCACCTCCACCAGCGCGCCTCTCGGCCGCGCCGGCCATACGGCTATCTGGACGGGTAAGGTCATGGTGGTGTGGGGAGGATATGCCTACACTCCGCAACTCTTCTACCTCAACACCGGTGGCCGTTACGATCCGGTGGCCGATACATGGAGCCCTACCTCGACCCCAGGCGCCCCGACTGGGAGAACGGATCAAGCGGCGGTTTGGACCGGCGGCGTCATGGTGGTCTGGGGAGGGTACGCAGGCAACGGCATTTATCCAATTGATGGAGGGCGGTACGATCCGACTGCCGATACATGGATTCCGACCTCGACGACCGGCTCTCCACCGGGAAGGATCGGCCCGGTCGGCGCATGGACCGGAGATCGGGCGATATTCTGGGGAGGCGATGTGAATACCGGCGGGCAGTACGATCCTCTGTCCGACACCTGGGCACCGACGTCTGTCCTGAATGCTCCGGGTGCCGGCAGGAGCCTCCCGTTCGTCTGGACGGGGAGCGAGATGCTGGTTTTCGCGTCCGAGCAAACGCCTCCGGGAGCTCGTTATGACCCGCTCGCTGATACGTGGAGGTCCATCTCCGCCCTCGGATCGCCAACCGGCGCCGGTGCGCCCGCCGTCTGGACCGGAAGCCAGATGATCGTGTGGGGCGGGAGCGTCTCCGTCGGCGGTATATACGTCAACACCGGTGGACGTTACTGCGCATGCACGCCGGTGACCTACTTCCTGGACGCCGACGGCGATGGCTTCGGAGATCCCTTGGTCTCCGCTCAATCCTGCGCCCAGTCACCGGGTTATGTCTCGAACGCCGCAGACTGTGATGACACGGATGGAGCCACTTGGGCAATCCCCTCGGAGGTCCTGGGAGATCAGTTCGTGGATGATGTGACGCTCACGTGGTCTCCGCCGTCGGCCCCAGGGGCGGCAGTAGATGCGTACGACGTGCTGCGGTCCACAGACTCCGCAGACTTTGTGGGTGCAGAGGTCTGCGTTGGCACGAGATCTACGGCCACGAGTCTCGCAGACGGTGCGACGCCTCCGTTGGGTCAAGCCTTCTTCTACCTCGTGCGGGCCGACGATGCCTGTCCGAACGGGCTCGGTTCGCTGGGGACCTCTTCGAGCGGCGTGGCGCGAACCGGACGCAACTGTCCTTAGCTGCCGTCCTCTCGTCACGTCTTCCGCCGTTGATTAAGAGAGCGAATCCGTGGCAAGTCTCCATCGGAGTCTGAGCGGGTAGCGTCGAAGTCGATTTCCCTCCCGGCCCTGCGCATCCGAGTCGTTCAGGTCCGCCACCCTCCGGACATCCCGCAGATACCGTGACAGGACGGTCCGGCGATCCCGGCCGTCGGCTTCCATCGTGGACATGCGCGATCCTCCCAGGGCGACATCAGGGTGCGCCCGCCGGGGGAAGGCCGCGTGCCGGTCCGGTGTCCTTGCGGTAACGATCCGGTCCGCCTCAGCGCGA
>Ga0137394_10002486_pt1 | contig 13634 bp, 15 predicted proteins | sample czobulk116metaG_FD_108278 | JGI IMG/M metagenome (GOLD analysis project Ga0137394, IMG submission 108278) | Vadose zone soil microbial communities from Angelo Coast Range Reserve, California, USA - czobulk1.16 metaG | ecosystem: Environmental > Terrestrial > Soil > Vadose zone | place: USA...
CATGGACCGCAAGAAAGAGGCGATCGAGGTCTACCAAGGCGCCGTGCACGCGAACCCCGGCTTCGCCGATTGCCACTACAATCTCGCGCTTCTCTGCGAAGAGCTCGACATGCCTCGCGAGGCCATCCGGCACATGGCGCAATACCGCAAGCTCACCGGGTCTCGCCCCGAGTGAGGTTTTCGAAGATTATTGCTTTTGCCGCACTAATCGCGGCAAGCCATCCCGTGTGGGCAGAGCGATGTATCGCGATCGACGGCGACACGCTCGTGTGCAACCACCAGAAAGTCCGCCTCACCAACGTCTACGCCGCCGAGATGAACCAGCCCGGCGGCAGCGCGGCGAAGAAGAAGCTGCAGGCGCTGGTGCAGAACCGCGAAGTGGGACTCGTCACGCACGGTCACGACCGCTACGGCCGCATCCTCGCCGAGGTCTACGTCGGCGGCCGTCGCATCGAGCAGGGCGACATCGGCCCGCGCGCCGGCCGCGGCAGCACCTGGGGCGCCGAGCGCCACGTGTACGTCCGCACGGTCCAGGCCAAAAAAGCCAAGTAGTTCTCCCCTTGCCGGTGCGGAGGCAAAGTACATAGCGCCAGCCGCCTCCTTCGGCGTAGCGTGTCGACGACCGATACGCAAAGGGGGATGCAGTGCAAACGCGATTCGGCATGCATACGGCTTTCGCCGCGCTGCTTCTCGTCTGCCTTGCGGGATGCGCCAGCGAGGAGCCGCTTTCGGAGGCCGACAAGAGCCTTTTCCTTCGTCCCACGGACCTCGTGCGCTACGGTTTCGAGTACGACGACCCGGCAAGCTACGAGAAATTCTCGAAGAGCAGGCAGATCGACGGCGCCTACCAGCTCAAGTATGAATTCCAGCCAGGCAAGAGCGAGCGGCGCCGCGTGTTCATCTACGCCAGCGTCTCCGTGGCGCAAAGCGAGTCCGATGCGGCGCTGAACGAGAGCGCCGAGGCGGTCGGCATGATCATCGGCCTCAAGGCGAGCGGTGTCGAGGAACGCGAGCTGCGCATGAAGTCCGGCAACGACCGGAGCAAGCTGCGCCTCCTCGTCAAAGGCGACAAGCCGCTCGGCAACATCTTCACCGTCCGCGATGGCCGAAAGACCTACTTCCTCGTCATGACCGGCTTCTATTTCGACGATGCCGACGACTGGAAGAAGCTCGTCGCGCCGAAACTGGAACAACTCGCCGGCTATTCGCCGGTGTAAGCTCGCCGAAGTCCTACGAAGGCACCAATGCAACTCAAGTCCTGGCTCGTCCTGGGCGTGGCTTCTGCAGCGCTCGGGCTGATGGTCGGCTTGTTCGCCGCCGGCCGCCTCGCGGCAAAGCACAGCGAACGCTATACGGAGGACGTTCTTTCTTATGCCCGCTACGTCCAGGCAAAGGAGCGAGCAAACCTGGTTCGGCTACTTGAAAACAACGAAGTTCAGAGAGCCGAGGAGATCCTCTACATCGTCCTGCGCGACAGCTTCAAAGACTATGCGGACAGTGCCAACAGTGAGCAACGCGTGAGGGCGTGCGAGCTCTTGAAACTCCTTGGGCCTGGCTTCGTTGCATCGGCGCAGGGTACTGGGCCCGACCAGCCGGAGTCGCGCCGAGCGCTTGTCGAGTCGATTCGCTCTGCCACATCGAAATGTGCTGCGAACACGAAGTAGAGGTCTCAGCTCGATTCGCTGCGATTGGCGTCCGGCCGCTTCTGCCGGAACCCTTTCTCGAAATGGCCGCGGCCTTCCAGGTCGCCCTGCTCGAAGATCCAGGTGTAGCCGCCGCTAGGGTTGGAGAGGATCTCCCAGGCGTTGTCGTCGCCGTCCCAGAAGAGAAAGCTGTAGGTGCCGTGGCGCTCGGAGGGTTTCTGGATGTCGTGCAGGCCCCACTTTGCGGCGTGCTCGGTGCACAGGCGCCAGGCCTCGTCGACTTCGGCATCGGTGTGGACGTCGAGGCCGTTGTGGTAGCAGCGCGGCATCGGCTCCTTGTTCTTGGTGAGGACCACCGCGTAGACGTGGTTGCCGCCGAGGCGAACCATGAGCGAAACGTGGCTCGTGCGTACGACTTCCAGACCCAGGAATTCCTCGTAGAAGCGGCGCGTCGCCTCGAGGTCCTTGGAGCCGAGGGTGCCGTGCGAGAGGAAGCGCGTCTTCAGCGTCGATGTCTTCATGAGCTCTACTCCAGCTTGATTCCGGCTTCGCGGATGACCTGGCCCCACAGGCGATGGTCGGCGCGCAGGCGCTCGGAGGTGGACTCGGGCGAGCCGCCGCCGGGCTCGGCGCCGAGGTCGAGAAGGCGTTGGCGCAGCTTCGGGTCGTCGAGCGCCGCCTGCAGGCGCTGATTCAGGAGCCGAATGACCTCGGGCGGCGTGCCCTTCGGCGCAAACACCGCGAACCACGCGCTCATCTCCCAGCCGGGAAGCCCGGCCTGCGCCGAAGTCGGCACGTCGGGCAGGCCCGCGAGGCGCTCCTTCGCGGCGGCGGCGAGCGGGCGGATCTGTCCAGTCTTGAGATAGGGCAGGGCCGACCCAAGGCTGATCGACATCGCCTGCAGGCGTCCCGCCAGCATGTCGGGCAGCGCGTTGCCGATTCCCTTGTAGGGCACGTGCATGAGCTTCACTCCAGCGAGGCGCCCGAACAGCTCGAGCGAGAGGTGCGGCGGGCTGCCGATGCCTGCGGACCCGTAATAGACCTTGCCGGGATTGGCCCTGGCATACGCGATGAACTGCCCAAGGTCCTTCGCGTCCATGCTCGCCGGCACGACCAAGATGTGCGCGGCGTCGGCAAGGTTGATCACCGCTGCGAGGTCGATCAGCGGATCGAACGGCACCGAGCGCTCGAGGAAGGGCTTCACCGCGAGGTTGCCCGCCGCGGCGACCATCAGGGTGTAGCCATCGGCCGGCGAGCGAATCAGCAGGTCGGCCGCGACGTTGCCCGAGGCCCCCGGCTTGTTCTCGACCACCACCGGCTGTCCCACTCGCGCGGTGAGTGCCTCGGCCGTCAGACGGGCAAGCAGGTCGGTGAGGCCGCCCGGCGAGGTGTCGACGATGAGGCGTATGCCACGCGCCGGATAGGGCTGCGCCGCCGCTGCCGCGACAATTATTGTCAGGACCAGCGCGAAAGCGAGACGGGCGAGCCGCATGCGTTTCCCCATGATAGTGTAGACACGTCATGCAGGTCCTACCGAACGCCACCGTCGGCGCGGAAGTCCGCGGGGTCGATCTCGCGCGCGCCGGCGCGACGGAAATCGCCGAGATCAAGCAGGCCTGGTACCGGCACGACGTGCTGGCGTTCCGCGGCCAGAAGCTCGGCGACGACGATCTGCTCGCCTTCTCCAGGCACTTCGGCACCCTCGACCCGCCGCCCAACCAGGGCGCGGGGCGCAAGTCGCCGCCGGGCTACCCGGACATCTACGTGGTGTCGAACGTGCTCGACGACTACGGCGAGCCGATCGGCGCCCTCGGCGACGGCGAGGCCGCCTGGCACACCGACATGAGCTACATCGCGTGGCCGCCGGACGCCTCGATGCTTTATTCGCTCGAGATCCCGCCGAGCGGCGGCGACACCTCGTTCTGCAGCATGCGCGTCGCGCTGACGAAGCTGCCGCGCGGGCTCCTCGACCGCGTCAAGCATCTCGACATCAAGCACGACGGCACCTACGACTCGGGCGGGAACCTGCGCAAGGGCGTCGCCGCGAGCAACGATCCGGCAAGCTCGCCCGGCACGCCGCACCCTATCGTGATCGCGCACCCGGAGTCGGGTGAGCAGGCGCTCTATCTTGGCCGGCGGCGCAATGCCTACATCATTGGGCTGTCGCTCGAGGACTCCGATCGCCTGCTCGAGGAGATCTGGTCCTACGCCGAGTCGGCCGTGTACCGCCACAAGTGGGCGGTGGGCGACCTCGTGCTGTGGGACAACCGCACCACCATGCATCGGCGCGATGCCTTCGATCCGGAAGCGCGCCGCATCATGCATCGCACGCAGATCAAGGGCTCGCACGCCCCGAAGCGCGCCGCGCTCTAGTTGCAGCTGGTTCGCCTCACATATATCAGAACAAAGGCATTGGCACGTCGCTGGTCCGTGAGCTCGCATCGGAGGCTCGGAAATCGCGCATGCCGCTTATCTTCAATCACGCCGGAGCGTATCTACATGGAGCCACATGCCTAACCTATTTCTTGGGCTTGCGATCTGCTTCTCCAGTCTTGTCCACGCGCAGGGATTCGCGCCTAGCCGTCCGGTCGAGCTCGTGGTGCACAGCGCGCTCGGCGGCGGCTCCGACGTCTTCGCGCGCGCCCTGGTGGAGATGATCGAGGGCGAGAAGCTCCTGCCGCAGCCGGTCCGGGTGGTGAACAAGACCGCGGGGGCGAGCGCCGAGGCGATGGCGTATCTCGCGGGGAAGCGCGGCGACGACCATACGCTCGCCGTTTTCACCAACACCTGGCTCACCACGCCGCTGACGCGCAAGGATCCGCCGCACAGCCTGCGCGACTTCACGCCGGTGGCGCGCCTGGTGCTCGAGCCCACGATCGCGGTGGTCCGCGCCGATGCGCCCTACAGGACTCTCAAGGAATTCATAGAAGAGGCCAAGCGAAAGCCCGGGGCGCTGAAGCAGGCGGGCGGCTCGGTGACCGCGATCGAAAGCATGACCGGGCTGCTGCTGCAGAGCGCGACCGGGGCCAAGTGGACCTTCGTCTCCACGCCGGCGGTGGCCGAGCGGATGGCGAACCTGGTCGCCGGCAAGGTGGACATCGTGATCCCGCAGCCGCAGGACGCCAACGAGCAGATCGCCGCCGGCAAGGCGCGCGCGATCGCGGCGATCACCGAGCGGCGCCTCGCCGCGCTGCCCGAGGTCCCGACGGTGAAGGAGCAGGGGATCTCGATGTCGATCATCGCCAACGTGCGCGGCGTGGTGGCGCCGCCCGCCGCGCCGGCCGCCGCCGCGGCGTACTGGGAAGAGCTCTTCGCCCGCCTCGGAAAGACGCCGAGCTGGCGCAAGTACGTGGCCGACAACCAGGTCGAGGACGTCTTCCTGCGGGGCGCGGCGCTCGCGCCCTATATCGAAGAGCAAACCGCCCTGATGCGCCGCGTGCTGCGCGAAGCCGGCGTGCAATAATCGCCGCACAAAAATTCGAGGAGGATACGATGGCGAATCCGAGCTTCGCGCGGCGGCGGCTGCTTTTCGGCATGACCCTCGCGTCGCTCGTACGCGGTTCGAACGTTCTTGGTCAATCTTTCCCCTCGCGCAACATGCGCGTGGTGATTCCCACGGGGCAGGGCGGCGGCGCCGACCGCCTGGCGCGCGTGTTCGACGACTTCTGGGGCGCGCAGCTCAAGACCAAGTTCGAGTACGCCTTCCATCCCGGCGCGGCCGGGCAGGTGGGCTACGAGCTCTATCTCCACAAGCGCGAGCGCGACGGGCACAACCTGCTCTTCGGCAACATGGGGCCGGAGATGATCATGTACGCGCTGCAGAAGCCGTCCTACAAGTTTCCCGGCGACTACCAGTACTTCTGCCGCCTCGACGTCGACGACAGCGTGGTGTTCGTGCGGCAGAAGAGCCCCTTCAAACGCATCGAGGACGTGGTGGATGCAGCGAAGAAGAAGAGCGTCAACGTGGCGGTGAGCCGGCTGCCGCACCCGGCCTCGATCGGCATGCTCGCGCTCGGCAACGCCGTGAAGGCGCGCTTCAACCTCGTCCCCTACGGCGGCGGCAACCCCACGCAAGTCGCGGTGCTGAACGGCGAGGCCGACTGCGGCGCGCTGCCGATCGCCGGGGTCGTCTCGCTCGGCGATCAGCTGCGCATCCTCGGCATCTTCAACGACGATACCCAGAAGACGGCGAAGTACCTCGGCAACGCGCCTTCGGTGAACGCGGCGTTCGGCACCAAGCTGCCGGCGCTGTACTCGTCGCGCGCGTGGGCCATCCACAGCGAGGTGATCGACAAATTCCCGGACCGCTTCGCGCTGCTCGAGAAGACCGCGCGCGCGGTGTTCGACATGCCGAAGTACCGCCAGGAGTACGCCAAGACCGGGGCGCCGATCGAGACCATCCAGTTTGGCGACCGCGCCACGTGCACGCGTTACGCCAACTCGATGGTGGAGCTCGCCAACGAATACCAGGGGTTGCTGACGGCGAAGAAGAAATAGGGAGTGGATCGGGAGTGAAGCAAAAAGCACCCTTGGGCGCGGACCTCGTCATCCCGGCGCTCGCCGCCGCGTTCGGCGCCTACTTCTTCTTCTCGATCGCCGACCTCGCCTGGGAGGCGAAGGCGAACGGCGTCGTGATCGGCGCCATTCTGCTGGTCCTCGTGCTTGCTCAGCTGGTTCGGATCGGCCTGCGGATTCGCGCAGGGGGAGCGGATCTGGGATTCGAGGCACTCATCAGTCCCCGCGATGCGCTGCCGAAGCGCGTCGGACTGGTGCTCATCACGATCGCCTTCATCGCCACGATGCACTGGCTCGGCGTCACCCTGGGGATGCTGCTCGCGCTGTTCGCGTCGCTGTGGATCCTCGGCGTGCGCAGCCGCAAGGCGCTGGTGCTCGTGCCGCTCGCGGTGGCCGCCTGCGTGTATCTCCTCTTCGTGGCCGCGCTGCAGTCGGACATTCCGCACGGCCCGGTGGAGTGGCTGCTGGAGAAGCTCTTCCCGTGAGCTGGGAGTTCCTCCTAGACCAGTTCGCCACCCAGTTCGGGCTGTGGTGGGTGATCTGGCCGGCGATCCTGCTCGGCATCGTGGTCGGCATCCTGCCGGGCTTCAGCCCGCAGAACACGCTCATCATGCTGCTGCCGCTCACGCTCGCGGTGCCGGTGGAGCAGGCAATGGCGTTCATGATCGCGCTCTACTGCGCCAATCACCTCGCCGGCGGCATTCCGGCGATCCTGGTACGCATCCCAGGCTCCGGCGGGGCGGCTGCCACTACCCTCGACGGCTACCCGATGACGCAGAAGGGCCAGGCGCAGCAGGCGCTGGTGCTGTGCTTCACCGCGTCGGTGTTCGGCGGCTTGATCACCACGCTCGCGACGCTCGCGCTCCTGCCGTGGCTCTCGCAGCTCGGCCTGTACCTGCGCTCGGTTGAGATGGTGATCGTGATGCTCTTCGGCCTCACGCTGATCGCCGTCATCGCCGCCAAGGACACGCTGAAGGGCCTGATCGCCGGCTTCTTCGGCCTGCTGATCGGCGTGATCGGCACCGACCACATCTACAACACGCCGCGCGCCACCTTCGGCTTCCTCGAGCTCTACGACGGCGTGCCGCTGGTCCCCGCCCTGATCGGCCTGTTCGCGATCTCCGAAGCGCTGGTGATGCTCGAGGAAAAGATGATCGTCGACGAGGCCGGGCGCAAGCGCGCGCTGCAGGCGCGCTGGGCCGACACCGTCGAGGGCCTGCGCATGTCGCTGCAGAAGTGGTGGCACATCGTGTGGACCGCGTTCGTGGGCCTCTTCATCGGCATCGTCCCGGGCGCGGGAGCGAGCATCGCCTCGTTCGTCGCCTACCAGCAGTCGCGCCTGTGGTCCAAGAATCCGGAGGCCTACGGCACCGGCGTGCCCGAAGGCGTGATCGCGCCCGAGTCGGCGAACAACGGCGTCACCTCGGGCACCCTCGTGCCGACGCTCGCGCTCGGCGTCCCCGGGGGCAGCACCGCGGCGGTGATGATGATCGTGCTCCAGTACCACGGCATGGTGATGGGGCCGCGGCTCTTCGCCACCGACCCCGGCGTGGCTTACGGCGTGTTCGTCTCGATGGCGGTGGCCTACATCTTCATGATCTTCACCATCCTGCCCCTCGCGCGCTACATGTCGCGCGTGGTGCTCTTCGAGACCAGCTATCTCGCGCCGATCATCATCCTCGTCACGATCGTGGCCGCATTCGGCGAGCGCCAGTATCTCTTCGACATGGCGCTCGCGCTCGTCTTCGGCGTGATCGGCTACATCGCCCACAAGACCAGCTACCACGTCACCGCGATGCTGATCGGCATCCTGCTCGGGCCGCTCTTCGAGCAGTACCTGGTGCGCGCGCTGCGCCTTTCCGAGGGCAATCTGCTGATCCTCTTCTCCTCGCCGCTCGGCAATGTGCTGTGGGGGCTGCTCGTGCTCTCGCTCGTGCTTCCGCTGTGGCGCGGCTATCGCCAGAAGAAGCCGTTGCCGCGCGAGGAAGACTAGGGCCGGAGGAACCACCGCCGCGTCGGCGCGGTCCAACCTGTATGCCGACGCGCATGAAGAACCGCTCGAAGCGCCGTTCCAGGCCCTGGTGGAGCCCCGCGCTTCCGGTCAAACTCTAGTCGACCTTGGCGCCCACCGCCTTGACGATCTCGCCGTACCTCGCGTACTCCGAGCGCAGCTGGGCCGCGAACTCCTCGGGCGTGGTGACGTAAGGCTCGAGTCCGCCGACGTTGCGGATCCTGCCTTTTATCTCCGGGTCGGCGAGCAACTTTGCCGTTTCGCTTCGCAGCCGCTCGAGAACCGGCGCGCCGGTTCCGGCCGGGGCGAAAAGCGCGAGCCAGGGCGTGACTTCCAGGCCGGGATAGAGCTCGGAGAGCCGCGGCAGATCCGGGTAGGCCGCCGAGCGTTTCCTGCCCGCGACGGCGAGCGCGCGGAGCTTGCCGGACTTGATGTGGCCGGAAACCGAGTTGCCGCCGAACATCGCGCTCACTTCTCCGGAAAGAATCGCGACGGTCGCCGGGCCGCCGCCCCTGAACGGCACGTGCAGCAGGTCGATCGCGGCGCGTGCCTTGACCATCTCCATGACGAGGTGGTGCTGGCTGCCGTTCCCGATCGAGGCGTAGGCGAGGGGCGGGCTGGCGTGCCGCGCGTACTCGACGAACTCCTGCAGATTCCTCACCGCCAGCGCCGGGCTCACCGTGAGCACCATCTGCGTGTTCACCAGTGTCGCTACCGGGTCGAGGTCCTTCAGCGTGTCGAGCGGCATCTTCGCGTAGAGGTGCGGTCCGATCACGATCTGCGCGTCGGCGCAAAGGAGCAGCGTGTATCCGTCGGGCGCGGCGCGCGCGGTCGCTTCCATGGCGAGGTTGCCATTCGACCCCGGCCGGTTCTCGACGATCACCGGCTGGCCCAGCGCCTCGGCCAGCTTCGGCGCAAGCACCCGCGCCAGCGTGTCGGTGGCGCCACCGGGCGGGTTCGGCACGAACAGGTGGATCGGACGCGACGGGTATTGCGCCCAGACCGATCCCGAAGCGAATAGAAATATTAGGAAGAGGCGAACCATTCGAACAGCCAGCCCGCCGGGAAGGGCAGGTGCAGCAGCAGGTCGAACAGGCCGTAGAACACAGCCCAGGTACCGAGGGTGATGGCGATCGAAATGCCCCAGCCCTCACGCCCCTGCAGCTTGAGGTAGAGGAACACGAAGAGCGGCACCGCGATCGGGAACCCGAGCAGCACGATAGCGGCGAAGAACGCGAAGATCCAGCCGGCCGCGGTCAGCGTGCGGCGCAGGGTGTCGTTGCCGATGGAGAGCTGGAAGTCGCGCACCTCGTCGCTGGCCGGCTCGGTGCCGAACAGCGTCCACAGCGCTTCCGCGGCGGCGAGGGCGAAGAGCGGAACCCCGATCACGAGGGGAAAGAGGGCCGCCTTCCACGGCCAGGCGATGGCCGCGACGACCCCGTAGCCCGAGACGAGCATGATCAGCGCCGATAGCGCGAGGGAGGCTTTCTTATGCACGCGCTGCCGCGGCCTTTCTGCGCGCCTGGAACAGCGGATATACGATCACCGCGACGGTGATCGCGATCAGCACCAGGACTACCGGGCGGGTCAGCCACGCCGCCTCGTAACGCGCGATCGAGATATACAGATTGTTCTCGGCGATCTTGCCGATCACCAGGCCGAGGACCAGCGGCGCTCGCGGCCAGCCGGAGAGCACCATGAGGTAGCCCACGGCGCCGAAAACGAGCGTCACTACGAGGTCCCCGTAGTGGTTGTTCGAGGTGTAGCTGCCGATGAACACCAGCACCAGGATCACCGGAATCAGCAGGCTGCTGCGCACCGTGGTGAGCTGCGCCAGCTTGTTCAGCAGGGCAAAGCAGGCGATCACCGTGACGACGTTGGCGATGACGATGGTCCACACCATCGAGAAGGTCACGGCCAGGTGCTTGGAGAGCATGTCCGGGCCGGGCACCAGCCCGAGCAGGAAGAACCCGCCGAGCAGGATCGCCATCGCGGTGCTGCCCGGGACGCCGAAGGCGATGGTCGGGATGAGCGCGCCGCCCTCCTTGGAGTTGTTCGCCGCGCCGGGGCCCAGCACGCCGCGCACATCGCCTTGGCCGAACCCCCGGCGCTCCTCGGCGGTGCGTGCGCTCTGCGTGGCGTGGCCGTAGGCCATCCACTGCGCCACCGCGCCTCCCATGCCCGGCATGATGCCGATGAACGTGCCGATGAGGCTGCAGCGGATCGTGAGCCAGAAGTGGCGGAACGTGTCCTTGACGCCTTCGAGCGCGCCGCGGGTAAGCTTTCCGGCGGGCGCCGCGCCGGCGATCGAGGTGCCGCGCACCACGAGGTCGATGATCTCCGGGATGGCGAAAAGCCCGACCAGCACCGGCACCAGGTCGAGCCCCTGCCAGAGGTAGAGCGTGCCGAGCGCGTAGCGCGCCACGCCCGCCTGCGGGTCCTGCCCGATCGTGCCGAGGAACAGGCCGAGCGCACCGGCGAGGAAGCCGCGCAGCATGCCGCGCCCGCCCGGTGAGCTCAGCGCTGCAATGAACGCGATCCCCACGAGGGCGAGCATGAACAGCTCGGGCGAGCCGAAGGTGAGCACGAGCGGGCGCACGATCGGGATCGCTACGGCAAGCGCCACCGCGCCCACCAGCGCGCCGACCAGCGAGGAGGCGAGCGCGGCGCCGAGCGCGCGCCCGGCCTCGCCTTTCTTCGCCATCGCGTAGCCGTCGAGCACCGTAGCCGCGCTTGCGGCTTCGCCCGGCACGCCGAAGAGCACCGAGGTGATGTCGCCGGTCGTCGCCGTCACCGAATGCATGCCGAGCAGGAACGCGAACGCCTCGACCGGCTGCATGGTGTAAATGAAAGGCAGCATCAGGGCGAGGGTCGTCGCCCCACCGAGCCCCGGCAGCAGCCCCACCCAGAAGCCGAGCACGATCCCGAGCAGCATGAAGGCGAGCGCCTTCCACTGCAGCACCAGCACCAGCCCCTCGAGAAGCGCTTCGATCACAGGGTAGGGAGGGGGATGGCTTTGGCTTTATTTCAATAAATCAATGAGATTACTCGCCGAACTTCACGTACTTACTGAACTCGTCCACGATGTCCTTCGGCTGGGACAGCATGTCCTTCATCACTTTGACTGCGACGTCGGCGCCGACGTAGTTGAGCTCCATTTTCGCCTTGGTGGCCTGGGCGACGAGCTCCTTGTCGGCGATCGCTTTGGCGAATGCCTCGCGCATGATCTTCAGGTGCTCGGGCGAGGTATTCGGATGCATCACGTAGGGGCGGCCGACGATCTCGGGCGCCGAGCGCAGCGCCATGATCGCCTTGGCGCGTGGGTTGGGCGCCAGGTCCTCGTCGATCGGAAGCTGCTCCACGCCGGGCTCGTCGGCGCGCGCCCGCAGCACGGGCCGGACCAGGTTGCGATCGATGAACGGGCGGATCGAAGTGAACGACCCGGCGCGGCCGTCGACCTCCTTGCGCTCGATCGCCAGCATGATGTCGGCGCTGCTCTGGTAGCCGGTGACGATCTTCAGGTTGAGCCCGAGAAATTCCTTGAGCAGCAGCGGAAAGTCGTAGGTGTTGGCGCCCGGGCCGGTGGCGCCGATCACGAGCGGTTCCTTGGCCTTCTTCAGCTCCTCGACGCTCTTGTAGGGCAGGTCGGAGCGCAGCGCGAGGATGGTGCATTCGCTCGCCGCCGAGCCGATCCAGGCGAACTTGGTCATGTCGTACTTGACGCCGTCGACCTTGGTGAGCTGCGCGACCGGGAGGTTGCGGTTGAAGGTGCCGATCGTCAGGCCGTCGGGCTTGGCCACGTTGTACACATGGTTCGCCGCGATCATGCTGTTCGCCCCCGGCATGTTCTGCACGATGATGGTCGGCTTGCCTGGGATGTGCTTGGGCAGGTGCCGCGCCAGCAGGCGCGCAGTGGCGTCGTAGCCGCCCCCGGCCTTGTAGCCGACGATGATGGTGACCGTTTTCCCCGCATAGGGGGACGACTGCGCGAATCCCACAAGGGGAATCGCAGCCACGACTGCGAACAGCAGACTTCTCATGAACGAATCCTCCTCGTCTTATGGTGGTGCTCGTGGCCATGACCGTGGTCATGGTCGTGCTTCAATTCGTCGGGCACGTCGGGAAAAAGCTCCTTCGACGAGGGCGCCGCGCCGCCGCTCCATTCCACGCCGCCGTGCTTGCGCGCCGCCTCCCGCAGGTCATCGAAGCTGAGCAGGGCCGGGTCCTTCGCCACCTCGAGGCGCTGCGCCAGCCCGGCGAGCACCAACTTCCTGACCTGGCGGCCGTTCCAGCCATGGCACAGCTTTGCCAAGGCTTCGATTTCGCCTTTCTGATCCTGTAGCGGTTGGAGCGAGGGCCACTGCACGGCGAGCTCCGCGAGCGAGAGCTGCAAGATCCGTGCGATGGTATCGGCGTCCGGCAGGGCGAAGTGCATCACCAGATCGGCACGCGAGAGGAACGCTTCGTCGATCGCATCGATGAAGTTGGTCGTGGTGACGAAGAGCACCGCCGGGAGGCTGCGGGCGATGGCGTCGATTCCGAGCATCACCGCGTCGGTCGCCCGGTGCACGTCGACCGGGTTGGTCTCGAACGAGGCGCTGGTGCGGCGCACGGCGAAGCTCTCGACCTCGTCGATCAGCACCACGGTGTGGGGGCGGCGCGCCGCGAGCTCCGGGATCGTGTCCTGGAGCAGCCGCATGATGTTGCGCTGGCTCTCGCCGAGCATGTCGCTCGGGAAGGCGTGCGGGTTGATCTCGACGAGCGTCGTCGCGCCTTCGCGGGCGAGCGCGAGCGCCGCCACCTGGGCGAGGCCGCGCGCGAGCGTGGTCTTGCCCGTGCCCGGCGGGCCCGCGAGGACGATGAGGCCGTGCGGCAGGCCGGCGAGCTGCGAGAGCCGGCGGCCGTGCTTCAGCGTGAGCAGCGCCTGGGACAGGAGCCGCTCCTTCACGCTTTTCGGTACGACGATCGCGTCCCAGTCCTTATCGTGGTGATCCGCGGGCAGCACGTGCAGCGAGAGCACGCCCGGCGGCAGCGCGGCGGGCTGCGCCATTAGCTAACAGGCGAAAAACAGGGACGGACCACGTTTTCCGCCGAAAACACCGTGGCCCTTCGCGCAACCATGCTCGACAGGAGGGTAGAAAACGTGGTCCGTCCCTGATTTTGGGTGGTTGTCATCAGCTTTCGGGCCGCCGGTCTTCGGGCCAATCGATCTGCGAGATTTCCTTCATGCTGAGGAGCGTGTCCTCGGCCTCCTCGAACAGCACCAGCGGGTCGGTGAGCGCGCGCATGGTCTCTAGGATCGAGTCGAACATGTGCACGCGCACGAGGCGCGCCTCGCCCTTCGGGTCGTCGTTGAAGTGCTGGTGCCACAGGAAGTGGTCGACGATGATCAGGTCGCCCTTCTGCCAGCGGTAGTGCTCGCCGCGATCGGGCGCGGTGCCCATGAAGCTGTGCCCGTGGCCCTC
>Ga0137394_10002487_pt1 | contig 13624 bp, 10 predicted proteins | sample czobulk116metaG_FD_108278 | JGI IMG/M metagenome (GOLD analysis project Ga0137394, IMG submission 108278) | Vadose zone soil microbial communities from Angelo Coast Range Reserve, California, USA - czobulk1.16 metaG | ecosystem: Environmental > Terrestrial > Soil > Vadose zone | place: USA...
ACGCGTCTCAACCTTTTCGGCGATGAGTTGAAGTGGAAATTTCTTGAGTGTGGCCACAGAGCGTTCAATTGTCTGTGGGTCATTGGCGAGAATATCGAGCTTTACAAATTGGACAGTTTCCAACAGGCCGTAGAACGGTTCGGCGCATACGAAATCGTCGAGAGCGATGCGGTAGCCCGCATTCTTTAGTTGTCCCAGGCGTCTCAGCAAAGTCTCATCCGGGTCCACACTCTCCAGCAGTTCGAATACAACTCGTTCACGCGGCAGCGATTCGCAGTAGTTGGCCATGATGAGATTTCGTCCAAAATTAATGAAAGCCAGGTCTTGTCCAACCACTTCCTGGAGCCCGATATCCATGAAGGTGTTCAAGATGACCTCGGCCGTGGCCTGGTCGCCATCGGAAAACGATGCCCGATTAATTTCACTGTCGCGAAATAGCAGTTCGTAGCCAAGTACCGCCATATCAGTGCGATAAATCGGCTGTCGGCTCACTAGGACTCTTTCCACCCATCCTCCTGGTTCTCCGGGTCGCTTCCGACTTGTAATAAATGAGATATCGGCCAATGTGCCCGGTTTGATTACCTGTAAAACCCGATTGTTTTTGGAGAGGCAAGGACCATGCGGCTGTGAGTCCCACTGGAAGGTATGTTCCCGGTAGAAACGCTGCAAACAATTGCCTTAGCTGGTTAAACGGGGCGGTTCCTCCGGGGTAGAATGGCAGTACATGAAACTCCTGACGTTGTGTTTTCTGGCTTTTGTAATCGCACTGCGAATTGTGGTTGCCCAGGAGCCGATTTCCACCGCCCCAGGGATCGAAGGCATCGTCTTCGATGAGGACTCGAAAACTGCTGTTTCTGGAGCGCGAGTGCGCGCCTTTGAGGTCGACTATGACCTCAACGGCGTGCGGCGCCTGTCATTTGTCGCCAACGGGTCAGACTTGACGGATAACGACGGACGATTTGCGCTAACAGGCCTGGCCCCGGGCGAGTACTTCATCAGAGTCGAAAACAACGGGTTCACGCCAATCTTCTATCCAAACACAACGGATTGGAGGGCAGCCGCGCCGTTGGTCCACACCGGGGCAGGACTTCTGGGCATTGATGTCACCATCGCCCGCGGAGATCTGCATCGAATCAGCGGAAAGATCAATCGGACCATTGACGAGCCTTATAAGGACCGCATGGTTGGGTTCATTGGCATGGTGCCAATAGACGGCTTAAGTCATGAGCCTCTCTCCATGCTGAACCACGCAACGAACAAGGAACGATCTTTCGAAATCGTTGACGTTCCATCCGGCGCGTACGAGATATCTGCAAAAGGATACTCGGGTCGCACTCGAATAGATGTTCGTTCTGAAGACCTCACCGATGTTGAGATCGTTGCTAAGGCCCGTACTAACCTGAAGGGACGGATTAGAGTTCGCGACGATGCATCATCGATCGACTTGACGAAACTGCAGGTCTGGGTCCGCAGCAGGAATGACCCATTCACCGATCGGCCCGTCAATCCGGAGTCTGCGCAGGTTGCTGCAGATGGATCATTCACAATCAAGGATGTGACAGACGAAGGCCATCAGTTGATGGGAATTCCAGGCCTGCCGGAGAATGCCTATATCGAAAGAGCAGCACTGGACGGGGCCGATGCGCTCCATTCGTGGATGACCGCTCAATCGAATTCATCATTTCTTGACATCACTGTCGACGGGAAGGGTGGCGCAGTCAGTGGACATTGTACTGATGGAAGCGACCGACTCTATGACGGCAGCGCGACTGTTGTTCTCGTTCCGATCCGGCAACTCGGCGAGTTGAACCGTGCCAGCGCCAAAGCGCTGATGATCGAATCCGGCGGTACGTTTCGAATTACCGGAATCCGGCCGGGAGAATATCGGTTGCTTGCGTGGCACAGACTGAAGGGCGCTGCATATCTCAACGCCGAGTTCATGAGCAACTACGACCGCAGGGGTACGCTCGTGAAAGTGGAGAGGGATTCTCGCATCATCGCGGATGCGCCCGTCGTTGATGCCCGATAGTTGTGAACGCCTCTCCGAAGAGAGGCTTTAAGACCGACGAGAACCTCCATACGGGGTTGGCTTTGGACGTGCAACCCTATGAGCGCCACTTAGCTATCGCTCAAATGGTGCGGCAAGTCTCCCTACCGCACCGGAACCTTGACCTCGGACCCCGGAATAAAGCCCGCAATCACCTGAACGGTCGCCAGACCCTCCCCAAGTCCGAAGGGTAGCTGGAAGTCGATCCGGTAAGTATCGACCGCACCGGGAACACCCGCTGCGGACAGCACCTCCACGGGCTGGCCGTTCACTGTCACCTCTACTGGTGAGTTGACGACTTGCCGCGGGCTATCGGTGAAGGGCTGGCCTGGATCGACGCCGGGGCGGGTGGGGCCAAGGCCGGTGGCAAACAGCGAAAGGACCTCCCCGGGCCGCGCCGGCTGGGCCGCGGTAAGAACTCCGTTAGAGTGGGTTACAGTCGGAAACCCGAAAGTGAGGGTCACTTCCGGGCGAAACATCGGGATCACCTGGAGAACGAACCGAGGTCTCCCTCCTCCATTTTTACGTCGGTTGGCCGGATCTTCAAGCATCGATGCCCTTCGTGCGGGAATGGTCTGTGAAGTCACTGCCTGGCCGAAAAAGCCGCGCGCCCCAAGATATGCTCCAGTCCCGCCCACAATGGCATTATTGCCTTGCGTTACTACTGAAGGCGCCCCTGGAGCGGCGTCGCCTCCTCCGAGTCCAAGGGCCATGATGGTCCCGATCTGCGTGCCATCGACATTTAAGATTTCAAAATTAAAAATGTCGGTGAGCGAATTCCGATTGGTGTCAGCGATTGCGTTTCCAGGATTGGGGCCTGGCCTCAGGTTAATCGTATGCTGATAAGAAGTGGCAGTACCTTTGGCAAGCCGGCCATTGACTGCGACGATGTCCCCTACGATTAGATACGTTCCAAAGTTCCCGGGGATGGCTGGGGCAGTGATGTTGGGATCAGTTGCAAATTTCGAAGCATCCGAGATGTCCTCATAGTATTGAACATGGTTTTCCAAATCGATTTGCAGGATCACGCTCGAAGATCCTTGTCCATATACGGCCCCGCAGCAGAGCGCGATCAAGATAGGGGCTACCAACACACGCATGCGCCTTGTGATCATATAGTTCTCTTTTTTCGTATTAGATTGTGTTTTACATTGCCTGCTTGCGCAGTTAGAAGTACGCGACCAGACCGATTCCTACTGTCCACTGGTGATCCCGGGAACGAAAGCTGTTTTCATGACTGAAGAATGGCACGGTGGACTTGTCGTAGCGGAACTCGGGGCGTAATAACACGTGTGCGAAATCGTCCTGGCCACCCAGCTTGTAGTCTGGGGTCACCGTGACTTCCCACAAGTGTTGGGCAACACCCGTCGTGAAGCCGTCGCGGTCGTCGTAATACTCCGCCCTCAATGTGGGAGAAAAGCGTCCCTTGATGGTGGGCCGCAAGTAAAACGTAGCCCCTCTCCAGAGAGCGTTCTTGCCGCGGCCGATTCCTTTATTGTCTTGTCCCACATCGAGGTTCACCATCGTCTGCAGCGTCGCGACGGGAGAGTAGATCACCTGAAAATCACCGAGGTGCCGCCAGTCTCCGCTGTTGCCGTTATGCTCGGGACCGCCCAGATAGTTGAGAGTCGCATTCAGCTTGCCGCTGGGCGTCAATCCAAAGCTGAGGCCGTAGGTCTTTCCACGGTTGTTGTCAAAGGTCACGTTCCAACCATTCAAAATGTAAAGCTCCGCATAGGCCCTGGGACTAAAGGTATAGTTCATTCGAATGCCGCTGTCCTGGAACGGGATGGCATAGGTGTGAAAGAACGCGTGAGAGAAATTGCGGTTCTTGATGCTTTCGATTGTCTCCCCGCCAATGTGCGTTACGAATTTTCCGAAATCGAAACGAAGGCCCTTGCCGACCGGCGCCAGGTAGCTGAGGGATGCGTGTTGGAATGTTTTGTCGAAATCGCTGACGCCGTTTGGGCTGAGCGCCTTGATCGTATCCACGATCGTGTCCTGAATGTCCCCTGCAGCGATATCGACCTTAAAGCCCACACCGCCACGTTCTGGAACCTTTTCAACCTCGATCTCGGCGAGATCGAGCGTGAAGCTGTTGTCATGCGTGTGAAACGCCTGGCCTTCAATCGTCAAGTTGCGGTCCCTGATGGCCGAGAAAACCTGATGAGCATTGGCGACGTCCGGGTTCACCTTGTTGAAATTCCAGATGTAGCTGCCCTCCACCCAACCTCTAAACTTGATATTTTTCAGCCAATCGATCTTCGTCTTGTCACCCAAATCTTTAGGGGCACTGTCCGTGTAAATTCCACTGACTTCCTGGCCGCTCGCCTGGCGCGGTCCGCCGATAAAAATCGCAAACGACAACATTGCAGCGATCCGGAGCCGCGCAAAGGCTATTTCAGTTTGTGCTCGGCGAAGATGCGGACTCGATACGCCGCGGTTCGATTTGATCATTTTCACCCTCCCGTAATTTGTGGCCGGCAGCAAGGCTGGATTCCATGCGGATTCTCGCGGCGATTCATCCGCCGGAGTCCGCTTTCTTTTGTGTGAGATATTGTTCGGGGCATAGCTATTTCGTATAATCCAACCCCAATTGTTACGAGGCTGATCGCCTGGTGTTAGCGTTATGCGAAGAGCACCTGAAAATCCTTCGGAAAATCTAAAAGAATTCTCAGAAAATTCCCCGCGGCAGTCCGCGAAACCAAACCTTGTATATGAATTTGGCACGTTCCGGCTCGATCCAGGAGAACACCTTCTCCTTTGTGAAGGAAAGCCTGTGCCACTCTCGGCGAAATCGTTCGAGACTCTCCTGGTATTGGTGAAAAACAGCGGTCGCCTGGTCACTAAAAATGAGCTGATACAGAAGCTTTGGCCGAATGCCTTCGTTGAGGAAGGCAATCTGACTCAAAACATTTCGATTTTGAGAAAATCCCTGGGTGAGAGTCATAACGGCGAGCAATACATACAAACGGTCCCTAAGGTGGGATATCGATTCGCCGCACAGGTAAGAGAGTTTTGCGAACAAGAAGCGGGCAGCAGCGCGCTGGACCGCGCGAGATCCGATGTACTGCCTCAAGATGATCAGAAAAGGAATAGTTCCAGCCTGATCGAGGTTGCCTCCAAACCCATCCCTGAAATCACGAATGAAGATACCTGCCCTGCGGGCGATAGCCGTTGGATTGGAAAGGTCACATCGCGCAGGCAAGTTCTGCTCGCCCTGGCCGCGGTGGCTGTGGCGGCCCTGGCCACTTTTTACTTCGTTATGAATGGAAAGCAGAATCACATCGATTCAGTAGCGGTTCTACCCTTCACTGTCGTTAGCGCACTGCCAGATACCGAATACCTTGCAGATGGGATCGCCGAGAGCATTATTAGCAACCTCACGCAATTGCCTGATCTGAAGGTCGCTTCCTTTGCCTCGGTCGCTCGTTACAAGGGCCGGCAAATGGATGACGTGCAGGAGTTGGGTAAGCAGCTGGGCGTACGCGCAGTGCTTTCGACTCGCGTCATTCAGCGGGGTGATGAACTTTCTATAAGTACCGAGTTGGTGGACACGAAGGACTATCGTCGGGCCTGGGGGCAGCAGTACAAGAGGAGACTCTCCGACATCATCGGTTTGCAGGAAGAGGTCGCAAGAGACATCTCAGAGAAACTACAGGCGCAGCTGACAACTGAAGAACGGAGGCGATTGAGCAAACGCTACACCGAAAGTGCCGAAGCATATCGACTTTACCTTCAGGGCCGATACTTCTGGAACAAAAGGACAGCCGAAGGGCAAAAGAAAGCCGTCGAGCACTTTCAAAAAGCCGCTGAAGTGGATCCAAACTATTCATTGGCCTACGCCGGTTTGGCCGACTCCCACCTCCTGGGCTTTGTGCCCAACCCTCCCGCTGAGCATATGCCCAAAGCAAGGGAAGCAGCTGCCCGGGCGCTCCAACTAGATGAAACGCTTGGCGAGGCTCACACCTCTCTAGGCTTGGTAAAAGCACGCTTCGACTGGGACTGGCCGGGCGCGGAAAAGGAGTTCAAGCGAGCAATCGAGCTCAACGCGTCCTATGCAACTGCTCATGAAAGATACGGGCGTTTTCTGATGTGGCTCGGAAGAAGGCAGGAAGCTATCACGGAGCTCCTGCGAGCCCAGCAGCTCGATCCAATTTCGCTCATCATCAGCACCAATGTAGCGGAAGTTTTCTACTTTGCGCGTGATTACGAAAGGGCAATTGTCGAAGTCGGGAAAGTAATTGAAATGGATCCCAATTTCCCGCAAGCACGTTGGCGCTTAGCGGAAGCGTATGAGGAAAAAGGAATGCATCGAGAAGCTCTAGCGGAGTACCTGAAGTGGATGTCACTTTCCGGAGCCTCCCGAGAGAATGTCGACGCGCTCCAGCGAGCCTACGAGAGTTCCGGCATGGGAAGCTTCTGGCGAAAACTGATCGCTTTGATCGAACACAATGAGGGCGGATCCTACATATCATCGCGCAAACTGGCGGGTATGTATGCTCGCCTCGGTGAAAAAGATCAAGCGTTGGGACGGCTGGAGAAGGCGTGTCGGGAGCGCGACATGTTATTGGTCGAGCTCAACGTGGATCCCGCCTTCGATAGCCTTCGGTCAGAACACCGGTTTGTGCGTCTACTTCATCTCATCGGCCTGCCCCCTGAGCAACGTCTGAAAAATACTGAGCCGTGCGCGTGAGCAGGCAGATGCCGCATCGCGGGATCGGAGGGTTCGCTCCAAAAGGTCGCGGCTCGGATTTTTCTCGCTGCCCGGGCCCGCATGCGGATTCTCGCAGCGATTCATCCGGCGGATCCTGGCTGGAGAAATCGGTCTTCAGCGGATTGGATCCCCACAGGAAAAATGCAAATGGATTTATGGAATTGACGGGGCGGTTCTGACGTGAACTCAAAACTGGAAGCGCATACCGACTTCGATCTGGCGCGGATCCTCGGCGCTGGTGAATTTACCGAAATTCGGCGACGTGATCACCCCTGACTGCGGGCGATAGTTCGTGCGATTGAACGCGTTCGTCATGTTTGCAAACACGTTCAGGTTCGCGCGCGTGTTGCCGTTGCCTCTTCCATTACTGTTCGAGCCACTGAAGAAAAACGCCTTCGAGATATTGAAGTCGAAATTGACAGTCTTCGGACCCTTGCCGCTGTTTCGTGGGACCCCCGGAGGCCGGTCGTTGATCGTGCCGTCCCTGTTGTCATCCTTGCCGGTGGTGATGTTGTACCAGTTGGGGCCGGTCACCGACATTGTACTCGTCAAAAAGACTCCCAAAGGCAGCCGGGCATTCACGGTGCTGGTGACATTATGAGTAGGGTAACCTGTTCCGTGGGAACCTACAAAATCCGCTCGCAGGTCGTAATTGTCGGTGGGGAGTGCGTTCCCGCCGGGGTTGGTTTCGGGAAGAGCCCTCTGCACCAGGTAACTGGCCGATACGTTGAAAATACTGAACCTTTGGCGATAATTCAGCCGCAGGGTATGCCTGAGGCTGTTTGAGGTGGACTCCACATTGATCAAATCGCCCAGGTCCGAATCCGGCCGGACGCACGTCTCGGCGCTTTGAGCCGCGACGCAGGAACGCGGAAAGGGTGCCGTGATATCGAAGGGAGCGTTCAGGTTTCTGAGCCGTAAACGGTGATACTCGCGCTGGTAGTCATAGGAGGCGCTGAGGAATAAGTTTGTCAGGAACGTCCGTTCAAACTGGACCATGGCAACATTAACGTAGGGCGACCTGACTTGCGGATTCATCACTCGTATCGATGGAAGCGTATTTCGAATTCTTCCCGCCTGGAACGGATCTGGATAAGAAGGGTTGTCGATGACGATTTCAAACTGGCGCGTGCCGTCGAGACGGCGCTGGTCCTCCACGACCGTTATCGGCATACCCAGATAGAAAATCCCCCCGCCTCCTCGAATGACGGTAGCCCGGCCCAGGGCGTATGCAAATCCCAGTCGCGGAGCAAAGTTGTTATGGTCCCGCATGTTGCTTTGAACGTCGTAGCGGGCGCCAAGCATAAGCGTTAACCGCGGCGTCACCTTCCAATCATTCTGGTCGAAAAACGAAAGCTGCAACTGATCCGTTCCCAATAAAGGACTACCGCGCGTCACGCGATACATGAGAGGCCTGCCCGCACGATAGGAATCCAGGCTGGAAAATGTGAAAGTTCCTCCGAAATTAGTTTCGGAAAATGACCGGTTGGTCAGATATTGACCGTTACTGCCCGCCCTCATCGTCACCTTCTCGCCGAGCCGCGTATACATGCTGCTGAAATCGTAATTACGTTCGTTTTTTTCCGATCTGTTCTGAGCGCCACCGGAGCTGAACGCGTCGAGCACATTGATTCGGAGCGCGTTACTGAATGGTTCGGTTTCGTCGTGGCCCGTAGTGATGTTGAGGCGGCTTTCAAAAAGGCTCTGCGCAGAAAGATTTGAGAACTCCACAAATTCCACATTCCAACTCGTGCCCTTTGAAGTCGACGCGAGGTCGGGCAGGGCAAACTGGCCCACACCTTGATTCTTGCTGGAGCTTGTCGTGTATCCCAGGTTCAATGACAGCGAATGCGCATCGGAAACCTGATATGTATTCCTTGTTGTGAAGGAACGCTTCACCGTCGGACGAGTTATTCCGAGGGCGAACAACCCTTCGGGCAGCGTTGCATGGATTGTATCGACGTTCTGGGCCTCATTCTGACTGGCAGCGAAGCTCGTGGTTATCCTGCGAGGAATGATGGGGCCACTGATATCGAAGTTGGCCTGGCGCTCCTGGTAAGGCGGTTTGTTGCTGGCGAAAGGATTTCTTGCGTTGAGAGATTCGTCTTTGACCAGCAGTTGTCCGTTTCCATGAAACGCGCCCGCGCCTCCGCGGTCGACGACCTGGGGTGCAGGCTGCCCCTTCCCGTTCTGGCCAAACCGATAGGGACCATCCTCCGCCGTGAAAGCGTTGTTGTTGATCCGAACATATTGGGTCTGAGCCTGTTGGTTCTGGCGGCCGGTCGCGCGATCATCTTCCGTGGGCGACCTCTGTTGCCGGCCGGCGGTTTCGTAATATGCGCTCCATGCGGAGAGCTGTTCAGGCCGTAAATAATCCTGAAGCCGCTTGAGAAATTCCTCCCGCATCCATTCAATTGCAGAGCGCAGACGATCCGCCTCCTGCCCCTGCGTTGGACCCGTTCGAAAGTTCATCAGGTCCCCGAACAGGTCTTCCGAAGCCTGCCGCCGGTCCTCCATCATGAGAACGATGGCCCTTTCCTGTTCTTCGGTGAACGGAAGGCGCGCATCCGCGAGGACGCGTTTGACTTCATCCTTCAACTCGGCGAGCGGATTTGCAGCTCCCGCTATCAGGCCTTGTGGCCGGGAAGGCGGTTGCTGGGCAATCAGCGGACCGGCGAGTGTGAAGATGAGCAGGACCAGGGATTTCATTGGAGCGCCTCGAACCAGGGTTTCGCGGATTCTACACGAACTTCAGTCCCTGATCGGCATGTTATCCGGAGAACCAGCGACACGCTCCAGCTTGCGTGTAGCGACGTCATGTTCTTCCGAAGCATGGTGCAGGATTACGAGATCGCCTTGCCGATCGAGCTGTGACCCGCTGGCGACTCACCGGGCGGCGCTGAACCTCGGTCCCATACCGAACGGACGATTCCGACCTGAGAACCGTATCTCTCCGGCCTGAAGAATGTGGGCGGCTTTCAAATGGGCTACGGCGTCGGGAGAATACGCGAGCGCCTGATCGAGATTGCCGAAAGTACCGGCGTGACCCTCTGGAGAGCGTTCCCTTGCAGTAGATCCGATAACAGTGATCTCTATGCCGGGCATAAGCGTTTCCTTCGTCCAGCCCGACCGCAGCAGCACGCTTGGCGGGTTTCCTTCAATGGCCCAGCTCTCTGCACGACCCTTGCCGTCCTTCACGTCGATATAAATAAACGAATGGGGGTTCACCCACTCTATTCTGGTGACGACGCCCGTCAGAGTCATCCGCTTCTGGCTGTTGTAGCCGGCGCTCCCGTGATGCCCAAGGATCGTTACACTTGCACATACCAACGGAAAAATGGAAAGCCCGATGAACCATGCCAGTCTGGGTCTCATGACGAAAAAGATACCTCCTGTGGAATCTCGAAGTCACGAGCTAAAGGTCAATCCACTTTGCCGTGAAAGCGATTAACAGGCTGCGGAAAATGTTGTGAACACGCAAACCGAACTGTAGCGGCGGTCTATGACCGCCGGTATTTCGTTGATTAGAAGGAAAACCGGCGCTCATAGAAGCTGTGAACGAATTCGCAACGAAGGGGAACTGGAACCACAAAAGGCACAAAAGGCACAAGAAAGTTATGTGCTTCTTGTGCTTTTTGTGGTTTCTTCCTCCTGCCTTCCAATTCATTCACACCTTGATAGAGCGCCGCTACAGTTGGGTTCACGCACAATTCCAGAGTTTTTCCGCACCCTGTTAATCGCTTCACCCGCTATCGGCGGGACTGATCGGTAAGGGGAAGCTGGAGCGTGACCCGCTCCTCAGTTCCCGTGACTCTCGTGATGTGGCCCTTGCCCGTCGTGTCCTCGACCAGCTCGATGTCCCCGGGTCCCACGGCGATCTTTTTTCCACCCGCCACTTCGAGTTCGCCGTGACCGCTCAAAGTAATTACGTATTGGCGGCGCGGAGCAGTGTGCCAATCGCTCACTCTACCGGGCGCGGCGCGATGGAGTTCAGCTCCGGCTGTCATCATCATCTTGAAGACGTCGTTGCCGCTGCCTGGGGTGAATTTTGCCTCAATCTCTTCCGCATGCGTCTGCCCGTCCGGGCCGGTGTAGAGCCGGGTAATGAACAAACCTTTGTGTTTTTGAGCGCCACTGTTCTGCGCGCCTGCTGCCAGCACAACCAGGCCCAGCAGCCCAGCAGTAATTAACCACATTAGAGTCGATTTCATCGCGTGCCTCCTCGCCGGTGAGAGAATCGATGATCATTTTACTGCTGCCTAACAACCGGCACCAGCCATTCTGGACGCGCTGCGGATTCCTCTCTTACGGATTCCTTGACAAAGCTCGGAAGCGGGCGTACGAATCGATATCAAAATTTCATACGGACTTCGCGGGCAGCTTCAGCTCGCACTGAAGCTCATATTTTGAGTCCTAATTTTGTGAAGGAGGATTCGATGAAGAATACGATTTCGAGGCTGTTGGAAGCTTATGAAAAAGGGAAAATGTCACGGCGGGCGCTGATACAGGGGTTGGCCGTGCTGGCAGCCAGTTCGAGTACTGCGGAGGCGGCTGGATTCCAGGGTAACAGCATCAACCACATTTCTCTGCAAGTCAGCAATCTGCAGCGATCGACCGATTTTTATCAACGCGTGCTCGGTTGCACCGTCAACAAACGGGACGGGAACAACCAGCTCGTGTTTGGAAAAAACTTTCTGGTCCTGCGGCCGGGTACTCCGGCGGCCAAAGTGGACCATTTCGCGATCGGAGTCGACAACTTCAAGCAGGACTCGGTGACTGCGGATCTCAAGGCGCGGGGGGCCACTCCGATTAACCAGCAAGGAGGCGGCTTCGGTTTTCATGTCCTGGATCCGGATGGATTTCCGATACAGATTAGCGCCAACAACCCGTAGACGAATTATTGACTGCACGAGGATCAACTTCCTTCCAGGCCGTGTGGCGTGCGAGGACGCGCTCCACACGACCTGCACAACCCGCGCATCGAGTAGGGACTGATTTGCGTTCGCCTCCTCCGCCGCAAGTGCCTTTTCGCACGAAAACTGCAGCAGCACGAAATCCATTCATCATTCACACCTTCAGAGCGAGGGCGGCCCTCACCGATCCATTGGTTCCGGCCGTGCTACCGTGAAGCAAGGTCACTCGCTTCGAAGCGGACCTTCCTTGTAATTGCAGGAGGTTAGGCAAAGTGTTTCGGTTTCTGTACTCACCTCTCCTTCTCTTTCTGTGTTTTTTCTTCACGCCCTCACTGCTCACTGCGTCGGTTTTGACCGCGCTCGATCCGGCCTTCGGACGGCAAGGCGCGACAATCACCTTGACCATCAGTGGCAGCGATTTTGATCCGGTGTCGGAGTTGATTCCGGATGATCCGGGCATCATTGTCACTTCGGTCGTCGCGGCGTCGTCAACGCAGTTGCGTGCCACGATTGTCTGGAATGCAAGTCCGGGATTGCACTCAGTGGTCGTACGTGGCCGTTCCGGCGACAGCAATTCCGCGCGGTTTGAAATCCTGCCAAGCCTTTTACAACCGGCGCTGGAGTTCGACGATCCCGCGTTCGCCGGCCCCGCCGGGCGAATGGGTGCGCCGGATGCCGTCGGGTTGAGCGCGTTCGTTTTCGCGCCGAGCCAGATTTCGGGCAGTCGCGACAGCGTTTACTTCACGGATGGTCTTGGCATCCGGCGAATCGATCGCTCCACCAATGAAGTAACCACCGTGCCGCTGCTCGGGTCCGTGCCGAATGGCCGCTTGTGGTCCGATGGTGACCGGGCTTATTTTGCGGAAGTCCGATCCGGCGCCGTGACCATCCGCGAGTTCTTGCTCCGCAGCGGCGAGATTTCGACCCTTGTCTCCATTGCGACGACTCGATCCGATGTAACTCTGGCCGAAGCGTTGTGGGGCGACAGCCAAAACATTTATGTCACCGACGCCATTGCGGGAAAGATTCACAAGGTCAATCGTGTGACCGGCCAATCGACGGTTCTCACTGATTTCGGCCAAAGCATGGTGAACTTTTCGAGCCGCTTTGGTCCCTTCAGCAGTTTTGGGAAAATTTGGGGTAACGGCACTCTCCTCTACATCACCGCTGGAGGAACTCTCGTACGGATCTCCACTGAAACCGGTGAAAGAACGACCGTCCTGAGCCAGCTTCCCGCCGGATTCTCCGGATTGATCTGGGGTAGCGGATCGAAGCTGTTTCTAATCGGCAGCGACGTCGTTCGCGCTGTAGATCCCGTCAGCAATGAAATAAGCATTCTCGCAGGGACAGCGGGACAGCTTGGCTGGACTGATGGCGTCGGTGGAGCTGCAAAGCTCAATTTTCCTGTCGACGTCTGGGGCGACGACAGGTTTTTGTTCCTCGCAGAAGCACAGAACAGGACAATTCGCAAAATTGAGATCTCGACGCAGGTTGTGACTACCATCGCCGGTTCGCCGCCACTCGTGTTTGCCGGTGGATTCGGCGAGGCCGCGCGTTTGCCATTCATCTCCGGAATATGGGGTGATCAGAACGATCTGTATCTGACGATGGGCGAGGCGATCCGCCGCGTCAGCAAGCGCACCGGCGAAGTAACCACATTTCTAGCGGACAACAATCCAACAGTGCTCATCGGCTTGGCAGGGTCGCTTTGGGGTGACGGCAGGTTTTTGTATATCGGCACTGAGATACTGCGACGACTCGATCTTGCAACAAAAGAAAGCTCCGTCATCGCGGGGGCTGCCCGACAGTTCAACTGCGCCGATGGCATCGGCACAGAAGCCCGCTTCGGTGAAATCGGCGGAATGTGGGGCGATGGGAAGAATCTGTTCGTTAACGATACCCGTTGTCAGACCGTGAGGAGAGTCGAATTGTCCACGGGACGTGTCA
>Ga0137394_10002488_pt1 | contig 13623 bp, 9 predicted proteins | sample czobulk116metaG_FD_108278 | JGI IMG/M metagenome (GOLD analysis project Ga0137394, IMG submission 108278) | Vadose zone soil microbial communities from Angelo Coast Range Reserve, California, USA - czobulk1.16 metaG | ecosystem: Environmental > Terrestrial > Soil > Vadose zone | place: USA...
CGATCCGGCATTCGACAGGCACGGATAGCGGCACGCGCGCGCTCGCTCTCCGCGGAAGCGGCAGCAGCCTCTTGAGCGCGCCAACGACATCCTCCGGAGACACGGGCTTCGAGAACACGAGATCGTCCGCGGAGACCCACTCCCGGCACGTTTCGGCGTCCATGGCCGCGATCACGATCGGAACGCTGCGGAGCTTTCGATCCGACTTCAGCGCGCGAATGCCCTCACGCAGGCCTGCCCGCAGATAGTCGGCGTCGACGAGGATGAGATCGGGAGAGACGGTCGCGGCCTGCGTGGCCAGCTCCTTGGCCGATCGGATGGGCACGAGACGGCAGCCGATCCGAAGCACCGGAGAGGTTTCAAGGGCGACGAACAGGTCGCCTTCGTCGGCGATGAGTATGGTTGGCATTCCCCACGTTTCGATCCGGGCGCGTGGCCGACAGGGAAGTCGCGCCCTGCAGAAGCCCGGTCAAATTACCACAGCCGCCCTGGGGCCTCAATAGACGGCCGCTCTCCAAGCATCAGACCGATGGAATCTCTCGCTGGTCGTAGCGGAGCGGGATACCCAGCCTCTTCATTTTCTCGATGAGCGTGGTTCGCTTGATGTTGAGCAACTTGGCGGCGCGGGTCTTGACCCAGCCCGACCTCTCCAGTGCCTGCAGCAGGAGCTTCTCCTCGAAGCTTCCGACGACGCGATCGAGAGCGATCCCGTCCCCCTCGAGCCGGATCTCGGGCCGCTCGGAGCCGCCCCGCTCGCGGATCTCATCCGCGAGATCCTCGATGTCCAGGACGCTTCGATCACCGGAGAGCGCCACGGCTCTCTCGATGACGTTCTCGAGCTGTCTTACGTTGCCGGGCCAGTCGAACGTGAGCAGCGCGCGGAGCGCGGCGGGCGACCACACCTTGGGACCGCGTCGATTCTCGCTGCAGCATTCCTGAAGGAAATGGTTGATGAGCAGGGGAAGATCTTCACGGCGTTCCGACAACCGGGGGAGACGGACGTGGATGACGTTCAGCCGGTAGTAGAGGTCCTCCCGGAACCGCTTCGCCTCCATCTCGTCCTTCAGATCGCTGTTCGTCGCCGCGATGATCCGCACATCCACGGAGACGTGCCGCGCCGAGCCGACGGGGCTGAACTCCCTCTCCTGGAGCACGCGGAGAAGTTTCACCTGCAGGTTCTGGCTCATGTTGCCGATTTCGTCGAGGAAGAGCGTGCCGCGATCGGCCTGCTCGAACCGTCCCACCCGATCGGCCACCGCGTCGGTGAAGGCGCCGCGGACGTGACCGAACAGCTCGTCCTCGAGGAGATTGTCGGGAAGAGCGCCGCAATTCACGGCGACGAAGGGTTTCTCCGCCCGGTCGCTCTCGCGGTGAATCGCCCGCGCGATCAACTCCTTCCCTGTACCGCTGTCGCCCGTCAGGAGAATCGTGCTCCGCGTCGGCGCGACCCGCTTCACGAGATCGAATATCCGGCGCATCTCCGCGGTGCTGCCGATGATGCTCTTGAAGGAGTACTTGGAGTCGATGAGCGTCTTGAGATCGCGATTCTGCCGGCGAAGCTCCTGGTTTTCACGGCGCAGGCGCTGCCTCTCGAGCGCCTGGTGGACGACGATCTCGAGATCCGCCATCCGCACAGGCTTGGTGATGTAGTCGAGGGCTCCGCTCTTGAAGGCCGTCCGCACGAGCTGCTCGCTTCCTTCCCCCGTGATGAGAACCACTTCGGTTTCGGGGTGGAGGGCCTTCACCTCGGAGAGGATCTCCATCCCGTCGACATTCGGCAGCCTGTAATCGACGAAGACGACCTCGTAGGCCTGCTGCTTGATCGCGTGCAGCGCCGATTCACCGTCGGCGGATGTCTCCACCTCGCACCCGAACGAAGTGAGAATCTCCGTGAAGGTGGCACGGATTCCGGGATCGTCGTCGATGATGAGGACTTTCGGGCTCATCCGGGCTGCAGCCCCCCCTCGTGATCTCGCCGGCAAGACCGCATCGTGGCTCAGAAGCGCGCCATTGTACACTCGTTCCCCCACGATTCCGGCCGCCGGGCCTTCACGCGCTCGGCGAGTCTGCTGCGCTCTCGAGGGCCATGAGTGGGACGTGCATCTCCACACCCGAGACGTTGGCCCTCGTAACGACGTATCCCCTCTCCGCGTCATCCCGGTCGTAGAGGCCCCGGAGCATGAGATCTCCCTTGGCCGAGATCCGCCCGGCGAGACCGTCCGCCTTCTCCTGGGAACACGGCAGGACGGCGCGGAAGACCCCCTCGCCGCCGACCTCAACCATGAACTCGGCGAGCTCGGCGCGGAGGATCGCGTCAATCGACTGCCGCACCGCCTCGAGCGCCTCCTGAAATCGAATCTCCCCGTACTTCTGCCGGAAGACACCGAGACTCTTCCGGTCCATGCGGAACGAGACCACCGAACATTCCTGGCCGTTCGCGCGGTAGGTGCGGACGCGGGCGGTGATGTCGCCCATGTGGGAGCGGCGCTCCCTCTCGTCCAGAAGCCGCTCGATCACTCTTTCCAGCTTGGCCGCGGAAAAGGGTTTCGTCAGGTACTCGTCGGCGCCGCAGTCCTTTCCCCAGTACCGATCCTCTTTCTGATCCTTCGCCGTCAGAAAGATGACCGGAATCTCGCTGAGCCTGGGGTCCGCCTTGAGCGTGCGGCAGACCTGATATCCATTGAATCTCGGCATCATGACGTCGAGGATGATCAGGTCCGGAGCCTCCTTCTCCACGACGCGAAGGGCCTCTTCCCCATCCGTGGCGCAGATGACTTCATATCCGAGCCACTCGAAGTTCATCTGGAGCACGTTGCGAATGTTGTCGCTGTCGTCGACAACGAGTATGCGGCCGCTGTTCATCTCGCGCCGCCTCCTTCCCGGCCTTCTTCGTAGACGCTGCTGATGATCGTCGCCATCTTCTGCGTGCCATCATCCACGATCTTCACGAGCCTGTGCTGCGCGCCGACGAGCTCGCCGACCCTGCCGCTGAGAAGCAGCTCCGCGGCGCCGGAAATCGAGGTCAGAGGAGAGCGGAGATCGTGGGCGAGCTGCGAGAGGAGCGCGCGAACCGGCTCGGATCCCGTCATGGTGGCCGTCAGATCCAGCATGACGAACGCGCACCCGGGCGCGCTCTCGCCTCCCGTGGCGACCACCTGGAGCCACAGAAAAACCGGCACTCCCTGGATCTTCGCCCTGAGAATCCTCGGCTCCGACGATTCTCCCCCGTTCCGGCATTCCTCCCACACGCCGACGAGGCTCGCCAGCGGCCCCCGGGGATCGTCGCTGGCAGGAGGATTGGAAAGATCGAGGCCCGCCACGGAGCCGAAAACCCGCTCGGCGCTGCGACTGACATGAACAACCTTGCCGGTCGCATCAACCGCGACGATCATGATCGCCGCCCCTTCCACCGCTTCCATCACAGTCTTCCTGTTCACGGGCGCTGAATCCTCCTGGCCCAAAGGCGAAGTGAGAGACGTTGATCCGGGCCGAACACAACCCGGGCTTTCAGGAGAGAGCAATCGAAGTGCCAGAAGTTCGACATGCCGTCAAACTCGGCTAAGTGATTGATAACAGAGCCCGACCCGTTCGATCCCGCGCTCAAGTGAGGTGGAGGGAGTGACACACGAGTGTCTGACGTTGTCAGAAAGCGTCAATCGGTTGGCGGATCTGACGGGGTGGCGCCCGAGCGGCGCGGGGTTGAGGGGCGAGAGGATCGCTTGGGGGCGCGATCCTCTCGCTAGGGGGGAGAACTCAGGCCCTGCCTCCTGGGAGGAGGTGAAGCACGCGGGACTGCGGCCTGACGACAAGCCCGCGAGATCGTAGCGCGACAACGAGAAAACTCCTCGCTTCGGCGTTCGAATCGAGATGGCATTCCGGCGTCAGGAGATCGTGAGAGCGACTCGACCCGCCGCTGGAGGCGCCGACGCGCGGGTTTCGCCTTTCCGGCGCCTCACTAGCTGATTCAACGACGGCGGTTCTTGAATTCCAGACGAGATGCACGTGGCGTCCCCCCTTTCGCCGGGTCGAACCCGGCATCGCGCTTCGCTCACATCGCGCGGATCGCGCTGGCGACCATGCGGAACGTGAGCAGAAACCAGGCAGCGCTCCTCCCTTTGGACCAACCGGCCCGCAGCGGCTTCTGTGGCTGCGAGTAGCCGACCCCCACACTCGCCGATTCACAGCCCGGCGGGCACGGCACCGGAGGCCGGCAGTTCATCGGATTCGGGTCGTCACAGCCTGCCCATGCCCCGATGCCCGTCACCGCCACAAGCAGAGCCAGCACTACGACTGCGCGTCGAAGACTCGTCCCGTTCACGATCCACCTCCCGTCGCGCGTGCGACGCGATGGCGGACCCGGGAGATCGACAGGAACCGGCCGCGTCCAGAGGGAGCGCCCCTACTGTCCGCGTCTGTTAGAGCAACGGACGGGCCAGGATGGAGCGCCGCCCAGGAACGAGAGTACTTGTTTGGATTGAGGAGGTTAGGGGAAGATCCTGAATCGCCGGCGGCGCGATGCGGTGAGGAATTCTTGCACGTGCTGCAATCCGGCGGGGAGGAATTGCACGAGGTACAAAGACTACCTGGGGCTCTTCCCGCCTCTCCCGCGCAACTCCAGGAGTCGCTCGAGGGTGCGGTAGTTGATCTTGAGAATTCGAGCCGCGAGGTTTTTCCGCCCGCCACAACGATCGAAAACCATCTCGACGTAGAGCGCCTGGATCGCTTCGAGGCTCTCGTCGCGTGCCGCGGCATCCTCGAGAAGAGCCGGGGCACCCTCTCGAAGATCTGCCGCCGTCAGGCCTTCGAGGGACGGAAAGCGGTCTCCCCCCATCAGGACTGCGCGCTCGACGAAATGCCGGAGCTCGCGGACATTTCCCGGCCAGGAGTACGCCTCATACTCTCTCAGCACGGCGGCGGGCAGTTCGGGCGGGACCGCGATCCGTTGCTCAACGCACATGGTCGCGAGGTGGTGACGGATCAACGGCGCGATGTCCTCCCTGCGCGCCCGGAGCGGAGGGATCTCGATCGTCACGACATTGAACCGGTAGAAAAGATCCTGGCGGAATCCCCCGGAGTGGACGAGAGACCGGAGATCGGCGGAGCTGGCGGCGATGAAACGCACATCGATCGGAATGCGTGCCGTCCCTCCCACTCTCTCGACGTGCGGCTCCTCGAGCACTCTGAGCAGTTTCGCCTGCGTGTCCCGCGCCAGCGCCTCGACCTCGTGAAAGTAGAGCGTCCCGCCGTTCGCCTGCTCGATCTTTCCAGGTCTCTCCCTCACTCCGGTGGCGGCCCCCTCCGCCGTCCCGAAAAGATCGGCGTCCACGAGCTCTCCACCCAGCTCGGCACCGCCGACCGAGATGAACGGCATCCCCGCCCGGGCTCCGGCGTAGTGGATAAGGCGGGCGACCAGATCCTTTCCGGTTCCCGTCTCTCCAAGCACCAGGACGACACTCTTCGTCCGGGAACACTTCTCCACGAGTTCGCGAACCCTGGCCATGGCGCCGCTCGTACCGATGATCGCCGCCGGAGACAGTTGACTACCGCCCGCCCGCCTCAGCGCCCTGACTTCCTGCCGGAGCCCGCGAACCTCCTGGGCCAGCCTCGCGCTGGCCTGCGCCGCCTGAATCGCCGGCGCCGCGAACCCGGCCAGAGCCCGCATGAATTCCGCATCCTTCTCGCCGAAACGGTTCGGCTCCCGGTGGTCTATGTAGATCGTGCCGATCGCGGTCCTCCCGGCGCGAAGCGGCGCGCAGACGACCGACCGGATCTCGAACTTGATGACGCTCTTGAGCGAGCGAAGCCTCATATCCTGCATCGCGTCCCTGGAGAGCAGCGGAGCGTCGTCGGAGAGCGCTCTCTTGAGGATCCCCTGACTCGTTCGGAGGATGTCCTTCTCCTCGGCCGCGCTGAGGTGGCGCGAGGCGGCCCGCTCGAGCCGTCCTTCGGCGTCCTCGTTCCTCAGGAAGATCATCCCGCGCTCGGCGCCGACGAGGCTGATTGTCGCGTCGAGGATCCCCTCCAGGAGCGCGGGCAGATCGGAGACATCGTTGCAGATCTGGGCCACCCGATAGAGTGTCTGCAGCTCCCTCGGAGCGGCCGCGCCGCGCTCGACCGCTTCCGCGAGGCGGGCCCGGATTCGGCCGGCTCGCGACAGGAAGGGTACGGCGCCCAGACGTTCGAAGATGTCGCACGCCTTCGTCGCCTCGCGAAGCGCCTCCGCGCTCGCCGCCGGATCCAAGAACAGCAATTCGGCCCTCTCGAGACTCGTGCGAGCAACGAAGAAGACCTGCTTCAGCCTCTCGAACTCCGCTGCGGCGCGGGTCAACCTCTCGAGCGCGGATTCGCGTCTTCCCGCCATCCGCTCCACCTTTCCTGAATAGAGCAGAGCTTCGGCCCGGAACACTTCGTCCTCCTGCCCGTTCGCCGCCTCCCGCGCGGTCTCTGCGGCCCGGGCAGCCTCCTCGAACCGGCCGGTCTCCGCCAGCGCCTGCGCACGGTAGAGCTGGAGGTTTATCCAGGTGGAAACGTGCACGGGTGAAAGGCCGGGCGACGCCCTCTCGAGTATCAGCAACGCCTCCTCGGGGCGATTCCGCCTCAGCTCGAGTCGCGCGCGGTTCAATTCCACGAAAAGGGACGGGATGCTCCCCTGAAGAAGACCGGCAAGCACTGTGGCCCGCCCAAGGCAGGCCTCGGCTTCTTCGAACACGCCCCGGTCGGTGAGCAGGTTCCCGAGGTTCATGTATCCCCGATGCAGACCCCGGAACCCGATTCGCTCGCCGACATCGATCGAGATTCGATAGCTCTTCTCAGCGGCCTCCCAGTCTCCAACGGCCCTCTCGCATATCGCACGGTTCAGGAGTGCGCTGGCGAGAAGGGCGTCCTCCCCGAGCTCGGCGGCGGCGCGCTGGACATCACGGAGAATGGCGAGTGCCTTCTCGGGATCGTTCCTCATCCAGACAATCGCCAGGTTCTGAAGCTCCGTGACGCTGAGGGCTTCCTCGCCGCCTTGCTTCAGGAGATCAATGGCCGCCTTGAAGGCCGATTCCGCTGCGGCGAGCTGTCCGGCGCTGCGAAGAATGTGTCCCGCGAGGGAATGGGCGGCGGCAACCGCCACAGGATCCCCGCTCGACTTCCCCGCCTGGAGCGCCTCGGCCTGGAGCTGCCGTGCCGTCTGCTGCTCGCCGCCGAGATACGCGAGCCACCCTCGCATCCTGGAGATTCGAGCCCGCCCGACCAGGTCATTCGCGGCGCACTCTTGCGCGGCCTCATGGAGAGACTCGCTCGCCTCGGCGTGGCGGCCCAGCAGCTCGAGGCCATGCGCCTGAGCGAGAACTGTGTCGGTCGGAGAGACGCCGTCGGGAAGCCTCGCGGTGGCCTGAAGGAGCGGGCGGAGCGCGTCCAGGCTTTCCTTCGCGTGCCCGGTTCGCTGAAGCGCCTGGGCCAGGTGAAACCGCAGCCGCATCTCCGCTTCGCCGCCTGAGCCTGAGACGAGGTTCAACCCTCGATCGAGCTCTTCGCCGGCTCCGACATAATCGTTCCTTGCGAAGAGGGCGGTTCCACTTTGAAGATATGCCCCCGCGGCCTCCGCCTTCCGTCCGGCCCCCGCGAGGTGTCTTGCACGCCGGGCGGTCGTCTCAGAGACGCCGGCGCTGTCGAGATGCTTGAGGGCGCGAAGGTGAAGGGATCGGCGCGTTGCGCGGCTGAGCCTGGCGCTGAGCTCCTCGGCCAGCCCCGGCGGGGAGAAGGCCCATTCAGGGCTTCCCCGCTGCGAGCCAGACTCGTGAATGCACCCCGCGCTCTTGAGCTCGGCAAGCACCGTGGCGAGAGATCTCGACGTCCCTCGGAGCACCGCGGCCGCGCTCCTCTCGTCGAACCTCGCCCCGAGGACGCCCAGAGCCCGGGCGCCGGCTTCGATGCCGGCAGGGAGCGGCAGCCGCCTCCGCCCGGCGGACGCGGCCCGTGCCGCCGGGCCGCGCACCGCGACCGGATCTCCGATCCACCCCCCGTGCCTGCGGCGGAGGAGGTCGGCACGCACCAGCTCCTCGAGAATGCGGCCCAGGCTGTCCGCGTCGCCCCCGCTCGTCTCGTGCAGCACGCGCGCGAGACCCGTCCGGGGCTCGATCTCCCCGAAAGTTTCCGACAGGGTCTGCTCGATCGCAGCGGGGTCCAGCGGGGGGAACGAAACGATGCTCAAGCCATTGGCCTCGGAGCCGGTGCCGGCGCTTCCGCCGTTCGCGCCGACGCCGATCAGGAGCGCGGAACCTCTCCATAATGAAAGGGCGAGGGGCTTCAGGATCTCGAGGTCGGCCGGCGGGAGGGGGACCCCCCCACCGTCGAGGATGAAGACGGCGCCGGCATCGCCGGCCGCGCGTGCGGCCGCCGTCAGGCGCGCCGCCAACGCGGACGGGGGCGCCTCGCTCGACTCGGCGGCCGGGTCCTTCGAGCGGAGTCTTCGGGAGGAGCTGTCGGCGAGCACGCGTGCCGCCCCCCCCAGCGCTCCGCGCAGCCCCTCGAATCTCCCGCCGGGGTCCACTCCGACTCGCACGACCGCCATGCGGGAAGCAAGCGCGATCGCTCTCGTCTCATTGAGCACCCTCGCCGCAGCCCCGCCGTGAATTCCCTCGAGGATCACGACGCCTCCGCGCCCGCCGCGGCAGCCCTCCAACCGCTGCTGGATGATCGCGCTCCGCGATTCCCACGCTCTCGGACGCACCGAGATCGTGAACGAACGTCTCAGCAGCTTGGCGACGCCCCGGTCAGCCGTTTCTATGATTGAGAGAAGCTGGCCGTACGCCTGATCCGCGGTGCGATGACGCAGGCCTGTGGAGGGCTGCTCCAGCCGCGCCAGAAACGCTTCGAAGCGATCCTCGAACGACGAGTTCATCGTCGCGCGGGAGTATGGCGGCCGCAGCGCCTCGCGCAGCGCCACGCCGAGGCTGAAGAGATCCGACTGCGGGTCCGGCGCGCCGCCGCGGACGACCTCCGGCGCCATGTACCTCGGCGTCCCGCGGGGCAGGCTCTCGTCCATCGAGGAGAAGGCCGCGCTCAGTCCGAAGTCCACCAACCTGAGGTCCCGCCACGCAGGGGCGCCCGTCGATCGCGCGGCGAAGATCACATTGGACGGTTTGACGTCGCCGTGGACGATTCCTCGGGAGTGCATGAACGAGAGAGCCGAGAGGAGCCTGGCTGCGTAGCGGGCAAGGACCATTGCCGGTGAGCGCGCCCCTCCTCGCGGCAATCGCAACTGCACCTCGGCGAGCGACGGGCCGCCGAGGAAGTCCATCGTGAAGAAGGGTCTCTGGTCGTCGTCGAGAGCGAAGTCGTAGACCCTGGGCAGGGCCTGGTGCTCCAGCTTCGCGAGGAGCACGAACTCCGAAGCGAGGGTACGGGCGATCGCCCCGCGCACCTTGAGGCGGAACCGCTTCAGCGCAACCTCGCGGGCGAGAAGTTTGTCTCGCACGCGGTAGACGTCGGAGAAGGCCCCCGAACCGGCAGGCGCGATCACCTGGTAGCGTTCCGTGATGAATCGGGGGATTGCGGCCCGCGAGCGCCGCCTCATGCGCGGGTTACGTCGTGGGGGATCGGGTTGGAGCGGGCAATGGGATTTGAACCCACGACTTTCAGCTTGGGAAGCTGACACTCTACCACTGAGTTATGCCCGCCCCGAGTCGATCACCTCACATGCTACAGGACGTTTCAGACTCGAATCAAGGCCGGCGCGGGCGATCCACCCGCCTCCCAGCACGAGATCGTCATGATAGAGGACGACCGCCTGGCCCGGCGTCACGGCCCTCTGCGGTACATCGAAGGCGACCGCCAGGTCGCCGCCCGGCAGCGGAGTCACCGTCGCGCTCGTTCCCGCGTGCCGCGAGCGGATGCGCGCCTCCGCCCGGAACGGCCCCTCCCAGAGCGCGGGGTCGTGGAGCCGGCAGGATGAGGCGATCAGCCCGAACGACTCCAGCGCCTCCGCTTCTCCAACCACGACACGGTGCTCGGAGGCATCGACGCTCACGACGTAGAGAGGACGCCGACTGCTGACGCCGAGGCCCCGCCGCTGCCCGATCGTGAACTCATGGATGCCGCGATGGCGGCCGAGGAGCCGGCCGGCCGAATCTACGATCTCGCCCGTCGGCGCGGCGCCGACCTTCTCTTGAAGCCACCCGCGCGTATCGCCGCCGGGTATGAAGCAGAGGTCCTGGCTCTCCGGTTTCCCAGCGACGGGAAGCCCGAATTCCGCGGCGAGTCCGTAGGCCTCTACCTTGGACTTTCCACCCATGGGAAAGAGCGCTGCCTCGCGCTGCTCGTCGTCGAGCTCGAAGAGAAAGTAAGACTGATCCTTGACTCGATCGAGGGCGCGCTGGAGACGGTGGCGGCCGGTCAGGGGATCCCCGCAGAGTCGGGCGTAGTGCCCGGTCGCGACGCGCGACGCCCCGATGGAGCGTGCCAGCTGCAGAAGCCGGCCGAACTTGAGAGAGCTGTTGCAGCGGACGCAGGGGTTGGGGGTGCGTCCCTCCCGGTACGCTTCGATGAACGGCCCGCGAACTTCCCTGTCGAAGGCGGCCTCCTCGTTGACGACGTAGTAGGGGATCCCGAGAGCGCCCGCGACGAGCCTGGCGTCGCGGAGGTCGGCGCTGGAGCAGCAGCGGGAGACCGCGCCGCCGGCGCTCTCATCGGAGAGCTGGAGCGACACGCCGACGACGTCGTGACCCTCACGCACCAGGAGCGCGGTCGCGACCGAGGAGTCGACTCCCCCGCTCATCGCCGAAAGGACGCGGGCCAAAGCCAATCCCCCCTGTCAGACCTCGTCGGTGGAGGTGACGATCAGCATGATCTGCGTGCCCCCGATGCGGAACTCCCCCTTGTCGAAGATCTCCGCCTCGGTGATCTTTCTCTCGTCGACGAAGGTGCCGTTCGTGCTGCCGAGATCCTTGAGGAAGAACCGATCGTCCCGAATCTCGAGCGCCGCGTGGCGGCGGGAGACTTCCTCGTCGTCGAGACTCAGGTCCGCGCCGCTCCGGCCAATGATCACGCGCGATCGCTCGCAGTGAATCACCTGACCCGAGGCCTTTCCGCTCAGGAGCGCGAGGGAGACGCGGCGATCCCGCGGCATCGGCAGAAGAATCTCGCCCTCGGCCGATGCGACGATGTCGTCACGCTTGAGTTTCTGCGTCGGCGAGCTTTCGCGGGAGACCCGGGCGGCCGCAACGGCCGCGCCGTCGTCGCCGGGCTTCTCCAGGGTCACGACCTCTTTGCACGAAGGACAGCGCACTTTGACGGAAGGCCGCCCGCCGAAACGCGACTCCTCGAACGAGAACGCCTTGCCACACGAAGTGCAGGAGGCCTTCATCGGCCGACTCCGGCCGGCGCGGGGGCGAGCTTCGCACCCGTTGCGCGCTCGAGCGCCTCGGAGAGCGCCGAGAGGAATCCGGCGATCTCGTCGCGCGAGACCGGGCCGCCGAGGCTGATCCTCACCGAGTCGATCGCCTCTTGCTCCGCGCAGCCCATCGCGGTGAGGACATGCGAAGGACGCGAGGAGCCGGTGCTGCAGGCGGAGCCCGTGGAAATGGCGTACCCCATCAAGTCGAGTTGCATCACCAGCATCCTTCCGGCCGCGCCGGGAATGAAAACATTGGAGGTGTTCGGCAGGCGAGGGGCTGAGCAACCATGCACGATCGATCCCGGCGCGAACGAGCGGATCGCCTCCTCGATGAAATCCCGGAGAGACGCCTGCCGCTCCCCTTCCACCGCACCCGTTTCTTCGGCGGCCGCCAGCGCCTCTGCGAAAGCGACGGCCAGAGGAACGGGCTCCGTTCCGGCCCGCCGTCTGCCCTCCTGCGCTCCACCGGTCATCGCGGGGACGAATCTTGCGCCATCTCTTACCACGAGAGCCCCGATTCCCGGGGGGCCCGCCAGCTTGTGCGAGGTGATCGACGCGAAATCGGATGCCGCCACCGACGCCCGGATCGGAATCCGCCCCGCCGACTGCACCACGTCCGTGTGGAACAGGGAGCCCGCGGCGTGCGCCATGCGGGCCAGATCCTCGACGGGCTGGATCACTCCGGTCTCGTTGTTCGCGTGCATCACCGAGACGAGGCACGCGGGTTTCGCCGCGAGGAGCCGCGCGAGCTCGTCGGGATCCGTGAGGCCGCGTCCATCGACACGCAGCGGCGACCACTCGACCCCTTGAGACTGGAGCGATCGGCAGGTCTCGGTCACCGACGGATGCTCGACGGAGGAAGTTACGACGTGGCGGGGTGGAGAGGCCGCGGCGAGGGCGCCGCGGATGGCGGCGTTATTGGACTCGCTGCCGCCGCTCGTGAAGACGAGCTCCTGCGAGCTCACCCCCGCAAACGCCGCGACCCTCTCCCGCGCGGTTTCGAGCGCGAGGCGGGACGCCTGTCCTTCGGCGTGCGGACTGGACGCGTTGCCCCAGAGTCGCTCCGCGGAGGCCGCCAGCGCCGCCAGGACGCGTGCGGACATCGGTGACGTCGCATTGTGATCGAGATAGGTTCGATTCAAGAAGCATCACCTCGGCCCGGGTGGGCGGTGAGTCTAACACTCGCATTTTCAAGGATTCAAGGAAATCCCGTTCGTGGCGTGATTCTTGACACCCCCTGGCAGCTTGGCTAACGTGGCCGTTTCCTGTCCCAAGCAGCCCCAACTTCATCGGAGCCGCAACCGTGGCCGTCCAGGATCTGAAATCCACCCTCAACCTCCCGAAAACCTCCTTCAGCATGAAGGCGGATCTCCCCCGGCGCGAGCCGGGGATGATCGCCTGGTGGGACGAGTCGGGAACCTACGAGAAGATCCGGCAGGCGCGCCGGGGCTCGCCCCGGTACCTGCTGCACGACGGCCCTCCGTACGCGAACGGTCCGATCCATCTCGGCCACGCACTCAACAAGATCCTGAAGGATTTCATCGTTCGATCCCGCACGATGATGGGCTTCGACTCTCCCTACCTGCCAGGTTGGGACTGCCACGGCTTGCCGATCGAGCTGCAGGTCGATCGTGATCTCGGCGCGAAGAAGAGCGACATGAGCGCACTCGATCTTCGAGCGGCCTGCCGCGCGCACGCGGAGAAGTTCGTCAGGCTTCAGACAGAGGAGTTCAAACGGCTCCTCATCCTCGGGGAGTGGGAGAAGCCCTATCTCACCCTCGATCGGGCGTACGAGGCGACGATTGTCGAGGAGCTGGCGCGGGTCCATCGCCAGGGGATGGTCTACAAGGGCAAGAAACCGGTGCACTGGTGCATCTCGTGCCGCACCGCGCTCGCGGAAGCCGAGGTCGAATACGAGGAACGCGAGAGCCCCTCGATCACCGTGCGATTCCCCATCGATCTGGGGCCATTGCGCCCGGCGCTGGCGGGCGTGAAGGCCAGCGTCCCCATCTGGACGACGACTCCCTGGACGCTCCCCTCCAACCTCGCAATTTCCCTGCGCCCGGGAGCCCGCTACGCGCTGCTTCGCTCCGCCGGCGAAATCTTCGTAGTCGCCGAAGCCCTGGTCGCGGCGTTCGTCAGGGAGACTCGCCTGGCGGACGTCGAGACGATTGAGGTCGTCACGGCCGAGTCGCTCGAAGGTCTCAAGGCGAAGCATCCTTTCCTCGATCGCGTGTCCCCTC
>Ga0137394_10002490_pt1 | contig 13613 bp, 11 predicted proteins | sample czobulk116metaG_FD_108278 | JGI IMG/M metagenome (GOLD analysis project Ga0137394, IMG submission 108278) | Vadose zone soil microbial communities from Angelo Coast Range Reserve, California, USA - czobulk1.16 metaG | ecosystem: Environmental > Terrestrial > Soil > Vadose zone | place: USA...
CAACAGACAAGTCAAGGCCGCGACACGCTTTTGTTTTTCACCATCCGGTGCTCGATGAACGTCGCCAATCAGCCCGCAAAGAACGCCCAACTGCCTGGCAACGAGTGACAAGACAATGATGGTCGACAGCATTGCTCCCCACTGCACCAGGTTCAGCAAGCGATCGCTCCCGTGCAACAGCAGGATGTTGCCGGTGACAAATGACGGCCACGGCCCGATTTCGAGCTGCCGGCCAATGTTGGTCGGATAATGTTCGACACTCTGCTGCTGTATCCAATGCATGACTCGCGGCAGATGGTAGGTCAAAGAATCCCAGTTTGCGGTGGGCATGATCAAAGCCAGGCCAAAAAGAAAGGATACCAAAAGAGCAGTTCCGCCGAGAAACCACCTGGCATCTACCGGCCAGTCCGAGAGCCGCACTTGCCGGGCCGCCGCGAAGCATTCAGAGAACGCCGCCGGCGCAGGAACGCCGCGCTTGCGGGCAAGTTGCGCAGCAACAATGACCAGGGCGACATCGGCAATCAACCACGCCAGGAAAACCGGCGTGGCGGCAAATAGCCGGAAGGAACTCGTGATTTCAACGATTAAGGTCAGGATTGAACCCCAAAGAGCCGCTGCGAACGCCCAGCATAGCCGCCAATCCGCGGGGCTCGGGCTTCGCTTAGCCACTTCTCGAGCAACCCAATAGCAGGCAAAGCAGGCAAACAGAAGCGGCGCAAGTCGAACTAGAGGAATCATAAATTAATCGATTTTCGGCCGACAAATTTCAACTTCCCCCAACTGGTATGCCGCAACTCAGGAACAAAAAATTTTGAGAAGGCGTTCAAGACAAACTGCGGCCGATTCAGCCAATGGAAATAGTTCTCCCGCTCCCGTTCGATCATGGCTGCCAAAGCGCCAAGTTTTCGCCAGGCGCGGCAGAGTATCTTTTGTCGACACAGAAGGTGGATCAGTTTTAGAAACAGGGTGTCCCAGGGTTCGACCAGGATGAACCGCCCCTCAGTTTTGAGAACTCGCTGAATCTCGCTGAGCACTCTCTCGAGATCTTTCTCCAGGGCGGGCAAGTGATGAAGACCGCCTTGCACAACCACGATATCGATGCAGGCGTCGCCGAGCTTCAAGTCACCCGCGTCCCCCACATACAACTGAGCCGGTCCGGAATATTGATCGAGCAGCCGCTCGGAGAGATCGACCCCTTCCAAACGCCTAAACCCGAGGCGTTCGAGGGCCTTGAGCCCATTGCCTCGGCCACAAAAGAGATCAAGGATTCTGGCGTCCGCCGGCCAATCGCTGGCTCCAAGTTGTCGGAACCGCCTGATGAACTTGCGTATCTCCTGTTCAGGAGTTTCAAAGCGAGCGTAATTTTCCTCCCAAACGCTATCGCAGCAGATGAGCGGCTGGCGCCAACGCCGAATGCCGACATCCGTCGGGGGCTCATTTGTTGCAGTAGTTGACACCATGAGTCATCAGGAATGCGCTGCCGTTGGAAAAGCTATGATCGGAACCCTGCGCTCCTCGGCGCTGTGGCTGTTGAGGATTTCGCGACTTCCCGGCACAGACATTTGAGCCACGAAATGAAGAGATCTGCCGAAAATCCAATCAACAAGGCCCGGATACAATTTCAAATCCGTGATCTTTTTATCCGTACGCAGTTTGAGCGACTGCGCCGCTTCTTCCCATTGGGCGGGCGACCAATAGTTGTAAGGCAAGCTGACGCCGTGGCGTGCGTTGCCAACCATATCCATGGCGCGAAGCGTCAAACCGGCGGCGAATCCGTGCAGAGAATGGTCTTTAATGACAAGCGCGCGCCTCGCGGTGCGGACCGCTTCACGCAGCAGCACCATAGGATCATTTGTGTGGTGCAAAACATCTACAAACAGCACCACGTCGAAGCTCTTGTCAGCAAAAGGGAGATGTTCGCCATCAAAGACCCGCACTGGTATGTGCGATTCCGTGCGAGGAAGCACGTCCACTCCTTCTATCGATAAGTCCGGCCGGCGCTCAGAAAGCAATTTGGCGAGCAGACCATCACCCGTGCCGACATCGAGAACCGACGCTTGCTCGGGGATCAAAGAGTCCAGGTGAGCAGACAAGACGCGCACTCTGCGACTATGAACGTACGATCCATGGATCCGTCCCACGATGCTCATTTGCGGCGCATTCCCAGAATGCTGGTGAAGAAGCTGAACAGAATGGTTTGAAATCCAAGCGCTGCGAAGGTCATGCCAGGAATAACACAGCGCATAGTCCGTGCATAATCCAAAGGACCAAAGCCCACCTTCCACCAGTGGACGATCGTCGCGGAAAGCAAGGCGAGACCGATGACAAAGCTCAGGCCGCCACAAAACAGACCCAGTTCCAGGCTGAACACTTTAAAGAATCGGTTCAGGCGCGGATCCTCAGGAAGCAGTCTCTCACTAATGGCGAAGACCTTTGTCAAAAGAGCGAAAAGGACAGCCTGGTAGCCTAACAGGACGAACAGACTGCTGAAGAGCAGCGTATGCGCGTCCAGTTTTGCGCCGAAGATGGTATAACCTGGCAAGGCCAGCGTAAAACCGAGCAAACCGAGCAGCATCAGGACCATTCCTGGAACCAGATAGAGCCAGCGCGGGCTATAGAGCATGAAAAAACGAAGTGTCCGCCACCCATCCCGAAAGGTCCTCAAATGGGGTCCGTGCGCCTTGCGCCCGTCCGGATAAAGCGTGATCGGCACTTCGACAATCTTCTTCGCGGACAGGCTGCTTCGAATGATCATCTCTGTGGCAAACTCCATGCCCACGCACTGCTGCTCGAGGTTTTTGAACAACTGTTTGGTGAAGCCGCGAAATCCGCAGTAAACATCATTGATCGGAGCCCTAAACATTTTTCGGACAAGAAAGGAAAATATTGGGTTGCCCAACCAACGATGCAGGAATGGCATCGCTCCAGGCTTGATCTTGCCTTCCCCGGCGGGAAGACGGCAGCCTTGAACCAGATCATTGCCTTCACGCAGCTTATCCAAAAACCTCGGTATCTCAGTGAAGTCATAGCTGTCATCAGCGTCTCCCATAATGATAAAGCGGCCCCTGGCGGCTGAGATGCCGCCCATCAATGCGTTCCCATAACCTTTCTCCGTGACGTGGACTACCCGGGCGCCCGATCGTTGTGCGATTTCGATGGAGCCGTCCGTGCTCCCATTGTCTGCTATGACGATCTCACCATCGATTTGATGCTCGCGAAATGCGAGTTGGGCCTTTTGAATGCAAGTGGCAAGTGTGTCCGCTTCATTCAGGCAGGGCATTACGATGGACAGTTCACAGGGAGCGGATTGATCGGTGGTTTCTGTGCGCTCCACAAAACGGACGTTCGAGACCACCTTTGATTGCGCGCTCTCAGAAATGTTCGCCGCTGCGGAGGTACTGTAAGCCGATCCCCTCTCGGCCTTTTTCGCTGCGATCACTTGTCTGGTGATTTCAGAAAAGATGCCGGCAACATCGATCTCCTTCGCTTGATCCTGACGCTGGCCGAAGATCTCAATTTCAGAATCTTTGCGCGCCATTTGCCTGGCGATAATCCAATCATTGCCGGTGGATTCATGTTCCACCAGCACGAGGTAGCGGCTGATCCCCTCAGGCACGGGAACAGCTAACATTTGAGCGACATAATTGCGCAGGGGAGCCTGCTCCTCGTCGGCAGAAAGAGGACCTGACGATGCTGCAGATGGGCTGTTAAGGCTCACGGCGAACGTGTTCTAAGCTGGACCCGTGCCAGCAGGTTGAGGTGTGGCAAGATGGTCTAACCCAAGCAAATTTGGCCGATTCTGGCCGTGTGCATCTCAGTACTGGCGCTGCTGAGCTAAAGGCATGCCAGCCCAAGGGGTTGTGCACTGGCAGCCCGCCGTTTCAGAGCGCCCGCGACGATAGCGATCGCCGCGATGCCGCAACAGAGCCAGCCGAATAAATCGCCATAGCGTCGATAAAATGTGGGCACGTATTTTCCCCCGGCGCCGACCGGGATGTCGAAGATCTTGTACCCGGCCTTATAAATGTCTTTAGAACCGCCAAAATAGACGCCATGCATTCCGCCTCGCCGATCCACCCAGCAGGTCAGGCCGTTATTTGCGCAGCGAACCAGCGGTAAATTGTTTTCGACCGCCCGAAATACAGCACTGGCGGCGTGCTGCCATTGTGCAGCGCTTTCGCCGAACCAGCCGTTATTGGTGAGGTTCAAAAGAAAATCGGTGTCGGGCTGCACGTACTCTCGCGTCAGGTGCGGAAAGACGTCCTCAAAACAGATCAACACCGATGTGATCACATTTAGGGAACCCAGCGGAAACGCTACCGGTTGGTTGCCGGGCACAAATTCGCCCTGGCTCTGCACCATTTTGCTGAGAATCGGCAGCCAGCGGCTGAAAGGGACGTACTCGCCGAAAATCACGAGGCGGCGTTTGCGATATTTCGCCAGCACTTCTCCTTCTGGATTAATGAGGAAACTGCTGTTGTAAAAGTTTACGTTTCCGCCAGGGAGCGGCTCGGCATCGTCCGCTCCCATGATCAGCCAGACCTTCTGCTCGCGGGCCAGGCCGGTGATCGATTCGTAGATGGTTTTGCCGTCGTAAAGGTTCGTGTCCCAGAGGAAGAGACTCGGCACGGCCGCTTCGGGCCAGACCAGTAACTGGGCTTTCGGCTGTTCGGCCAGGGCTTTGGTGGACCAGTCCAGGACCTGGTGAAAACGCGTGATCGCTTCTCGTTCATCCCAAATCATCGTTTGCGGGATGCTCGGCTGGATAAGGGCTGCTTTGATCTGACGCGGAGCCGCCGGCAAATGGATGACACGATTCATTCCGACAGCGAAGACAATCGCCACCGTGAGCACCGGCAGAAAAAGGTCGGCCACCCATGTTCGGCGCAGTTCGGGCTTGCTCAAGAGCAAAGCCGCCGCGCAGAGCAGACTAGCTGAAAACCAAACGAGCAGGAATGATATCCCATAAACCCCCGTGATGGAGGTCAGTTGTATCAGCGGCAGCATCTGGTACTGAGAAACGCCCAGAAGTCCCCAGGGGAATCCGGTTAAAAACCGAGCCTGGACCATTTCCAGGGCGACCCAAAGCGCTGCTACGTTAAAACACCAGAGAGACCGCCGGCCCCAACTAGCCGTAGCAAAGGACCTTACATGTGGCAGCATGCCAGTTTCCCCCGGTGGCGATCGTTCAGGAGAAATTTTCCAGGCCAGCCAGACCCAGATCGCCTGGTACATTGCCAGAAAGGCCGACAGTCCGATCCACCCGAGCACGACCACTCCTTTCCAGGGAAGCCCCATCGGGATCAGGAGCAACCAATAAAGGAAACTGAGGTGGTAGCTTAGCCCTGCCACAAACCCGATGCGGAATGCGGCGGCGCCATTGAAACCAGCCGCCGCACTAAGCACAACTGCGGGCGCAATCCATGCCAGGCCGGGAACGTCAAATTTCGGAAAAGCCAGCGTCAGAAGAAATCCGGCCGCAATCGCCAGCCGATAGCGCCAAACCTCATCGCCTTGCAATCTAAACCGTTTCAACGCGGGCTAACTTGCATGAACGTTTGGGGGTTGACGAACTTTTCCAAAGGGATGGATCGGGGATAGACGTCCAAGCGCGTGCGTCCTCCTAAATTCGGCCGCGAATCTCCAGCCGCCTTTCCTGGGAACAAACCGCCGATTCATCGTTCGTACTGCTGCGTCATCTCCCAGGGAATCCGGAGATGCAGTCAACCTAAAAAACAAAGGAACATACATGAAAGTACTGCGTCTAATCCTGTCAAGACCATTGATTCTCTGCCTGTCATTGGCCTTATTTTTCAATCCTGCGCTAACCGCTTCGGCAGCAGGGTACCGTGCGCATGTCCTGGTTTCAAACCTTCCGGGCATCGGTGACCATACCGATCCGGACCTCCTCAACGCGTGGGGGCTGGTCGTCGCCCCGGGCGGGGACCTGATAGTTGCCGACAACCATTCAAACCTGGCCACCTTTTACCGGCCCGATGGACGACGCTTGCCGATCGCTATCAACGCCGATGAAGCGCCCACTGGATTGGTCATGAATCGTTCATGGTATGATTTTATCATTGGAACGGGCCGAAATCGCGCGGCGAGTGTGTTACTCTTTTCCACAGAGGCTGGGACCATCCTTGGGTGGAATCCGGCCGTCAACAACGCTGCGGTAATTGCCGTCGACAACTCATCCTCAGGGGCGGTTTACAAGGGGATAGCCCTGGGCAGTAGGAACGGCCGGCGTTTCATTTACGCCACCGATTTTCATAACGGGAAGGTCGACATGTTCGACGGAGCATTTCACATGGTTGGTTCCTTCACCGATCCCACAGTTGATCCGGGGTTTGCTCCATTTAATGTTCAAAATATTCGCGGTACGCTTTGGGTCACCTTCGCCCTGCAAAAAGCTCCCGACAACGCAGACGACCAGAGCGGGCCCGGAAACGGATTCGTCGACGTCTTCGACCTGAATGGGCGGATGCTGTCGCGGTTTGCTTCGCACGGTGCCCTAAACTCGCCCTGGGGAATGGCACTTGCGCCGCGCAGTTTCGGCAAATTCGCCAACGCTCTTCTCATCGGAAATTTTGGCGATGGCACGATCAACGCCTTTAATCCGGGTACCGGCCATTTTTTAGGCCAACTCGCCGATGCGAACAATGTTCCAATCCAGATCAACGGACTTTGGGCCTTGAGATTTGGCCGGAGTGCCGCGGGCCACGACGCTGACGGAGACGAGGATGACAACACCGGAAGAACCAACACCCTGTTTTTCACGGCTGGTCCCAACGAAGAAAACGACGGTTTGCTGGGCTTCATCCGGCCGGATTGAGCGAGTCGTGGGGCGAGGCAATTCGTGGGCCGCGGCAGTTTACCGCGGCCCAGCTCCCCTGTTGAACCAGACCGCTACGCATTGCGTCCAAATAGCAGACGCAGGCTGTTCATTACCACGATCACCGTGCTCCCTTCGTGGCCGACCACACCCAGCGTCAGCGGGATTTTTCCAGCAAAGGCGAAACAAACGAGCAACACTACTGTTCCCAATGAGATCACAAGGTTTTGCCGAATAATCCGACGGGCGCGATTGCTCAACCGATAAGCCGCCAAAAAGTTTTCGAGCCGGTCATGCATTAAAACAACGTCCGCCTGTTCGAGAGCGGCGTCAGACCCGCGGGCGCCCATGGCCACGCCGATATGGGCGGCAGCAAGGCTTGGGGCGTCGTTCACTCCATCGCCAATCATGGCCACGCGGTGACTTGGACCGGTGAGCGATTTAATCGCCTCGACCTTTGCTTCCGGAGTGAGTTCGGTGCGCACATCATCAATCGGCAGTTGTCCTTTCAGATAATCGCCCGTGGCGGGGCGATCTCCGGTGAGGACCACGGTTCGCAAGCCCAGCGCTTTGAGGGCCTGAACCACAGGACGCGCTTGCGGGCGGAAATTGTCGCGCAAAGTTACTCGTCCAAGCAAGTCGCCGTCTGCCACCCAAACCTCCGAAACGCCCGGCTCGGTTGAATGATTGGTGATGGTCGCGATATTCGGATGATGTTTAGCCAGCCACTCGCGCCTCCCCAGACGGCAGACCACTGCCGTTCGATTGGGAGTGCAGCGAGCGCGTTCGGCGCTGACTCCCTGGCCAGTAATGGACTGAAAGGAGCCCAACTCACAAAGCGGCGTGCCGGATTGTTTTCCATAGCGCGTGATGGCACGCGCCAGGGGATGGGCGGAGTATTGTTCCAACGAACACGCCAGTTGCGCCACCTCGTGTTCGCGCCCGGAGGGGAAGCTCTCAATTTGTTGCACTTTTAACTCACCGGTCGTCAACGTGCCGGTTTTATCCATGGCCACAATGTCGATGCCTGCGAGTTTCTCGACCGCCGCGCCGCCTCGAAAGAGGATGCCATGGCGTGCTCCCCAGGCTACTGCCGCCAGGACTGCCGAAGGAATCGAAAGCACCAGCGCACAGGGCGAGGCTACAACCAGCAGCGTCATCGTGCGGTAGAAGGCGCTGGTGCCTTCGCGCGCCGCGGTAAAGGGCGGCAGCTCGAAGGCCAGCCACCAGACGAAAAACATCACGACCGATAATGCGAGAATGGTGTAGGTGTAAGTGGTTCCGAAGCGGTCGGTGAACTGTTGGGCCGGCGCTTTATTCCTTTGCGCTTCGCGAATCAGGTGAATGATTTTTTGCAACGAACTTTCCGCGGCGCGCCGAAGCGTTTGCACCTCGACGACACCCCAAAGATTGATGGTGCCCGCCAGCACTCGGTCTCCCGTCGATTTCTCCACCGGAACGCTTTCACCGGTCAGATTCGATTCGTCCGCTGCCGTTTGGCCTTTGAGCACTTCTCCATCGACTGGAAACTGCGCGCCGGGCTTGATCAAAAGGCGCATGCCCGGGCGCAAAGTGTCAACAGGCAGCTCCTCTTCATGGCGGCCATTGGCGTCCAGCACCGTGGCCGTTTTGGGGGCCTCGCGAAACAAAGAGCGGATTTCACGCTGCGTCCGGCCCAGGGCGAAGTGTTCGAGCGCCCCCGAAAGCGAGAATAGGAAAAGAAGGGTGGCCCCCTCGGCCCAGGCGCCAATGCTGGCGCTACCCACCGCGACTGCAAGCATCAGAAAATGGACATCAATCGATCGTTTGGCCAGCCGTTCCCAAACTTCCTGCGCCGTAAACCAGCTTCCCGCCAAATACGACGCCATGAAGCTCGCCAATTTCAAAGGAGCTGGCGTCAGAAAATAGCCCGCCAATCCAAAGGCCCCGCAAATGATCGCAGCCGCCAGTTGCGGCTTCCACTCTTCGACCTCATGAGCGTGCTCGAGAAATTCTACATCCCGCTGGACGATGCGCGGCCATGGGATGTTGCGCCAGCGCCAAAAGCTCGGCGCAGTCGGGCAGGTAACACGCGCGATGGTCGTGGTAGCTCCCTGGTGTGTGATGGTGATGGCTTTCCTTTCCGCCGGCGAGAGTGGCGCCTTGCACGAGGTGCAATCAGAACTGCCCGCCAATAACGTACAGCGCAGTTCGCTCGCCGCCGCTTCGGCCTGACGAACGCTTTCCGTAACCCTCTGGGCAATTTGGGTCTCATCGGCACGGCCGAGAGTGGCGACCGCAATCTTCTTCTGTTCCCGATCGATCGTGACCGCCTCGAGAGCCGGATCGGACGCCAAAGCAGATGCTACAGAACGGACGATACAAGTGGTATCCGTCTTAATCGGGTCCGCAAGTTGTGCGTCTTTTGTCACGCCCATACCGGTCGGTGGCTGGTCCTGATCTTGATCTCGTTTGCCTTCATCGCCTTTTTGCGTTTACTACCCAAGGTAAGCTCAAAAGCAGGGGCGGGTAAACTCTTTCTACAGACAGGCGCGAATGGCCCAATAGCGGAATCATGAGCGTGTCTGAAGGAGCAACTCCGGTGGATTCGATGGAACCGTAACATCGCCGCAAGAAACGGGTGGGCGGAGCGGGATTTCGATGGCAGCCTGCTCCTATGAACGATTACCAAAGGATCGCTCGTGTGATCGAGTATCTTGACGAGCACTACGCCGAACAGCCGGACCTGGCGCTTTTGGCCGGAAAGGCAGGCCTTAGTCAGTTTCATTTTCACCGTTTGTTTTCAGAATGGGCAGGGGTAACTCCCAAAGATTTTATACAGTGTTTGACGTTGAATCATGCCAAGGAACTTCTTCGGGCAGGAGAGAGCGTCCTGGATTCCGCGCTGGAGGTTGGCCTCTCCGGTCCAGGAAGGCTGCATGACCTCTGCATTAGCATCGAAGCCGCTTCCCCCGGAGAACTGAAGTCAGGTGGCGCAGGATGTGAGATCCGTTTTGGGTTCGCTCAAACACCCTTTGGCGAATGGCTCTCGGCGGAAAACAGTCGAGGCATCTGTTACGTTGCGTTTGTCGAGGAGGGAGGCTCTCGCGCTGCAGTCGCCGCCCTGGAAGAGGCCTGGCCCGCGGCGGACCTTTCGCGTGATGATTCGGTCGCTGCCCTGCTCGCTTCGGCGGTCTTCGACAATTCCAGGCTCACCGAGTCGCGTCCCACTTTGCGCGCGTTCGTTCGAGGCACGGCATTTCAACTCCGGGTGTGGCGTGCGTTGCTTCAAGTTCGCTCCGGAAACCTGATAAGCTATGGGCAATTGGCCTCTGTCGTTGGGCATCCGAAAGCCGCAAGGGCGGTTGGGACTGCAGTGGCTCAGAATCCATTGGCTGTCTTGATTCCCTGCCATCGAGTCATTCGCGAGACAGGGGTCGTGGGACAATATCGATGGGGGTCCACCCGCAAACGCGCGATGATTGGCTGGGAGGCCAGTTCGTTAGCCGGGGCGTTGGCTCGACAGAGAACTCCCCTGTTGCTGGACATCGTCGCTCAACGTGAATGATTCAAATGAATAAAGCTTCGCTAACCGAAAAGTTCGCAGCAATTCAGGAACATTGGCGCCCAAAGGTCGTGGCGCAATTGAATGGCCAGGAACTCAAGCTTGTGAAGTTTGCTGGAGTCTTTCCCTGGCACCATCACGAAAAGGAAGACGAGTTGTTCCTCGTCTGGCGGGGGCAGATGACCATCGAATTTCGCGAATGGCGGGTGGTTTTGCAGGCCGGCGACTTCTGCGTCGTCCCACAAGGGGTTGAGCACCGCACGATGGCGGATGAAGAAGCAGAAGTTCTGGTGTTTGAACCGGCGCAGACACGCAACACCGGCAACGTGGTGGACGAAACCTTTACGGCTCCAAACGGAGTCGTAATATGAACATTGCTGCCTCTGGAGTTGGAGGGATACATGAAGATCAACAGTTTCATGAGCAAGCGTGGCTGGCGTGACGACGAGACCGATGAGTTCATCCCGTCGATGATCCAAGAATACGGATTCAAGAACGACGGGAGTGTGGTCACAGATTTTGACCTCATCGAAATGGATGAAGGTCGCTGGCATCCGGATATGTGGAGAGACGCCTGGAAACCCAATCCGTAGTACGATCGAAAGGAGTGGCGCTAGTGTGCGTCGTTGGATTGCGCGAGGTCTTCGAGGGCGGCGGCGGTGTTGCCGGCTCTAGTTGCGGAGCGGAACCTTGGTTCAAAAAGGCGAGGGCCTACGCAGGCTAATGCCGATCAATAACTGTTGACCTCGACGACAGCTTCGGCAAGGGCCTGTGGGGCTTCCTGAGGCGGAACTCTCCTTTGGCTTAAGTGACTGCCTTTTCATTATCCCCGTCATTTTCGTTAAAATTGAAAGATGTTGACTGTGCCCGATGTTCCGGGAACAAAATTAAGTGCGATCTGATGCCTCAACGTGAAAACACCCGCTCAAACCAGTCGTGTCCGCGCCGAAAGTGCCGTCAAACGACGCTACGCCTCCGCCGCCAGGACGCCGGAAGCGGCGTTGTGCTGCCCGGTTGAATACAACGCCGATTACCTGAAAATCATTCCACCGGAAGTCATCGAAAAAGACTACGGGTGCGGTGATCCGTCTCGTTATGTGAAGCCCGGCGAGACCGTGCTCGATCTTGGCAGTGGCACGGGAAAAATCTGTTTCATCGCCGCGCAGGTCGCGGGGGCGAAAGGCAGAGTCATTGGCGTGGATATGACGGATGAAATGCTGCAGGTCGCACGACGCAATGCGCCGATTGTGGCCGAACGGCTCGGCTACGCGAATGTGGAATTCCGCAAAGGCCGCATTCAGGATTTGGCGCTCGACCTGGAGCTGCTCGACCGCGAATTAAAGGCTCACCCAATCAGTGGCGCTGCCGCATTTCTTGCGGCCGATGAACTGGCCGAGGAATTGCGATCAACGCACCCGCTCGTGGCGGACGATTCGGTGGACGTCGTGGTTTCCAATTGCGTGCTGAATTTGGTCGAGCCGAAATCGAAGCGACAGTTGTTTGCCGAAATTTTCCGCGTGCTGCGGAAAGGCGGTCGGGCGGTAATTTCTGACATCGTGTCCGATGAGGAAGTGCCGGAGCACCTCCAAACCGACCCCGAACTTTGGAGCGGCTGCATTTCCGGCGCGCTCACCGAAGACGGTTTTCTGAAAGCATTTTCCGACGCGGGCTTTTACGGAATTCAAATTCTCAAGCGTGACGAGAAACCGTGGCGAACGGTCGAAGGCATCGAGTTTCGCTCCGTGACCATGCAGGCATTCAAAGGCACGCAAACGGCTGAAGCCGGCCAATGCTGCGACGGAGGCAACGGGGCCTGTTGCTCCGCGCATTGAAATCATGTTGCCGCCAGCCATTCAACCCAATCGTTTCAAGGAAAAACTTTCAGCTCACGGTCTGACGCTGAAACGGGCGGACCTGCAAACCCTCCAGATCAACGTGGGGCGCAAATGCAACCAGACCTGCCGCCATTGCCACGTGGACGCGGCGCCGTGGCGCACGGAAATGATGTCTGCGGTCGTGGCGCGCCGCGTCGGCGAATGGATTCGAGCTCATCGGCCGAGGGTGGTGGACATCACCGGCGGCGCTCCGGAGTTGAGCGAACATTTTCGATTTTTTGTCGAAACGGCGCGCGGCTGTCACTGCCACATCATTGACCGCAATAATCTTACGATTATTGAAACAACCGCCTACGGCTGGCTGCCGGAATACCTCGCCGCGCATGGGGTCGAGGTTGTGGCATCGCTTCCGTGTTATCTGGAGGAAAACGTGAACGCCCAGCGCGGCGACGGCGTCTTCGAGAAAAGCATTCGCGCCCTTAAAAAACTGAACGCCGTCGGTTACGGCACGCGCCTGCCGCTCAGTCTGGTTTACAACCCGCTTGGTCCCTACCTCCCGTCGCCACAGGCAGGGCTTGAAGCGGATTACAGACGCGAGTTGCGAAACCGATACGGAATTGAATTCACGAACCTTTTGACAATCACCAATCAACCCATCGCCCGCTTCGCCGAAGACTTGCGGCAGCGCGGCAAATGGGACGATTACCTGGAATTGCTCGCGGTCAGCTTCAATCCCGCCACGGTCGAGAGCCTGATGTGCCGCACGACCTTAAGCGTCGGCTGGATGGGTGAGGTGTATGATTGCGACTTCAACCAAATGCTGGGGATGCAAATGCATAATGGCAAGCCGCTCTACCTGTGGGACGTGAGGCCGGAACTGCTGGAAGGTTGGGCGGTCCGGACGGGTGAGCATTGCCTCGCATGCACCGCTGGTTGCGGAAGCAGTTGCGGCGGGGCGCTGCAAACGACGGCAGCCTAACCTCTGTTCCGCGAGAGAATCAGCGAAGAGGATCATCCTTCTGCGGAGTTCACTCATGCCGGGCCGCCCTCAGCTTCTCTGCCACGCCAGCCAGCGGCCCATCCATTTCTTCACGGTGGGGGTCAATCGGGCCCGATTGTAAGCATCGCCGCATTGACGGATCGCCTCGGCCTGCGTTGGGTACGGATGAATCACCGAAGCCAGTCTGCCCAAGCCGATTCGCGATGCCATCGCCACACTGATTTCACTGATCATCTCGCCGGCATGGCGCGCAACGATGGTTGCTCCCAGGATTTCATCGTGCCCTTTCCTGACGTGGAATTTCACAAAACCATCTTCCTCACCGTCCAGAACCGCGCGGTCCACCTCCTTGAACTCGCGCACGTAGGTGTCCACTTCCATGCCGCGCTCGCGGGCGTC
>Ga0137394_10002491_pt1 | contig 13610 bp, 8 predicted proteins | sample czobulk116metaG_FD_108278 | JGI IMG/M metagenome (GOLD analysis project Ga0137394, IMG submission 108278) | Vadose zone soil microbial communities from Angelo Coast Range Reserve, California, USA - czobulk1.16 metaG | ecosystem: Environmental > Terrestrial > Soil > Vadose zone | place: USA...
ACTTCTGGGCCGGAAGCGAAAAGTACCCTACTTGACACCACCCCCCAACCCGGCGGATTTCTTGAAAAGGCGTCGCCTGGGAGTTTCTGGCGGCGAGGGGGCATCTCATGCGCGGGTTTGCTGCCGTTCCCATCGCGATTGCGGTGTGCCTCGCTACGCCTGCGTTCGCCGACGCCAGCACGCACGTCACTTCGGCGAAGAAGGCCGAGAAGAAGGGAGACTGGCGGAAGGCGCTGCAGGAATGGAAGGCGGCCTTCGCGGCGGAGCCCAACGCCGAATACCTGATCGGCATCGGCGATGCGCAGGCGCACCTCGGAAACAAGGCGGAGGCGAAGAAGAACTACGAGGCCTACCTCGCCGATCCGCTCGCGCTGCCCAAGAACGCGGAGAAGGTGCGCGCCAAGCTCGCGAAGCTCGATGCGCCTGCGAACGAGGCGCTCGCGCTGACGTTGCCGGGCGCGGCCGCAGCCGCACCAAAGGCCGAGCCGCTGCCGCTCCCCGGCCTCGCTCAGGCGCCCGCCAAGTCCGCTGCAGCCGACAAGGCCGCCCCATCGGCGCTGCCCGGGCTGGACCTGTCCGCCACGCCCGCGGCGAAGAAGGAGCCCGGCAAGGGCGCGGCCACGGCGCTGGTGCTGCCGCTGCCGGCCGCTGCGGCGAAGCCTGAGACCGCGACGCCCGGCAAGAGCGCTCCCGCCGTTGCGTCGAAGGACGCCGGCAAGCCGCCGCCGGCCAAGGTGGCCGTGGCCACGCCGCCTCCGGAGAAGGCGCCGGTGGCCGCCGTGAGCACGACGCAGCTCCCGACGCAGGGACAGGGGCAGGGCGGGACCAGCTCGGTGCAGCGCACCATGGCGTACGTGACGGCGGGCGTGGCGGTCGCGGCGCTGGGCGGCGGCATCTTCGCCTTCACCAAGGCGAGCTCGGCCCACGACGATCTGACGGGCGGCGTGCACAGCGGCGTCCAGGCGCAACAGCTCCTCGGCGACGAGCAGCGCTACCGGACGCTGAGCTTCGTGGGCCTCGCGGGCGGTCTGGTCGCCGCGGGCATCGCAACAGCGCTCTTTGCCTTCTGACCTTTCCGTTCTTCTGAACGCCCGGCCCACGCATCGGGGCCGTCGGGGGCCGGCATGATCGATTCTTCCCAGAAGCTTCTCCTTCCAGCCCTCAGCGTGCTGGCCCTGGTGGCCGGAGGCTGCTCGGTCAGCGCCGGCGGCGAGGTCCCCTGCGTGGAGGACGTGTCCTGCCCGCACGACTACCCGGTCTGCTCCAACGGGAAGTGCATCGAGGGGATCTCCACCGCCAACGCGTCGATCGCGATCGTCGGCGCGGACGGGCACGCGCCATCGGATTTCCTCAGCGGGACGGTCCGGGTCACAGTGTCGGCGCGCGCGACCTCCGGCGTGGCGACCGTGAAGCTGAGCTCCGGGTCGACCAATTTTCCGGCGGCGACGCCCGCCGCGACTCCGCCGCTCTACGCCTTCGCCGTGGATACCACCACCCTCACCGACGGCGACGCTTCACTCAACGCCTCCCTCACGGCCGGGGACGGCTCGACGGGTTCGGCCACCGGCACGCTGCACGTCGACAACGCCAAGCCGGTGATCTCCAGCTTCACGGTCGACGGCAGCGGATCCACCACGATCACTGCCGGAACTACGGCCGCGATCAGCGCAACGTTCACTCCGGCCAGCGCTACCGCGACCATCACCGCCGGCGGGGCAGGGAGTGCGACCCTGGTCAGCGGTGGCTCGGTGCTGGTGAGCCCGGACACCGCGACCACGTTTACGCTGCACGTGACGAGCCGCTCCGGCGTTTCGGTCCAGTCCGGCACGAGCGGTCAGCCGCCCAACGTCACGGTCTCCGTGGTCTCGCCGGCGTCGTTCACCGGGAGCTTCACGGTCGAGCCTAACACCATCCAGCAAGGTCAGACCGGGACGCTCACGTTCACCGCTCCGACTTTCGGCGCCTCGGTGGTTTCGGGAGTGGTGAAGGATGGCGCAGGCGCAACCGTGGGAACCATCGCTTCGGGCGGGCAGCTCCCGATTGCCATTCCCACCACCACGCCGGCGACCACACAGCTGTCCTACTCGCTGGTCCTCAGCAACGGGGCCAACTCCCCCAACACTACGTCGGTTGGAACGGCCGTGACCGTGGGACCGGTCCCGGCCCCGGTGATCACCCGGTTCGTGCCTTCAACGGTCCACACGAGCTCCGGGGTCAGCGTTACCTGGGCGCTCGACGTCTCGGGCGCCACCACCGGTATTCCTTCCGTGGCCGGGGCCTGCTCACCGGCTGCGACGGTACCAGGCTTCACCATCCCGCTGACCAGCGGCAGCGGCACGACGAACGCAAATGCTCCGAGCGTGGCCGCTACCTCGACCTGCACGTACACGGTCACGGTGCAGAACGGGACGGCTTCGTCGCAGGCGAACGCGAACGTGGTCGTGGAGCCCTTGCCTACCATCTCGAGCTTCACCTTCCAGTCGACGGGCACGGCCAGCGCGACCTTCGCCCCGGGCGCCAATGTCGTCCTTGACCATGCGTACAACGCTCAAGGTGGGACGGCTCGCATCAACGGCGTTACCGCCGGCGCGTCGGGCGCGAGCACGACGTTCAACAACATCCAGCAGAGCACCATCTACACTCTCACCGTCACGAACCTTGCCGGCGCCTCCACCGCGATGACGGCCACGGCGACCGTGAGCGCCCAGATCAACTCGTTCAGCGTCGGCGCCACCCTGGCAGGGTCGTCGGGCGCCACCACCATCACCAGCGGAACCACGACGAAGCTGTTCGCCTCGTTCGCCGGCAGCGGCGCAAACGGCAATGCCGCGGCGGCGCTGTCCTGCTCGCCCTCGTGCAGCGGGACGCTGGGCGCCACCACCATCGCGAACGGTGGCAACGTGACCGTCACCGGCAGCACCAACGGAACCCTCACGTATACGTTAATGGTCGCGCCCTCATCGGGTCCGGCGGCCACGTCGACCGCCATCGTCAACGTGGTGCCTGCTGCGACCGCGACCAGCCTGACGGCGGGTTCGAGCCAGATCTTCCAGGGCGACTTCACCACCCTGACGCCCGTCTTCTCCTTCGGAACCGCGGTGGTGCCGGGAACCGCGACCATCTCCGGGACCGACGGGTCCTCGTATTCGAATCTCACCAGCGGGAGCGCGATCCGGGTCTCCCCCAGCGTGACGGTGACGTACACCTTGAACGTAGCCAACGCCGCTGGATCGGCAGTGACGCCAGCGCCCACGGCGGTGGTGAACGTGGCTCCCGGCACCTGGTCCGCCTTGAACACGACTGTTTCCACGATGCGCAAGGGGGCGACGGTGACCGCCCTGGCGAACGGCAAAGTGCTGATCGCGGGCGGGACCGACGCGACGGATACGCCTCTCGGCACCGCCGACGTCTGCGATCAGACCGGAGCATGCACGCCGACGAACAATTCGATGGTTCCGCGTGCGTTCCACACCGCCGTCCGGGTGGGCGCCCTCGCGGCGAGCAACACGGGCAAGGTCCTGCTCGCCGGAGGCTACACGGCCGCGGGACCCGCAACGCCGACCACCTCCGCGGATTTCTACGACCCCACGACGAACTCGTTCACGAGCACCACTGCGATCACGACGGGGACGGTCACTTCTGCGCGGGCCCGCCACGTCGCAGTGCAATTGAACAACTCCGGATTGATCCTCATCGCGGGCGGAAACGATGGAGCCACGGACCTGGCGACCGCCCTCAAGTACGACGCGGGCACCGCTGCGAATCCGACCACCGCCAACACCTCCAACAACATGGCACAGCAGCGGGCAAGCTTCACCGGGACCCTCCTGAACTCGGGCAGCGTGCTGATCGTCGGCGGGAAGACCGGGAACGCCGTCGCGGATCAAACGGCGGAGTTGTTCGTTCCCGCAACCGGCAACGGTACCTTCAGCGACACCGGAGCGCTGTCCAGCGGGGAGGACAAGCGCAGCCATACGGCGGTGCTGATCACCTCGGGCATCAATGTCGGCAAGGTGCTGATCTCCGGGGGGGTTACCGGGGCGGGCTCCGGGACCCCGGTGGCGACGCAGTTCCTTTACGCTCCGCCCCCGACGGGAGCGTTCACGTCCATCGCCTCCCTCGGGGCCGCCCGCAGCAACCATGCAGCGATCGCGCTGCCGACGAACAGCGTGCTGATCTGCGGCGGCACAAGCAGCGGCGCGAACGTGCTGCGGAGCTGTGAGCGTTACGATCCTGCATCGGGCAGCGGCACCCTGTTCCCCACCGCCCCCATGCTCGAGGCTCGCAGGGACTTCGGGCTCGCCCCGATCACCATCGGAATCCTGAACGAGATCTTTGCGGCGGGCGGACCGGGCACTCCGGGGACCTACGCAGAGTTCTACGATTCGAACTGAGGCGGGTTGCCGCGAGCCCTGCCAGTACTTTTTTCAACTCCGTGTGGCGCCGTGAGCGTTTGGCAGTAAAAACTCCAGCTCACGGCAGGTTGCCTCCAGGCGGGTTTTGCGTCCGAGTGTGCGCGGAAGGCGAAAGGCGCCGCGATGGGGTATCCGATTCAGCGCATTCCACCACGATCCGGAGAGGAGCCGAGCCGCTTTCATGCGGACCGCGCCCTCCTGCTGGAGCGCGTCGCGGTCGGACTCGCGCACGAGGGCAAGAACCCGCTGCACAACATGGTCCTGCACCTCCAGCTGATGAGCGAGAAGCTGGGCTCGCCGGACCGGGTCCAGGGCTCCCCGATCGAGAAGCACATCTCCTCGCTGCGCGACGGGATCGCCAGGGTGGACGCCTTGCTCCGCGCCTTCGGGGAGTTCGCCACACCACGAAATTTGCCGCCGGACCTGGCGGCCGCGGCGCGGCGCGCCATCCATCTCTTTGCCTACGATGCCCGCCGGGCCACGGTGCAGGTCGAGCAACAGGGTCCGCCGGCGCTGATCGTACAGTCCAACAGCACTTACCTGGGCGACCTGGTCGCGCACGCCTATGTGGCGTCGCTGGAGCACGCGCGCGAGGGCGGCCGCGTCACCCTCTCCGTCGAGGACCGGGGCGCGAGCGCGGTGCTGGAGCTGGGCGCCGAGGGCGGTGTCGGGAACCGGGAGCAGGCGGTCCCGTTCCTCGACGCGGCACGCCGCCTGGCCCCGGAGGCAGGGTGCGAGCTCTCGATCGAAACCCCATCGGCAGGAGGCGCCCGGCTCTCGCTCTCCTTCCTCCACCCGAGGTAACCACACCGCGCCATGGCGAAAGCCCGCATCCTGATCGTTGACGACGAGGAGTCCACCCGGGAGCTGTTCGCAGAGCTGCTGCAGCGCTGGGGATATGACGTCGACCAGACCGCCGACGGTCATGCGGCGCTGAAGATCGCGGCCGAGACGCGTCCGGACGTAATCATCAGCGACCTGGTGATGCCGAAGCTCGACGGGCTGGCGCTCGTCCGCGCGCTCCGGGAAGAGCAGCCGGACACGCCGGTGGTGATCATCACCGGCAAGGGCAGCATCGACGCCGCGGTGGAGGCGGTCCGCGAGGGCGTGTTCGACTTCGTCGAGAAGCCGCTCGACCCGGCGCGGCTAAAGGTGATCCTGCAGCGGGCGCTGGAGAAGAAGGAGACCCTGCACGAGATGCAGGTGCTGCGGCGGCGCCTGGGTCAGGTCGACGCCGGGGTCGGGCTGGTGGGCAGCTCCCCGCCGATGCGCAAGGCGATGGAGCTGGTGGAAAAGGTCGCTCCGTCCAAGGCCAGCGTGGTGATCACGGGGCAGAGCGGCACCGGCAAGGAGATGGTCGCCCGCGCCATCCACCAGCTCAGCCCCCGCCGGGAAAAGCCGTTCATCGCCATCAACTGCTCGGCCATCCCCGCCTCCCTGATCGAGAGCGAGATGTTCGGCCACGAGCGCGGCGCGTTCACCGGCGCCGATCAGCGGCGGCTCGGGGCCTGGGAGTTGGCGGACGGCGGAACGCTCTTCCTCGACGAGGTGGGGGAGATCCCCATCGAGCTGCAGGCCAAGTTCCTCCGCGTGCTGGAGGAGGAGCGGCTGCGCCGCCTGGGCGGCAAGAGCGAGATCATGGTGGACGTGCGGGTGATCAGCGCCACCAACCGGGACCTGAAGGAGGAGATCAAGGCCGCCCGGTTCCGCGAGGACCTGTACTTCCGCCTCAACGTCTTCCACATCAACCTCGCGCCGCTCAAGGAGCGCCGCGAGGACATCCCCGTCCTGGTGCAGCACTTCATCGACCGCTTCGGCCGGGACGCGGGCAAGAAGCTGCGGGGCGTGTCGTCACAGGCGATGAAGGTGCTCAGCGACTACGCCTGGCCGGGCAACATCCGCGAGCTGCGCAACACGCTGGAGCGGGCGGTGATCCTCTGCGGCATCGGCGCGATCGAGCCGGAGCATCTCCCCAGCGAGCTCGCCGCGGGGGGCGGGGAGAGCGCCTATCTGAAGCTTCCGTACGGGCTGCCGCTGCGGGAGATCGAGAAGGAGTACATCCTCGCCACCCTGAGCCGCCTGCAGAACAACAAGGCCCGGACGGCGCAGGCGCTCGGGATCAGCGAGAAGACGCTCTACAACAAGCTCTACCGCTACTCCGGTCGCGGCCCTCGGCGCGAAGACGAGATCGACGACGAGGTCGACCCGCCGGTGCCGCCCGAGATCAAGGTCACCGGGATCGGGTGACGAGCTTCTTCAGTGCTGGATGTGCGCGACCTCGACGCGGTCCCGCCCGGATCGCTTCGCCCGGTAGAGCGCTTCGTCCGCTCGCCGGAGCAAGTCCTCCGCCGCATCCGGCGAATCGAGCTCGTCGGCGCTCACGGCGGCGACGCCGATCGAGCCCCGCACCCGCAGGCCGGCATCCCGGCTCACCTCGATCAACCGGCGCCGCAGGCGTTCCGCGAACTGCGCGCCCTGGGACTCGTTGGTCTGCGGCAGGAGCACCACGAACTCGTCGCCGCCATAGCGGGCCGCGAAGTCGGTGTCGCGCAGCTCCTCGCGCACGGCGTCCGCGAGCGCCACGATGGCGCGGTTCCCGGCCGCGTGCCCGAGCCGGTCGTTGATCTCCTTGAGGCCGTCGAGGTCGACCATCGCGCAGGCCAGCGGGTGCCCGTAGCGGTGGGCGCGCGACACTTCCTCCTCCAGCCGCGCGTGGAACGACCGGAAGTTCGGCAAGCCCGTGAGCCCGTCGGTCTGCGCCAGCGCGCGGAAGTGCTCCTTCTGCGCGGTGAGCTTGAGCGTCCGGTCGACGCGGGCCATCAGCTCCTGCTCGCTGAAGGGCTTGGCGAGGTAGTCGGCCGCGCCCAGCGAGAGGCCCTGCGACTTCGTCTCCGCGTCCCCCTGCGCGGAGAGGAAGATCACCGGCGTGTCCGCCGTCTTCGAGTTGCGGCGCAGGCCCGTGAGCGCGCCGAATCCGTCCATCCCCGGCAGGAAGAGGTCCAGCAGGACCAGGTCGGGATTGAGCTCCGCGGCGCGCTTCAGCGCGCTCTCGCCGTCGCCCACCGAGTCCACGTCGTAGCGCGGCCGGAGCAGCTCGGTCAGGACCATCCGGGCGTCCTCGTCGTCCTCGACCACCAGGATCAGCGGCTTCTGGCGCCTGCCGCTGGCGGCCGAGGGCTCGGCCATCGGAGGCTCCTCCGTCCGGGCGACCTTGGGCGCGCGCAACCGAGCCGCCACCCGGCGGGCCACCTCGTCAGCCGTCCCTCCTGCGTCGTCCGCCCCGGCCTCGATCGCGCCGGCCGCATCGTCGGTCAGGACCACGATGGGTCCGATCACCTGCGCAAGCTCGCGCATGGCGATCGCCCGCGGCAGGTCGTCGAGCCCGCAGACGAACGCGGCAGGCTCGCCGGCGCGCTCGATGAGACCGACGCGCACCAACGCCGACCGCAGATTTTCCGCCGCCTCCCCAGCCCCGACCACCCGGACGTTCACGCGGTCTCCCCAGGCCACGCCCACCGAACAGCCCGCCGGGAAAGTAGCGATTCGGCTGAAGGAACGCCAAGATGTAGGTCGACAGGGGAGCGACGCCTGCTCGCTCAGCGGCGGAAGCCGCCTCCCCGCCCGAATCTCTGTCGGCCGCTGAACACCGCCCCACCTGCCGGGCCGGTCATCATGGGCGGGGTCTCCAGCCAGAACTGCCACCACTGCTCGCCCCAACCGTCCAGCTTCAGACGCTTGTCGTTCTGCGCGCGCCCGAGCAGCGTCTTGAGCTTTTCGTCCGACGGGTTCTGGGCCACGCCCTTCTGGAGGATCTCGATGGCCTTCTTCTTCTCGCCCCGCTGGCTCTCGCACCAGGCGTACACGCCGTAGAGCAGGGTCTCGCTCTTGTTGCCGCGCATCGCTGCCTCGAAGACCTTCTCCATCTCCGGGTACTGCTTGCGGCGGTAGTGGATGGCGGCCAGCATCGCCTGCGCCAGCCAAAGCTTGAGCATGGTGGCCGCGCCCTTGCGCAGGTGCGGCTCCGCCTCGTCGAACTTCTTCTGCACGTAGAGCAGGACGCCGATGTTGGCGTGCAGGCTGGAGGCGATGCCGAACTGCCAGCGGGAGAGCGAGAAGGCGTCCTGCAGGGCCTGGACGGCCCGCTCCGGCCTGCGGGCCACCATCTCCTTCTGCGCCACGCCCATCGCCGCCTCGAGCTGCTTGCCCGTCCGGCGCGCGAGCAGGATGTAGGTGACGACCGCCGCGACCACGCCGGGAAAGATCGAGCCGAGGGCGTGGGCGATCCCGGTGAGGAAGAAGAGGAGGAAGCCGAGGACGCCGGCTGCGAGTGCGAGAAGAAGGTTGATCACGAATGCGGCTCCAGAAGTGGCCGTCCCCGGAATCGAACCGGGACGGGTTTTACCCCGGTGGATTTTGAGTCCACTGCGTCTGCCAGTTCCGCCAGACGGCCCTCGAAGGGCGCCTTCTATCAACGCCGGCGCGGCGGGGGAAGATCCGTGACAGTACCCGTGTAGACCTCCGCCGCCAATCCGACGCTTTCCCCCAGGGTGGGATGCGGATGGATGGTGCGCCCGATGTCCTCCGCGTCCGCTCCCATCTCGATGGCGAGGCAGATCTCGGAGATCAGCTCGCCGGCATTCAGCCCGACGATGCCGCCTCCGATGGTCCGGCCGTTCGCCTTGTCGAAGAGCAGCTTGACGAACCCGTCCTCGCGGCCGTTGGCGATCGCTCGCCCGCTTGCCGTCCAGGGGAAGACCGCCTTCCCGTAGTCCTGTCCGCGCTGCTTCAGCTCATCTTCCGTCGGCCCCGCCCAGGCGATCTCCGGATCCGTGTAGGCCACGGAGGGGATCTGGCGCGCGTCGAAGGCGGCCTTGTGCCCCGCCGCGACCTCCGCCGCCACGTGTCCCTCGTGCGTCGCCTTGTGCGCCAGCATCGGGGGCCCGGCGATGTCGCCGATGGCAAAGATGTGAGGGACGTTGGTGCGCATCTGCTTGTCGGTGCGGATGTACCCGCGCTCGTCGACGTTCACGCCGGCCGCTTCCGCGCCGATCCTCTTCCCGTTCGGCGTCCGCCCCACCGAGACCAGCACCATGTCGTAGACGGCGGGGTCGCCCTTGTCGAAGCGGACGTGGATCCCGTCGCGGGCCGCCTCGGCGCCAACCGTCTTCGTCCCGAGCAGGATGCGGTTGAAGCGGGGCGCGTTCTTCTTCTGCCAGACCTGCACGAGGTCGCGGTCCGCGCCGGTCATCAGGCCGTCCAGCATCTCCACCACGTCGAGCCGCGAGCCGAGCGTGGAGTAGACGGTGGCCATCTCCATCCCGATGATCCCGCCCCCGATCACCAGCATCCGCTGCGGGACGGCGGGAAGCTCGAGCGCCCCCGTGGAGTCGACGATCCGGGGGTCCTTGGGAAGGAAGGGCAGCCAGGCTGCCTGCGAGCCGGCGGCGATGATCGCCTTCTCGAAGCGGATGGAGCGCTCGCCCACGGCCAGCGCATGGGGTCCGGTGAACTTCCCCTCGCCGGTGACCACCTCCACCTTCCGCGCCTTGGCCATCATCGAGACGCCGCCGCTCAGCTTGCCCACCACCTTGTTCTTCCAGACGCGCAGCTTCTCGATCTCCACGCGCGCGTCGCCGAAGGAGACGCCGTGCGCCGACAGCGCGCGGGCCTCGTCCATCAGGCTGGCGACGTGCAGCAGCGCCTTTGAAGGGATGCAGCCGACGTTGAGGCAGACGCCGCCCAGCGCCTTGTAGCGCTCGACCAGGATCACCTTCTGGCCCAGGTCCGCGGCACGAAAGGCCGCCGCGTAGCCTCCGGGACCAGATCCGAGCACGACCACGTCGCAGTCGAAAGCACCCGCCGCGGCTTGCCGCCGCGGAACAGCCGCAGCCTCGCGGTCTCTTTGCTCTTCGCCAGCCGCTGCAACCTGGCTCGGTTGGGGCCTGGGGGTTGGCTCCTGCGGCCCGGCGCCTGGCGGGGCAGCCTGCGCCGCTGCCTCGAGCGTGAGGATCACCGACCCTTCCGAGACCTTGTCGCCGACCTTGACCCGGACCTGCGCGACGGTCCCGGCCGCGGGGGAGGGGACGTCCATGGTCGCCTTGTCCGACTCGAGCGTGACGAGCGGCTGCTCCTTCTCGACCTTGTCGCCGGTCTTGACCAGCACCTCGATCACCGGCACGTCCTTGAAGTCGCCGATGTCGGGAACGCGGACGTCCATCAGAGCAGCATCCTGCGCGCATCGCCGAGCAGCCCGGCGAGGAACGCGTTGAACCGGGCCGCGGCCGCGCCGTCGACCACCCGGTGGTCCCAGGAGAGCGAGAGCGGGAGGATCAAGCGCGGTTTGAACTCCGAGCCGTTCCACACCGGCCGCATCTGCGATTTGGAGACGCCGAGAATGGCTACCTCCGGAGCGTTGATGATGGGCGTGAAGTACGTACCGCCGATGCCGCCCAGCGAAGAGATGCTGAAGGTGGATCCCTGCATGTCGCCGGGCGCGAGCTTGCCGTCGCGCGCCTTCGCCGCCAACTCGGCGGTCTCTTTCGCGATGGCCAGCACACCCTTCTTGTCGGCGTCCCTGATCACCGGCACCACCAGCCCTTGCGGCGTGTCGGCCGCGAAGCCGATGTGCCAGTACTTCTTCACCACCAGGTGGTCGGCGTCCAGCGAGCTGTTGAAGTTCGGGAACTTCTGCAGCGCCGCGACGCAGGCCTTGATCAGGAACGCGAGCAGGGTGACCTTGACGTCCTGCTCCTTGTTGAGCGCGACGCGGAAGGCCTCCAGCTCGGTGATGTCCGCGTCGTCGTGGTTGGTGACGTGCGGGATGGTGGCCCAGTTCCTCTGCAGCGCAGGACCGGCGATCTTCTGGATCCGCGTCAGCGGCTTCGCCTCGATCGGACCGAACTTGGCGAAGTCGACCTTGGGCCAGGGCGCGAGCGCGAGGGCTCCGGCCGGCGCTGGCGCTCCGGCCGCCGGCGCCGCCGCGCCCGTCATCACCGACTTCACGAACTTGTAGACGTCGGCGGGCAGGATGCGCCCCTTGGGCCCGGAGCCGGTGACGCGCCCCAGGTCCGCGCCCAGTTCGCGTGCGAGCTTGCGCACTCCGGGGCCCGCGTGCGCCTTGTGGAAGGCCTCCTCGTCGACGACCGGCGGCGCGACCGAAGGCTCTGCTCGTGGCGGCGGGACCGTCTCCGTCGGCCCGCCGTACTCCTTGCGCGGCGTCTGCCCCGTCGGCGGAGCCGAGGGTGCCTTCGTGGTCTCGTCCACGAACGGCTTCTCCGGCTCGACCTGCTCCACCGGAGGAACGGCGGGCGTGCGCGCCGAGGCGGCGGGCTCCTCCGGCGGCGCCGGCTTGAGCTGCGTGGCGGCCGGCTTGGACAACTTCTCGTCCACCTCCAGCCGGGCCACCTTCGATCCCTGGGACACCTTGTCGCCGACCTTGACCAGGACCTCCCGGACCACGCCCCCGGCGGGCGAGGGCACGTCCATGGTCGCCTTGTCGGACTCGAGCGTGACCAGCGGAGCCTCGGCGGCCACCTGATCGCCGGGCTTCACCAGGATCTCGATCACCGGCACGTCCTTGAAGTCGCCGATGTCCGGAACCAGGACGTCCATCGTCAGACCGTCACCGGGCTGGGCTTCTCGGGATCGAGGCCGTACTTCTTGATCGCTTCGACGGCCTTGGAGGCCGGGACCGTTCCTTCCTCCGCCAGCGCGCGCAGCGCATGCACGGCGACCCAGTACCGGTTCACCTCGAAGAAATGCCGGAGCCTGGCCCGGGTGTCGCTGCGGCCGAACCCGTCGGTGCCGAGCACGCGATAGCGCGCCGGCAGGAACGCCCGGATCGAGTCGGCGTGCAGCTTGACGTAGTCGGTGGCGGCGATCGCGGGCCCCTTGCGGCCCCTCAGGCTCTGCTCCACGAAGCTGGTGCGCGGCTTCTCGTTCGGGTGCAGCGCGTTCCAGCGCTCGACGGCGAGGCCGTCGCGCCGCAGCTCGGGGAAGCTGGTGACGCTCCAGAGATCGGCCGCGATCCCGAAATCGTTCTCCAAGAGGTCCGCCGCCGCGATCACCTCGCGGAAGATGGTTCCTGACCCGAGCAGCTGCACCTGCGCCTTGGGCCGCTCGCGGAACAGGTACATGCCCTTGAGGATCCCCGGCTCCACCCCTTCCGGCATGGCCGGGTGCGCGTAGTTCTCGTTCATCACCGTCAGGTAGTAGTAGACGTCCTCCTGCGCCTCGACCATCCGGCGCAGCCCGTCCTGGACGATGACCGCCAGCTCGTACTGGAAGGCCGGATCGTAGCTGACGCAGTTCGGGATCGCGCTGGCGAAGAGATGGCTGTGGCCGTCCTGGTGCTGGAGGCCTTCGCCGTTCAGGGTGGTGCGGCCCGAGGTGCCGCCGATCAAGAAGCCGCGGGAGCGCATGTCGCCGGCGGCCCAGGCCAGGTCGCCGACGCGCTGGAACCCGAACATCGAATAGAACAGGAAGACGGGGATCATCTGCACGCCGTTGGTGCTGTAGGAGGTGGCGGCGGCGATCCACGACGAGATCGCGCCCGCCTCGTTGATGCCCTCCTGCAGGATCTGCCCGTTCTGCGCTTCCTTGTAGAACATGAGCTGATCGGCGTCCTCGGGGCGGTAGAGCTGCCCGACGTGCGAGTAGATCCCGTACTGCCGGAACATGCCCTCCATGCCGAAGGTGCGCGCTTCGTCGGCCACGATGGGGACCACGCGCGGCCCGATCACCTTGTCCCGCAGCATCGAGGTGAGGATGCGGACGAAGGCCATGGTGGTGGACAGCTCGCGCTCTCCGCTGCTCTTGAGCTGGGCCTCGAAGATCGCCAGCTTCGGCGCCTGCAGCGATTCCGCCTTGCGCCGTCTCCGCGGCAGGCCCCCGCCCAGCTCCGCCAGACGTTCGCGCATCCACTTCAGCTCCGGGCTGTCCTCCGGCGGCCGATAGAACGGGACCGACTCCAGATCTTCGTCCTTGACCGGGATGTGGAAGCGGTCGCGGAAGGAGAGGATCTGGTCCATCTTCATCTTCTTCGCCTGGTGCGCGATGTTCTGGCCTTCCATCGCCTCGCCCATGCCGAAGCCCTTCACCGTCTTGGCGAGGACCACCGTGGGATGACCCTTGTGCTCGGTGGCCGTCTTGTAGGCGGTGAAGACCTTCATCGGGTCGTGACCGCCGCGGGTGAGC
>Ga0137394_10002492_pt1 | contig 13609 bp, 8 predicted proteins | sample czobulk116metaG_FD_108278 | JGI IMG/M metagenome (GOLD analysis project Ga0137394, IMG submission 108278) | Vadose zone soil microbial communities from Angelo Coast Range Reserve, California, USA - czobulk1.16 metaG | ecosystem: Environmental > Terrestrial > Soil > Vadose zone | place: USA...
CGGTGTGCCCGTCAGCCGGAGCGAACCCCCGACGAGCCAACTCATGCCTTCCGGATAGCGAATCCGTACGCGCTCGGTGTAAACGCTGATGTCGTAGCGAAGCGGGCTCTCCGCGTAATTCACGCCGCCTGAAAGATGCAGCGTGCCTCCGCCGGATTCCGCGCTCATGTTCTCGAAGTACAAGCGCGTCGCATCGAATACCACGTCACCCTTGATCGCGCTGAGCCCCGTGGGAAAGTCCGCAACGCGGGCAGAGGCGTTTTCGATTTGTACCCGGCCGGTGATGCGCGGCCGGTCCAGCGTCCCTTCGAAGGAAGCGTTGATTTGCGCCGGACCCCGTGCGTCGAGGTTCGGCGCAAAACCACCGATGAGCCGGAGGTCCAGAGCGCCATTGAGGTGCAATCCGACGGTGCGGCGCCCGGCAAACTGAACCGAACCTGCGATCTGCAAATTGGTGTCCACTCCATGCAGCGTGACCGGGTCGATCTCCAGGCTGTCTTTGGTGGATCGGAAATGGACTGGGCCCGTGTTTTCCAGCCGCACGTTGGCGTAATTCATCGTGAGGCGCGAGAAATTCGCATCCACGATGATGCTCTGCGGCTGCTTCAGCGAACCATTTAGCGAAATATCGCCATCCGCGTTCGCATGGCCGCTGAATTCTTTCAGGTGCAAAGCGGTGAGCAGGAAAGGGTCCAGGTTAATGTTTTTGATCGAAACCTTCCCGCTCAGTGGGTATGGATCGGCAAGTCCGAGGGTGCAGCCTCCTCGAACCTCTCCCGTGGCCATGGCAGAGCCCAGTTCGAGATGTGCCGTGCGGCCGTCCGACGTCATTTTACCGTCGAAGCTGCCGACAATCACTTGGCCAATGCGGAGGTCCACGACTCGAAATGTCCCATCCCCGAGCGGTGTTCTCACCTGCCCATTGGCCTTCAGCCGGAAGCTCACCTGCCCTCCCACGGGCAGGCGCGTCGACTGTAGTTTCTCAAAATTCTCCAGCGGCAGCGCCGCACCCACGAGGTCAGCGGAAATTGTCTGGTCCACGCGACGGTAACCAGCCGATCCGGTGATAATCCCCGCGCCGCGCCCATTTTCTTTTCCTGGTGGGAAGAACCGCAGCTCCGCGTCCGCGATGCGCACCTCATCCGGCGAGACGTTCAGTTGCCCACGGAGACGATTGAAGGAAAGTCCGTACACCTTGGCACCGGCGAGATCGAAGAGGCCTGTGACACTGGGTTTTTCCCGAGTGCCTCGCCCGTGAAACTGGCCCGTCAACGATCCATCCACGGGATACGACAGCCCGAGCAACTGCTCGATACTTTCGACCGGAACTCTTTCGAAATTGATTTCGGATGTCCAGTTGTTCTCCGGCAGAAAACTCCAGTTGGTCAGGGAAAGATTGGTCTCGATATCTGTTTCCATCTCACCGCGTCTGGCGTGACCGCGCACCAAAGTAAATTCCAAAGGCGAATAGGTGAGATCGCCGTCGAGGTAGTCCAGAAAGACGCCGTCGTAGCGTACACGCTCCCCGCGCACGTGGCCTTGAAATGCAGGGCCGCCGGAGGCTCCGGCGATTTTGCCATCCCACCGCACGCTGCCAGAGATCTGTTTTGCTGCCTCGGGAGAACCGGGCGGGGCGCCTCGAAGGGCATTAATGAAATCCTTGTAGGTTTCAATCGCCCCCGTTTCGAATCGCACATTCAGCGCGGAGTTGCGCGAAGCAAGAATTCCCTCGATGCTCCCACGGGACGAGGGCGTTTCGAATTCACCCGAATCGATTGTCAGGATGTTGGGATCGTAACGATAGCGGAACTTCCAGGCAGCCGTCACCGGTTGATGATGCTCCGCCGGCTGTTCTGGATTCTCCCACACGGTCTTTGCGGAGATTTCGAAGTGCTGGAAGGGGCCGGTCCACGTTTCAACCGTGTCCGCAGTAATCTGTCCATCCCAGTGCAGTTCGTCGATCGGGAAGTTGCGATGCTCGATGGACGGCAGGACCGCTGCGAGCCTCACATCTTGCACATGAGTATCCGCCTTGAATTGCAGCCCATCGAAACGCATCGTCACGCGCCCGGTTACCCTGCCGCCGAAAGCGCCCGCAAAAAAATCCGGCACCTCGAGGCCACGGTTGTCGATTCGATAGCTGCCCCGGCTTGTGAGCCCGGTCGCATGAAAGTCCGCATACGGCAGCGCGATGTTCTGTCCGGAATAACTCCCGCTCCCCTTGTATTGTCCGCCGGCGAACTGGCCTTCTCCGCTTACATCGACCCGCCCCGTCGGCACCGTGGGTTCACGCAGGGTTTCCCGAAAATCCAGAAGATCAACCCAGCCGCGGTACCGAAAACGCCACTGTGGATTCGAGAAGCTATTCATTTCCGCTTGCGCATCGAGATGCGAGCGCCCCGCGCTGAGTACCCCTTGCTCGAGCGTAAAGCCGTCGCGCCAAAGCGTGAATTTCGCAGATAGACCCACCGGCAGCGGCGCGTAGCGCTTCGATGTGAACTGTATGGTCTGCCAGTCAAGGTTGCCAAGATACAAAGGACGGTCCATGGTGCCCCCGGCATCCAGGCCGAACCGCAAATCTCCCCCATGCACGGTGATCGGTGTCTTGGTGTCGTTGTAGAGAAGCCACCCATCCACGAGCACCAGTCGCCGGATGCGCAATTCGAATAGCGAGTCGTGCAGCGGTTTGCTTGCAGGAGCTGCCCGCGGCGGCGTGGGCACGTTTGTCGCGCCGTTCTTTTCAACTCGGATGTGCACATGTGGCTTGTGGACGATTAGTTCATTCAGCGAAATTCTGCGGCCCCAGAAGGAATCGATGCGCAGACCTGCCTGCACTTCCTCCGCGGTAAAAAGAGGCTCCGTGCCAGCAGGCTCCCCCCCGTGGATCACTAGCCCGGTTATGCTTGCCCGCATCGCCAACCAGCGAATTGACAGCGCTCGCAACTCCACCCTGCCGCCGGTCATCCGCTCCAACCGGCTTACCAATAGCCGGCTCAGCAAAGGGTTGCCTGCGCCGCTGCCGAAAAACGCAACGACCGCCAAAAGCGCGATTGCCACCAGCACCCACGGCGTGTGAATGATCCAACTCCAAATCGGGTGGCGGGTTTCGCCCTTCATTTCGCCGCCTCATCGAGAAATTTTTCAATGTGCAGCCGGGCTTTACTCTCGATCAGCCATTGATCCGCCTGGTCATTGATTCCGCGCTGCACCAGCGCTTCTTGAATGAAATCGCGTGCGGTGTCCAGCGGTGGCGGTTCTTGCCCCCGCGCCTTGGCCCGCGGCACAACCGACTTCTGGTAAAAATCATCAATCGTCTTGGGATCGATCTGCACACCCGGACGAAAACGTGAGTCCAGATAGTTGCTCAAGTAGAGCTGCACGGCCACCATATCCCGTATTTCCGCGACGCTCAGGCCACTTTGCTTCCTCCTCGCTTCATACTCGTCCCTCGATGCGAACGACTTCTGGACACGCTCTAGGTCGCGGTCAATCTCCGCGTCGGAGGGCCACGGGAACCGCGATACGTTTGCTTCGGTTCGCACGATCCACTGATCGATCAGCCGCTCCAGAATCTGGGCATCCGTTTCCGATTTTCCGTCAAGAAACTGCTGATAGCGGCTGAGGGCGCGGATATCGCTCAATAAAATGATGTCATTCTCGACTCGCGCCACAATGCCGTCCACGATCTCCTGCGCCGCCATCCCCCCGACACTCGCTAGGAGCAGCCACAAGAGCAGAACGCGAATCGCCAGTCCGCGCATTAGAAGCTCGACCCCAGATTGAAAAAGATCTGAAAACCGGGGAGTCGCGTACTCTGCTGGCCCAGCGAGCCAACCTGGCAATTCGTGGCGTTGCTCGGACACGGAATCGGAATAACAAACGACGGCCGATTGAGCTGATAGCCGAAATCGATCCGAATCGGACCCACCGGGGTCTTATATCTCACGCCCAAACCCAAGGTGTGAGCAAAATAATTGAGCTCGTTCGTGCAATTTGTGGCGCACACAGGCACGTTCGTTGGCCCTGCCGGTAACGCGGTGTTTTGCAGTGCGAATGTGGGCTCCGGCAGCATCGTGCGGAAGGAGACCCGGCTTAGCCGGCTGTACACGTTGCCGCCGTCATAGAAAATTGCCCCGCCAAGAGACGTCCCGACAAACGGCAAGCGCATCGGAAAGCGGAATTCCTGGTTGAGCACGAGCATAGCCTGGCCACCAACTGGGAAGCCCGTGCAGGCATCGCGCGGTCCAGCTTGATTGAGCGCGAAGCCGCGCAGGGACGTTCCGCCGCCCGCAAAAAAACGCTCCGGTAAGGGGATGATCGTTGGGCTCGGTCCTGAAGGCGCCGTACCGACGGTGCACTGCCCGGGCGCGGGGGCTGGAAAACTTAAGGAGACGGTATCGCGATAAGGTACCAGGAAGCCCAAGCGCGTGGAACGCGCAAAACTGAATCGGCGCTTGATCGGGTAGTAGGTGGAATTTTGAAAGAAAAACCTCAGGAAGCTAGCGCTGGAACCAAGACTCGTATCGGCATCGCTGAAGTCGGCGCTGTTTACACTGCCCTTCGAGGCGTCGGCGGGATTGTCGCGCGAATCGCGGAACCAAGTCACTCCGAATTGTGAAACCAGTGTTGGTTGGTTGAACAGCGGGACTTCCTCGCTCAGGATTTTCAGATTGGAGACACCAACACGACGAAAGGCGTAGCGATAGAGCACCGTCGTCAGCGGCGAGACTTGATCGGTCAATTGCACCGAGCCCTCATAACGGTCTTCCGTAAAAGTATTGATGTCACGCGTTTTTTCCGCAAACACTGTCGCTTGAAAGCTGAAGTGTGAATTAGCGAAAGTATTCGGCGCCGAATACCCCAGCAAAGCGCGCCCCTGCAAGGTGCTGCCACGCAGTTTGAAGGAGAGCGAGTCCCCGCGCCCGGTAAGATTCAGTTTGCTGACCTCAAGAATTCCGCGAGGAGCGGCCTGGATCTGTGCCCCGGTCGGGCTCGTTGTGCTGGCAAGCCTCTGCACTTCGAATCCGCCGCCGTACGCCACGGTGTAACGCTTGGCTTCCTCAACAAGAACGGCGACGTCCTTCTCGGGATTTGTTCCGCTGGGATTCAGGGGCTCGATGGTGACACGATTGAAGACCCCGAGGTTATAGAGACGCCTTTGCGATTCAACAACGTCGCCTTCGCGAAGCGGTTCTTTGACTTTGATGTGCACCTCTCGGCGGATCACTCCGGGTCGCGTGTGCTTATAGCCGCCGATCAGAATGCGCCGCACGCGTGTTTGCGGACCCTCCTGGATGCGATACACCAGGCGAACCGCTTCCGCCTGCTCAATCGCAGGTGTGGACTCTTTTTCCTCCCGTTCTTTTCTTTCCTTTTTTTGCGAAGAAACCGTGTTCGCGCCCGCATCCGCTTTTTGTGCCGCCGGATCTGCAGAGACGCGTTCCGCGGTTGCCGTAAAGCTGGCCTCGGGGAATCCTTCGTTAAAATAAAGCGCCAGAATGTTGTCCCGGTCGGTGGTCACGCTGAAGTCGGAATACGGCTGCCCCGGAGTCGAGCCGACAACCCCGAGTAGTTCATCTTCCTTGAAGGCATGATTCCCCTCTATCGAGAGGGAAGCGACGCGCGTCTGCTTTCCTTCCTGAATCACGAAGCGGATAAACAAATCGCCCTCTTTGCCCTTGTAGTTGTCTTCGGTCTGTTGTTCAACCTTGGCATCGAGAAAACCGTTCGCCTGATAAAGGGTGCGCATCGATTGCGCGTCGGAATCAACCAACCTTCGGCTGAACCGCCCCGCCGAACCGAAGGCGCCGCCGAATACTTGCAAGCGGCTTCGCAGCAGTTCGGTGTCGAAGTATCTGTTCCCTGTGATTTCTATCCCGATCAGCTTGTGCCGATCGCCTCGCTCGACCGTGTATGTAATGATCTCTTCGGTGCCCCGTACTGCGCCATGATCGGACTTCACCTCGTGCGTCTCTGTCGTGTAATTCACTTCGGCGTCGAAATACCCTTGGCGTTCGAGCCGCTCGCGAACATTGCGTTTTCCCTCTTCCAGGAGATCCGTGTCAACCGCGCCCTCCTGATAGATCGGGATTAGCTTTTTCAGCTCACTTTTGGAAAATTTCGCGCCCTTCAACGTTACCTGCACGCGCGGTCCTTCCGTTACATCCAGGTCGAGAGGGATCGTGTTCTTCGCGGCATCATAGTTGCCCCGGCGCACTGCGGCTCGCCCGCTGAGATGCCCCTTCTTGACCAGAAATTTCCGGATGCGATCCGTCCCGCGCTGCAGCTTGGCCGACGTGATCTCGCCCCCCGCTTTCATTTTCAATCGAGAGAGGATTTCGGCATCGCGATATTCCGTGCCGTTCTTCAACTGGATGATTCCCACACGAGCGCGGCGGCCGGGCTTTACGTGCACGACAATGTCCATCTGATGGGTCTCCGGATGCGGCACTGTTTCCGCGGAGACTTCCGCTTGATACAAGCCCTCTTCACGAAGTGTCTCTCTCAACCGTTCCAGCGCTTCGTTGACGGCGGCCTGCCGGTACGTTTGCCCAAGAGTGAGCTGCATCGCCGCCGCCGCAGAGGCGTCGCTGGGTGGCGCGGGGAGACCCTCGATGCGGATCTGGTTGAAAAACAGATTCTCACGCACTACGAAATCCAATCGCACTCCATCCGCTACCGGCGTCACGACCGCCCGCAAATCCGCGTAATCCCCCGTTCGGTAAAGCGCCCGCAAACTTTCCGCGATTTTCCCCCGATCCAGCGTTTTCCCGATTTCTACCGCGATTCCGGAGGGTGAGTCGGACAAAACTTGGCCATCTTCTTTGACGATGCGGATCGCCACTATCCTCGGTTCTTCCTCCGCAACACCTGTCACGGACGTGCCTTGCGGTGCCTGCGCGCGCGCTGGCGCAGCTCCCGTCAGGAGCACAAGCGCGAAAATGCCTCGCAGCAATCCATTGGCCCAGCCCGATTTCATGTTTCCATTCGCTCAGACGAAGGGTAGCACAGCGGCGTTGCCTGCCCTGTCCACTTTGGCGCTATCATGTAACTTAGCAGGCGCGTCCGCAGTGCCTGCCGGGACCGTACCTTTCGTGAACGATTCTCTCCAGGAGAAATATTCGCGCCAGACGCTTTTCGCCGGGATCGGCCCGGAAGGGCAGCAACGGTTGCTCGCCTCCCGGGCGGCCATCGTCGGCTGCGGCGCAATCGGCGCTGCCGCAGCAAATCTTCTCGTTCGCGCCGGTGTCGGCTACCTAAGAATCATCGATCGCGATTTCGTTGAGCCCTCAAACTTGCAGCGGCAGACTCTCTTTGATGAGTCCGACGCTCGCAACGTGCTTCCAAAAGCCGTCGCCGCGGAGCGCAAGCTGCGCTCGATCAATTCGACCGTCGCCGTCGAAGGCGTCGTCGCCGATCTCAGCCCGCGCAACGCGGAGGCACTTCTCGGTGAAGTCGATCTGCTCCTTGATGGCACCGACAATTTCGAAACGCGCTTCTTGATGAACGATATTGCCGTGAAATCCAGCCGGCCTTGGATCTACGCGGCCGGCGTCGCCAGTTACGGGCTGACCATGACCATTCGTCCCGGCGCAACGCCTTGCCTCGTCTGTCTTCTCGAATCCCGCCATGCCGCCCAGGGCCTCGAGGAGACCTGCGACACGATCGGTGTTCTCGGGCCGATCGTCAATCTGATCGCCTCGCTGGAAGTCGCCGAAGCCTTGAAACTCCTCTCCGGCCATCCCGAGGCTCTTCATGGCCGTTTGCTCTCTTGCGATGTCTGGACAGGCCGCATGCAATCCATCGGTATGGCGCGCAATCCCGAATGCCGCGCCTGCGCCAGGCGCGATTTCACCTACCTTGAAGGAGAAGCCCAGCCGCGCATCACCATGTGCGGTCGTGATTCCGTCCAGATTCACGAACGCGCCCGCGCTCTCGACCTCGGCGTTCTCGGAATTCGCTTGAAGCCTCTCGTCGACGACCTGCGTCAGAACGATTTTCTGCTTCGCTTCCGAATTGCGCCTTATGAAATGACCGTCTTCACTGACGGACGTGCCATCCTTAAGGGCACCAGGGATCCCGCCGTGGCGCGCTCACTCTACGCCAGGTACATCGGCGCCTGACCCCTTCCTTTTGACAACCGGGCTAGAGCCGATTCAAAAACTGCCCCCACATTTCCGTTCTCAGGGACATGCGACGTAGTGAATGCTGTCGGAAAGTCTGTGTTGGTACTGTGGAACCGAAGGTTCGAGAAGCTCCAGAACACAAAAACAGAAGCCCGGGAAACAAAACATCCAGAAAACATGCCAAGCAGAGAGAACTAATAGAGACCACTGGCCGAGAAAACAAACAAAGAAAATATTAAGGAATACTTCAAGAAGACATAGCCTGTTCTCTTTTCTTTACTAAAAACTAAACTGACAACTTACAGCCGCTTGTGGATGCCGCGATTTCCGCCGCCTTCATTATCGGATGTGCCCGGAACGTCCAAACGAACTCCGCATGTTCGAACGGTCGAGATTTTCACGCAGATTCATCAGCGTAAGGAAAGTGCTCAATATTCGCGCCTTCAGGTCGTCCGTGAGGTGCAGCCCGCTAGTCGCTACGCGCGCCAGGCGTTCCCCGTTCTCCGTGATGAACTTCATGATTTCGCGCTGGCGTTCCTGCGGCGCGTTGCCAAGCGCCGTTTCTCGCCGCATCTCCGAGCAGCTGGTCTCCAGCGTAAGTGTGAAGTGCAGGACGCAAAGCCGCTGCTCGACGAGTGCCGGTGGCGTGTCGTTCTTGCATCCCGCAGTTTGACAAGACGTTCCCATGGGACCGATGGCGCTGAACGATAGGTTACATCCCCGGCACGGAAAATCCAGTGTGCATCGCGCCGGTAGTACGAATCTTACATGACTCGCTTCTCCCGCGTCTCGCACTACCGGACGGACACCTTGCCCGGAAGGGTTTGCGAAATCAATTGACAGACGTATGCAGTCACATGTATAAAAATACAGTGAACAGTATCCGCGATACGCCATGAACACGCACAAGACATTTCGTCACGGTCAGATCCTACGCTTGGTGTCGGATCAGCGGATTGCCAATCAGGAAGAGCTGCGGCGCCGACTGGCTACCCAAAAACTCCGCGTAACCCAGGCCACTCTTTCGCGCGACCTCCAGGAACTCCGGCTGATTAAGACCCAGGAAGGCTACAAGCAGGCCACCGCGTTACCCGAGGAATCCGCGCCTTTGCCCCCGCTCGCCCGCGCCCTCGGCGAATTTCTTCTCGATATCCGGCCTGCGGAGAATCTTCTCGTTTTGAAAACGCCTCCGAGCGGCGCGCAGCCTCTGGCTGCTGCCGTCGATGGCGCTAAATTCACGGAAATCGCGGGAACCATCGCCGGTGACGACACCGTCCTCATCATCACGCCGAACAAGAAATCCCGCGAGTCCCTCCAGAAAAAGATCGAAGCCCTGGTGAAATGAGAAATCCCCGCCAAGTCGCGGTTGTAGGCGTCACCGGCTACACCGGCCTCGAGCTGGCGCGGATTCTTCTGCGCCACCCCGCGCTTCAGCCGCCGGTCTTCTACGTTCGCGAAACGAACGGCGCGAAATGCCTCGCCGAACTCTTCCCACAGTTCCGCGGCTGGGGCGAAGCGCCGCTCAGGCCCCTTTCGGCTGACGCGGTCACGTCGAGCAGCGCGGGCGCCGCGTTTCTTGCGACTCCCCATGAGGTTTCTGCGGAGTTGGCGCCCGCCTTGCTCAAGGCGGGTCTCCGCGTCGTGGATTTGAGCGGAGCGTTCCGCTTTCGCGAAGCGGAAACCTTTACCTCCTGGTACAACCTGGCCGCGCCCCACGCCGAATGGCTTAGGGAAGGCGTCTATGGCATTCCTGAGCTCTATTCGAGCGAAATTGCCAAGGCTCGTTTGGTTGCGAATCCGGGCTGTTATGCCACCGGCGTGATCCTGGCCCTGCGGCCTCTTACGCAAGCTGGCTTGCTTGCTCCCGGTGCCGGCGTCGTTTGCGACTGCAAGTCCGGCGCCAGCGGCGCAGGCAAAGACCCTCGCCGCGATCTCCACTTCGTCGAAGTTGACGAAAATTTCAAGGTCTATGGCCTTTTCGCGCACCGCCACACGCCGGAAATCCTCGAGCACACCGGTCTGAGCGAGTCGCAGGTTGTTTTCTCAACGCACCTGCTGCCGCTCGCCCGTGGCATTCTTTCCACCATCTACGTCACGCTCGGCGAACCACAAACCGCCGCGGACGTCGAATCCCTCTACCGGCGGTTTTACGCCGGCCGCGCGATGGTTCGCATCTGGGCTGCCGGCACGTTGCCGGAGTTGCAGCACGTTGCGCACACGAATTTCTGCGACATCGGATTCGCACTGGACAAGTCTGGACGCCGCCTGGTCATCGTCTCGTGCCTCGACAATCTTGGGAAAGGCGCTGCCGGCCAGGCCGTGCAGAATTTCAATCATATGTTGGGAATAGAGGAGCAAACCTCACTTCAATGAGAATCGTAATCAAATTTGCAGGAGCATTGCTCGAAGACGACGCCACGGTACGCTCTCTGGCGCGGCAGGTCGCGGCGCTCGCGCAGGAGGGCCACAAGATTCTCCTCGTGCACGGCGGCGGCCGCCTTTTTACCACCACGCTCAAGCGCATGGCTATCGAAAGCAAGTTCATTGCTGGCTTGCGTGTCACCGACCGCGAAACGCGCGATGTGGCCGTCATGGTCTTCGCCGGCTTGTTGAATAAGAAGTTGACCGCGGCAATTTCTGCGGAAGGGCAGCCCGCCGTCGGCGTCTCTGCCGCGGACGCTCGCTGTTTCGTCGCCGAGCCAATGGTGCACAACGAAGTCGAAGGCGGCCTGGGCTTCGTCGGTTACCTCACCGGATTGAACGCGCCATTCATCGAATCCCTCTGGCAGGAAAGGCTTCTGCCCGTTGCGCCGTGCCTCGGTCTGGGTCCGGACAATGAGTTGTACAACATCAACGCCGACCACATGGCCGCTGCCTGCGCGGAATATCTCAGCGCCGACCAGTTGATCTATCTCACGGATGTCGCCGGCGTTCTCGATGGGGAGAGAGTTCTTTCGGTCGTCACTTGCGAGGAAATTGAGCGCTTGGTTCAGTGCCGCGTCGTTTCTGGCGGCATGGTTCTCAAGCTCGAAGCCGCCAAGCGTGCCATCGAAGGCGGCGTCCGCGAAGTCCGCATCGTCGGCGGCACTTCGCCCGGTGCCTTGTTGCTGGCGTCGCACGCGGCTGAAGCATCTGCCAATGACAGAGTGGCGTCGATCCCTGGAACGCGCGTCCTCCGTGTACCTTTGTCCGCCGCCCAAGCGGCCCTTTCGGCGGCATGATGGGCACTTCGACCAAAAAGAAGTTCCTGTCGCGTTCCGTGCGCAAGCCCAAGCATGGCCCTGCGAAAACCGCCGAATCGGACACGCGCCTGCTTGATGCCGAGAAGTTCCTTCTGCCAACCTACAAGCGCCAGCCTGTGGTGATGACCCACGGCCGCGGCGCTTACGTTTTCGATTCCGCTGGGCAAAAATATCTCGATTTTCTTGGCGGTATCGCGGTAAACGCACTCGGACATGCGCATACCCGCATCGTGAAAGTAATCCGCCGTGAGGCCGCGCGCGCCATTCACCTCTCGAATCTCTTTCATAACGCCTACCAAGGCCCGCTCGCGCGCAAAATCGTCGGATGGTCCGGGATGGATCGCGTCTTTTTTTCGAACAGCGGCACGGAAGCCATCGACGGCGCGATGAAGCTCGCACGCCTCTTTGCACGCCAGTCGAACGAGACTGCTGGGACGACGGCGAAGAAGCATCGTTTTCTAGCCTTGGAGAATTCTTTCCATGGACGCACGTTCGGCGCCATCAGCGTTACCTCCACGGAAAAGTATCGGTTGCCCTTCGCGCCCGTCGTTCCCGGCGCGGAGTTCGTGCGGTTCAACGACGTCGCTGACCTCGAGGCAAAATTTGACGACACCGTCTGTGGCATCCTGCTGGAAACAATCCAGGGCGAAGGCGGGATTTATCCCGTCAGCGAAGTTTTCTGGAATCGCGCTCGCTCACTCGCCACGCAGCACGGCGCTCTCTTGATCGCCGATGAGATTCAATGCGGACTCGGCCGCACCGGTCGGCACTTCGCCTATCAAAAGTTTTCATCGAAGCCCGACATTGTCTTGATCGCCAAGCCGCTTGCCGCCGGCCTTCCGCTCGGCGCCATTCTCACCACCGAGGAGATTGCCTCTGGCATCTCCCCCGGGATTCATGGCACCACGTTTGGCGGCGGCCCGCTGGCTTGTGCCGTTGCCCTTGAGTTCCTCAACATCGTCGAGGACGAAAAGCTGCTCGAAAATGTCCGTAAGCGAGGAGCGGAGCTGCACGAGGGCCTCGCGAAACTTGCCGCCAAAATCGGCTTCATCCGCGAAATCCGCGGCGAAGGCTTGATGATTGGTGTCGAACTCTCCATCGAAGGCGCGCCTTTTGTCAGGGAAGCTATGCAGCGCGGTTTGCTGATCAATTGCACACACGAATTTACGTTGCGCCTGCTGCCGCCCTTCATCATCACTCGCGCGCAGGTGCGCGAATTTCTCAGGCTCTTTGAACTCGTTCTTGCAACAACCCCGCAGCAGGCCTCTGCTCCGGATTCCGGCAAGTCCGCGAATCGCGAGCGCGTTGCCCTTGCCGCGGTAAGGTGAAAAAATGACCACGACGACTCTCGTTGCGCCTGTTTCTTTGTCAAACGATCTCCTCACCGGAGCGGAGTGGAGCCCCGCGCACACGCGCGAATTGCTCCAGCTTTCGGCGGACATCAAAGCGCGCCCGGTCCGTTACGCCTCCACGCTCCACGGAAAATTCATCGCGCTGATTTTTGAAAAGCCCTCGCTCCGCACGCGTGTCACCTTCGATGTCGGCATTCAGAGTATGGGTGGTTCCGTCGTCTTCCTGGATCACACGCAGGCATCCGCATCGCTCGGCGCACGCGAGTCCATCGCCGATGTCGCTCGCAACCTCGAGCGCTGGGTACAGGGAATCGTCGCGCGTGTCTATCAGCAGCGCGTCCTCGAAGAAATGGCTGCGAATGCCAGCATCCCCGTGATCAACGCGCTTTCCGATAAGTTTCATCCTTGCCAGGCGCTTGCCGATTTCTTTACATTGGAAGAAAAGTTCGGCGCACTGCGCGGCTTCAAGCTGGCCTACGTTGGCGACGGCAACAACGTCTGCCACTCGCTCATTTATCTCGCCGCCCGCCTCGGCGTTCACCTGCGCGTCGCCACGCCGGCGGAATACACGGCCCTGCCTGAAGTCGTCGCCGACGGCAAGCGCGTCGCCCGCGAAACGAAAGCGAAAATCGAATTGGTGACCGATCCGCGCGAAGCCGTCAGTGGCGCGCAAGCCGTTTACACCGACGCGTGGACCAGCATGGGATTTGAAGCCGAAGGGCGAGTACGAAACACCGTGTTCCAGCCTTATCAGGTGAACGCCGAGCTGATGTCGCTCGCCGCGCCGGATGCCGTCTTCATGCACTGTCTTCCGGCGCACCGCGGCCTGGAAGTCACGCCGGAAATCCTCGATGGCCCGCAGTCGGTGGTCCTCGACCAATCCGAAAAC
>Ga0137394_10002493_pt1 | contig 13609 bp, 18 predicted proteins | sample czobulk116metaG_FD_108278 | JGI IMG/M metagenome (GOLD analysis project Ga0137394, IMG submission 108278) | Vadose zone soil microbial communities from Angelo Coast Range Reserve, California, USA - czobulk1.16 metaG | ecosystem: Environmental > Terrestrial > Soil > Vadose zone | place: USA...
GACTTTCCAGCATGAGTTCGGTGATGAAAATTTTCACCGGGACACTTCTGACGACCGCATTTACGACCATCCCCAAGGATTTGCAGTTCCGCGTCTATTTGCAGAACGTTCCGAACAACGGAGACGTGGAACTTGACCGCGTAGAGCCTTTCCCGACCGATGAGCCGGTATTCTCGACTTCCTTTACAGCCTCTTATGTCAGCAATCCGGAAGCCTTCGATCTTGTGACCGGCCATTTCGGGCCTTCGCAGAATCAACAGCCGATTCGCGGCGGGATGGTGCTGTTCGACACGCTTTATGCTCTCAAGACGAAATCCTGGTATTCCACGAACGACAATGGGACGACGGAGCCGAATTTCTGGAACTGGCGTGAAGTCAGCAACAAAATCGGGACGATTGGAAGCCACAGTTACGACTACGGGGAGGATTGGGCTTTCACGGCTTGCCGGGCGGGAGTTTATTTCTTCAACGGAGGCGAGCCTTTAAGAGTATCACAAGAAATCGCTCCTGTCTGGGACTTGGTGAACTGGAGCGCGGGACAAAGCATTTGGGTACGAAACGACTCCGAGCAAAGGAAACTCTACGTCGGAGTTCCAATCGCCACACCGAACATCTACATGCCGGAATTCCCCGTCAATGCAAACCCGGTGATCCCCAACGTCATCTTGATGATGAATTACCGCGAATTGAATTCGGGAATGGCCGTGGCAGATACTCCGCCGATCCGCAGTTCCTTTTCAGGACGCCTGCTTGCTCCCGAACCTGCTCGCAAATGGAGTTTTTGGAACATCCAAAGCCCTTATGCGGATTTCATCGACCGCGGCAACAATACCACGCCGCTTTTCCTGTGCAACGGCTACCAGAACAGCAAAGTCTATCGGCTGATGGATACCGAACTGGATGACGACGGCTTGCCGATCAATTCCTACTACGTGACTTTTGGCTTCGTGAAGTCCGATATGCAGGACGCCAAAGGATTGGGCCTGAGACGCATGCTGCTTGCGTATCTCTCTTTCCTGGCGGAAGGAAACGGGAATCTGAACGTCTCGATCTACACACAGAGTCCGCAGAACATCCCATTCCTTATGTCTTCCATACCCTTGAGCCAATTCACGCTCGGAGATTTGGAGGCCGCAGTCAATCTTACCGGGGAAAGGTTTTTCATCAGGGTTGGGACGAATGCGGTCGGCTCCAATTTCCAGCTATCGAAGGTTGTCGCAAGCCTGCAAAAAGATGCGTGGAGCCAAGTCCGCGGAATGGCGACGGCAAACCCATGATCGATACCGTTCGCTTCTTGAACGAGCTTCGTCAAGCGACTTCCTGGGATTCGGCGCGCCGCGGCTTGCATATTTTGCTGACAAATCTCTCTGACCAAATCAGCAATGGATTCGGACAGTTGAATGTGCAGACTTCCGGGAAGGTTCAGCCTCCCGATCCGTTAGAAAACTTGAGCGTGGTAGCAAATAACGGCACGGTTCACGCTGTTCTGACTCACAACGCTCCTGTTCACAAGAACGTGAAGTATTTTGTCGAGGCCAGTGCCAATGATCCGTCTTTTGGTAAACCGGGGGCTACACACGTCTTTGATTTGGGCGCCAGCAGGACGCTGTTTGCGCCGTTGCCGAGCAAAGACGATACCGGAGCAAACATCAACTGGTACTTCCGGGCCTATCCGCAATATCACGGTAGCGACCCGGCTCCGCACACCACTTTTGGAGGAAAGTTCACTCCCACGCCCATCGTCGTAGGCGGGACTTCGCAGTTTACGCCATTGGCGAGCACTGGAAGTGGAACGGCGGCTCCAAATGGCAGCCAGGCAGGTCAAGGATTGGGAATCGACCTGAACCGCGCCGCACTTGGCCCCAAGAGAAGCGTGGCACCGAGTGCGGCATGAGAATCAGAGACTTTGCTCAAAGCGACTTGGAGCGGCTCAAGAAGATTCACCAATCCAATGGCCACAAGTTTGAATTGCCGAATATCGATCATCCCCTTGTGCTTGTAAAAAAAGTAATCGTGGATGAGATGGACTCTCCGCGCATGGTGGCCCTTGGAAGGCTCCATATCAACGCCATGTTGTTCGTTGATCCCTATTGGGGAACGCCAGAAGGAAGACTCCAAGCTATCGCAGCCTTGCAAGACGAAATGATGCGCGAAGCCGCGGAAAAGGGACTCGATATCGCAACGACTCAAGCAGAAGGGCGCTTCGCGGAACGCCTTGCGGAGCCTCCGCTCAAATGGACAAAGGGATTCGGAGAAATGTTCTTCCGGGAAATCTGATGAACAAAACAACGCGCCGAGTTTTATACGATCCGCTGACTGGCGGAACCGAACCTTACGCCGGAGTCAAAAAGGCTGAAAAGGCCGCACAAGGAGCGGCAAGCACCGCCGCTGGAACGGGTACGGGTTATGGTGCCAACGCCAGTGATATCGGCTCGACGCTCGTGCCTTACGAAAAAGGCCAGCTCACTCATCCCACCGGAATCAATCCAACCGACAGAAACAACATGCTGGTCGCAGGGGAGCAGGGTGCAGGTGGAGCAAATGCCGGTATCGTCGGGCAAGCGAATCTTGAAGCGGCAAGGACTCATAACACTGGAGCCCTCTCAGGAGTTCTAGGCGAAGCGGCGCGCGCCAAGACACGGCAACTCAGCCAAAATGCCCTTGGAGTCGAAAACGAAAACACGAAAGTAAAACTTGGCCAGCAGGATGAAGCGGCAAAAGCTCTAGCAGCACTTTACGGTACAGACGTAGGCGCACAGTTGAAAGCTCAAGGACTTGTCCCCGAGGATATCAACGCTTGGTCCAATGCCGGGAAATCGGGTTGGCTGCAAAACACTCTCGGAACAATCAGCACTCTGACAGGCGCGGCGAGTGCAGGAAAGAACATTCATGGCTGAACTGGACACACTCCCTACCGAGATTGATCCGGAACGCCTGCGGCGGCTTGCTCTGCTTTCGCAAGTCGGGCCTGTTCCATCTCCCGCGCTTGCACCAATCCAGCCAGCAAGTCCATCAGAAATTTCCCGCGTTCACGATCCGGCGAGGCACAGCGATCTGGCCATCGCTGAATCCGTGGACAGGTCCAGGCCGCGCATTGCCAGCGTCAGCGGAGAACCGGAAGCTCCAAGTATCGGCTCCCCAGCAGCCTCAAGCGGCTTGCAGCCCATCGGAACTCCTTCGCCTGTAAAGGCGTTGTCTTTTGCGGAGCGCCAAGCTTTGCCAATGATTTCTCCTGGAGCGCCGGCGGGCAGCGCGGCTTCAACGCAATCTGAACTTGAACGCCTGAAAGACAAGGGCAGAAACCCTTGGGGCAGCGCTGAGAACCACCCTGGATTCCTTGGGAAGGTCGGACATGTCGCGGCGAAGATTGGGAATATTGCCGGAGACATCGTAGCTCCTGGAACAATGGCGCTCATTCCAGGTACGGAATTGAACAGGAAAGTACAAGAACAGGGCCTAGAAAGGAATCTTGGCCAGCAGCAAGAGCGTGAAAGCGTTGAGGTTGCCAGGAAATCCACACAGAGTCTCGGCGAACGGGCCCAGACACTTGCGGAGAAAAAAGAAGCCTTCGAGGAAGGGAAGGAACCGAAGCCGCCAGCCATTGATGAGCAAGCTGTTGCAGCGAAAATGAAGGAAATCGATCCGAAGACCCAAAAGCCCTACACGGCTTTCGATGCCCGCCTCGCCCTGGCGCAAGGAATTGAAGACACCAAACCGGAAAAGGCGGCTGGCGAGCCTAAGACAGTGACGATGCTCGACAAGGAAGGCGGCAAACCGTATCTATATCAGCACGATCCGAAAGGGAATTACTCTGGCAACGAAGGCTTTGGGCAATGGAAAAAGATCGGGCCGGCGCAGCCGAATGCGACAACTCTTGGAATCGTCGGCACCATGCAGCCATTGCTGAATCCCGATGGTTCTTTCAGCGGGAAAACTTTCAACAACAAAACCGGGAAAGTGGGTGACACGGATACTTCTAATCTTGAAGGAGCTACGACTTCTTCCGGTGCCCGCCTGGCGAACACTCAGCGCAACCAGTTCAACACGCAATACGTGAAACCGTCCACGGACATCGAGCAGAACTACCGCAAATTCCAGGGGGCTTACAACGAGTACCAGAATAATCCGGCGACCGGTGCGGCATCGATGGTGGCTTTGGCGCAGCATCTTGGCTCTACGTTTGGTTCCATCAAGGGAACGACTCAGGGCGAGCACATGATTTCCGAGCACAAGGATGCCATCGGCTTGCTGGACAAGATTGGACGCTACGCCGATCAAGTGACATCAGGGCAACAACTGAGCGCCAGCCAATGGAAGGAATTCCACGATTTAATTGCCAACACCCGACAAATTCAGTGGGAAACGACTGCTAAAGAAGCTGTTCGCAGGCATCAACCAGTAGATTTCCTTCCAGGAGACGTGCATATCAATCTCGCTGACTCTACCGGAAAGGTGCGGCATGTTCCCGGCAACAAAGTTCAGGAATTTTTGGATAAGGGCGCAAAACTAGCCGAGTAGGTTGTACGAAAACGTACAAGAACAGAAACTTGTACAGAATCATGCAAACCCTCTAATGGCCGACGAAGAGAAGAAATTCTCATGGGATGAGGAAGATCGCAAAACATCGGCGGCCAGTGCTCCGGCCGCTGGATTCACTTGGGACACCGCAGAGCCCGCTCCCCCACCGCGTACGACTCAGCATCTAACTCAGGCGGAAGTAGATACTGCAAATCCCAAGACGCAATTCGAGAAGGAGCGTACACCGCAAGGCTCCGCCCTATCTCGCGGAGTGAAGGCTTTCGGCAGTGATGTCCTTGGCGCGGCGCAAGGTGTTTTGCAAGCCGTTCCTGGAATGAAGGCTATAGGCGCTCTTTCTCATGGCGACGTTCAAGGCGCGACGATGAGCCTGATACCTGGCGCCGATGTAGGAGAGAAAATAAATCAATTGCAAGAAATGAGAAAGGCCGACACGTCGCGCAAGGAAGCTGGCTACAGCCCGCTCTATCGCGGAGCGGCGGCGGTCGGGCAAGCCACTGGTGTGGTAGATCCAACGGGCATGGAAGAGGCCGCGAAGCATGCCGACACCGCTGGTGTTGCTGGGCATACTGTCCTGCCTCTTATCGGTGCGGCGGTTGGGGCAGACCAAGCACTTACAGGCGGGAAGGGATTAGGTGCTATTGGAAAAGCATCTGGGATGGCCTTAAAGAAAGTCGGAGAGCCGTTCCACATAGGCATGAGCGGTGAAGAGCTTCTTAAAAAGGGTGTATCACCGCGAGCGCAAGCAACTGGATGGGATGAAGCAATCGCTCGCCCTGGTGTTCAGCGCGCCATCAAGGAATCTCACGAAGCCAGCCCGATCAAAAGCGCTGCCGACATGGACGAAGCTATTCCCCAGATGAAAGATAAAATCTGGAGCGAGAAAGTTGAGCCGGCGCTGGAACGACAAGCGAAACGACCAGTTGACATGAAACCGGCTGCCGAAGCCGTGCGTAAGCAGATAACTCCAGAAGTCAGGGAATTTGATGAAGGCCACGCCAAGGAACTCGACTCCCTTGCCGACAAACTCGAAGGTTCGCGGGATATAGAAGGTGCCAATCGTCTTCTGAAATATGTGAATGGGAAGCTCGAATCTTATTTCTCAAAGTATCCAAGCGCGCGCCGGGCTAATTTGGCAAACAATCCAGATGTGGCTGGCTGGGAATCGGCCCGTCGAGCAATCAGGGATCAATTTCTGGATACGCTTGAGAAAGCAGGAGAGTCTCAAGTACGAGATGCTCGACAAGACTATGGCGGCCTTGAAACCATCGGAAAGGAAGTAGAGCGCCGAGTGAATGTAGCCGACAGATCAAAGCCTTGGAGTCTTAGTCGAATTCTTGGATGGTCAAGTGCTCCAGTGACCGGGCCTATCGGCCCAATCATGGGTGAAGTAGCCACTCATTTGAATAAACCGGATGTGATGATTAAGCGCGGAGTCGGAAGGCTCAATCCATCGGCAGAACCGCAGTTTACGCCCCCAGCTCCTTTTACTCCTGAAACACCGCAGCGCATCGGTGTAGGTGCTGTCTCTGGCTATAAACCAAGCGAGAAGGCTGGCGTGATGAGTGCTCCGCGTAAGAGCCTCGGCCCGGAATTCGAAGCAGCCGAACAAGCGCACGAAATTGAGAGGAATCAAAGAATTTTGAGGAATCCAAGGGCTACCGCAGAAGACAAGAGAATCGCGCAATCCAGACTCGATGAGATGAGCGAGCCTTCTGTTTCACTAATGGGGGCACCATCGAAACAAGCAGCGCAGAGAACTGCGCGAGATCGTGCGGCAAGAATACGAGAGGTCAGGAATCAGTGATGATCTTCTGGATACAAGGCCCTGAGCTTTCCAGGAACCTTCATTTTCGGCCTGTTCTCCCACGAATTATGATTGCGATGCATTTTCCTGTCGATGGCTTCGGCAATTTTATCAATCATCTTCGGTATGCCTCGAATTGAATGATAGACGACAAGTCCCAAGAAATAGATGAGATACAGGACAACCACAACCCCAGCTCCAGCGATAAATAGCCCGAACATTTGCTTGGCGAGCCAAAACATGGCGGAACCTCACTTTCCAAGTTTGACAGGAGCCTTCGTCTCAGCCAATAGCTGAAGCGTACCTTTTTTGTGAGTACTTTGGATAGCGAACGGTTGGCGAATTCCCGCAGCAGTGCATAACCTTTTGAATACAATTCAGGAGAATGCTTCTATGTTTTTGAAACGACTAGCCTTAGCGATAGCTCTGTTCGCTGGTACGGCGGCTGCGCAAAATCCTCCCGGCGGTTACGGACCCACCGGAGGCAGCAGCGTCAGCCCCAACTCGCCAGTGCCAGCAGCGCAAGCGCAAGGGCCGACGTACAACGTCGTGAACTACGGAGCCAGGGGCGATGCCCAGCAAATCAAGGATGGCGTGACGCTGGGGGGCGCAACCAAGACCGTTACTTCCGCCACGGCCAATTTCCAGACAAGCGATGTCGGGAAACTCATCGCTTGCAACTATGTGGCTGGAACGCAAGCCGTAACGGTGGGAACGACGATCACCGCTCGCAATTCAGCTACTTCAGTAAGCATCAGTGCGAACGACAACGGGGCAGGGAACCAGGAAAGATGTGTCTGGTACACGCAGAACGATGGTCCCGGTATCAGGGCTGCAATTCTTGCGGCAACGCCAACGAACGCGAACTCCGGCGACCCGAACGGTAAACCAACGTTAGGAAATTCAGGAACGGCTTATTGTCCTGCGGGAGGCTACGCCGTCACTGTCAATGCCGTGGTTGGGGCTTTGCTCACCTATGCAGGTTCTGGGGCGACCATCGGTCCGAACTTCATCGGCGAAGGCAAGACCAAGTGCAATATCTACGTACTGGCGGATTCAACCGACCCTGGCGGGCCAGCCATCATCAACATGTTCAACAGCGGGCATTCCATCGTAGGAGGCTTCAGCATCGATGGGCTCAACGCTACTTTCCCCTTCACGCATGCAATCGTAAGTTTTAACGCCGTCCAGCATGCCCGGATGTATGACGTTGAGATCACCAACATCGGCGCCAACATGGGGAATCTTGGGACTCTGGATTTCACGAATTCTACTGATATTTTTGCCGAGAACATCTTCGTCCAAGGCGGCAGTCCGGGCAAGAATGACTTCGCTTGCGGCTTCGGAGGAGTTTCCAGTTCGCATTTCAAGAATCTGACCTGCTCGAACCACAATCAGACAGCCTTCTTTGGAAGCGGCGGCGGGGTGCTTCGCGGGGTCTCCGGTGACAACGGCCCGGTCTTTGAGAATGCCACCTTTGATGAATGCGGCAGCGCAACCCTTGATTGCACGATTTTCGTAGCTGGGTATGCCAACTTTTTCGGCGGATGGATCGGCGTAGGAAACACGGGCCGCAACGCGATGAATGTCGATGGAACTTCGAGAGTTTGGCTCAGCAACGTCAACTGCGGTCAATTCGGCAGCACCAACGTCGTCACCAACTGCATGACGATAGCCTCGGGCGGGGAAGTCAGCGCCACTATGTCCGACCTTCGCGGGAACGGCACTGGGGCGAATGGAGTAGCAGTCACCGGCCCAGCGGGAGCGAAGTTCAACAGCGTCGGTGGGAACAAAATCAGGAACTGCGTCAGCGCGGTCTGCACTGACGTGACAGCCGCGACTTACGCCACGCAAGGTTTCACTGGAGGCATCGTCCCGAAGTCCAGCGAAACGCACACACCTAATACCTGCTATGTTACAGGGACATTCGGCGCGACCACGGCGGCAGCGCCGATGTGTGCGAGCTACAGTGACCAAAATTATCAGATCATTCGCATCAAGGCTGCTTCTACGACGGTGACGGCTTGCGCTACTCCTCCAGTAGTCACCATTTCGGATGGAGTGCAATCCGCGACCTTGACGCTTACGACCGCTAAATCCATCTGGGACAGCAGCGTGGATACCAGTTCCGGCATCAACAGCGTGTTTGCAACCGGCAACACCATCGTGGCCTCGAATACCGCCGGTACTTGCGCCACGCCGCCCACCAATTTCAGCGTCACCATGACCCTGCAATCTGTTTTGAACCCCTAATATGAAAAAGACACTCTTAGCTCTGGCAGTTCTTGTGAGTTTGGCTGTTGGCTATCTCTACGCCCAGCAGACCGTTGGCGGGCAAGTTTTTGTCGTCTCATCGAATCCTGCGAACTGTAATTTAGGCTCCCTGTATTTCAACACTGCGAGTGGGCTGCTGTCGGTCTGCAAAGCCACGGATACGCTCGTTACGGTCATGGTGCCGCCGCTTCGAGGGACAACAGGCACCATCACAGGAACGCTTCTGGCCCTCGGCGCTTGCAATACCGGGACAGCCACGGTTACAGGGGCAACGACAGCCATGCAAGCAACGGCCAGTCCGGTCTCCGATCCTGGCTCAACCGTGGTGTGGCATGCGTGGGTGTCCAGCGCCAACACGGTGACGGTCAAAGAATGCGAATTGGTGCTGGGAACGCCGAACAATACGGCTTTCAGCGTCACGGTCAATCCTTGAGATACCTGCTGATTCTTTTCCTGCTCTTCACTCCAGTACAGGATATGGTTGTTGTGCCAATCCAGAACCCTTCCTTTGAGCAAAGCACAGGATGGAAATTCGGGTCTGGCAGCAGAATAGAATCAGGGCATGCGCTTGCCGGGTATGGCTCTTGGTTCTCTCAGGATTTAGGCGTCAGTCCATCGGCGATACAAGCCTTGCCGAACAAGCCCCATTATCACACTGAGGGAGTTTACGCGCTCAAGTTTTCCGTTGCGAACTACTTCCCGAATTACCCCGGCTATTACGAAGCGAAGATTTCTTTTGGAACGCAGGAACTCTGCGAAACCACCGGCTGGGGAATGAGAACATTCACTCAAGTCACGCTCACTTGTCCCAGCCCCGGCTACCTGATTGTTGACAAAGCTTTGCCTGCTGGCGGGGCGGTTCAGGGACAACAGAATCTCACTATCACGTTTTCCGCTGCTGGATGGACGCTGCTGTTCGATGATGTTTCTTTGGAGTTCACGCCACAATGAATAAATTGCTCTTTGCTTTCCTACTTGCCGTTAGCTTGCCGCAGCACAACGCCCACTGTCCAGTTATCTTCGGCATACAGATGCCCAAAGCAGAGCCAAAGATGCCATACGCCAAGATGACAGTGTACTTCGTTCCCGCTTACACGAAAGCTCCAAACTGCTGGATTGATTCTGGGGAAGGTCAGCTCATCGAAGTGAAGCCGGAATGGGTCAGATTCGCAGGGAAGCCGGAGACTCGCATTGATCTTAGGTGTATCGAGGTGAACCAATGAAACGCCTGTTGTTTTTGCTGCTTTTTGCCGCGCCGCTCTCGGCGCAAACCATCGCCACGCAACCGGCGGATCAAACGGTTCTCGTTGGCCAGTCGGCGACCTTCACTGTGACGCTCGCTTCCGGCACTTGCCGAAGCCTATGGCTTATCAATGGAGTTGGGAAATTCGGATCGATGGCCAACAGTATTTCCTACGTGATCCCGAATGCATTGCAAGTACAAGATGGAACAACCGTGCAAGTGCAGCTTTTTGGCTGCACCGCGGGACCGTCCAGCTTGCTTTCGAACAAAGTAAAATTCCATGTGAGTGCTGTGCCGCTGAACATCAATCTGGCCGTAAGCGGGGCGCTCACCTTCGAGGATGGTACCGCCGTGTTTAACGGGCAGATCATCATCCAGCAATGGAACGGGACGCTGTGGATGCCTGCTGGCAACGTAGCCAGCGATATCAACGGAGTTCTTTCCGGGGTATTTACGGTCAATCCGAACTGGGCCGACGTGGATGGAAATGTGGAATTTCAATGGAGCGTAGCCGGGCTTTCAGGATCGACTGCTGTTTCGCTTCTGCAATTCCAGCAAAACTCGACGGGGATCATCGTGAAGCTGGTGCTGTTCAAGAGTCCGTTCTTGACGAAACTGGTTGGTGTGACCAAATCTTCCTCGATTGCGCTCGTGCCATGAGATGGAGTCTGTTGCTAGCACGATTTCCTTTGATGTGCAGCTTTCGAAAGGCGAAATTGCAGCTATCCGGCGCATGCTTAGCGGGAATGAAGTGAAATTCGAAGTACTCGCAGATGCCCAGATTCTGGTGAAGATCAAAGTCGAAGTTCAGGAGAAATGATGAAAACGTTGACGATTATTTGGCAATTTATCGTGGCGCATGACCTCATCGCGGCTTATATCTTTGCCGTGATGATTGACAAATTGCCAGCGCCTGCGGGCGGCGGCTTCTACAAGTGGTTTTTCGGCGTCGTTCAAGTTCTCGCTGCAAATTGGGAGCGCGGAAAGCGCGGTGTGCAAGGCACTTTGGCGCCGCCGCAATAGGAAACAATCCATGAGGCCCCGAGGCGATGAACACGAAACGAAAATGGGAATCGATCAAGCAAGAATACTTGTTTGCCGAGACGTTCGAGGAGCGCCGCGCGATTGCCATCGAAGCGGCCAACATAGCTTGGGCGATGAGCGGAGAACGTGCGCGGTTCCCTACGCGAGCGTTTCTAAACGACTTCCTCGAAGCCTCGTTTCAGTATGAGAAAAAGAATTTCCAGCTAGACGAGCTTCACCACATCAAGCAGCACGTCGAGAAGAACAGGGAAGTTGAATTGGACCAAGCGATGAGGCATTGGAGCAAAGAGTTCATCAAGCAGCTTGAGAAGCAGTCAGATAGGTAAGCCATCCTAGAAATTACGCTCCAAAGACTCTGGTACACAGACAGAAGCTGCTGCGGGGAGTTGGCCGGGCTCAGCCTGCCGGTATTCACTCTCGAATTGCCGGTGCGCGATGGGCTTCCACACTCCGCTATTCCTCCCGGTCGCTATCAGATCGAGCTGGCGCCCAGCCCGAAGTTTCTGAAGAGCACCGATCCTTGGGTGATGAAGTACGCGAACGCCATGCCCCATCTGCTTTCTATACCAGGACGCTCGCTAATTATGATTCACCACGGAAATATGCCTGATGAAACCGATGGCTGCATCCTGGTGGGCCTGAAACACGATCCTGACATGGTAAGCGGGAGTCGGCCGGCGTTTGACCTGCTGTACGAGGCTATCGAGGCGCCAGCCCTGGCGGGGGAGTGTTTCATTTCTATCCACGGCGGCATACCGATTTCTCAGCCAAGTGAACTCAACTTACAAGGAGATACATGAGAAAACGACAATTATTGTCACTTCTAGTAGTTCCACTGCTGTTGCTGGTCGCTGGCTGTCCTCTGGGCTCAGATCCGTATCGAGCTTCCATCAAGGGCTCATCGGATGTCAGCCAGGCGGTAAGTTCAGCCATCAAAATAACGGCCCAGTACTATGCTGTCGGGACATTCAACGACGGTCAGAAGGCCACGGCTGCAAAATACCTAACCGTGGTCACCGATTGCAACTTTGCGTTCCGCAAGTCTGTAACCGATGTGCACAACGCGGGGCTCACGGGGGTATCCGCCTTCCTGCCGATTGCTGATGGTTTCGTGAACTGCGTGGCGAGTTCGGCCCCGGTATCCAGCGATCTCAAGGTATCGAACGTTCTAAAGGGCGTAGATTCAGCCATTAGGAGCATCAGCGTGGCCGTGGCAAGCGCAAAGGGGGCAAAATGAAGCCTGAAGTCATCATTTCTATCGGCTTGACCGTCCTGGATGAAGTTCTGGCCATGATAGCGCACGTCAAAGGCCAATCAGGACTTACCACTGAGGATATCGCAGCAATGGCCGACAAGCAGGATTTGGCCAACAAAGAAGCAATTCGCGCACTTTTGGCGCTGTAACGACATTAACCGGGGAGAGAAAACCCCGGCTGAGAGACTCGCTTAGAGTCCTAGGGCACTCGAACCAAAGCGGGTGCCCTTTTTTAATTTTCCAAGCACTAGTACTTCTTTGTGCTTGACAACTGTTCTCTATTGTCCGACAATGCTCGCATGCAAGAGAGAATCACCTTCCGGGCAACAACCTCCCTGAAAGCCGCTCTCAAAGCAGAGGCCAAGCGCGACAGGCGCAAGCTGTCAAACCTCGTAGTTCTGCTCCTCGAAGAAGCTCTCAAACAGCGGCAATCTCCAAAGACTGAGGCGGCTTAGCCCATGACTCCTAAAGCCGCCTGTCAGCCTTTGTCGCTTCCAGGTTTACATAATATAACTTCTTCAGACGCGCTCGGTATCCCAAGCACATTCACCGCATCCACGTACACAGCTAATAACATGTCATTTTCAAGCCGTCCCCAGAAGAGAGGAGCCGTGTCTCTATCCCTGTCTTTTGACCTCATTGAGAAGGTCGCAGCCCAAGAGAAACAACAGCTCACCGACGACGCAGTTCGAACAATCAGGCAAAAAGACCCAGAAAGAGGAATGGGCTGCTTGAATCAGATCGAAGGAATTGACCGCTTCCTCGAATCTCTCAGACGTGCGTGCTGCTCCTCGTATTACCGCCAGTTAGGACAAGTCGGGCAGGAACAAAAGCCCCGCAAAGTTTCACCCATCCGGAGCCAAGTGAAAGCGAGGAACAAAAAGTGACAGCAGCGCAAATGATCGCAGAACGATGGGAAAAGATCCAAGGGCTTTCTCTGAAGGTCGGTGCGCACTCGCCGGATTCTACTTTCTGCGTGATGGAGGCTGTCGCTTTCGTCGCTGGCGAAAAGTGGAGCGATGCGCCGGAATGCGCTTGCCCGGTTATTTCCGCGTTTCTTCGGTCCTGGAACGATTCGCTGCGAACTGATGCTGACCGGGACCGACTGCTCAAGGCACTCATTCCAAAGATTGTGGGCACGCGCAATAAAGATTTAGAAGAAAAGCGTTCTTTGATGGCCGCTGACTGGCTGGTGCGCGTTCATACGCCAGCATGGTTGCGTTTGGCCGGGCTAACGAAACAGGCAGAAAGCTTGGAACAACTTCCAGAAATTATCAGCATGGCGCAGATTCCTTCGATCAAAGGCCCTATCGAACCGGTGAGGCAGGACGCTTACGCTGCCAGGGACGCTGCCAGGGACGCTGCCAGGGACGCTGCCAGGGACGCTGCCTGGGACGCTGCCTGGGACGCTGCCAGGGACGCTGCCTGGGACGCTGCCTGGGACGCTGCC
>Ga0137394_10002494_pt1 | contig 13608 bp, 10 predicted proteins | sample czobulk116metaG_FD_108278 | JGI IMG/M metagenome (GOLD analysis project Ga0137394, IMG submission 108278) | Vadose zone soil microbial communities from Angelo Coast Range Reserve, California, USA - czobulk1.16 metaG | ecosystem: Environmental > Terrestrial > Soil > Vadose zone | place: USA...
GGGACCGGCTGCGACGACGGTCGATCGACCTCTCCGGGACGCTCACGGCCTACCGTCCGCCTGGATGGGAGGCCATCCAGTGGGCGGAGCTTCGGGACGATCTCCCGGGCGCCTCGACGCAGCTGGGGGAATCGCATCTGGTCGAGCTTTTGGAGGCCTACCGGACCCAGGGGCGGGCCGTCCTTCTACCCGACAATCTGGAAAAAAGCCGCTATTACCGCTGCGAGGAGCAATACATCCGATACGTCCGGGACGTGCTCGAACCTTTCTCCCGGGCGGATCTGTTCGCCGAGGCCGACGCCTTCGTGACGCTGTACGAGCGAATCCGATCGGGCGATCCGTCGCCGGTTCGGTTTCCCTCCGCGGCCGCGCACTCCGACGCCGGGTCGGATCCGGTTGTTCGCGCGACCTCGACTCCCGGCACCTTCGAGATCGTCGACGGGCATCATCGCCTGGCGATCGCATGGGTGCTGGGAGAGCGGTCCAAGGCCGCAGTGGTGCTGCCGCCCGAGCCCACTGCCCTCCAGGCGCTGGTGATGACGTCGAGCCGCGCCCGTACTCGAAACAACGGACAGCGGCTCCTCTACCAGCCCATCACCGGTCCGGAGTTCGACGCCTCCTGGGGCCTGGCCACGCGCTCGCATCTGTACCTCGAGCCCATGCTCGGCTTCCTCGCCCGGCAGGGCCTGTCATTGCCCGGTCTCTCCGTGCTCGATCTCGGCTGCCGCTATGGATGGTACGTCGATATGCTCGCCCGGCAGGGCGCCCGGGTCCGTGGGGTGGACTGGGACGGGGCCGGACTGATGGTCGGGCGCATCGCCTACCGGCTCCCGTCGACCCAGCTCGTTCAGAGCGATTTGTCCGCGTTCCTCTCCGATCGTGCCGAGCCCGTCGACGTCGCTTTGCTCTTGGATACCATGGATGATTTCACGATCACATCGGACTGGAGAGGGCTTCCCGAGCTGCTGACGCGGGTGGACGCCATCACCCGCTCGGTGCTCTTCCTGGGCGTGGCGGCTCCTTCGGTCCCCTCGTTCCGCAGCGGTCTGCGCCCTCCCGAGCTGGCGGCCATCGTCGATCTGGTCCGAAAGCATACCGGCTTCACCGATGTCGTGCCCCTCGACGGTCCTTCACCCACGCTGTTCGGCTGTGTGCGGGGCTGAGCCGATGGCTCCCCTGCCGATCTCCGTCGTCATCCCGGCCTACAACGCCTCCGCGTACCTGGCCGAGGCCCTCGAGAGCGTTCGCGGGCAGACCGCGCAGCCGACGGAGGTCATCGTGGTGGATGACGGCTCCACCGATGCTACCGCCGCGATCGCCCGGGCCGGTGGTGCGACCGTGCTCAGTCAGCCCAACATGGGCATCAGCGCGGCCCGCAACGCGGGCATCCGCGCCGCCACGCAGCCGTGGGTCGCGTTTCTCGATGCCGACGATCTCTGGGAGGCCGACAAGCTGCGCGCCCAGTGGCTCGCCGCGGAGGGCTGTCCCGACGTCGGAGCGGTGTTCACGAACTTCATCGAATTCGACACCAACGGCCAGATTGGAATGCCATTTTTTTCCCGGATTCCGCACTATCATGAATTGATGGGTACCCGGATCGGTCCCGACGTCCTGCGCTGTGATCACCGTAGTCTCCAGGAGCAGTTCTTCCAGGGGAACTTCATCGCTCCGTCCACGCTCCTGGTGCGGCGCCTCCTTCTTCTCCACGTGGGGCTGTTCGACGTGACCCTGTCCCACTGCGAGGATCGAGAGTGCTGGCTTCGTCTCCTCGCCGCCTCCTCGATGGCCGCGGTCGAGACGCCTCTCTCGCGTTCGCGCATTCAACCCGGAAACTGGTCCCGTAACTCCCTGCAGATGCTGCTGGGCGCCATCATGGTGACCGATCGGATCCTCGTGTCTCCCGACCGGTACCCGTTCGGCGCCGCCGAGCACTACGGGAAGTTGCGTCCAGATCTGTACGTGGCGGCCGGGCGCGTCGCCGAGGACGCGGGCGATATCCGACGGGCTCGCGAGTACTATCTCCAGGGCTGGCGGCTCGGTTCCGGGGTGCGGGCTTTCGCCCTCACCTCGCTCTCGCTCCTTCCGGGGCCCATCCGCTCAGTGGCGCGGGCGCTCCGCCGCCGGCTCAGTCTCAGCACCACGTCTGGCGTGGTGTCGGCGTGGACATGACGGGCTTTCGTTCTCGTCGACCCCGCAACGTTCTCTTCATCGAGAACAGCATCGGGGTGTCCGGATCGCTGATCAGCCTGTGCACGCTCCTCGCCCACCTCGACCGCGAGCGCTATGCCCCGCACGTCATCCTGTCGCGCGCCACTCAATGCGAGTACGTCGGAAGAGTGCTGGGGCCGGAGTTTCCCGCCCGGCTGGTTCCATGGACCAACAGCCTGAAGACCGTCCAGCCGTTCGCATTCCTTCTCGACCTTGCGATGCGGTATCCGCGACTGCCGGCTCGCCTCTTGACCAGCCCGGTCGCGGCCCTCGATATCCCAACCGTGATCCTGCCGTACGTGGCACGACTGCGCCGGCTGGCCAGGCGGGCCGGCGTCGAGCTCATCCACCACAACAACGGTCTCGACGTGCGGGCGGTGCTGCTCGCGCGGATCCTCGGCGTGCCCCTGATCGCGTACCAGCGGGGTGGTGAATACCACTCGCCAACCGTCCGGTACCTTTCGCGGTTCGTGGACACGTATATCGCGAATTCCGACGCTACCCGGCTCGACCTGATGAAGCTCGGGGTGCCGAGCGAGCGGGTGAGCACACTCCACCCGCCGGTCGAGCTAGGGCGGTTCGATCCGTCGATTGACGCGTCACGGCAGCGTGCGGAGCTCGGGCTCGGCGACCGGGATCTCTGCTTCGGGATTCCCGGGACCCTCCTCAAGTGGAAGGGACACGATGTGTTCCTGAAGGCGGCGAGGCTGGTGATGGAGGCGGTTCCGGAGGCGCGAGCGCTCGTGATCGGAGAGGCTCCGGATGGCTCGACGGAGTATCGGGAAGAGCTGCTCCGCCTGACCCGAGAGCTCGGAATTGCCGAGCGGACAGTCTTCACGGGCTTCCGTCGGGATGTCCCGGAAATGCTGCAGCTCCTGGATGTCGTCGTCCACGCGTCCGTGTCGCCGGAGCCGTTCGGCCGCGTCATCGCCGAGGGGATGGCCATGGGCAAACCGGTGGTGGCCGCGGCGGCCGGGGGGCCCCTGGAGATCATCGAGCAGGGGCGGACCGGCTTCCTGGTCACACCGGGCGACCCGACCGCGCTCGCCGAGGCGATCGTGACGCTCCTCCGGGATCGGGTCCTGGCCCGGCGACTCGGGGACAACGCGCGCCTGGTCGCGCAGGCACGCTTCTCGCCGGAGGCGCACGCCCGCTGTGTGGAAGGGTTCTACGAGCAGACCCTCCGGGCACGTGAACCAGCCGTAACACCAGGAGCGGAGGCCTCCACGCCATGGCATCGTCACGACGAAAGCTAGCGACCGCCATCGTCCCGGTGTTGGCCCTGCTGGGCACCCTGCTCCTGCCGGGGCCGGCGCGAGCTCAACTGGCCGAAGGGGACGAGCGGGTCAGCTCCGATCCGAAGGTGATCGGGCGGCAGATCCGGGCCGCGCTCGCGCTGGGCCAGCTGTCGATCCAGCGCCTGCAGAGCCCGCAGGCGCTCGACGAGCTTGATCAGACGCACAAGATGATGGATCACATGTACCGGATCGTCCGCTTCGCGGTGTACGGCCTCACCGAGCGGAAGGACATCACCAAGAACATGGATCCGATGGTCGACTTCGAGCTGAGCAAGACGACGCTGGCCTGGAACACGATCCGGCGGCCGGTCGACAAGTACTTCAACAGCATACCCCCGGCCGAGTGGGCGCTCGGCGCGACGGAGGATCTGCAGAAGGCGATGAGCGCGCTGCGGGTCGTCGAGGCCCTCGTTCCGTGATCCTCCGCGACCTGGTCCTGACCGCGGTCATTTTCTGGCTGCTACCATTCTGTGTGGCGCGGCCGTGGGTCGGCATCCTGGTGTGGTCGTGGATTGGCTACATGAACCCTCACCGACTCACCTGGGGCTTCGCGTACAGCATGCCGTTCGGCCTCATGGCGATGCTGGCGACCCTGCTCGGACTGATCTTCACGAACGAGAGGAAGCCGATACCCAGAACGATCGAGGTGTTCCTTCTCGGGGCGCTCTGGCTGTGGTTTGTCATCACCACGATCTTTGCGTTCTACCCCGACGACGCGTCGACCCACCTGCTCAAGGTCTCGAAGATCCTCTTCGGGACCGTCCTGAGCATGGTGTTGCTCCAGGAGGCGAGAAAGGTTCGAGCACTCGTCTGGGTCATCGCACTCTCGATCGGGTTCTACGGCTTCAAGGGTGGCCTGTGGGCGATCCTCACCGGGGGCGGGAATCGAGTGCTCGGGCCGCCGGACTCGTTCATCGAGGGAAACACCGAGATCGGCCTGGCCCTCAACATGGTCATTCCGCTATTGGTCTTCCTGCAGCGCCAGGAGTCTCGACCCTGGGCCCGGCACCTGTTCCGGGCCGGGGTGTTCCTATGCATCGTCGCCAGCCTGGTGACGTACTCTCGGGGCGCCCTGCTTGGGCTCGCGGTGGTAGTACCGCTCATCTTCCTCCAGAGCCGGTGGCGCTTCGTGCTACTGCCACTTCTGGCCGTGGGGATCTGGGTCCTTCCCAGCATCATGCCGGCGCAGTGGAGCGCCCGCATGGAGACAATCGAAGAGTACCAGGAAGACCTCTCCGCGAATCAGCGCCTGAATTCCTGGTACGTCGCCTGGGAGCTCGCTAAGACTCACCCGGTGGCGGGGGGCGGTTTCCGGACGTTCACGAAGGACGTGTACGAAGCCTACATGCCCGGATATACGTACGCGGGGGCCGAGCATGACGCGCACAGCATCTACTTCCAGGTGCTGGGGGAGCACGGGTTCGTGGGACTGGGGATCTTCGTTGCCCTGCTCGTCTCGACGTTGATCGGCCTGCGCCGGGTGGGGAGCAAGGCGCGGCAGGATCCGTCTCATGCATGGATCGTCGACCTGGCCAGAATGGCCGAGATCAGCGTTCTCGGCTACGTGGTGAGTGGGGCATTCCTGAGCATGTCGTATTTCGATCTTTTCTATCACCTTGTCGCGATCACCGCGATCCTGAAGACGCTCGTGGCGGAGCCAGTAGTCGCTCCCGCGCCGAGTGCGGCGCCGGTACCGGTGGCTCTGCCGGCGGCAGCTCGTCGCCGGCCGATGCTCGGAGCCTGAGAGATGTGCGGCATCGCGGGTATCCTGCGGATGGACGGGGGAGCGGTGGGCGAGCAGCCGCTCGAGGCGATGACCACGATCCTCGCCCACCGGGGACCGGACGGCGACGGCTTCTTTCGACGGGGACCGGTCGGTCTCGGCCATCGTCGTCTCGCGATTATCGATCTGGTCACAGGCGATCAGCCGATGTTCAACGACGACCGGTCGATCTGCCTGGTCTTCAACGGGGAGATCTACAACTTCCGGGAGCTCCGACGGGAGCTCGAGGGACGGGGCTGGGCGTTCCGGACCACATCGGACACGGAGGTCATCCTCCGCGCCTACGAGGAGTTCGGGACCGGGTGCTTGGAGCGCCTCCGGGGCATGTTCGCGTTCGCCCTCTGGGACGAGCGGGGTAAGCGCCTTCTCCTCGCCCGGGATCGGGTCGGAATCAAGCCGCTCGTGTATTCCTGGGACGGCCGCAGGCTCCTCTTCGCGTCGGAGCCGAAGGCCATTCTCGAGGATCCGTCCGTGTCGCGCGAGGTGGACTGGGAGGCGCTTCGAGACTACCTGACCCTGCACTACATCCCGAGCCCGAAGACGATCTTTCGGGACATCCGGAAGCTGCCACCGGCCTCCTACCTGACGATCGATCTGGGGGGCGGTGAACCGCGCGTGGAGCGCTACTGGGATCTGAAGTTCGCGCCGGAAACGGGACGCAGCGACGCGGAGTGGCTGGAAGGGTTGCGCTGGCATCTCCAGGATTCTGTGAGCCGGCATTTGATCAGCGACGTACCGATCGGGGCATTCCTGAGCGGCGGTATGGACTCGAGCACCGTGGTCGCCCTGATGGCGCAGGCAACCAGCGGTCAGATCCGGACCTTCTCGATCGGCTTCGATGAAGCGGACTTCGACGAGCTGGCCCACGCGCGGCAGGTCGCTCAGCGCTACGGGACGCAGCACTTCGAGTTCATCGTGAAGCCTGACGCTCTGGAAGCGCTCCCGCGGCTGGTATCGCAGTTCGACGAGCCGTTTGCCGATGCGTCCGCCCTGCCCACGTACTACGTGTCGAAGATCACGCGCGAGCACGTGACGGTGGCACTTTCGGGAGATGGTGGCGACGAGAACTTCGTGGGGTATCTCAGATACGCACGCGCCCTGGCTCTCCACGAGCGGCTGGATCGGTTTCCCGGCACCCTCGCCCGGGGCCTCTTCCGCCTCGCGCGGCGGCTCGTGCCCGCGAATGTGCGGGGCCACGGGTATCTGGAAATGCTCGGGGCGGACCCGGTGGAGCGATACTTCCGGATGACCGCGTTCCAGCGCAGCCAAGGACTTCGGCGACTGCTCTCGCGAGAAGCTCAGACCCACGTCGCACCGGAGGCCGATCCGGCGTCGCTGCGCGCCCTCGCCCAGACGGGCGCGACGGGGGACTATGCCTCGACGCTGCAGTACCTGGACGTGCAGCGCTACCTGCCCGACGATATTCTGACCAAGGTCGACCGGACCAGCATGCTCGTCTCGCTGGAGACCCGGGTTCCCTTGCTGGATCACGTGCTGATGGAGTTCGTCGCGACCATGCCGACCGGGCTGAAGTTCCAGAACGGCGCGGGCAAGGTGATTCTCAAGCGAGCCATGTCCCCCGACCTGCCCGCGGATACGGTGACCCGACGAAAGATGGGGTTCGGGGTGCCGCTGGCCGCGTGGCTTCGGAAGGAGCTGGGCGACTATGCCCGGGATGTGCTGGAAGGGCGCCGCTCGCGAGAGCGAGGCTTCGTTGACCCGCGGGCGGTATCCGCCGCCCTGGAGGAGCACCGGAGTGGGGTCCGGGACCGCTCAGGTCACATCTGGGCCCTGCTCTGCCTGGAGGAGTGGGCTCGGCGGTGGCTCGACCGATGACCCACGTCGTTCACGTTCTGGACTCGCTCGCGGTGGGCGGGACCGAGACCGGGGTGGTGAACCTGGTCAATGCCACGCGCGAGAGTGTCCGGCACACGGTCGTGACCATGACGTCCATGGGTCCCCTCGCTGAGCGGTTGCCCGCAGGGGTTCCGGTGTTCTGCGTGTCCAAGAGGCCGGGGGTCGACCTCAAGGCCATCGTGAGGCTGGCCGGCCTGCTCCGGCGCCTGAGGCCGGAAGCGGTTCACTCCCGGAACTGGGGGGCGCTCGATGCGGTGATCTCGGCGAGGCTCGCGGGCGTTCCGGTGGTCATCCACGGAGAGCACGGGCGGGAGGCGTCGGATCCCCACGGTCTCAATCGCCGGCGGATTCGCATTCGAAAGACGCTCGCTCCCCTCGTGTCACGGTTCGTGACGGTGTCCTTCGATCTGGAGCGCTGGCTGGTCGACATTGTGGGGATTCCCATCAGGAAGGTGGGCACCATTCACAACGGTGTCGATGTCGATCGATTCGCCGCCGGGGATCGCCACGCGGCGCGCCGGGCGCTGGGCGTATCCGACGACGCGCTGGTGATCGGGACGGTCGGCCGTCTCGATCCGGTCAAGGATCAGGCCGCGCTTCTGGCCGCGGTCGCCCAGCTCGATGACGTCGAAGGGCGCCCGACCCTGATCATCGTCGGCGAGGGGCCGTGCCGGCAGGGGCTCGAGGCGGACATCGCGCGGCGCGGGCTGGGCGACCGCGTCATCATGGCCGGCGAGCGCCGCGACGTGCAAGGCCTGCTGGCCGCGTTCGACATCTTTGCGCTCCCCTCACTGGGCGAAGGGATCTCGAACACGATTCTCGAGGCCATGGCCGCTGGACTGCCGGTGGTGGCGACCGATGTCGGGGGCAACCCCGAGCTGGTCGACCACGACGTGACGGGGCTCTTGGTTCCTCCCGCGAGCCCGTCCGCTTTGACCGCAGCCTTGCGGAGGTATTGCGCGGACGCGGGGCTGGCGACTCTACACGGGAAGGCCGGACGCGAGCGGGTGACCCGCGAGCTATCCCTCGACCACATGGTACGGGCCTACGCTCGTCTATACGCCTCCCTGTGCACCGAGCCGCGTGCGGGGCGGAGGAACTAGGCCGTGTGTGGTATAGCGGGCATCGTTCACGCGGATCCTCGGCATCCGATCGACACGGAGCTTGTCGGCCGGATGACGGCGGCGCTGGCCCACCGCGGCCCGAACGCGCAGGGCCTTCAGGCCTGGCGCGGCGCCGCGATCGGCCATCGGCGACTGAGCATCATCGACCTCGTGACCGGCGATCAGCCAATCTTCAGCGAGGATGGTCGGAAGGCGGTGGTGCTGAACGGGGAGATCTACAACTTCCAGGGATTGCGGGTCCTGCTGGAGGCGCATGGCCATCGCTTCGCCACGCGTTCCGACACCGAGGTCATCGTCCACGCGTACGAGGAGTACGGGGTGGGTTGCGTGGAGCGGCTGGAGGGCATGTTCGCCTTCGCTCTCTGGGACGACAAGGAGCGGCGGCTGCTCCTGGCTCGGGACCGGGTGGGAAAGAAGCCTCTGTACTACGCTCAGGATGGCGAGCGTCTGCTCTTCGCCTCCGAGCTCAAGGCCCTGCTCCAGGACGGGTCCATCAAGCGCACGGTGAGTCTGGAGGCGCTCGATGATTACCTGTCGCTCGGCGCCGTCCAGGCGCCGGCCACGATTCTTCAGGGAATCGCACAGATACCCCCTGCCCACTACCTGGTGTGGCAGGACGGCAACAGCCGCGTGGGCGAGTACTGGGATGTCCCTCGCGGGGGCGTGGTGGAGAGGAGCGAGGGTCAGGCTATCGAGGAGTTCTCGCGGATCTTCCGGGAGGCCGTCCGCGGCCGCCTGGTGAGCGACGTGCCCATCGGCGCGTTCCTCAGTGGAGGCGTCGACTCGAGCGCCGTCGTCGAAGCCATGGCCCGCCTCTCGAGTCGGCCGGTCGTGACCACCAGTATCGGGTTTCGCGAGCAGGCGTTCAACGAGCTGGAACACGCTCGGACAGTGGCCCAGGTGGTGGGCAGTGAGCACCACGAGGTCATCGTGGAGGCGCGAGCCGCCGAGGTGCTGCCGCGGCTGGTGTGGCATCTGGACGAGCCGTTCGCCGACTCGTCGGCCTTGCCCACCTACTATCTTGCCAAGGCCGCGCGCGAGCGGGTCACGGTCGCTCTGTCCGGCGACGGCGGAGATGAGGTCTTCGCAGGCTATGAGCGGCGGTACGGCTTGAACCGGTCCGAGGCGAAGCTTCGCCGCTGGCTGCCGGAATGGCTGCGCCGTGGGTTGCTGGGCCCGCTCGGCCGGGTGTACCCCAAGGCGGACTGGCTGCCGCGGCCTCTGCGGGCCCGGTACTTCCTGCAGAACCTGGGGACCACCTTCGAGCGCGCCTACTTTGCCGATCTGTCGCTGCTGAGGGAGAGCGAGAAGAACGCGCTGCTGTCGCCGGACATCCGGCGACAGCTCGCCGGGCATGATCCCTTCGACGACTTCTCTCGCCATTTCGAGCGCACGCGCGATCTGGATCCCCTGAGCCGGCTCCTCTACGTGGATCTCAAGACCTGGCTCGCCAATGACATGCTGGTCAAGGTCGACCGCATGAGCATGGCCAACGGTCTCGAAATCCGATCTCCGCTTCTCGACCAGCGGGTCATCGAGTTCGCGGCGACCGTGCCATCCGGGCTCAAGTACCGGGGGCGGACGTCGAAGTATCTGCTCAAGCGGTACCTGGAGACTCGCGTGCCCCGCTCGGTCATTTACCGTCCCAAGCAGGGTTTCGAGATCCCGCTCGCCGGCTGGCTCCGGGGCGAGTTGCGGGGGATGGCCGATGATCTGCTGTTCTCGCCGAGGTCCCTGGCCCGCGGGTATGTCCAGGCGGATCATCTGCGGCAGTTGTGGGAACGCCACCAGAGGGGGATCAGGAATCACGCTCCCGAGATCTGGTCGCTCATCATGCTCGAGCTGTGGAGCCGTACCTTCATGGATCAGTCCCAGGCGCAGGGGCCGCTCGCCGCATGAGCTCATTCGAGACGGAGTGGCGCGAGCGTTTCGATCGGTTCGCCCGGACGTACTCGGATGAGGCCAGCATCTCCGGGTGGTCCGTCGAGGGTCTGAAGCGTCGGATCGATCTCTTCCGCACCCTGATCCGGCCGCCACGTCCAGGCGAGCCCGTAGTCGCGCTCGAGCTCGGGTGCGGCCCGGGGACCTACGTCCGGCTCCTGGGGGGGCTCGGATATCGCGCGATCGGTCTCGACTACTCCCTGGCGGCCCTCGGGCGTGCCGTGGCGGCCGACCCGGGCGGCAAGGGGCGTTACCTGGCCGGGGAGGCGTATTCCCTGCCGTGCCGCAGCCGCAGTGCCGAGCTGGTGGTCGCGATTGGGGTCCTCCAGTCCCTGGGAAGCCCCGAGCTGGCTCTTGATGAGATGGCGCGTGTCCTGCGGCCGGGAGGCTATCTGGTGGTCGAAGCGCTCAACAGCCGCGCCCTTGTGACGCGCGCCCGCCACGCACATGCCCGGATCCGGGGCCTTCCCCGGCGCGTCGCGACGTACGACCCATCGGACATCGAGAGCTGGCTCGTCGCCCGCGGCTTCGTGATCGAGCGGCGGGCTCCCCTCTGTCTGCCCCCCCGGAATCTGCCCGGCCTCGGTCGGCTCCTGGACTTCGGGCCGGTTCGAGCGGCCATCAACCGGTCCTCGCTTGTCGCAGATTCCCTGGCCCACGCGGTCTGGTTCGTCGGCCGCCGCGATGGGGCATCCGCGAGCCGCGCATGACCGTACTGCACATCCTCGACCACTCGCTTCCGGTGATGAGCGGGTACAGCACCCGGAGCCACAACATCGTGAGCTTCCAGCGCCGGCTCGGGCTCCGGCCGGTCGTGCTCACCTCGCCCAAGCATCCGCGTCCTGGTCCGCTTGCCGAGAGCGTCGATGGCATCCAGCACTACCGGACACCGGCGTCGCGAGGGCTGGCCGACCGGCTCCCCTACGCGGCCGAGCTGGCCCTCATGTTCCGTTTCGCCAGGCGTATCTCGAGCGTGGCGCGGGGCGAGGGCGCCCAAGCTCTGCACGCGCACTCTCCGATCCTGAACGGATTGCCGGCGATCTGGGCAGGACGGCGTCTCGGGATCCCGGTCGTGTACGAGGCCCGCGCGTTCTGGGAGGACGCCGCGGTGGATCACGGGACCACTCGCGAGCGCTCCGTCCGGTACTGGATCACCCGGGCTCTCGAGACCTACACGTTCAAGCGGGCCGACCGGGTGGTGGTGATTGCCAGCGCGATGCGTCGAGAGGTCATCGGACGGGGCGTCGATCCGGCCCGGATCCACGTGGTGCCGAACGGAGTGGACCCGGACCGCTTCAGCCCTGCTCCCCGCAACGAGACACTCGCCCGGGAGCTCGGCCTGGGCGATGGCCCCGTCTTCGGCTTCATCGGCTCCTTCTATCACTATGAAGGACTCCGAATGCTGGTCGAGACGTTCCCTGAGCTCCGCAAGCGCCTGCCGGGCGCCCGGCTCCTCCTCGTTGGAGGCGGAGAGGAGGAGGCGGGACTTCGAGCCGGTGCGACGCCCGGCGTCGTCTTTGCGGGACAGGTCCCCTATGACCGCGTGACGGATTACTACTCGCTCATCGATGTCTTCGTCTGCCCGCGCCTGAGGATGAGGCTCACCGAGCTCGTCACTCCCCTCAAGCCGCTGGAAGCCATGGCCATGGGCCGCCCCGTCCTGGCGAGCGACGTGGGCGGCCTCGCCGAGCTGATCCACCACGACTCGACCGGCGTGCTGTTCCGCGCCGAGGACCCCGCGGCCTTTCTCGACGAGGCCATCATTCTCGCCCGGGACCCCGAGCTGCGCGCGCGCCTCGGGAAGAGCGCTCGGGTGCACGTCGAGTCGGAGCGGTCGTGGGCGGCCGTCGTGTCGAAGTACCCTGACATCTACGGCCTCCCGGGCCGTGAGAGTCTGGCCCCGACCTCGCGCTGATGCCCGAGAGCGACAAGACGGCCGGGGTGTCGGTATCGCCGCGGGTCCTCGTGCTGAGCTCGGTGTTCCCGAATGTCCAGCAACCTGCCTTCGGCGTTTTCATCCAGGAGCGCGTGCGACGGGTCGCCCGCCGCTGCGGCGTCACGGTGGTCGCGCCTCTGCCGTGGTTCCCGTTCAACCGATTCATCCGAGGCCCCAAGTGGAGCGGGATCCCGCGGAGCGAGCTCCAGGCGGGCCTGGGTGGGGTCCGGCACCCGTGGTTCTTCTGTATTCCGCGCTATGCCAAGTGGCTCGACGGACTTCTCTATGCGGCTTCGCTCCTGCCCTTCCTTCTCCGCTTGCGCCGCCGCGCTCCGTTCGACGTCATCGACGCCCACTTCTCCTATCCTGACGGAGTCGCCGCGGTGCTGCTCGGCAAGGTGCTCCGCCGACCGGTCTTGATCACGCTCCGGGGCAGCATCGTGCGGCTCGCCGGCTATCCGCTCCACCGACCGCAGATTCGATGGGCCCTGCGCTCCGCCGATCGCGTGCTCGCGGTGAGCGACTCTCTCAAGCGCACCGCGATGTCCCTCGGAATCCCCGAGGAACACATCCGGGTCATCCCCAACGGGGTGGACACCGAGCACTTCTTTCCGATGGATCGGGCAGAAGCGCGGGCCTCCCTGGGCCTACCCGCGGACCGGACCATCCTGCTGTCCGTGGGCGGGCTCAACGAAGGCAAGGGACATCACCGGATCGTCGAGATGATGCCCGCGCTTCTCGGCCGCCTTCCGAACCTGCTGTACGTGATCGTCGGAGGCGAGCAGCGCGGTAGTAGCTATCGACCCGTTCTCACGCGGCTGGTACGGGAGCTCGGACTCGAGCAGCACGTTCTCGTGGCGGGTGAGCGGGGCCACGCCGAGGTTCCGCGCTGGCTGGCCGCGAGCGATCTCTTCTGCCTGGCTACCCGATCGGAGGGATGGGCGAATGTTCTCCTGGAGGCCCTCGCCTGTGGCCGCCCGGTGGTGAGCACGCGCGTGGGCGGCAATGCCGAGATCGTGACTCACCCAGGTCTCGGCATCCTCGCCCCCCCCGGTGACGACGACGCGTTCCGCGAAGCGATCCTCGAAGCGCTCGCCCGGCCTTGGGATCCGGCCGCCCTCGCGGCCCATGCCCGGCGGCATTCGTGGGAGGTCGCCGCGGACCAGGTCATGGAGGAATTCCGGGGGCTGGTGCCCAACTCCGGCGGCTCCGACACGGGCGTGGCGGTCGCGCGTTCGGCCGGAGGATAGCATCCGTGCACCCCGCGATCGTCGACCGGGTAATCTTCCCCATCCACGAACGGCTGAAGGGCAAGCCCACGTATGCTCGCCTCCACGATCTCGAGCGCTCCCAGTGGCTCGAGCCGGGACCACTGCGCGAGCTGCAGTTCCGGGCGGTTCGAGCCCACCTCGAGTTCGCCTACGCCGAGGTCCCCTACTACACTCGGCTGCTCGACGAGCA
>Ga0137394_10002495_pt1 | contig 13607 bp, 18 predicted proteins | sample czobulk116metaG_FD_108278 | JGI IMG/M metagenome (GOLD analysis project Ga0137394, IMG submission 108278) | Vadose zone soil microbial communities from Angelo Coast Range Reserve, California, USA - czobulk1.16 metaG | ecosystem: Environmental > Terrestrial > Soil > Vadose zone | place: USA...
CAATGACGCCATGGAAAGTTCTTGAGCAGTGTGCAGGGTTTAGAAATGACCTCCACGTCCTAGTCCACTCTCAGAGTTATGTGTCCCCATCCTGTTGTGCCTGGTCATTCTGCCTTGCCATAGCGTCGTTCAGGGTTACACAGTCAGCTGGCCAGTTGCCGACTGACCCTTCTTCGGTCCTTTTACCCTGTCTCTTCTGCTGCCGAAGGTCCGAACCCTGGCTTCGAAGCCGTCCGCGCGGTGGCCGGTCCGATGGGTCGCTCAGTCACGGACCTCGAGCGCATGGCACGCGTTCTCTTTGGAGAGCGCGGCGGCAGAGAAGATTATTTCCCTGCGCCTGTTCCATACCGAGACGTGACACTTCCTGAAAAACTCCGGTTTGGGTATTATCTCAATGGTGCGTCAAGTGCCGCCTATAATAAATGCAGTGTTGGTGTGTATGTATATAAAACAGATGGCGTGGTCAAAGGATCTCCTGCCTGTCACAGGGCGGTGTTGGAAACCGTGGAAGCACTTCGCAAGGCGGGACATGAATGCGTCGAGATCAATCCCCCGGATGGTGCGTGACGAAGTTGCTCTACAGCCGCTGGAAAACTAAATTCTGGTTCTAGTTACTCACGCTCTGCGCCTTTTCACTGCAATCACATCTGCAGACGGGTACAAGAAACTGACAGAGCACCTTGGTCCTGACAAGAAGGTATAGCAGCTCAAGTACCTTTCTTGTGACGAACCATGCTAACGTCTAATGTTATAGGAATCGTCACTCTTCTTGTCCACTCTGGGCCCCCGGCTGCCAGGTAAGTGTCCTACATACGCGCGTATACCCCTTGCTCTTGCTAAGTACCGTTCGCAGACTTTGTCCGTGCATGTGCCGGTTGGGTGATCCGCAACTTCTTTGGAGATGCCAAGTTTGCCTCGTTGCTCACATCCTCGCACAAAGCGTCCGTGCTCCAATATTACAACTATGTTGCCGACAAGCTCGCGTTAGAGCAGCAGACGCGTGAAGCTGTATGGGGCGGCGATCTCCCCATTGATGCCGTGCTCGCTCCCGTACAGGCCGTCCCTGCGTTGCCCCATGGCGGGTGCGACCGCCTCATGCCGCTCGGATGTTCGACGTTGATTTGGAACGTGGTCGACTCGCCCGTCGGCGTCATTCCCATTACACGCGTCGATCCCGCGCGCGATGAGCTTTCGGACGAGTGGCGCGCTGCCCCGGGCGACGGGTCCAAGCTTCTCGAGGGCGAACTTTACGGGCCGAAAGGGGCTTACGATCCGTCTGCGATGGAGGGCCTACCCGTGGGCGTGCAGGTCGTCGGTCGACCATGGGAGGAAGAGAAGGTGCTGGCTATTATGCATCTCATCGAAGCTGCCCTCGGGCCGCGCGGATTCGGCCCCGGGTCTTGGACCCCAAATATGCAAGTGGGAGGGGCAGAGGAGTAGGACAAAGATGAATGATTGGCTTCAGATACTAGACCTGAATATGGCTTGAATACCTGAATAGTACCCCCTTTAATATCTGTCCGCAGCCGGTAACGCTCAGACTGCAGTTCATCATCTCCGGTGCGGCATGCCCACCCCATTTAATTAGTTCGCCAATGATCGTTCTGACACCTCCGCGCTAGTCACGACAAGGCGGTAAGCGCGGACACCATGGTCATCAGCCCTACTGTAGTAGTACCATTTGTGTTCTCCGTCTAATGAATAAAACGCTTACCAAAAAAAAAGAAGTTAGTCAGATTAGCTCGGTCGAGAGGGACGCAGTGTTACGGGTGTGGCATCTCACTCCCTGCTCCGAGTCCTTGCCTTTAATGTAGGCGTAAGCGGTCTTCTCACTTCTCTCAATCACACCACTAGTACTCTATTATTCATGTGGCCCTTTTCAGGCCCTCGCAACCCCTACCACAAGACCATTGCGGCCAAACGTGCCCGCCGCGCCGAAGTCCTCAAGCTTGCCCTTCCCTTTAGCCCAGAAGAACACCAGAAGTATCTCAACGCGACAGGTATCTGCACTGCTTCATTTCGTCTTCATGCTTCGCGCTTGCACCGCCTTACCTAGCCACGCAGCGTTGAATTCTTTTCTTTTCTTCGACAGCATCGCAAATTGTGGAGAATATCCAGGCTCGCACATGGACCGCTTCGGCCGTGCTCGAGGCTTACATCGCCCGTGCAGCACAAGCGCACCAAGCGACAAACTGCTTCACGGAGGGTACGCTCGTGTCTTGCTACTGGTCACTAGCCATGGCCGCACCGACGTGGCGCTGACTTTCGCGACAAATACCATAGTGTTCTTCGAAGAGGCCATCGAGGAAGCCCGCAGGCTCGACGCCGAATTTGCCGAGAGCGGCCATTTGAAGGGCCCGTTGCATGGCGTGCCGATTAGCCTCAAAGACCTGTGTGCGTTTTTCTCCCTGTGCAGCGGGCGAGGATACGTTCGGTACGGCGTGCTGATGGCGAGAGGAATTCGCTCGAATGATTTCTAGTCAACGTAAAAGGTTTCGACAGCACGATCGGATACACGCAGTGGGCAAACAATCCAGCCGAGCGCGACGCCGCCGTACGTCCTCTTTTCCTTTCCTTTCCTTTTCCACCTCCCAGCTCGATCATTTCCGTCGGTCGTCCCACCCCCAATCAATAGATCGTCGCGACGCTGCGCGCAGCGGGCGCCATCATCATCGGAAAGACGAACGTGGCTCAGGCGCTTGCTACCTTCGACTGCGCGAACCCGCTCTGGGGCTGCACATGCAACCCATGGTCGGCCGCGCACACAGCAGGCGGCTCCTCTGGAGGTGAGGGCGCGCTTCTCGCCGCGGACGGCGCGGTGCTCGGCGTTGGCTCGGACGCCGGCGGGAGCATACGCATCCCGTCGGGGTACTGCGGCATCTTCGGGTTCAAGCCAGGACAGGGACGCGTGTCGTACGCCGGTAACGTCGGTGCGTCGTTGGTCGCCTCCCGGTTTCCTTTCTGGCTGACTGGCTGGCCGACTTCTTTAACCCTTTCCCCATTCTCTTTCACACTGTCGCAGATCCGAACCCCGGCTTCGAAGCCGTCCGCGTCGTCGCGGGTCCCATGGCTCGCTCGGTTGTGGACCTCGAGCGCATGGCGCACGTTCTCTTTGGAGAGCACGGCGGCAGAGAGGATTATTTTCCTGCGCCTGTTCCTTACCGGGATGTGGCCCTTCCTGAAAAACTCCGGTTTGGGTATTATCTCAACGGTGCGTCCAGCGCCACCTTGATAAACAATGGGTTGATGCGTATATAAAACAGACGGATTGGCCAAGGGATCTCCTGCCTGCCACAGGGCCGTGTTGGAAACCGTGGAGGCACTTCGTAAGGCCGGACACGAATGCGACCAGATCGACCCCCCAGATAGTGCGTGTTGAAGCTACTCTCCGGTTGATGAAAACTAAGGTCTGGTTCTAGTTACTCAGGCTCTGCGGCTTTTCGCCGCACTAGGTTCCGCAGAAGGAATCAAGAAGATGACAGAGCAACTTGGCCCCGACAAGAAGGCATGGTCGTCGAACTCTGTGATAAGTCACGCTAACTTCTACTGGCATAGGAATCGACACTCTTTTTGGTCACCCTGGGCTCGAGGTTGCCGAGTAAGTGTGCTGCATGCCCGCGTGCATTCCATTTTCCCTTGGTCTTGCTAAGCACAGTTTGCAGGCTTTGTCCGTACATCCGCTGCCTGGGTGATCCGCAACTTCGTCGGGGACGCCAAATTTGCCTCGCTCCTCACAGTATCGCACAAATCGTCCGTGTACCAATACCACAACTACGTTGCCGATAAGCTTGCCTTCGAGCAGCAGACGCGTGAAGCTCTATGGAGCCGCGATCTCCCCATCGACGCTGTGCTCGCTCCCGTACAGGCCATCCCTGCGGTGCCTCACGGCGGGTGCGATCGCCTCATGCCACTCGGATGCTCAACGTTGATCTGGAACTTAGTCGACTCCCCCGTTGGCGTTATTCCTGTTACACGCGTCGATCCCGCGCGCGATGAGCTTTCGGACGAGTGGCGTGCTGCCCCCAGCGACGGGTCAAAGACTCTCGAGAACGCGATTTACGGGAAGAAGGGCGCATACAATCCATCCGCGATGAGGGGGCTGCCTGTGGGCATACAGGTCGTCGGTAAACCATGGGGAGAGGAGAAGGTGCTGGCTATGATGCATGTCATCGATGCTGCCCTCGGGCCACGCGGATTCGGCCCTGGGTCCTGGACGCCAAATAAGCAGGTGGGAGGGGCACAGGAATCCGAGAAAGATGGGTGATTGGCTTCATATATCCGGATAGTACTCCTTTCGACATCTGTTGGGTTGTCTGATATCATTTATGCCCCTCTTCTATGGATGTCTGCCACGCTGGGGCTCTCGCTGTGCCGAGACATCCAGTCTACCGCTGTGGTGTTCTTCAATTGCATCATGACCCGGTTTCACGGAACCCTGCTGGCTTCTACATGCTAGGACTCGGAGCCACTGGCATCTCAACTCAACTGATCTGCCAGCTAAGAAAATGATGGGGACCCTGAGCAGCTGAGCTCGGACAGCTCCCTAAGACTGAAGGGTCAATGCGTACCATATGATTTTCCTAGTGAGTGTGAGCCCCGTGCGTTGTGTCGGATCAATTAATATGTGACTGATGGCCACGATCATCTCAACTGGGCGCGGCGCCGGCGCACTGCACGCGTTTACCATCATGCGGTGCCAGTCCGCACCCACTTTGCATCAATACCTTTTGCTCTTCCATGTTTATCTTCTGGGAATTCGACGCTTGTTTCGTTTCCGCCGATCAGACCCCTGCTACAATCCACACTCTGTGATACACAGTTTACTGCTGGCTGGCCGACGCTGTGCATCTATTACGATTCCTGTATGACGCGGCTTTGGCTGCGCAATGTCGCATTACCCTAAGCGTCATTACAAGCAGCGACCCGGGCGCAATTCGTAGCTTGATTCGGGTAGACGGAGTGGATGTCTTTCCCCCGGACTGCTTAGTACGAGTGTCTGACTGTGTTTCTCGCACTAGTACTACTTCCGCTTTCGTGACATCGGCCAATCTGAAATGCGTGTATACGGGCGTTAAAGTGATAAAGTAAAGCAGAAGCTAAGCGAGTGCTACGCGACAGGGTAAACTCGGTTGAGAGAAAGACGGTGTTATGTTGAACTTGAAGATGTGGATGCCCAACTCCTATTTAATTGAATGTAATGTACGCGTGCGGGCTGTGTGGCCTCTACACCCCATCACCCCTACTATTCTATACATGTGGCCCTTTTCAAGCCCTCGCAACTCCTACCACGAGACCATCGCGGCCAAACGCGCCCACCGCACCGAAGCCATCGAGCTTGCCCCGCCCTTTAACCCAGAAGTGCACCAGAAGTATCTCAACGCAACAGGTAACTGCACTGTCTTTCATTTCGTGTTCATGCTCCCGCTTGCTCTCCGCCTCGCTTCGCCACGCATCGTTGAACTTTTTTCTTTGACAGCGCCAGAGATTGTGGAGAATATCCAGGCTCGCACATGGACTGCTTCTGCCGTGCTGGAGGCTTACATCGCCCGCGCAGCACAAGCGCACAAAGCTACGAACTGCTTCACTGAGGGTACGCCCATGCCTTGCTAGTCGCTACTACAGCACCAGCTTGCCATGGCCGCATGAACGTGGGCGCTAACTTTCGCGACTAATATCGTAGTGTTCTTCGGAGAGGCCATCGAGGAAGCCCGCAGGCTCGACGCTGAGTTTTCCGAGAGCGGCCGTTTGAAGGGGCCATTGCACGGCGTACCGACGAGCCTCAAGGACTTATGTGCGTTTTTTCACCCTGTAGGGCGAGTGAGAATGCGTTCGGTACAGGATATTGATCCCTCCAATGATATCTAGTCAACGTCAAAGGCTTCGATAGCACGATCGGATACACGCAGTGGGCGAACGATCCAGCTGAGCGCGATGCCGCCGTACGTTCACCTTTCCCCACCTCCCAATAACTCACCATTCGATTGTTTTCGTCGGTCGTCCCGCCCCAATCAATAGATCGTCGTGACACTGCGCGCAGCAGGCGCCATCATCATCGGGAAGACGAACGCGCCGCAGGCGCTGGCTGCCCTCGTGAGCGAAAACCCGCTCTGGGGCCGCACGTGCAACCCGTGGTCGGCTGCGCACACAGCGGGAGGCTCCTCAGGAGGCGAGGGAGCGCTTCTCGCCGCGGACGGCGCCGTCCTCGGGGTTGGCTCGGACCTCGGCGGGAGCATACGCGTCCCGTCTGGGTACTGCGGCCTCTTCTGTCTCAAGCCATGTCCGGGACGCGTGTCTTTCGCCGGCACCGTCGGTGCGTTGTTGGGCATAGTTGGTCGCCCGCCAGTTTTCTGACTGACTGGCTGCCCGACTTTCTTTGATCCTTTTACCCTTTTCTTTCGCGCCCTTGCAGATCCGAACCCCGGCTTGGAAGCTATCCGCGTCGTCGCGGGTCCTATGGCTCGCTCAGTCGCGGACCTCGAGTGCATGGCACGCGTTCTCTTTGGAGAGCGCGGTGGAAGAGAGGATTGTCTCCCTGCGCCTGTTCCTTACCGAGATGTGACACTTCCTGAAAAGCTCCGGTTTGGCTATTATCTCAATGGTGCGTCAGGTGCTACTTGAATAAGACCAGGATTAATGCGTGCGTATATAAAACAGACGGACTGTTCAAGGGATCTCCTGCCTGCCACAGGGCCGTGTTGGAAACCGTGGAGGCACTTCGCAAGGCGGGACATGAATGCGTCGAGATCGACCCCCCAGATAGTGCGTGATGAAGCTGCTCTCCGGTTGACGGAAAATCTAAGCTCTGGTTCCAGCTACCCGCGCAACGTGGCTTTGGATTGCATTATATACCGCAGATGGGTGTAAGCATATGACAGAGCATCTTGGCCCTGACAAGATGGTATGGCCGTTGGCATTGAAATACGTTTCCCTGCGATTAGCCATGCTAACGTGCTGGGGTAGGAACCGGGCCTCTTTATGGTCTCTCTAAGCACTCAGCTGCCAAGTAAGTGTGCTGCATACCCGCGTGCGTTGCGCTCCCCCTTGCTCTGGCTAAGGATTGTTTGCAGACTTCGTCCGTGCATTTGTTGCCCGGGTGATACGCAACTTTGTCGGGGACGCCAAATTTGCCTCGATCTTCACATCCTCGCGGAAAATATCCGTGTACCAATACAACAGCTACGTTGCAGAAAAGCTCGCGTTCGAGCGGCAGACGCGCGAAGCTCTATGGGACGGCGATCTCCCCATCGACGCTGTGCTCGCTCCCGTACAGGCTATCCCCGCAATGCCCCATGGCACGTCCCACCGCATCCCAGGACTCGGATGCTCGACGATGATCTGGAACGTTGTGGAATCGTCCGTTGGGGTCGTTCCCGTCACGCGCGTCGATCCCGCACGCGACGACCTTTCGGAGGAGTGGCGCGCCGCCCCCTGCGACGGGTCAAAGATTCTCGATGGTGAGCTTTACGGGCCGAACGGCGTGTACGATCCGTTAGCGATGAAGGGGTTGCCCGTGGGCGTGCAGGTCGTCGGTAAACCATGGGAGGAGGAGAAGGTGCTGGCTATGATGCGTGTCATCGATGCTGCTCTCGGGCCACGCGGATTCGGTCCCGGGTCCTGGACGCCGGATGAGCAGGTGGGAGAGGCGCAGGGATCCAACAAAGATGAATGATTGGTTTCATATATCTGAGTAGAACTCCTTATAATTATAGTAATATCTGTTGTGCCAGGTGGTGGCCGTCATCTTTTATACCTTTCCGGCGCGGCGGTCAGCCTTGCGTTGTTCCATCTCAGGATGCGATTAATTAGCGTACGTGACGAGGGAGATACGGCAGAGGGGAAGGGAATGATCGGACGAACCCACGCCTTTTTGCAGTCGCGGTAGGCCTGGAAGAAATCGAGGCATTTGTCGCGGTCGTAGTCGTGTCGGTTCAGGCAGTCCATGGACGCTTTGGATGCCTCTGCACATGGGCTTGAATGAGAATCAGAGAGGGACAACAGAGGAAAAGAGAGAGGTCGCACTCGGCAAACTCTGACGTGACAGTCCGTTTCTGAAAGCGAAAGGACGTGGATATTGGTATTCAAAAAAGCAACAGCGACAGAATGCACCTTGAATGTCTCTTTGTAGTCCTTTGGCGTGAAAACTGGCACAGGGCTGTCGTCGGGCATCGAGTCGTGAGAGAAGAGCCGCTCAGACGGCGCGTTGCGCGCTCAGCGCTCGGGATCAGGGGTCTCAATGCCTTCGTCTGGGCCACCATCCGACATCCCCCTCGATACCCTACCCTTCCTCAACAACGACCGACATACGTACAACGATGTCATATTCACCGATCAGCCCGCGATAGGCCATCACACTCCCGCCGGTGACCACGACGAAGAGGCCGGAGAGGATGACGAGGAAGAAGCGAACGGAGACGGTGATGCAGAAGCCGGGTCCCTTCATCACCAACGACATCGACATCAACGTCGCCGCACCCGCTCTCCCTTGACGGCGACCATCGAGCCCGCATGGCGCCTGCAGCTGTACAACCTGCTCGAGCGGCCCAACTCGTCTGCAGCCGCGGTACTGGTACACGTGCTGGTCACCGCGCTCATCGTGTTCTCCGCGCTCGTGACGATCCTCGAGACCGTGCCTGTGTTCCACTCGCTACCGGGCGGGATTTGGTTCGGCCTCGAGACCAGCCTCGTCGCTCTTTTCACCGTCGAGTATGTCGCGCGATGCGCCGCGACGAGCTATTCGTGGTCCGCCTTGTTTGCGTGGGTCGGTTGTGCGTATGCCTTATTTGTGCTTTTTTCTTTTTGTCTTTGCCATCCCTCTCGGAGGCCGTGGATGTGAGTCCTGACTATCATACCTTGTTACCCCCAATACCCAGCGTTCTTTGGCATCATGGACCTTCTGGCCATCCTTCCTTACTACATAGAGATCGCTCTGCGAAAGGATACTGTCAGTGTTTCTCGTCTCAACCCCATGATTATCTTATCTGACATCCGCTTCCTTCTCCAGTCCACGCTCTTCCGCTTCTCAATCCTTCGCACGTTTAGATTACTCCGTGTCTTCCGTCCATTCCGTTATAACAATGCCCTTCTACTGTGCGTACATCTTTTGGTTTGACCCTTTCAGCTATTAATTCCGGCGCTGCCTATCTTTCATCTCAAACGTGACGCAGTACGATTGAGGTCATGTATCTCTCTTTCCGACGTTCAAAAGATGCCCTCCTTGCCCTCGGATTCTTTGTACTCATGGTTGTAATCGTCTTCAGCACCCTCCTGTATGTGCTTATTATGTCCTTCCCATGTTACTCTGACTCATGTTGGCCACATCAAGTTACTTTATTGAGCGCGGTACATGGGACGACACCCTCGAAATTTTCATCAACTCGGATGGTGATCCATCGCAGTTCGCAGTTAGTCCTCGTTTCCTGCGCTTCGGCTCATTGTGTCTGATTCATGTGGCGTTCGCTAGTCCATACCCGCCGCGGCATGGTATGTCATCCCCTTCCCCATTTAACCTCCGTGCCTAACGTTGTTTCACTTCCATCGCTTTCAGGTTTGTCATCGTCAGTGAGTGAAATTTTTGGCCTTTCCCATGATGAATAAGATACTTGAGCTTCGCGCGCCTGCACACAGCAATCTCGACCGTCGGCTACGGTGAAATCACACCGCGCTCGTTCTTCGGGCGCCTGATCACGCTCCCGCTGCTCCTGTTCGGACTTCTCCTCATCGCTTTGCCCTCGTTTGTCCTTGGGCGCGAGTTCAGCATCGTGTGGAACGAGATGACAAGCGGATCAACCCCGCACGCGCCATATGCGCATTCTGGACCAGGATATGCGCAGTCCGAGCTGGTACGTAGGCTTTTTCCCCTCACCCAACTCATGGGGGCCTTGAAGACCAACCAACGGAGTCTAGTTCCTACCGATCCCGACATCTCTCTCGCGGCTTCGGCTTCGCGCTCATAGCCTTGACGAGGAGTCGCCTACGATGACAAGGGCGGCTGCGACGATGACGACCCGCGAGGGCGAGGCGTACCATCAGCCCGCCCAGTCACACAGTATTCTCGCATCGCAACTCTCGGAGCTGCGTGCTGCGATGGACGCACAAAATGTTTTGTTGACCCGGATACTGGAGCGAGACACTGGGGTTAGTAGAGGAAGGGGAGAGAGCTAACACTGATTGATCTGATTTTTATGGGTGCTCTTGCTAGATCTCATGCGTGTAGCTATTTATATAGACGTAGTTCTCAACGGAATGCTCATTCGGTCCTCTTCTCAACGAGTGACTGGGGGTATTAAATTAAAGAACGTGGACAAAATAAATATGTACCCCCTTTTTTTCGCTTCCTCGACACCTCAACACAGACCCATGACAACGCCATCGTCGTACGGGCCCAGATGATCCGTAATATTTGCCAGTAATACGTTGAGCACGTCCCCAACGATACAAAGCGGGGACGTATCATCCTGCCCCGGACACGGGACCCACTCGCCGCCCTCGTCCTGGATGTGCACCTCGCCCGAAGGATGCACGAAGCCCAAGAACCGCCCGGGAACGATCGGGATGGGGTCCCTTTTGTTATTGACGCGCGTCAGGCCACTGCTGTGTAGGGCGTCGACATAGTCTGCAAACGCGCGGTTGCCCACGCGCGGCATGCCATAGCCGATGGTGCGCACGCGCGTGCCTGGAGGCAGGTGCAGCGGGAGGTAGACCGAGTCGAGGAGCGCGAGGGCCGCGCCGAGCGAGTGTCCCGTGAGGACGACGGAGGACGCGTTGTGTTGATTGAGTAGGGCCTGCACCGCCGCGAGGATCGTCGGGGCAGTCCTGAAAGCATTATGTTTGGGACGGGTAAGGATGATGACGGAGGGAGGGCGGTGGATCCTCACTTTGCGTGTTCTAGCGCGAATCCTTGGTGCACTTGGATCGAAGATGGTACGCCAGGGAAGAGGGTCGGGTCCAACCCTTGGAGGAAAATGGCGAGGTCGGTCAGATCTGCGAGACTGAGAGCGGGGAATTCGGCCGTCAAGAACACGTCGGCATCAACATCCGTTGAAGGCCAACTCACATGCTGGTTGGGTTCGTGCCCTGATGGGCGACGATGACCGAGCTCAGAGTGGGATCCCACCCGACGTACCCTAATTCCCGTCATTTCTCGTTAGCGCGACGGTGACATCATCACGCAAAACAAAAACAAAAAGGGATAATAAGAATGTAGAACCGAAAAGCTCCACGAACAGAATTGAGTGCCGGTCCCGTCACCGCCGGACGCGTAGGGCTGAAAAGCGGGGTTCCCAGAGCATTTCGCTGCGATGTCGTTTGTTCAACGAAAAAATATATGTCAAAAAGCATCAGCTCCGACGGGGTCCGCCCAAAGGCATAAAACGATCCCAACCGCATGACCAGGACTGAGTCTGTGAGGACGGACAGTAGGCCGCAGCAGCGTAGAGCGAGTACGGCTTGAACGACTGGAGTTGTGTCGCAGACAGCGCCTTGAAGGCATCGCTGGGAGGAGCTGCTGCTGCACGGGCGAGTCCAAAGACTGAGAATAGGGCAAAGACGCACGACAGCATAGCAAGCAGTCTCCGAAGATGAAACGAGAGAATGTAGGAATGGCGATGCGCACCGTTGGCTTTTAACATAAAACCCTCTCGCTAATTCCGGAATATTGATGTGATTTTCTCGGCAATGGTCCAAATTATCTCTCGCTAGGCGGCGGCAATTTTTTCCTGATGGAGGAGGGAGAGGGGGGAGGAGTAACCACAGCGGCGCCATTCCAGGACATACTGTACAGCATAGCTACAATAGCAGAGCAGACCCTGAGATGTGCCATGTGCAAAAATCTCGTCGGGTCACAAAGCAGCGAGTGGCGCGCCAGAGGCCGTTGCGCATGACTGGGCCAGTGGCAAGCGACAAGTAGGGCCTGTGTACAAAAATAGCCAATCCTGGGTATTGCAGAAGCTATGATGCTGCTTCGCGAAGTCAGGTGGTCGAGTTTCTAGGGAGATCGGATCAGTGGCGACGATGGGGAAGAAACCGTTGGAAAGGACGGACAATGTATGCATATGGTCCTTGGCGCGACCACTGGCTGGCACAATGGTTGCCGAAGCCGGCGGAGAGCGAATAAGATTGTGGTTCGAGGATGTACGAGATTGTTAGCTACTTTAGTAGGTCATTCGAGTTTCAGTTCAGGTGAGGTCCAATCTGCCAGAAATTCAGCCAATTGCAAGAGTAGGTACTATGGTGCGTGCGTGCGTACGGTGTCCTCTATCCGATTTATAAGCGGGTGTTACTACTGATGCTGTATCATGAGTGTGTTGCGCCATGAGGTGCACCAGTCACGCGAGGTAGTGATCAAGGGTGAGAGAGCAGCGGGGGATAGCACGTGGAACGACACTTTCGGAGCGCCCGCGGTCATCCCGGACGGTACTGGTCACTTACTGTTCCCAGTGGGTTTTCATTGACTTCCGTTCCCTGGCCCTTTCATTGTTCCTTGTTCTTCTTATGGTTTGACCTCTGACATGCCATTCCTTGAATTTTAGCCCCAAGGCTCCTACGCTACTCGCACATTTAACCTCCCTGTAACCAAGGAGCGAACCCCAGAAATAAAACCTACGTTCCCGGACACGGAAAGATCGCCCTTGCTTGACTCATATGGTACCCGTGATCACACAACCTCTCTCCTACTCCGAGTCGCACAACGACCTGTCACGCTACACACGCTCTTGACTTCTTTGGAATCTTGGGTCGGAAATAGACACGGGACCGGGAAAGACAAAGACTTTGATAGGCTTCCTGTGGGTTCTTCTACTTTGATCTGAACTTTGCTGGTGACTTCAGGGTTGCATGTCGTGCACATGGGCCTGAACAGCCCTGTGAATGTCTCGCGTGCTCCATAGTTGACCATTGCGCATGAGCGTCACCTGTCCCATGATAGCGGTAGCGGACTCGCTTTCTCTTTCTTCAAGGCTACGTGGAATTGGGAAAAATCACGCATTATATTGGCAGTCGCGGGTTGATCATGCGCCTTTGGTCAGATGGTGGTTATTGGTCACTGTAAGGCGCGCAGGGCCTGGAGTGCCTTTCCCTCCTCGCCTGCGCCTGCGCCATCGCTTCCCCGCAGAATGTCCCCTTCTTCTTGCGCTCTCGTCCCCTCGAACCCCCTCTCTGTTAAGTAAGGAACAAGTAGGGTACAATATAAGCAAGCACCTCACGCTCGTATATAAACCCCCACGCCGCCTGGACAGGCGAAAAGCATGGTGAACAGGCCCCTGCCTCATCACTCAGCCTGCTGTCTGCACGGGATCTGACAAACTCGCTTTGGGAGGAACGTATATATAACACGCAGGTTGTAGGGATTTCTGCCATAGGAATGCTGTACTGTAACTCTGATACAGTCACTGCGGAAACGCGATTTTTTGCAGAGGTAAGAGCGTGTGGAATATGTTACATAATGACACCCTAAGCTGAGATGTCGGTAAAGTTGAGAATTTTCTGACCATAATCCGGCCCGACGACTTTGGGCGAGTTTTCCGAGTCAAAACCAATGTCTCTTTTGCCCTTCCCACATCTAATCCTCTCGTTTCCCGCCTGCTCTTTTCCCATCTCATCCCTTCCTGAGC
>Ga0137394_10002497_pt1 | contig 13603 bp, 7 predicted proteins | sample czobulk116metaG_FD_108278 | JGI IMG/M metagenome (GOLD analysis project Ga0137394, IMG submission 108278) | Vadose zone soil microbial communities from Angelo Coast Range Reserve, California, USA - czobulk1.16 metaG | ecosystem: Environmental > Terrestrial > Soil > Vadose zone | place: USA...
AGACCATTCTAGCTATTCAGGTGCTCTTTCTTGTCGTCAGTTAAACTCAGCAGCAATTTATTTACTTCATCCTCTGACAAATCTGCTACGTCGTCCAACATCTGCGCAACTTCCTCCGTTTCCGCTTGCGTAATTTGATAGTGCTCAATCTCCCGGGCTAAGTCCGCAACAGTGAGTGCGCCGTTAAAGATCACCGCTATGGGGAGCTCCACTTGAAAAGCATCCCGCAGGCGGGAAATGACTTGGGTAGCCAAGAGAGAATGTCCTCCTAAAGCAAAAAAGTCTTCGTGGATGCCCACGTGTTCAAGACCGAGGACTTCAGCCCAAATCTCAACAATTCTTCTCTCCGTAACCGTACGCGGCGGTACTGCCTGATTCCCGACCTCACCAGCATCCCTTTCCCATTCCGGCCTTTCTTGCTTCTGACTATTAATCTCTCGGAGAATCTGGTCAGCATCGCAAAGCTGATTGGCGATCCTCCTAATCAACGGGCCTCTTGGCTGGGACATTCTTTCCTCGGGCATTTTGTTCTTTCCTGTGGTTCTGGCGTGGTTAGCACGACTGCGAGCGGAGTGTTCCTAAAATCTTTACCTATTCACCCGGCCGGACGGAGAGACAAGGCCCCCAGGCGCCGTCGGATGTCCCTACATTGGATGAAGTCGTCAAGGCAGTTAAGGAGTTATGGGAACTGAGCAAGATTTTGGCAGCGAAATCCGGCCGTCGCCTCGCCCGAACTCGATGTGTTCTGCCTCTCACCTGCTATCGAGACCGTGGCGACCAGCGAAAGCAAGGGCATGGTGACGCTGGCGACCATCATCGCACGCAGCTGATGGTTTCGGTTATTCAACGATGTTCTCATTTCGATTAACATTTGTTTTCAAGTATCCATTCATTCCATATGGCCTCTGCAGTCCAGTCCACACCCGTATGCCTGTCGACAATATCTTAGAATTCGTGCCTGATGAAGAGAGGCTCTTCCTACAACGATGACGAACGCAGCGACATGTTCACAAACAAGTGTAGTTATCCGGTGTTGTTCCTCTAACGCCAGGGCTGTGCATGAGCGCCGCCGAGAATTCGCACGGAAACCTGAACATCCAGCCACCTAAGTAGACACGCCTTGACCCTCGTGCGATATCATTCAAAAATTCAAATGCCGGCCGATTTTTGCTCGTGGGGAAGTATGGTATATCGACGTGATCGATTCCTCGTTCCTTTGCGATCTCTCCCAATTTAGCTAGCATGCGATGCTCAACGCCCCGGCCCATCGCTCGACAGCTTAATAAGAAAGTATCGACAACAACTGTTTCAGCGCTGATGCCAAAGATAATTAAGCCAACTAGGCCGTAATCGCCGAAGCGATCGCGAACCTCGACTGCGAGACATTCACATTGTTTAGACCGGCAGAGTTCCTGTATTTTGCTCTCTGAGCGCCGGATCGTGGTGACGTTGAACTGGTTAGTCCGCTGAGTAAGTTGTGCCGCACGCGAGAACTGATGATCAGCCAGGTTCGAAATCCCGACTTCTAATCGCAACCCCTCCAGAAATTGATTCAGAGAAAGAGAGGCTTCGCGAAACTGGCCACGTTCCAGATCTCGTTTACAAAAGGCCGTCCGCTGCCTGTCTTCGTCTGTGATTTTGACGTGGTCAAATGCCCACACGTGGTCTAAGAATCTCCGCACGTCGCGTACATCTTGCGGCAACTGAAGAGTTAACACTTCCGGACAATTTGCTTCCACCTCAGCACATTCGAATTGATCATCATCAATAAAAATGAAACTGTTGAGTTCAAGTTTAAGCTGCCGGGCAAGAGACCTGATATTCTCTGATTTGGGCCTCCAGTTAACCCGCTGGGCACAAATATGGTCGCGGCTAAGCGGCATTTCAGGATACCGCTCGAAGACATCTGCGACGTCTTCCTCATTATTTTTGCTGCACAAACAAAGAAGCATACCTGCGGCATGCTGGGCAACCATGAACTCTTGCAATGATTTCCGCGGAGCGTCGAGTTTTACGTCCTCTGCTCCCCCCTCTCCGCACACTCCCTTCCACAAAGTCTGATCGCAATCGAGCACAATTACCTTGTAAGGAGGGCTTCGCAATGCATAAATCTTTCGGGCGATCATCGTACCGAGGGAGGCGAAGAAACGAGATGTAAAAGGGATGTGACCGAGTTCATCCGAGCCAGCGTCATAGTATTGCGAAACCGGATAGAGGGAAGCCAACTCTGAAGTCGTAATCATGTGCACTCCAACCACGCGATCCAATTCAGATGCTATAAGCGATTCCATTTGACCAAAACACGTTCGACTCTCGGTATCTCCAACGATCGCTGGGGAAGCAGGACATAAGCAGATCAGATGAGGTACTGAACAACGTTGGGCTGAAGACTTCAATGCAAGAATCAGGTCGCGCACATTTCCTTCAGTCTTTTCACGTACGCCAGAAACAAGGGGTGCGGCAAGGTCGGTCGTTTTGTCATATCTTTGCCAATCCTCAAAACGCAAAAGGACGACATTTATTCCATGATGATTTTTTGCCAAAGTACTTGAACATCCCAGTAACTGCTGGAAGATTTGATTGTAAGGAGCCAATTCAATTTTTGCCGGGATGTTAAGGTATTGCATCCAGAAGGCAAGTGACTGTTGCACCGGATCTGCAGAGAACGTAGACGTAATTGCAATTGTTGTTTCTTGTTTATACTCCTTAGTTGCTTCAGCCCTGGGAGTCTGCAATTTCGAGCTCAACTCAGATAATCTGATTTCCGTATTTTCCGCACACCTTTCGAGAACTTCTAAGTAGAATTTGATGAGTCGCTGAACTGTACTAGCATCGAAAAGATCGACTCTGTAAACCAATGTTCCGAGCAGACCGCCGGCTCCATCCGTTATGGTTAGAAATAGATCAAAATCTGTTAATCCACCGTGCACCTCAACAGGGCTAAACTTAAGACTTGAGACCGTAGAATCGTTTGTCGGAAGTTTGACGAAGTTCAGCATTGCTTGAAACAGTGGAGTGTAGCTCCCCTTCCGTTTAGGGTTAAGAACTTCAATTACCTTTGCAAGGGGTGCATCCTGATGTTCAAGCGCTTCCCGGACCGTTTGGCGCACGGAACTGAGCAATTGACGAAATGTCGGATTTCCTGACATGTCAGTGCGCAATATTAGAGGATAAGCAAAAAGGCCGATCAAGTCTTCTGTCCCGGCACGGGTGCGCCCCCCGATGGGAGTCCCTACGGTGATATCCTCTTGTCCTGAGTGACAATAGAGCACCGCTTTGAAAGCCGCCAACAATGTCACAAAAAGAGTCACGCCCTCTTTTAGACTTATCTCCCTGAGAGAAAGAGACAAGCTAACAGGAATCTCAAAGACTTCTTGCGCCCCGCGGAAGCTCTGGATTTCTGGCCTTGGCCGATCGGCGGGTAACTTCACCGGAAGAGCGCCGGCCAGCTTCGTTCTCCAGTAAGAGAGCTGACTGTTCAGAGCCTTATCGTCTAGCCATTGTCTTTGCCAGCTAGCAAAATCGACATACTGAATACTAAGTTCGGGAAGCGCCGCGTGTTTTCCGGCGGCAGAGAAGAACTCATAGAGTGCTGTAAGCTCCTTGGCTAGTATGATTGTGGACCAAACATCGGACACAATGTGATGTATCGTAAATACGAGTACATGAGTTGTTTCCTCCACGTGGAGCAATAGGAAGTTTATGAGCGGAGAGTGCCTTAGATCGAAGGGACACAGTGAGTGCTCCCGGATCAATTGCATGACCATAGCTCTCCGCTTGGCCTCAATACACTGTCTTAGATCGACTACTGGCAACAAACTCCGTACTGACGTGGAAATACATTGAACGGGCCGCCCCTCTCGAACCATAAAGCTGGTTCTTAGAGCTTCGTGGCGGCTTATGATCTCATTCAGGGACCGCTCCAATGTGCTCAAGGTAAGTTGACCTGCAAGCAAAATAGATGCTGTGATGTTATACGTAGGATTTTGCGGGTTCACCTGGTCAAGTAGCCAAAAACGTTCTTGCTCAAATGACAGCGGTAATGCTCCATCTCTACGAATTCGGCTGATTGGGAGAGATCGCAAAGGCGGCTTCCGCTCGTCGGTAGGATTGAGATGAGCACCCTGTGAAGGAGCAGTTGGCATCAACTGGTCGAGAATCTTGTCCCCCAGCTGATTTAGAGTCAAGTCCTGGCCGAAATTCGCTAACGGGACGTTTACTCCAAATTCTGCCTCGATTTCGTTCAGAAGTTCGGTAGCCATTAAGGAATCCAGCCCGAGGTTAAGCAGGGGCAGCTCCGGATTCAAGTAGGACGGACGTCTTTTTATTACCTGGGCTATCCGTTCCAGCAGTTTGCGCTCGATATAGGTACGACGCTTCTCCCGTTCCATTCTGGGGAGAGTTTCGCAAGCAAAGCTCTTCTGGCCCGACACCTCGTCATAATCTGCCAAAGTACTGCTGAACATTACATGCAGATCACCTCTCAGGAACTTCTCTCTGCACGCCTTGCGCCGAATTTTGCCACTGGAGGTTTTTGGCACACTGCCGCTCTTGACCAGCACGACAGCATGAACATGAAGACCGTGGTGTTCAGCTACCGCGCGACGAAGCATGTCGGAGATCTGATTGGTGTCTGCATTCTTGTAGGACCGGCGCAATTCTTGAACGACCACTAACCTCTCTTCGTCATGCACATTGATCGTAAACGCTGCACCACCCCCCGCCCGAAAACCCGGATGGCAATGTTCTACTGTGAGTTCGATGTCCGACGGATAATAGTTGCATCCGCGGATTACAATCAAATCCTTAAGTCGTCCCGTTACAAATAAGTTTCCATCGTGCACAAACCCCAAATCTCCAGTGCGCAAAAACGTGTCGACCCCTGAATTCGAAAGCCTTGCATGAAAGATTTGCTTCGTCTCCTCAGGTCGGTCCCAATAACCAAGTGCCACGCTAGGCCCTGATACCCAGATCTCGCCCACGTCCTGGGCAGCGCAGGGTCTTAGTGACACAGGATGAACGATAATGACTCTGGTGTTTAAGGAAGCATGGCCACATCCCACTACTGAGCGGCTCATCTGTCCTCTTCCCGGAGCCTCCAGAAACCGGTCCTGCTCAAGAGACTCTGCATCACAGGTACAAACTACAGGGCCGTTTCCCCTCGCGTCACCAGTAACTTTCAGAGTCGCTTCAGCGAGCCCGTAAGCTGGATACAAAGCATTGTATCGAAAGCCGGACGGTTTAAACGTTTCCGCAAACCTTTTCAGAGTCTCTTCTCGCACTGGCTCCGCCCCATTAAAAGCTACGGACCAGCTTGCCAAGTCGAGATTCTTACGCTCCTCTGACGTAATTTTGCGCACGCAGAGATCATAGGCGAAATTAGGTCCACCACTGTGAGTAGCCCTGTACCGGGAAATCGCGTCCAGCCACCGCACTGGCTGTCTAATAAAGGCTAGAGGTGACATTAGGAAACAAGGGAACCCGCTATAAAGAGGCTGGATTATTCCGTAGATGAGTCCCATATCATGAAAGTGAGGTAACCATGAAACCGCCACACTGTCGGCTGTATGTTGGAAATCATGGTCGATGTAAGCCACGTTATGCATCACATTTGCATGGCTAACAATAACGCCTTTTGGCATACCTGTAGAGCCTGACGTGTACTGAAGATAAGCTATCTCATTACCTGCAACTGAGGGATTCGCCCAGTTTTCCGCCAAGTCAATTGTGCTTGAGTCAGTAGCTATCCACCGTAAATTGTGGAATTGTGTTGCGTAATCGGTTTGACTTTTCACTTCATCTAAGAAGGAATGTGTTGTTAAGAGCATGGTTGCTCGCGCGTCCGCTACAACGGCCTGCAGGGCTGCAAGTCTCTGTCTGTGTTGCTGTTGCAAACCATGATGATAAAAAGGAATGGCTATCACTTTAGCATAGAGGCATCCAAAAAACGCGGCGATGAATTGCAGACCCGGAGGATATAAGAGCAGTGCACGTTGTCCTTCGGCCCCCATGGACTGGAGAAGCGCTCCGATCGCTCGCGCCTGTCGCTCTAGCTGGAAGTATGTTAGCTTAGTCTCATCCTCGGCGCTGTGAGTCAAAAAGGTATATGCGACCTTCTTGGGTTGTTGACGCCCTCTCCAGCAAAGTAGGTCGACCAGATTGCAAAACTTAGGTTGGCATTCCGGGAACATGCTGGAGTCTAGGCACGCGCATTCGTTGCGGGTGTCAGATAAGATTTGCAGCGGTTCCCCGTTGAAGTCACATTGCTCATCGGCTCGAAATCGAATCTGGCAGTGGGGCACTGCCGTGATCCGTTCCGCTTCGGCAGTATGGGGCAATCTCTGAGTAGGTTCTGGAGCGACATTTGCGAGTGGTCAAGGTAAGTCAACGCGAGGTGGAGACGGAAGCAGTTGGAAGAGGAAAATGCCGCAAGATCGTGCGGAAAGGATTCCTCCCGGGTCATGGCCTTGAGTTAGGCTTTTGCTAAATTCGGCGGTTGGGAATGGGGAATTTCGAACTTGAGCGTGTCCTTGCAGAATGCCACCCATTCCGAACTTATGCTATCGTAGATCACGTTCTCATCAAAAAAGATACCTTGCGTCACAGTGTAATTATCTTGGACGTAGAGATAGTCGGTATCGGTTAATTGTCCTTTGATCGATGATTCGTTTCCATTTCCTTCGTTCGTTTCTTTCCTAAGGTTTTGGACATTTTCGGTCCATCCGCTAAACTCGCGGAACTTCGAAACAGAATAAGCTTTACAATATCTGCCCATCTTTTTCATATTGGTCTATCCTTTCCACTATCATCGATCCGCTTTCACAGCGGAACCACAATCTTGAAACCTTGTAACTAAGTCGGCTCCGCCTGCTTGCGAGTGTCAGGCTACATAGGGTAGCAAAACCAGAATTCCGTTCTGATGGTCCAAACGTCAAGTTGCCTTCAAACCGACATGATTCCGTCGTCCTGGCTTCCACCCGAGTGCCATTGAGTCCCATCCGCCACGGGCGAAAACTTTGCCTAGTTACGGCGTGGAATTATTCGCTCTTGCAAACGAGGTGACCCGTGCCGCTCAGCGTATCGAGATCGATTTCAGCAACACACTGCACTTTAACGTAATCAAGAGTCAATCCCCCGACAACTCGCACTCTTCCGGTATGATGATCGAAATCTGCTTGACCAAAATCGCTGAGTTCGTGATCTAGTCTCACTCCCAGTTCCGTGCCGCCTTTCGTATCTGTAAATCTGACATGAACATACCCTCGGTCAATGCACTCTTTGAAGGCTTCCACGGTCTTCGGCGCCCGCAATCCAACCTCTACAGGGTGATCTCCTTCTGATAAGCGCTGGACAAGGGTAGTATGCGCCTTGGTTTGGCTATGGATAGTCTCCTTCCGTTTGTCTTCCCGTGCAGAAGGATTACGTGCCAACTCTTCCATCTTGTTCCTTAAGCTCAGCGGCCTCATATCGGTCCAAACTTCCTTGATGTAAGACAAACATTCCGATTTGGGCCCGCTCTTGCCAACCGATTGCCATCCCAGAGGAGGTTCCCGGTGTTCACGCCATATGGAGTATTGTCCTTCTTGGTTAACAACAACTTTATAGATCCCCGTGTCTTCGCGTTGCTCCATGTTCATGTTCGACTCCTTTTCGACTCCTCCTAATTAGACAAACCATAATCAGACCACGACGTTCTCGACAGTGTAGCGACGCTCTTAAGCTCGGCAGGCCACCTTGAATCCGCGCCCCCTTGCCATCGCAAAGCTGCTCGCTCAGTTCAGTTTGCTCCGCGATCGAAATCGAGTTTTTCCCGCGCTAGTAGCCGCAGACCTTGCCGGAGATCGCGTGCGTGCACGGTTGCTCCACCCCAGTCTCCACCAAGCGAGCAGTTTCGAGACACGCATCTCGTGACAATGCGCGAGTTTCATGACCAGTTGTCCGTTGCCAGACTTCTGCGCTCAGTGGGATTCGAAAAGGAGGTTTTTCAGGCGCTCCTTGGCCGCATGCGTTCGAATTAATCTCGTTTACACTCGCATTGGTAACTAGGTCGGCGGTTGTCACGCACGCCGTATCCACCTCTACGGCCACCGATCGTAGCAGCAGATCGATGGACACTATCAGCCTGTGAACATTCTTGGTTCTGAGCAATACCCCGGTAACCCCACGTAGCGCACCGCTCGTTATGCGAATGCGCTGCCCCACAGAGATGTATGGCCACCGGTATGTGGGATGGTCATAATCGACTAGGTGCTGAATATTTTTGATCTGCTCCTCGCTGATCGGACTGGGAACTCCTCCAAATCCCAAAATCCGAATCACGCCAGGGGTGGTCACGATGGGTCCACACACATTGGCAGACAATCTACAGAAAACATATCCCGGAAATAATGGCTGACGTTGCGTTGAAACGCGCCTTAGGGAGCCACTTACACCGGGCATGGCAAGTGGTAGGAACTCCTCATAGCCTTTGCTTCGCAAGATCTGCGCACACATGTGCTCGCGTCGACTTCTGACGTGCAGCGCAAACCATTGGTTCTCAAACGTCCCCACATCCATTTAGGTTCCCCTTCAGATATTCCAAGCCTTGCCGTGCATTGGTATGTCGAACGAATTACAAGTCTTGGTTTATTGAGTAGGTCTTTTCTTAGGACCGTACATCAGCGAACGGAAAACGTGGGACCGTGCGAGCTTCGGCTTATAAGGGTTCAAAACACTGAGTCCACAATGCGAATCTTGACGGGCACATTTTCACGCCAGCTTGTCTTTGCTCGTTGTCAAGGCGACCTCGCGTCTGGCCATGCTGCCGCCCTTTGAGGTTGGCAGCCTTCCTCATAGGGTGACATGGCCGGAGGGCTGGGGAAATAATATTCCTTCAAGCCGTCCGAAGAGACTTGCAAATCTCCTGAGCAAACGGGAGGGAAGCCTGTTCTCCTGCCCTCGTGGCCGGGAACGCGGGGTTCCCGTGCAAAAGATGTGCCAGTTCAGTCGGCTCATTGATATCAAGCCATGGTCTTGACGCAAGTGAGCCGAGAGGCCCGAGTCGGCTAGGCGAAGTTGCGATGTTGAAGCGAGATACAGCGCGCCGACAGATCGTCCAGAAAAGAGCATCTCCCGGATGAATAAGAGACTCTGCTTCTCAAGAAGACGAGCCAGCGAGAACTATGGCACGACGACCATGGCGCGGCCGCTAGAACATTCGCCGGAGGTAACATCCGAAACCATGGAAAGCTAAAACGACAATGGAGGGAATGCGTACGTATTTTTGTCAGGTGCCCTTCGCTGTTCCAGCCAAGCGCCTCGACCCCGACCGATTCTGTGCGCGAGCGTTGCGGCTGTTTATGTGATGCAAGAAAGTCTGTCACTAGATCCCAGCCCTAATCCTCACAGGTCGCGGAAATCTAGGGGTACACTGTTAATTGCCACTTTGCATTGATATTTTCCTTTTTTTCGCGGATTTGCTTTCACATTAGACAGTTGGATGGCAGAAGCGATAGCTGTTGTAGGAAATTCCAGCTAGCCAGGCCCACAGGACTTTTTGAACTCTTCTAGAGGTATGCCGTACTGCTTCATCTTGAGGTAGAGTGTCTTATAGTCGGTTCGGAGGCATCGCGCCGCCTTGCTTCTGTTTCCCTCGGCGGCCAGCAGTGCTTGACGAATCGCCTGCCGCTCAGCATCCGCCGCAGCAGTTTCAGCGATCTCCTTTAGAGGACGGTCTACGAGGAACGACTGGCTGTCATGTACAGTTGTCGGAGAAACGTGGGTCGTGAGATGCGAGAGGTGGCCCGGCTCGATTACGTCGCAAGCGCAAACGGCGGCCCGGCGAATGGTGTTCCGGAGTTCTCGCACGTTCCCAGGCCACGAGTAACGCAGTAGGACCTCGGCGGCAGCTTCTGACAGCTCGCGTGCCGGGCAGCCGAACTCCAAGCTGGCTTCCGCGAGAAAATAGTTCGCTAGGTCAAGGATGTCGTCCCGCTCTCTCAAGGCTGGCAGGGCGATGCTGAATTCGTTAAGGCGGTGCAAAAGATCCAACCGAAAATGCCCTTTCTGCACCTCTTGTTGGAGCAGGACATTTGATGCTGCGATAATCCGTGCGTTAACTTGGAATGGCTGCTTGCCGCCAAGCGGATGTGCATGCCGCTCTTGCAAGACGCGCAGGAACTTCACCTGCGTAGACAGAGAAAGATTGGCAATCTCGTCAAGAAAGAGGCTTCCACCGTCTGCGAGCTGGAATCGCCCTTCTTTGCGCTGATCTGCGCCCGTGAACGCCCCTTTCTCATAGCCGAAAAGCTCCGACTCGATCAGGGTATCGGGAATCGCGCCGCAGTCGACATCGACGAACGGCTTTTTGCATCGGGAACTTAACTGATGGATCGCGCGAGCCACGAGTTCCTTGCCAGTGCCGCTCTCGCCCTCGATCAAGATCGTGAGCGGAGAGTTGGCCACCAGCGTTATCTCCTGGAAGACCTTTTGCATTTTCCGGCCAGGACCCATCAACCACTTGTGTGGACTTTCGATGGCCCTAGTTGTCTCTTCCAGTTCGCGCTTGCGACCGTCGAGAGTTCGCTTGAGTTCGTTGGCGTGCCGCTGCAGAGCTATCGCTTGCCGGATATCGCCTCCCCTCGACTCGCTAGTGTGAATCGACCGGCGCAATGACGCTATTAAGTGGTCGTAATCGATCGGCTTTTGGAGGAAGTCGAAAGATCCTTCTCGGAGAGCCTGTATTGCCAGCTCATGTTCGCCCGGGCCGGTGACTATTATTATGGGGGTTTTAGGCCTGAGTAACTGGATCTCGGCCAACAGTGAGAGGCCGTTCGACCCCGGCATTTTTACGTCAGCGACAATCGCTTTGTATTCTTCCGCGAGGAGTCGGGGGATCGCGTCAGCCCCTGACTCGGCTGTGTCCACTCTCACGTCGGCCATTCGGAGTCGGAGGATCTCGGAAAGCGCTCGCAGCAGGATACGGTCGTTGTTTACAATGAGCACGCGGACTTGGGTCATCACTCCGTCCTCACATGTGCGGGCTGAGTTCGAAGTTGTCATTTAACACAGAGAATGTCGCAACCAAGTACAGCTTGAAATAAGTTAAATACCCTGTGGACTATGACTGCTGCCGTGGAGCTTACATCCATGGTCCCTCGCTTCCCCAATGAAGCCCCGAGTTCCTGCCTGAAAAAAGTCTCTAATATTCTTTGCACTTAGCTCGGAATTTTGTCCGAGAAATGAGGATAATTTACTAGACCTGCTGCTGCGATGGGTATCAGAAAAGAGATGCAACCATCGAAATTGTATAGACTTGCAAGACAACTCTTGTGGTTGTCCCGCGGCACATTTGAAATGTCTGCCTCGCTTTTGGCTACTTACCTCATCACATCAGATAGGGGGTCTCAGTCTAAACTTGGGGCCATTAAATGGCCCTACATTCGTAAACTTGCGGTGAAATTCAAGTAGAATTCATCAGGGCACCTCAGACTGAGTCGTCTCTAAAACTGGGCTGGACGAAAGAGTGCTCTCCCGGATCCCACTTCGGCGGGCAAGTCGGCAGCTTCTACCTTAAGAGGAAAGTACTGTCAAAAATCTTCAATCGGTTGTTTGAGCAACCTCATCAGCTCCCCCAGGCAGGCTGGCGAAACGTCTTCTCGGAGTGCGTAGAGAGAGCATTATCTTTGTTTCCTAGGAAATAGCTGCCTTGTCTCTTCACATTTATTTCGCCGTCAATCAGAGGGGGGGGTGTCCCAATGGCTGAGCAAAAGGCACACTTCGCATCGAGCGTGGTTGTCATAGCAAGCGGCGATTGGCAGGGCGAAGAGCCAACTGACTAGGATAAACGCGGCATTCAGCCGGGGGTTACACTGGCAATGCAACCCCAATACACGAATGGCGCTTGGCTTGCCAGGAATCCTACAGGAATAGACGTTTACAAAAGAGTTCGAAATTGGACTAATATTTGAGTCAAATGATGATACGCAAAGCGGAATACGCGCTAAATAGTTAAATAAAAGGGTGAGAAAGTTCGACTGGAAGTTGTCTGACAGGTTGCACACCTCCGCGATTTCCTACGTTGGAGGAAATATCGGAATCAAGTTCGACTTCGACAAACTCCCAAGAAATGCAAACTGTCGCCAACGGATGTCAGAGACACACGGACATTTTCCGTGAAACGTAACTAGTATCTTACGTCGTTGGATGTTATAAGGTCGTAAGACAAAAAGAGGATCTCGGGGAAGTCAAGCGTGCACGCGCCGGTCTTAGCGCAATGATTGGGATCATTTGACGACGGTTGTCGCGAGAGTGTCGGACTGGAAGACCGAAAATAGGACAGGAAGCAAGAAGAGCAAAGAGGACGCTGTTAGTGAACTACGGGGAGCAATTGACCGTCTGATCTCGGGGGAATACGCCAGCTACCGATACTCGATCAGACTATGCGGGGCGCAGTGAGTGAGGCGCGAGTGCAAGAACAAAGCTGATAGGGTAGCAGGACGAATAATTCGCCGGTTGTCCGCCTCCTGCGAGCTATCTCGGGTCTTGTGAGTGGGCAGGAACAGAAGGGAAGCGGCAGGGATTAACAACCACGGGTTGGCGAGTGGCATCGAGGACCTCGGCTATGGGTTTCGCCGATTTCGTTGAGAACGCAAAAAAACTACTTTCAGACATTCAGATAATCCGGGTGTTCCTGCATGACGCGGGAAACTCGACGGAAGTCGTATTTGAGATGTGCGTCGGGGGCAAGAGTGTTGCGCGTTTGACCACCTCGCCGAGCGAGATGAACCTACCACTTTCCCGAGAAGATGTGCAGGTTCTTTTTCGGGATTCCTCTGACAGAGCGAGTATGGTCAACATCCCTGACTATGTCTCGAGCGGCCTGCAGTACGTGTTCTCAAAGACGGGAGACAGCTCCGCACCGATTTGGCTCAATCTAGTTTCGCCATCTGGTTACCTGCCGATAGTTCCGTGGCAAGCTCTCTTGCAGCCGCTGTTTGAGGCACCGCTCCTTCGCTTGCCTCACCTGCCGTTGAAACCGTTCATGCCTTCTGCATCGCTAGACGTGATCATCTGCCTTGCCAGCAGGACTGGTGGCACTTTCGACGAGATCGCTCGCCGGATCGAATCCAAGATATCGGACCGATCGGGCCGCTTGGTCCGTTTGTACATTTTCGCCGGCAAGGAAATGCAGCCCGAGCTGGCCCGCATCAAACAGCTCTTCGAATCCCGGCAGCTATCCATTAGCTGTTACGATCCGGACCGCGCTCCTGATTACAAAAGTGCTCGGGGAGATTGCAATCGAGCTCTCCAGAACCCGTGGCTGATCTGGATGCAGTGGGGGATGGCGGGAAAAAGCGGGGACTTGGCTCATATCGTCGCCGAAGGCAGCCTCTCCGGTGACCAAGCATTCCTGCGCTTTCCACCCTCACCGTTAGAGGGAGTTGATCCGAACTGGGGATGCTATGTCGAAGCCCAGGAACTCTCTCTCTTTCTGAACCAGCTCGGATGCTGGTCTGCCGGCTTTAGCGCGCCAGCGGATCGGTACAGCGCGGGTGCACTGCGCTTGTTACAGGAAGGCTTGGCACAGGTGCGTCCCGGCCCGATTTTTGTTCATGAAGGAGCA
>Ga0137394_10002498_pt1 | contig 13598 bp, 9 predicted proteins | sample czobulk116metaG_FD_108278 | JGI IMG/M metagenome (GOLD analysis project Ga0137394, IMG submission 108278) | Vadose zone soil microbial communities from Angelo Coast Range Reserve, California, USA - czobulk1.16 metaG | ecosystem: Environmental > Terrestrial > Soil > Vadose zone | place: USA...
CCGCCCGCCTGCGTGCGCGATGCGCGGATCTCCGCCTGCACCTTGGCCTGCCCCTTGGCGACGTTGTTCGCCGAGGCCCAGTTCACGCCCATGGCCTCGAGCGCCTTGCGCACCTTCTCCTGCTCGGCGGCGCGGCGCTGCTCCACGAACGGCTTGGCCTGCTGCAGTTGCTGGCGGCGATCGGTGGAGTTCGCCTGCAGCAGCATGTCGCGGCAGAACTCGATCTGGTAGTCCACCACCACCCCGTCCTCGTCGGAGGGATCGTCGTCGTCCTCCTCCGGGACCTGGCCCGCCTCGATCAGCTCGCGGTTCTTGCGCTCCTTGGCGGTCTCCTCCTTCACGAAGCGCAGCGTCTCGATCGGCTTCTGCTGCACGCGCTCGCGGCCCGCCTTGGCCTGCTCCTCGTCGCGGGCGAAGCCGTTGAAGAAGTGCTTGTCGTAGTCCGCCTCGCGGAAGGTCTTGGGCGGCGCGAACAGGTCGATGCGCTCCTTGAGGATCCGCGCCGGCACCAGCTCGATGTCCGGCACGATGCCGACTTCCTGGATGGAGACGTCGCCCGGCGTCAGGTACTGGGCGATGGTCAGCTTGAGCGCGCTCTCGTCGCCCGTGTCCCGGTCCTTGAAGTCATAGAGCACCTGCACCGAGCCCTTCCCGAAGCTCTGGCGCCCGACGATGATCGCGCGGTTCAGGTTCTTCAGCGCGCCCGCCACGATCTCGGAGGCCGACGCGGACTCGCTGCTGATCAAGACCGCCATGGGGAACTCGCGCTCGTTGCCGTCCGCCCGGGCCAGCTTCGGCTCGCGCAGCGTGCCGTTCACGCCCACGGTGGTGACGATGGTCCCTTCCTCGACGAAGGCGTCGCTCACCTGGATGGCCTGCTCCAGGAGGCCGCCCGGGTTCCCGCGCATGTCGAGGATCAGCCCGCGCAGCGTGCCGCCGTTCTGCTGCTTCATCGAGCGGATCGCGCCCATCATGTCGCGGGTGGTGGTGCCGGAGAAACCGCTCAGCCGCACGTAGCCGATCCCGTTGTCGAGCAGCTTGGAGATCACCGTCTCGTAGGTGACCAGCGCGCGGGTCAGATCCAGCCGCCGCGCCTCCGTGCCCTTGTGCGAGACGTAGATGCTCACCTTGGTGCCGGGCTTGCCGCGCATGCGGTCCACGGCTTCCTGCAGCTCCATGCTCACGGTGGAGTCGTTGTCGATCTGGGTGATGATGTCGCCCTTCTTCACCCCGCCCTTGTACGCGGGCGTGTTCTTCAGGACCTTCCGGACGGTCAGCTTGTCCTCGATCATCGAGATCACGAACCCGAGGCCTCCGAACTCGCCGCGGGTCTGGACCTTCATCTCCTTGTAGACCTCGGGCTTGAGCAGCCAGGAGTGCGGATCCAGCGTGGAGAGCATGCCGTTGATGGCCGCATACTCGATCTCGCGCTGGTCGGACTGCGTGACGAGGTTGTCGCGCACGAAGGTGAAGACCTCGTGCATCTTGAGCGGGATCTGCCAGATGGAGTCGATCTCCTTGTAGTCGAACTCCTTGGTGGCGTTGCCCACCGTCACCCGGACGTGGTTCTCGGGGATGCTCGGATTGGCGTGGCCGCAGCCGGCCTGCTGCGCGCGGTTCGTCTCCAGCACTCCGCCCTGGGGCGCTCCGTTGGACGGTCCCTGCAGCGACGTGCCGGGCTCGCGGGCGGGGGGCCGATCATCGCAAGGCGGCCCGCCCACCTCGACCATCACCTCGGCGACCTGCCGCTCCACCGCCTCCAGCCCCGAGGTGAACATCTCCTTCGGGTTGATGCGGCTGGGGTCGACGTAGTTGTCCTTGATCTGGACGATGGTCTTGCGGAACGTCTCGAGCCCCGCCAGGTCGTAGTTCTTGTCCTTCTGCGGGTCGACGGCGGCGTGCGCCTCGCGCGCCTGCAGGGGGCCGCGATCGCTGGAGAGCGCCATCAGGCAGGCGACGATTGCGGCAGGAGCGAGGAGGGCGAGACGAGCGGGCTTTCGCATGGGCGGCAACTCTTTCAGCAGGCGGGCTTCACAGGAGGATATCCAGCAACACCTACATCAACAAGGAACGCACGAATCCAGATCCTTTAAACAGTGACAGGTCGGCGGGCATGCCGAAAGTGCTCAACGGCGGACCACCTTGTAGCCCTTGGCCTTCAGGGCGGCGATCAAGGCTTCGATGTGCTCGGGGCCTCGCGTCTCCAGCGTCAGATCGATCTCGGTGTCCCCGATGGCTCCCTGTAAAAACGCCCGGTTGTGATGGACTTCCAGCACGTTGGCTCGCTCCGCGGCGACCATGTTCAAGACCCCGGCCAGCATGCCGGGTCGATCGGGGACGCGGACGGCGATCATCACCCGACGGCCATCGACCACCAGGCCGCGCTCGATGATCCGGGCGATCTGGTTCGGGTCGATGTTGCCCCCGGAGATCGCGCAGACGACGTTGGTCGATGGTTTCAAGCCCTTGATTTTCCGCTGCAAGAGCGCAGCCGCAGGCGCCGCCCCGGCCCCCTCCGCCACCGTCTTCTCCCGCTCGATGAGCGCGAGGATGGCGTTCGCCACCTCTTCGTCGTCCACGCCGACGATCTCGTCCACGTACTTGCGGAAGAGCGGAAGCGTCCGCTCGCCGGCCCGTTTGACCGCGATGCCGTCCGCCAGCGTGCTCGCGTGGGGAACGACGATCGGGCCACCGGCGTCGAGGGCGGCCCGCATCTTGGGCAGGTGCGAGGACTCGACGCCAACCACCCGGGCAGAAGGCTTGAGGGACTTGAGAGCAAGCGCCATGCCGCCGAGCCAGCCGCCGCCGCCGATCGAGGCGACCAGCACGTCCACGCCCGGGACCTGGTCGAGGATCTCCAGCGCGCAGGTCCCCTGGCCGGCGATGACGTCGTCGTCGTCGAAGGCGTGGATGAAGACGTAGCCGTTCTCTTCCTGCAGCCGCCGCGCCTCCGCGTACGCGTCGTCGTAGCCGCTCCCGCAGAGCACGATCTTCGCGCCGAACTTGCGCGTCGCCTGCACCTTGCTGAGCGGGGCCGTTTCGGGCATCACGATGGACGCCTCGATCCCCAGGCGCTGCGCGTTGTAGGCGACAGCCTGCGCGTGGTTGCCGGCGCTCGCGGCCACCACGCCGCGCTTGCGCTCCTCCGGGGTGAGGAGCGCGAACTTGTTCGCTGCTCCGCGCTCCTTGAACGAGCCGGTGCGCTGCAGGTTCTCCAGCTTGAAGTGGACCTGCGCGCCGCAGATCTCGCTGAAGGGCTCCGAGAGCGGACAGGGGGTGATCGCCACGCTTCCGCGGATGCGGTCGCGCGCGGCGAGAACGTCCTGCAGCGTGATCATCCGGGTGGAAGCGTGACCGCGTCCGCCCTCTTGGTCAAGCTGTCTTGTGGGATGAAGTCGCACGCGACGATGGTTGTGTAAATTGGCGGAACGACTCAGTTTGAGCGGCTGGGGGTACGGATGGCAAGCAAGGCGAGCGGCAAGGCGGTCGATCGGTTGGCGGTGGTGGACGAGACGCAGGCGAATCGTCAGACCATCGAGATCTACGAGCTGGTCACGCGGAAGATGCGGATCGGGCGGGTTCCGCTCTTCTTCAAGGCCCTGGCGGCCGAGAAGGCGCTGATCCCTTGCTGGGAGGCGATGCGGCCGGCCATCCGGATCCGCGCCTTCGAGGAGGCGGCCGACGACCTCCGGGCGCGCGCCGCCCGCACGGCGGTCGATCTCGGCTGTCCCCTGATCGAGACGCAGCTCGAGTGGGCCGGATACGACGTCGACGAGATCGACCAGATCCGCGGCCAGGTGGACATCTTCCACTACGCCAACGCGAAGCTCCTGATGGCCGCCTCGCTCCTGGGTGAGGCGCTGCACGGCGGCTGCGGCGGCGTTCCCCGCGGACCGCGCGGCGAGCAGCGCATCCCCCGCGGCGTGCCGCACGACATGGATCCGATCGAGCTGGTCGCGGAGGACCCCAACGGGCCGCTCTCGAAGGTATTCAAGAGCATCCGGGTCCACCTCGGGCTCGGACTGGTCCCGACCGATTTCCGCGCCTTGGGGCGCTGGCCCAAGTATCTCGAGCTGGCGTGGAGCGACGCCCGCAAGCGCGACGAGGAAGGCGCCGGTGCCGTGAAGGAGCTCGGGACTCAGGCGAACGAGGCGGCGCGACAGCTTCCCGTGCGGGTCGAGATCCGGGACGAGACGCTCCGCGCGGCCGGCGCCGACCCTGCCCGGGTCCGCGCGCTGGTGGACCGGTTCCGCCGGGCGCTGCCGGGCCTGGTGCTGGACCTGGCGCTGTTCAAGGTCCAGCTCGACGGCGGCGAGTCCGCCCGCGAGAGCCCCTTCCCCATCCGCTGGAAGTACATCTCGTCCGACGAGTACACGACCGTGGCGCTGGACGAGCCGGTGAAGCTGCGGGCCGGGGACCCGAAGGACCTGGACGAGACGGGTCCGAGCCCGGACCGCGCGCACTAGAAGGTCGCGGGAGGCAGGTGCCGTCGCGACGTCTGGCGGAATTCGGCCGGGGTCATGCCGAACGAGCGCCGGAAGCTCGCTGAGAAGTGGCTGTGGCTCGAGAACCCGACGTCGAGCGCCAGCGTGGTGAGATCGTTCGCGTGAGGCAGCTCGGCGAGCGCACGCGCGAGGCGGAGCTGCGTCAGGTACCGATGCAGCGGCACGCCCTCGACCCGGCGAAACAGGGAGGTGAGGTACGCAGGCGACGCGCCCACCGCCTCGCTCACTTCGGCGAGCCGGATCGGCTGCGCCATCTGCGCTTCCAGGTACGCCTTGGTTCGTACCAGGAGCCGCCGCGAGGAGCGGGCGGGCCGGTCCGGGAGGGCGTCGTGCTCGAGCGCCGACCGGAACATCCAGGAGACGAGCTCCTCCGCCTCCAGCGAGTCGACCGGCGCTCCGTCCGCCCAGAAGAGAAAGCGGGCGCGAAAGCTCTGGAGGCGCAGGTCGAGCCGGCGGCTCCGGCGCCGGAACGACTCATGGGCGGCCAGGCCTCCGCGAATCGCCTCCGCCAGCTCCGACAACAGGCAGTCGGCCGGCGTGAAGATCAGCTCTGCATAGCCGCCCTTCACCGGATGGCTCATCCGGTACTCCTCTCCGCCGGTGATGAACAGCGCCTGGTTCGCGTCGCCGGCCACGTCGTCGCCGCCGACCTGCCAGACGAAGAAGCCGCGATACGGCAGCGCGAGCTGGAATCGCGGCGAGAAGCTCCCCGCGCCCCAGGCGGTCCACCCCTGGTCGCGCACGTCCTCGACGAGACCGACGGAGAGATCGAAGAGGCGGATCCGCGAGGACGAGCCTCCTCCTTCCGGCTCGCCCGGCGTCTCGCGCGCGGTGAACTGCCTCATGGCTGCAGTCTTCCAGCTCGGGCTCCGGAGATCCAGCCCAGCGAAAGAATCTGACAGCGGGTGGATTGCCGTTGCTCCTAGCGTCTAGCGCGGACCCTGACCTCGACCAAGGAGGCGTCGATGAACGGCGTGACTGCGCGATACTGGATTGCTGCCCTGGCGCTGACCGGCTTCGTCTCGGGAGCGACGACGCGAGCCTCGGAGGAGGAGCCGACGGTCTACGCCGTCGCGAATCTGCCTTCGCTGGGCGGAACGGTCAGCTCGGGCAACAGCCTGAACGACCTGGGCTGGGCAGCCGGCACTTCCAACCTTCCGGGCGACACCACCCAGCACGCGACCCTCTGGGTCGGCACCGTGATGGCGCGCGGCATCGATCTCGGCACGCTGGGCGGTCCGAACAGCGGCGTGATCTGGCCGGTGCACGACGAGGTCGGTCTGATCTCCGGAATCGCCGAGACCAACGAGCCGGATCCGCTGGGCGAGAGGTGGAGTTGCAGCGCGTTCTTCCCGGCGCGCACCGGCAAGATCTGCCGCGGCGTGGTCTGGCAGGGCAAGGCCATCCGCGCGCTGCCGACGCTGGGCGGCAACAACGGATTCGCCACCGGCTCGAACAACCGGCGCGAGGTGGCCGGCTGGACGGAGACCTCCCTGCGCGATCCAACCTGCGTTCCGCCGCAGGTCCTCCAGTTCCTGCCGGTGGTGTGGGGACCCGGACGCGACCAGATCGAGCCGCTGCCGCTGCTGGCCGGCGACACGTCCGGGGCCGCCACCGCCATCAACGACCGCGGCCAGGTCGCCGGCATCTCGGGCATCTGCGACCGGGCGGTGGGCAGGTTCAGCGCCGCTCACGCGGTGCTCTGGGATGACGGCGGCGTGCTGGACATCGGCAACCTCGGCGGCGTCGCCTGGAACACCCCGATGGCCATCAACGAATGGGGCGACGTGGCGGGATTCTCCAACCTGTCGGCCGCCGACGGCGGCGCATTCAACGCCCACGCGTTCCTCTGGACGCGGCGGGACGGGATCCGCGATCTGGGCGCGCTGCCGGGCGACGCGATCAGCCAGGCGCTGGGGATCAACAACTGGCGGCAGATCGTCGGGATCTCCTGCACCGCCGGGTTCGCCAGCTGCCGCGGCTTCCTCTGGCAGGACGGCGTGATGACCGATCTGAACGAGCTGGTCGCGCCCGGGTACGGCGATCACATCTTCTCCGCCGGAGACATCAACGACCGCGGCCGGATCACGGGACAGGCGTTCACTCCGGCAACCGGAGTCTTCTCGGCGTTCCTGGCGGTGCCGCAGCCTGGGCTGGGCCGCGACGACCGCGGCACGAGCGACACCGGACCGCGCGGCCCGCCTGTCGCGATGCCCGAGCACCTGCGCCTCATGCTGCGAACGCGGCTCGGGCTCTCCCCCGGCGACCGGTAGGGCCGCCGGTCCTTTCCGGCGCCGCGATCGATGGGCCCACGTGCTCGGCATCAAGGTCGATGGCAGCAAGGAGGGCGAACCGCCCGCTTGGATCAGGCATACGGCCGCAATCAGACGAGTCGCTAGCGGGCCATCCTCGCGTTCTCTCAAGAGTTGTTCACAGGGAACTCGCCCCGGGGCGAGTTCAGAAACCAACATCTGGCTGAACCGGTTGAACTGCGCGCGCAGATCTCACGCGGAAGCGCATCAGCGCACCTGCGCCACCTTGCCGCCGAAGAGGCGATCCACCGCAGCGAGCAGATCGTCGCTGGGGGCAACCCGGGTTCCCTTCAGCGCGATCTTCGTCTCCGCCGACCCGGGCACGACGATGCTCAGCGAAGCGCTGCAGGAGCCAGGGTACTTGCCGAAGAGGCTCTTCAGCTCCGTCAGCTTGTCGGACGTCGCCTGTTCGGCGGAGAGCTTCAACTCTACGCGCGTCGCCTTTGCCGCGCGCACATCTGCGAGCCCCGACACCTCGTCGACCTTGATCTCCGGCGACGGCTCCGAGTTGTCCTGCTGCTGCGCCTCGGCGCCAAACTTCTCCGCCATTCGCACCATGCCGCGCACCAGCACGGGCTCGTCGCCCTTGAGCAGCGACTCGTACCGCTGGATCACGTCCTCGTAGATCACCAGGTCCCGCGCGCCGGTCAGGTCCTCGAGCACGGCGAAGCCGATCTTCTTGCCGGTCTTGGTGAGCCGCTCGCGCCAGCCCTGGACGATGCCGGCTACCGCCACCTTCTCGAAGCCGCGCGCGGTGGCCAAGGACGCACAGGTGTGCGTGGCGAATCGCTTCACGTCCTCCGCGTATCGTGCGAGAGGGTGGCCGGTGATGTAGAACCCGAGCGCCTGCTTCTCCAGCGCGAGGCGCTCGCGCTCGCCCCACTCCTCCTTGCCGGGCACGCGCTCCTCGGAGGCCTGCTCCGCCGCCTTTGCGCCCCCGCCGAAAAGGCCGTACTGGCCCGACTCGCGGTCCTTCTGGGCAGCGGCGCCCTGCTGCGTGGCCGCTTCGATGCACTCGAAGAGCGCCCGGCGCGGCTTGCCGGTGAAGTCGAAGGCACCCGCGGCCACGAGCGCCTCGACCACCTTCTTGTTGATCCTGCGGCTGTCGGTGCGCGAGCAGAAGTCGAACAGCCCGGCGAAGGGCTTGCTGCGTGCGGCGAGGACGGCTTCGATGGCGTTCTCGCCGACGCCCTTGATGGCGCCGAGCCCGAAGCGGATCAGCTGCGTGCCCGGCTTCTTCGGGTTGGGAGCGACGCCGAACGCGAGATCGGATTCGTTCACGTCGGGCTGCAGCACCGTGATGCCGTCGGCGCGCGCCTCGGCGATGTGAGCCACCACCTTGTCCGTGTTGTCCTTCTCGGAGGTGAGCAGCGCGGCCATGAACTCGACCGGGTGGTGCGCCTTCAGCCATGCCGTCTGATAGGTGATCAGCCCGTATGCGGCGGAATGGCTCTTGTTAAACGAATAGGCGGCGAACTGCTCCATCGTGTCGAAGAGCTCGGTCGCGAGCTTCAGGTCCACGCCGTTCTTCGCACAGCCCTCGACGAACCCGTTGCGCTCCTGCGCCATCAGGTCCGCCTTCTTCTTGCCCATCGCGCGGCGAAGCAAATCCGCGCGGCCGAGCGAGTAGCCGCCCAGCACCTGCGCGATCTGCATCACCTGCTCCTGGTAGACGATGACGCCGTAGGTGTCCTTCAGGATGGGTTCGAGCTTCGGGTGCTGACAGACGACGCGCTCGCGGCCGTGCTTGCGATTGATGAAGATCTCCACCATGCCGGAATCGAGCGGACCGGGACGGTAGAGCGCGCCGGCGGCGATGATGTCCTCGAAGACGCTCGGCTTGAGCTTCTTCACCATCTCGGTGAAGCCGCTCGATTCCATCTGGAAGATCCCGGCCGTGTCGCCGCTGGAGATCAGCTGGTAGGTCCTCTTGTCGTCCAGCGGGAGCAGGCTGATGTCGAGCTGCTCCTCCGGCTTCCGGTTCCGGTTGATCAGCTTCACCGCATTGCTGATCACGGTGAGGGTGGTGAGTCCGAGGAAGTCGAACTTGACCAGCCCCGCCAGCTCCACCTCGTCCTTCGCGAACTGCGTGACCAGCTCGCCGTTCTGCCCGCGGCAGAGCGGGACGTACTCCCAGAGCGGCTTCTCGCCGATCACCACGCCGGCGGCGTGCATGCCGGTCGAGCGCGTCAGCCCCTCCAGCGCCCGCGCGTACTCGATGATCGACTTGAAGATCGGCTTCTGCTCCTGGATCTGCGTGAGCTTGGGCTCGACCTCCAGCGCCTTCTCGATGGTCGCCGGATGCCCCTCGATCAGGTTCGGGATGTTGCGCGTCAGCTCGTTCACCTCGGCGAACGGAACGCCCATCACCCGCGCCACGTCCTTGATCGCGCTCTTCGCTGACAAGGCGCCGTAGGTGATGATCTGCGCGACGTTGTCCTTGCCGTACTTCCCGGTGACGTAGTTGATCACCTCGGCCCGGCGGTCCTGGCAGAAATCGATGTCGAAGTCGGGCATCGACACGCGCTCGGGATTCAGGAACCGCTCGAACAGCAGGTTGTACGGGATCGGATCGATGTCGGTGATGCGCAGCGAGTACGCCACCAGCGAGCCGGCGCCCGACCCGCGGCCCGGCCCCACCGGGATGCCGTTGCGCTTCGCCCAGTTGATGAAGTCCTGGACGATGAGGAAGTAGCCCGAGAACCCCATCTTCACGATCACGCCCAGCTCCCGCTCGAGCCGCTCGCGGTAGCCGTCCGCGTCGATCCGGCGCCCGGTGAGCGCGATCTCCGAGAATCGCTGATCGAGCCCCTCCCGAGCCCGCCTCGTCAGATAGCTGTCCAAGGTCTCACCGTCCGGGACCTGGAACTTGGGCAGGTACTTGTCCTTGAGGTTCAGGTTGACGTTGCACGCCTCCGCGATGCGCCAGGAGTTGTGCACCGCCTCCTTCCACTCCGCGCCGACGCCGGTGACCGCCTCCTGCGCCGCGTACATCTCCTCCGGCGACTTGATGTACAGCTCCTCGGTCTCGTGCCGCAGCCGCTTGGGATCGTCGAAGGTGCGGCCCGAGGCGATGGCCATCAGCACCTCGTGCGCCTTCGCGTCCTCACGCCTGACGTAATGGCTGTCGGCCGTGGCGACCAGCGGCACGCCTTCCCCGCGCGCCAGCTCGCAGATGCCGTGGTTGACCGGAAGCTGCTCCTTCAGCGCGTTGCTCTGCACTTCGAGATAGAGCCGGCCCCCGAAGATGGCCTTGAGGTCGCGGACCTCGCGGCGCGCCTCGTCCATGTCGCCGCGGCGGACGGCGCGCGGCACCGCGCCCGCCATGCAGGCGGTGAGCGCGATCAGGCCTTCGCTGTGCGCCTTCAAGAGCGGCTTGTCGACGCGCGGGTCGTAGTAGAAGCCGTCGGTGAAGGCCTTGCTGCTCAGATACCGAAGGTTGCGGTACCCGACGTCGTCCTGCGCCAGCAGCACCAGGTGGTTGCCGACCCGCTGGGTCTTGTCGCCCATCCCCCTCTCGCCGGCGACGTACGCCTCGAAGCCGATCACCGGCTTGATGCCGTGCTTCTTGGCCTCCTGGTAGAAGTTGACGACCCCGAACATGTTGCCGTGGTCGGTGACGGCGACGGATTTCATCCCCGTCCGGGCGCAGGACTCCATCAGATCCGGGAGCCGGATGGCGCCGTCGAGCAAGCTGTAGAGGGTATGCAGGTGCAGGTGAGCGAAGTCCGCGGGCATCGCGGTCACCATAGCGCGGCCCCCCGACACCGCGGCGGAAAAACGGGTGCTGGCGCTTACTTCGGGCCGAACAAGTCGCGCAACGCAGCGTCCACGTCGCTGAACCGGAACCGGAACCCTGAATCCACGAGCTTCTTCGGCACGGCTCGCTGCCCTTCCAGCAGCGAGGCGGCAAACTCGCCGAGCAGGATCTTCAGCGGCGCTCCCGGCACCGGCGCCCACGAAGGACGGTGCAACGCGCGGCCGAGCGCCTTGGCGAACTCCTTCATGGTCACGATCCCCGGCGAGACCAGGTTGAGCGGCCCGGTCAGATCGCGATCGATGGCCCAGAGGATGGCGGCGACCTCGTCCGCGATGTGGATCCACGGAAACCACTGCCTGCCGCTGCCGATCGGCCCGCCCACGAACGCCTTGAAAGGCGGCACCATCTTCTCCAGCGCCCCGCCCCTGGCGCTGAGCACGACTCCAGTGCGGATCTGGACCGAGCGGATGGGCGCGCGCTGCGCCTCCGCTTCCCACTTCTGCGTGACCGAGGCGAGAAAGTCTCCGCCCGGACGGGCGCTCTCCTCCAGCACTTCGTCGCCGCGCCCGCCGTAGTGCCCGACGGCGCTGGCGTTGACGAGCACACGCGGCTTGTGGCTCGCCGCGCCGATCGCCTCCACCAGCGCCCGCGTGGTGCGCAAGCGGCTGTCCTCGATCTCGTGCTTGTAGGCCGGAGTCCACCGCTTGCCGGCCACGCTGGCGCCCGCCAGGTTGACCACCGCGCCGGCGCCTTCCACCGTCCACGGCGCCGTCCGGAAGCGGGGCAACCCGAAGGCCTCGTCTCCCCGGTCGCGCAGCGCGCGCAGCAGATGCGTGCCGATCAGGCCGCTGGCTCCCGCCACCAATACGCGCATGCCCCACCGATGTCCGAAGCGATCTGGGCGATTCGCATTCTAGGCTATAAGTCCGCGCCGTGAACGACCTCTGCTGGGTCAGCCTTCAAGTCCCAGACTTGGAGAAGGCGCGCGTGTTCTGGCGCGACGTGATCGGGCTGCCAGAGAAATCCTATACGCCGGCCTGGGTGGAGCTCGAGCTGCGGCCGGGCCTGCTGCTCGCGCTGCACCCGGTCTTCTACCCGAATGCCCTGATCAAGAAGGGATACGACCGCGGCGGGCCCGTGCTCGCCATCCGGGTCACGAACCTGGAGGAGATGGGTGCCCTGGTCCTGCGCCACGGCGCGCGGGCGCTCGGCAACCAACAGGAGATCCCGGGGGGCATCTCCCGCGATTTCGAAGACCCGGACGGATATGTGTTCGAGCTGGTGGAGCTAGCCCCGGCCGCCAAAGGCGGCTCAGGGGCTACGCTTTAGAGCAGGAACCTGCCGCCATGCCGGAGCTGCCCGACGTGACCGTCTACGTGGAGTCGATCGCGGCGCGGGTCGCGGGACAGCCGCTGCGCGCGTTCCGCGTGGCCAGCCCGTTCGTGGTGCGCACGTTCGATCCGCCGCTGAGCGCCGCGGCCGGACAGCGCGTCCTGGACGTCCGCCGGCTAGGCAAGCGCATCGTCTTCGCGCTCGAGAACGGCCTCTTCCTGGTGATTCATCTGATGATCGCGGGCCGATTCCGCTGGGCGGAGGCCGGCGCGAAGATCCCCGGCAAGGTCGGCCTCGCCGCCCTCGACTTCCCCTCCGGCACGCTGCTGCTCACCGAGGCTGCGACCCGGAAGCGGGCTTCCATCCACCTCGCCCGCGCGCTGGACGAGTTCCGCCGGGGAGGGATCGAGCCGCTGGAGTGCGCGGCGGAGGAGTTCGAGGCGGCGCTTCGCCGGGAGAACCACACGCTCAAGCGCGCCCTGACCGATCCGCGCCTCTTCTCCGGCATCGGCAACGCGTACTCCGACGAGATCCTGCACCGCGCGAAGCTCTCCCCAGCGCTGCTCACGCAGCGGATGTCCTCGGACGAAGCGCGCGCGCTCTTCGACGCCACGCGCGCGATCTTGACGGAATGGACCGGGCGGCTCCGGGAGGAGGCCAGGGAACGCTTTCCGGAGAAGGTCACTGCGTTCCGCGACGACTTCGCGGTGCACGGCAAGTACAAGAAGCCGTGTCCGGTTTGCGGCACATCGGTTCAACGCATTGCGTATGCAGACAACGAGACCAACTACTGCCCGCGCTGCCAGACCGGCGGAAAACTACTGTCAGACCGGTCGCTTGCGCGGCTGCTCCACGACGACTGGCCGCGCACCATCGAAGAGCTCGAGGAGCGATTCCCGGCCCCGCGGAAGGCCGGCCAGAAGGCTGGCCGGCGAAGCTGACGCAACCTCCGCTTGGCGAATTCGTCGCGGCGAGCGATGCTGCGTGCGGCACGGAGGCGCGCAAATGCACGAGGAGCGAAAGAACGGCGGCAACGGCAACGGCCCGGAGGACGGCGGCCCGGAAGGCAGCGACTACGGCGAACCCGGATTCGCAACGCCGGGGATGGGCGGCGGCCAGGCCACGCCGATGCCGGGACAGTCGATGCCCGAGCCTGCGGAAGCCGAGGGGGGCGACGAGATGCCCGCGATGGAGCGGCCTGCGGCGCAGCCCCGGCGCAAGGCCGCGCGCAAGAGCGCTCCGCGAAAGAAGGGCGGCGCCAAGAAGAAGCCCGCCGCGAAGCGCGGAGGCGCGCGCAAGGCGGCAAAGCCCTCCCGCGGAGCGGCGAAGAAGGCGAAGGGGAAGAAGAAGAAGAAGGGCGCGTCGCGCGGGAAGAAGAAGCGCAGGTAACTGCAGCGACCGTTGTAGCAGCTAAAAACGGTAGCCCCTGAGCAGCCGCCTGCGCCGGCCGGGGCTAGACTAGCGGCAATGCTGCTCAGTCAAGCGCACCGAGACGAACAGGTCTGCGTCGACGTCGACGTGGTCGTGAGCGTGGACAGCGACGGCGACGGCGACGTGGCCGTGGGTGGATCAGATCACCGACACAATCGCGTGAGCATCCCGACGATACGTTCGAGGAGGTCGTCGCCGCGCTGCTTTGTCGTGGCATCGACAGCCTTCAGCACGAACAACGCGTCCAGCACAGCCGCG
>Ga0137394_10002499_pt1 | contig 13596 bp, 12 predicted proteins | sample czobulk116metaG_FD_108278 | JGI IMG/M metagenome (GOLD analysis project Ga0137394, IMG submission 108278) | Vadose zone soil microbial communities from Angelo Coast Range Reserve, California, USA - czobulk1.16 metaG | ecosystem: Environmental > Terrestrial > Soil > Vadose zone | place: USA...
ATTTTCCCACGCGATGGCTCACCACCGTTGGCACGAGCAAAACGACAATCACAGTGGGCAACAGCCAAATCGGACCGACCACGAGATTCGACGGTAGCGCCAGATAAATTGCCCCGATCGCCAGAACGGCGGCAATTACCTGTCCACGCGGTTCGGGTTTGTCGATATGCTCTGGTGGGCGCGTCATTCCATGGCGCTTATAACTGATTTTACAAAGCGTGGCCAGAGATCGAAATGTTGTGGCGTCGGCAACGCTGCCCCTGATTCTTGAATCCACGGGCATGTATTGCTGCATCGAATCAACATGCGGGGATCCCGCACGGAAGTCGGCAAATGTTTAAGCGCATCTTGAAATGGCTCGGCGCGATCATCGCCTTGCTCGTGATCGCTTTCGCCGTGTTCCTGATCAATCTGATCTGGTTCCGGCCATGGAGTCTCAATCTGTTTTACGAAAAGGTTTTCGCTGAAGTCGTCTTCGACCACCCGGAGCTGCTATCAACACTTGGGTTAGTCGAGCAATTCGGTATCACGAATCACAATGGGAAACTCGACGATGAATCGCCCGCGCATCAACAGCGCGAATGCGACAGGTGGAAGCGCGACCTGACGCAGCTTCGTGAGTACCCGCTCGACCGGCAGTCGCCTTCACAAAAACTTTCCACACATGTGTTGGACTGGTTTTTGCAAATGCAGGTCGAAGGCGAAAAGTGGCAGTGGCACAATTATCCAGTCAATCAGCTCTTTGGCGTGCAGAACCAGTTCCCTTCTTTTATGGCAAACACGCATCGCCTGCTCACCCGCAAAGATTGCGAATATTACCTGAAGCGACTCGATGCCTTGCCGAAAAAGTTCGATCAATTGCTCGAGAATCTGAAGATCCGCGAACAAAAACAAATCCTGCCGCCGCGTTTTGTCGTTGAAGAAGTGCTCAAGGAAATGACGGATTTCATCGGCACGCCGGCTTCGGAGAACATTCTGGCTAGTTCGTTCAAAACTCGCGCAGCTAAAATCGCGGAGCTGAGCGAAGCGCAGCGCGCAGATTTCCAAGCGCGCGTCGAAGCGGCAATTACCAGGCGAGTTTATCCAGCGTATCAAAAGCTGATTGATTACTTCCGCGAGATCTTGCCGAAAACGACGAGTGACGACGGTGTGTGGAAACTGCCGAATGGTAACGCCTACTACGCTTATTGCCTTCGCGAAAACACAACTACCACGCTGAACCCAGACGAAGTCCATGAGCTTGGTCTGCGCGAAGTGGCGCGAATCGAGGGCGAGATGCGGTCAATTCTCGATGCGAATGGATTCGCGGGCCAGCCGATTGGCGAAGCCGTGGACAAGCTCACGAAAGATGCGCGCTTCCTTTATGCCAATGACGATAAGGGACGCGCGGAGGCATTGGCACAGTATTCCGATCTAATCACGAAAGCGACGGAGCGCTCATCGAAAGAATTGTTTCTCACCACGCCGCGGGCAAAGATTGAAGTTCGGCGTGTCCCAGAGTTCAAAGAAGCAACTGCGCCAGGGGCATATTATCAGCCTGGCGCGATGGACGGCACCCGGCCGGGGATCTTCTTCGCGAACCTTCGGGACATGAACGAAGTGCCTAAATGGAGCATGCCAACCCTGGCATATCACGAAGGCGTGCCCGGACACCATTGGCAGATATCCACAGCAGAGGAACTCAAAGCGGTACCGCAATTTAGGAAAGTAATTCCGTTTACTGCATACATGGAAGGCTGGGCACTTTACTGCGAGTGGCTCGCAAAACAGGCGGGATGGTACGAGAACGACCCGTTCGGCGACTTGGGACGGCTGCGAGACGAGCTTTTCCGCGCGGTGAGATTGGTAGTTGATACAGGCATTCATGCAAAGCACTGGACCCGGGAACAGGCGATCGCCTACATGCGCGAGAAAACCGGGATGGGCGAAAAAGAAGTTAAATCGGAAATAGAACGTTACATTGTCGCGCCGGGTCAGGCGTGCGCCTACAAGATCGGCATGCTAAAGATTCGAGAGCTCCGCGCCCGCGCTCAGAAAGAACTAGGCGAAAGATTCGACCAGCGCGAGTTTCACGATGCCGTGCTTAAGAACGGTGCGTTACCTCTCGAGATTCTTGAAGAACAAGTGAACGAGTACGTTCAACGAAAGAAAAGCGCATAAAGCCAGCCACAGATTTACACAGATGAAACACTGATAAAATCTGTGTCGCTCTGCGTCCGTCCGTGGCCCACAATGCTTGTAGCTGTGCGCAGAGTTCTGATCACGCTCGGAATTGTCGTCTTAACGGTCGTTGTACTTCTGACGGTTTGGGTTTTCTTCGGACGCCAGATCTCGGTTTTGGTTGATCGTCTCGGAACGATTGAAATCGCTTCCGTGCCGATTCACGCGATCGTTTACGAAGGTAGCGGGACCGGCGGCTGGCTCACGGTCAACGATGCCCATTTAAGTCTCGACGATGCCAATCCAAAAATTGCTCTGAACATTGGTTCCACCAAAGACAATCAATTTGCCGTGGCGAGCGGAGGAAGGGTTTTCGCGCTCGGGCCGCTCAAGTCCACGGGGGAAAATGGCGGCGACTATCTCGCCGTCGTGCCACCGACAGGGGACGAAGCTTTTTTTGTGATACGCCGCAGTGCTTTGAGCTGGCCAACACCGTTCGATTTCAATTTCATGACGGGCCATTCGCCGTCGTGGAAACGCGATCTGTATTATCACCTGCTCTGGAAAAAATCTTCCGGAGGAACTCTTGAAATGGTTTGGCGTTATGAGCAATCCTTTTACGGGCGACAGCTCGTGCCGGAGAGCGGCTGGGACAGCGGATTCGCGGTCAGAGAAGGCTCAACGGGTTTGGTCCGTGTCCATATCAAGGAGTGATCCCCGAAAGCTTTCGGGGGGCCGTTCCTTGAGTAGAGCCGAGTTCATTGCATCGTTTCTCTGTGCGACTCTCGCATAAATTCCAAAAGCTCTTTTCCCGTGACGCGGCTGAAAGTCTGTGGGAACACACTTGTCGCTGGACGCATCCAGTGAGTGCCCGGCGGATTCTGGCGACGATTGATCGAGCTGAACTAGAAAGGCTGCGTGAGCGGTATCCGTACCGGCCGAATGCGCGGAAGATCAACGCCTATGAAGATGCAACGTACTGGATCGGCGTCAACGTGAAGCGCGTGCAGGACCTTTGGCTCGATCGCTCGGCTCCGCTTCAAATTCTCGATCTCGGCTGCGGCCCCGGTTACTTTCTCTACCTCAGTCGGCTTTTCGGTCACGAAGGACTCGGGCTCGATCCTGGCGACGAACCCTTCTTTCGCGGCACCACCGAGTTCTTCGGCGTGCGCCGTGTCATTGCGCGCATCCATCCGCAAACACCGCTGCCTGATCTTGGAAAGAAGTTTGATCTCGTCACCGGCCACCGTGTCTGTTTCCATCGGATGGCACGCAATGAAAACGGAGAATGGCTCGAGTGGTCGCCCGCCGATTGGAAATTTTTCATCACCGATATTCGGACACGATTCCTCAAGCCTGATGGCCGGCTGCTTTTGGAATTCAATCGAAGACAGGACGGCTCTTCGTTTTTTACTCCGGAACTACGCGCTTTTTTTCAGTCACAAGGCGCACGCATCCTTCGTTGGAAAGCGCTGCTCGCGGCGGATGCAAATCAGCGTCCGCGTTTCAAACAACAAGTAGTGGCCATTGAGCTCAATCGCCGGTAAAAGTCGTAGCTGCCTCATTACATCCAAGCGCTGTTATTTCATTTCACGTGGCTGGCTTCGTCCCATTGGATGGCTGCGCGAAGCAGCTCAGTCAAGGAGGTCACTCCAAATTTTTCTTTCGCGCGAGCGCAGTAGGCTTGAACAGTTTTGAGGCTTAGATGCAGATCTCCCGCGATCTGCGATGTCGTGCGGCCCTGGCCGAGCAACCGAAAAATTTCCAGTTCGCGGTCGCTCAGACGTTCGACCGGCGACCTGGCCACTGGCTCGCCTGCCGAGCCAAGTCTCAGGGCCATTTTGTTAACAATTCTTTCACTGATATAAACGCCACCTTCAAGCACGCGACGGATGGAGGCTAGCACACTGCTGCTTGTCTCGTGCTTCATGACGTAGCCTCGCGCGCCCGCGCGCAGCGCGCGTTCGGCATATAAGCCTTCGTCATGCATGGAAAGAACGATTAACGCAACTTGCGGGAACTGCGCTGCCAACTGTTTGACCAATTCCAAGCCTGATTCGTTTTCGAGGGAAATGTCTATGAGAGCGACATCGGGCTGCCTCTTTATTATCCGGTCGATCGCCTGGGCGGAATTCTTTGCCTCACCGCAAACGACGAGATCATCCTGCCCATTGATGAGATTTGTGAGCCCCTCGCGAACAAGCGGATGATCATCGACTACGAAAATGCGACTCTTGCGTGCGACCGGTCTGGAAGGGCTGGTATTCATCAGGTGCGGGCAAGAATCATTGCGACTCAACATACTTTACGCGGCATGTCGCAATCGTCCCTTTCTCGGCATTTGGCCGAACATCGAACGTTCCACCGCTCAATGCCGCGCCATGACGCATCAAATGAAGCCCAAGTCCTTCGGATCGCGGCTTGGCAGGAAATCCAACTCCATCATCAATAATGGAAAGACAAAGTTCGGGCCCAGCCATTGCAAGTCGAATGTCGATCTGCTTGGCGGCGGCATGTTTGACCGAGTTTGTCACAGCCTCCTGCGCAATTTGAAAGAGTTGGTTCGCAACGGTGGAATCATGGACACGAATTGACTTGTCGCTATCCAGAACGCAGTTAATTCCAAATCGTTCCGTGACGGTTTCAGCCAGATTCTGCAATGCTACGACTAACCCTTCGGCCTCAAGTTCCGGCGAGAAGAACCCGCGGGCAAGGTTCCGGGTAAGATCGATCCCTTCTTCAACGTAGCGCACCAGTTTCTCTGCTTCGGCCGTTTCCGTTGCCGACCGTGCCGCGAGTTTCTCCTTCAATACCTGAGCCGCAAGAGCCGTGCCGGTAAGGTGCTGTCCCAGCCTATCGTGCAGATCGTGGCCCAACCGCCGCCGCTCGTGATCCGCAACTCGTGCGATCTCTTGATCGAGCCGTCGCCGCTCAGTCATCTCGCGTTCCAGCGCGCTCGTCCGTTCCTTGACGCGTCGGTCGAGTTCGCAAACGAGCGTTCGTAACTTCGCCAGCACACCTGCAAAAAGCACGTAGGACGTGAAAGCCGTTGCAATGTTCCAGATTCCGAGAGCTGGGATTCCAGATCCAAGATCTGAAAGCACCCATGCTATGATGCACACGACAGCTATCGCGATACTCAAGAGGAAGTTGCCAAACCATGCCGCCAGGGAAATAGGTAGAAGGTAAAAGAGAAGCAGTGAGCGCTCGTATCCCGTCAAATAATCGGCATATCCAATGAGGCCGGCGAAAATGAGGCAGGCAAGCATCAAAGCCATACGGGAAAATTTGAGCTGACGAAAATTCCGCAGTCTGGCTGTTACCCCGTCAAAGGCGATTCGGCGCACAATTTTATCAACCTCTGCTCGTTTACTTTTAACCGGCGCGTCCGCGTTTCAAGCAGATTTGAAAGTTGTAGGGCAGGCGCACCGCCTCCCGTTGCTTGGCAACCGGAGCGGTCACCCTGCAATGACTCTCCCGCGTCACAGTTTCCAATCTGAGCAGTCCCAGCCGAGCATCTGCTCAACTTTCGCTATGTCTTCCGCGAATAGGTTGTAGAGGAAAATTCTCTCCTCCCAATTCATCGCGCGCTTGTAGGGCACAATGTTTCTATCTTTGCTGCGCACCGAGCGCATTGGTTTTCGTCCAAGAAAGGAAACGATGGATGCGAGGGTTTGCCGCTGGTTGTTCTTGAACTCTTCGAACTTCACGATCTTCATTTGTTCGCGCGGAAAAAATTTGAAGAAACGCTCAAGTTGTTGTCCGTAAAATCCCCGATCTACATAAGCAAAACGGCGCGCTTCAGTCGGAGGCGCACCAGAGATGCGCGATTGCTCTTCGCGAACTGCATCGAAAAAATCCAACGGCTCGCGACCTCTGAATCGTTGCATGTTCCAGTGCGCAAAGGCGCGCTCAACCGGATTTCGCAGAATCATGAGCAGTTTGATCTGCGGGTTGTATTTCCAGATCCGTTCCGCCGCTGGCTCGTAGTACATGTAACTCGGCGTGCAATCACCGGCGATGGTCGAGCGAGCCAGCAGCGGATAATGTTTGTGCAACTGCTCGTAATCAGCCCCGGAAACGAACAGCGCGTCATTATCGAAAAAATGTATTTCCTGTTGGTCGCCCATGGCGATATCAGGGTGCCTGCTTAAAAAATAATGCAAAGCCGTCGTGCCGGATTTTTGGGCACCGGCTACAACGAAATCCAGGCGCTCAATTCTTCGCCGCTTGGCCCTCCACATAATTTGAATCAAGACCTGCCGATCGCACCGCGCAATCCGCCATTGTTACAGTCAGAAAAACATATCACCTGAAGATGTCGATATTTTTGTAACCCGGCACTTCGGTCTCGTGTCTTAGATACCGATGGGTTCGGCTTTGAGGGCGATCGCATATGGAATATTGATTTTCCTCGAAATTACCATCGTCGTGCTCTTCATCATGTCGCTTGCTGCAATTGCCGCCTTTCGTTCCGTCGGCGCGCGCAAGCGAACCCGGAGACCAGAAACTGCCAAAGTGCCGTGTTTGATCGGTTCGGGCACCGGTCGCGACTTCGGCTGAGCGCCGATAGCCAGCCGAAACCTTGTCGCCGCCATAGAAGCTTTGCCCGGATCCAAAGCGGCAGAACACTGCCGCACTCTCCCGCAGACGCGGGATAGCCGTCACTGTTAGCTTTATTCTTCGCTTGCGTCTTGGAGTGCGGCGGTCCTCCGCCGCTTTCGAAGTAGAGTGTAGTTGTCGCGATTGCCGGTGCCCTTTATGATCCGCGCATGTCAAACCGATTTGGGCCGCGTTTTTGCTACTCACTTTTTGTTTTCGCAGTCGGATTGAACACATCGGCACTAGCCGATGAAGGCATGTGGCCTTTCAACGCTCCGCCGCTGAAACAGCTCAAAGAAAAATATCAGTTCGAGCCGACGTCGCAGTGGCTTGAGCATCTGCAAAAAGCCAGCGTCCGATTCAACTCCGGCGGCAGCGGCTCATTCGTGTCTGCGAATGGCCTGGTGATCACGAACCATCACGTGGGCGCAGATACGTTGCAGAAGATCGGCGACGCACAGCACAATTATCTGCGCGACGGTTTTTACGCGAAGACGCAAGCCGACGAAATCAAATCGACCGATCTCGAACTGAATGTGCTGATGTCGATTGAAGATGTGACGGCGCGCGTCAATGGCGCAGTCAAATCTGGGATGACGAGCGACCAGGCCTCCAGCGCGCGCAACGCCGTCATCGCTGCGATCGAAAAGGAAAGCAAAGAGAAAACCGGACTCCGATCAGATGTCGTCACGCTGTACCAAGGCGGCGCCTATCATCTATATCGATACAAACGTTACGATGATGTGCGACTGGTCTTCGCGCCCGAGCAGCAGATGGCTTTCTTCGGTGGTGATCCCGATAACTTCGAATATCCGCGTTACGACCTCGATATCTGTATCTTTCGCGTTTACGAAAATAGTCAGCCGGTAAAGATCGACAATTTTTTGAAATTTAATTCACGCGGTCCGAGTGACGGCGAGCTGATCTTTGTAAGTGGCAACCCGGGCAAGACGGACCGGCAACTTACGTTGGATGAACTGGCCGATACACGCGATCGCTATCTGCCTTACGTCCTGCGAATGTTTAACCGGCGCGAAGTGCTGGAATTGTCCTACAGTGCGCGCTCTTTCGAGAACGCACGAAAAGCGCGCGAGGATCTCTTCGGCCATCAGAACAGTCGGAAAGGCAACGGCGGTATTCTAGCCGGACTCCTTGATCCGCAGATTTTGTCGGCATTAAGAGCGCGGGACCAAGAATTGCGCGACGCCATTGGGCGCGATCCCAAGCTGAGGTCGACTATCGCTGCATACGATCGAATCAAACGGGCCCAGGGCGAGATCGTCAAAAATGCTCCGCTCTATAATTATCTCGAACAAGAGCGGCCAAGTATCGTCGGTTATCGCCCGCCGCGAGCTTTGTCCGGGGACCTTTTCAAATACGCGCGGTTAGTCATGCGCGCGATCGATGAGCGTGCGAAACCGAACGGCGAACGAATCCCGGCGTTCCGCGACAGTGCACGCGAATCGCTGGAGCTAGAGCTTTTTTCGGCCGAACCGATCTATGATGATTACGAAATACTGCGACTCACCGACTCGTTGACGGATTTCGCGTCGCAATTTGGCGCCGATAATCCTCTTGTTCAGAAGGTACTCGCCGGAAAATCGCCGCACGCACGCGCGGCCGAGCTCGTCACAGGAACAAGATTGAAAGACGCTGCCGTGCGCAAAGATCTCTATGGCAAAGATGCGGCTGCGTTGCAGGCGGCGCACGATCCGATGATTGATCTCGCGCGCCTAATCGATGGGCCAGCGCGAGAGGCGCGCAAAATTTACGACTCGCAGCAGGAAATAAAGAAACAAGCGTATGCCGAAATTGCTAAAGCGCGTTTTGCCATCGAAGGCACCGGCAGTTATCCGGATGCGACGTTCACGCTCCGGCTTTCCTACGGAACTGTGCGCGGCTACGAACAGGACCGAAAACAAATCCCTGCCTTCACCGATTTTGCAGGCTTATATCAACGTTCTGCCGAGCACGACAACAAGCCGCCATTTGATTTACCGCAACGTTGGATCGACAAGAAAGCGAATCTAAATCTCGCGACGAAGTTCAATTTTGTTTCCGACGCGGACATCATCGGCGGCAACAGCGGCAGTCCGGTGGTCAACAAGGCAAACGAATTCGTTGGCATCATTTTCGATGGCAACATCCAGTCGCTGGTGCTCGATTGCATTTACACGGACACGCAGGCCCGGGCTGTATCGGTCGATTCCGCCGCTATCATCGAAGCGCTGCGCAGAGTTTACGATGCAGGCGCGCTGGCAGATGAATTGCAAGGCGGGAAATGAAATTCATTGAATCTGCTGCCCGCGTCAGGGGGGTTCTATGACCAAAGTCGTATATTTGGTAGGCGCAGGTTTCTCGGCTCCGCTTGGCCTTCCTGTGATGCGAGATTTCGTAATGAAATCGAAAGATATGCTTGCATCGCATCCGAAAGAGTTTGGGCATTTCGAGAACATCTTTGCCCTAATCAAGGACATGAATGCTGCTAAAAGTTATTACAGCGCCGACTTATTTAATATCGAAGAAATACTTTCGATTTTAGAAATGAGCGAGCGCGTTGGAGGAAGAAGCACAAAACGATTTATAAAGTACATCGTCGATGTAATCGAATTCTATACGCCACCCCAGCCAGAGACTGACCCATCTCGCTTGCCGGGAAATTGGTACGATTATCCGATCACAAAAAACACAGAATGGACCCCTTACTTATTTTTCGCTTCCAGCCTTTTGTCGGTTCGATTACGGCAAGATTCGTCGGTGTCCAATCGTCAATTCCACGCCGATCCGGCGCTAAAAGTAGACGCAGCATACTCAGTAGTCACATTAAACTATGACTTAGTCTTTGAGAGCTTGGCGAAGTTTTTAGGAACTTTTTTCTCAGACGGAGCAAGGTTCAATTTCCAAACTGACTTTAGCGCGCGACCTTCCAAAAACATGTTGCTGACTCCGTTAGCGAAGCTGCATGGTACTATCGACGATAATTCTGTGATCGCACCCACTTGGAACAAGACGATCTCAAAACGAATGATTGCAACGTGGTCTGAGGCACACAAGTGCCTGCAAACTGCAAATGAACTTAGGATTATTGGATACTCCCTGCCCGTTGCCGATGCCGACATAAAGTATCTGCTAAAATCCGCAGTGATCGATTCCGATCACCTAAAACATATCGACATAGTTTGTCGCGACAGCGACGGCGCCACTCGGGCAAGATACAAAGATTTCATAACGTTTAAGTATGCACGCTTCGCCAATTCACCGGTCGAAGGTTACCTCGAAACGCTTAAACAGCGGACGATAGCTCGACGGATGGACAACCAGCAGATGGATTTCAACCAGCTGGAAACTGCTCACGAAGACTTTTTTGCGAACGAGGGTCGCGACTTATAACGGCTCAGAGTTGGCCGAGTAACTTTTTCCAGCGCGCCCATGCTTCATCACGTGCCTTCTTGTCGCCTTCGCGCATATTCGGGTTGGCTGGCTCGCCTGAACGCATGAATCCGTGACCCGCGCCTTTGTAAATCACCGGCTCGTATTTCTTCTCAGCGGCTTTCATCAATTCTTCCGCCTTTGGAATCATCGCGTTCACGCGTTCATCGTTCTCGCCGTAGAAACCGTAAACGGGACAGCGAATGTTCGCCACTTGGTCCGGCGACTGCGGCGGCGCGCCGTAAAAGGAATACGCGGCTTTCAGTTTTGGGTTTTCATTTGCGTACGCGAATGCCCATCCCCCGCCCCGACAAAATCCACAGACAGCAAGCGTGCCGTTGCCCGCCGGGATTTTGAGCGCGTAATCGGCCGTTGCATCGAGAACCGCTTTGATCTGATCTTGCGTCACGGCGGAGACCGCTTTGCTCGCTGCATCAGCATCTTCATATTTCTGACCGTTGAGGAAATCAGGTGCGATCGCGATGACGCCATTCTCGGCCAGCTCGTCGCATAAGCTCCGCAACCAATCCGTCACCCCGAAGATTTCCTGAGTCACGATCATCACCGGCGTCTTCTCTTTCCGCTCGGGATAAACGATGAAGGCTTTGATTGTTTGATCGCCCGATTTGATATCGACCCACTCGGCGTGACGCGGCGAACTGTTCAAACGGTCCTTGCCGAAATCTTTGTACTCCTGCGCGCGCACGGAATACGCGACGAAGAGAAGGCTAAGCGCGAGAAGAACGCGTTTCATAAAGCGACGATGTCGATCTTAAGTCGTCGCTGCTGCTGTCGAACCTCTCTTAAAGAGCAGGGCGTCGAGGCTCCAGCGTCCGGCGCCGTAAAACACGACGAACAAGAAAAACCAGCAATAAAAGACGGCCAGCTCACCTTTATTTACGATCGGAAAAAAGCTACGCGGCGCGTGGACCATGAAATATGCCACGGCCATTGTGCCGCTGGAGATGAAAGCTGCCGGACGCGTAAAAAGACCAAAGGCAATCAAGAATCCGCCGACGAGGCAGATCCAACCGCAAAGCTGAAGGAGCGGCCCGCCTGAGCCCGGCATTCCGCCAAACATGCCAAAGATTAACTGGCCGCCGTGGCTGGCAAAATTCAACCCAACGATCAGGCGCATCAAACAGTAAACCGGGTCCGCAAATCGATTGAGAGAGTTCATGGTCGTCAAGCTGACTGATCTCGAGGCAGCGTGTCAAGAAAATCGCTTCGCCTATAGCGCTACTCTGCGAGCGCGGACTCAAGATTGCATTCGACGGTCGGCGATCATAGACCGCCGCTACAGCTACGCTGCTTTCTTCGCAGGGTGCGCTTTTTTACTGCGAGACTTCGGCGTCGTTTTTCTCTTTGCGCCGGTCTCCTCCAGGCTCTTTTGCAGAACGGAAACCAGATCGATGACCTTCGTTGGCTTGGGTGCCTTTCTTGGTTTCTCTTCAATTTCTTTTCCGCCGGCTTCGACCTTTTCCTCGATTACTTCCATGAGCGATTCGCGATAGTCGTCCTTGTACTTCTCCGGGTTCCACTTCGCGCTCATGCTGTCGATGAGTGACTTGGCCATGCTCATTTCCCGCTTCCCGACCTCCATTTTTTTTGGCACGTGCAACTTCTCAGAATCTGCGAGCTCATCGGCGAAGTGCATCAACTCGAGAACGAGAGCGCCATCCTCCGGCTTCACGCCGGCAAGATACTGGCGGGTTTTGATCACGACCTTTGCGACGCCCACTTTGTTGGTGTCCTTCAGTGCGTCGCGGAGCAGCGCGTATGCTTTGTCGCCGCCTTTTTGCGGCTCAAGGTAGTAAGGCTTATAGAAGAACATTGGGTCGATCTCTTCCTGATCGACGAAATCCTGAATATCCACCGTCTGCGTCGCCTCGAGATCAACCCGCTGAAAGTCCTCGTCCTTCAGTACAATATATTTGCCCTTCTCATACTCATAGCCCTTCACGATCTGGGCCCAGGGAACTTCATTGCCGTCCTTTTCAGCAACACGCTTGTAGTTCACCGGGCTCAAGTCGCTCTTGCGCAACAGACGGAACCTCAGTTCCTCGCGTCTCGTAGCGGGATAAAGAGCGATGGGAATGTTAACCAGACCGAAGCTGATGCTGCCCTTCCAGATCGCGCGCGCCATATTCTATGAATAATTCGCGTGCCACGTGTGCCTTGCGTGTCACGTCTCATTAACACCTCACTTCAGTGAGGTGCCCTCCGCACATAAACCACGAAGAGAAACCGTTTAAACGGTTTTGTCGTTCGCGTGAGGCAGTTGCACCGCGCTAAAGCGGCGGTGTTAGTGAGATTTCGAGATTGCGACGTTCGAGCTACGCCGCGAGCTCGAGTTCCCGACGCGATATACCACGCAATTCAAAAAGCCGAATCAATGTTTCTTCAATCAAATTGTTCGGACACGATGCGCCGGCGGTGATACCGATAACGGCGGGGCCGTTCGGCAACCAAAAGTGCGAAACGATCTCGCGTTTCTCGTGCAAATCGTAATGCTTGATCTCCATGGCGGAAACCAATCGTGAGGCGTTTAGCACGAAGTACGTGGGCAACTTTTCCTCGCCCATCTCAGCCAGATGCGATGTGTTCGAGCTATTGTAACCACCTACAACTAACAGCAAGTCCATTGGCACATTGAGCAATTCGCGTAATGCATCCTGGCGCTCCTGCGTCGCACCGCAGATTGTGTCGAAGAATCGGAAATTCTTTTCGGCGAGCTCAGGCCCATCGCGATCGAAAACAGCTTGTCGAATTCGTCGTTGCACTTCCTCCGTCTCGCCGCGCAGCATCGTCGTCTGATTCGCCACGCCTACGGTTTGCAGATGCACATCCGGATCGAAACCTGGCGAATGCGCTCCTTTGAATCGTTCCAGGAACGCCTGCTTATCCCCGCCGCGCCGGATGTAGTCGCAAACGTAATCGGTATCTGCAAGCGTTAGCACAACGACATAATGTCCACTGCCGTCGCCTAGCGCGCGCGAGCTGGTGGCCTTTGTCTCTTCGTGCTCAGCTTTGCCATGGATAATTGAAGTAGCGGATTCGCTGGCGTATTTGCGGACCCGTTTCCAAACGCTCATCACGTCCCCGCACGTGGTATCGACGATCTGGCAGCCGCGGTCTTTGATCTGTTGCTGGATCGATAATTCAGTTCCAAACGCCGGCACGATGACGACGTCTTCCGGGCCGAGATCGGAGATGTCCGCCTCCTTATTTTTGCCCGTGAGATTTTTGATACCTAACGAGGCGATCTGATGATTGACCTCCGGGTTATGAATAATTTCTCCCACAATGAACAGGCGGCGATCCTTGAAAACCTTACGCGCGGCGTACGCCAAATCGATTGCGCGTTCGACGCCGTAGCAGAAACCAAACTGCTTTGCCAGGCGC
>Ga0137394_10002501_pt1 | contig 13585 bp, 15 predicted proteins | sample czobulk116metaG_FD_108278 | JGI IMG/M metagenome (GOLD analysis project Ga0137394, IMG submission 108278) | Vadose zone soil microbial communities from Angelo Coast Range Reserve, California, USA - czobulk1.16 metaG | ecosystem: Environmental > Terrestrial > Soil > Vadose zone | place: USA...
CGCCGTCACGCCGTCACCTTCACGCCATCCTGGATCGACCGTCGCACCGCCGCGTCGGAGGAGACCCGGTGGGCCGCGGCGGCCAGCGCCTCGACGACGAGGAGCGCGTTCCGGTGCGCGAGGTCGCTCGCGCTCGCGTCACGCATCGCGTCGGAGTGACCCGCGATCGGCCGCTCGGTGACCGGGAAGCGGATCCAGTCGGTCGGGAGCTTCTGCGACACGTTGCCGAGATCCGTCGACGCGGTCACGAGCACGCCGCGTTCGGCGTCAACACCGCGACGCCGCAGCTCGTCGGCCACGACATCGCCGAGCTTTAGGTTCGCTGCCACCGGAGCGTAGAGCGGGAGGTAGTCCGTGATCTCGACGGTCGTGCCGGTCTCGAGCGCCGCTCCCTGCGCGACGTCGGTGAACGTGGCGACCATCGTCTCGAGCGTCGCGAGGTCCTTCGCCCGCAGACCGAACTTCGCCTCCGCGCGCGCGGGGATCACGTTCACGGCGTCGCCGCCGTGCGTGATGATCCCGTGCACGCGGCTGTCCGCCGGAAGATGCTGCCGCCACCCATCGATCCCAATGAAGAGCCGGATCACGCCGTTCAGCGCATTGCGTCCGCGCTCCGGCGACGAGCCCGCGTGCGACGCGGCGCCGCGGTAGATGACGCGCTTGCCGACGATCCCGAGTCCGGTACCGCTCACGCCCCAGCGTGCCTGCGCGGCGGGATGCGTCGACAGCGCGAAGGCAACGTCGTTGAAGACACCCGCGCCGAGCAGATCGATCTTTCCACCTCCGTCCTCCTCGGCCGGTGTGCCGATCAGCTCGATCGCCATACCGAGGTCCTTCTCGGCGGCGGCGAGCAAGAAGGCGCCGACATTCGTCATGGCGATGAGGTTGTGACCACAGCCGTGACCGACGCCCGCGAGCGCGTCGTACTCAGCGATGAGGGCGACGGTGGGACCGGGCGGACCGATGCGAGCGCGAAAAGCGGTCTCGAGGCCGCCGATACCCATCTGAACCTCATGACCGTGACGCTCGAGCAGGGCCCTAATGCGTCCCGCGGCCCGACGCTCTTGGTACGCGATCTCCGGATCGGCGTGGATCTCGCGGGAGAGTCGCACCAGCTCGTCCGCGAGCGACGAGGAGAGTGGCTTCACGACGCTGTATACTGTCCCATAGCGTCTATTCCCCTATCGGCTTCTGCCGGGCGCGAGCGCACCTCGAATGCGCCCCCCGGTCCCCACAGGACGTAAGGCAGTAGCGCAAGCACACACCAGCAAGGAGCAACACACCGCTTGGACACCCCAGAGCCCACCCAAACACAGGCATCAGAAACGAACCCGAACACCACACCCTCTCCGACCACCGACACCAATGGCGCGACCGCGACGAATGGTCCGGCCGCTGCCGCAGCGAACGGGCCCGCCGCGCCGGCGACGCGCCGCGAGCCGCCCCCGCCGACGCCGAGCCGGAAGTACTACACGATCACCGAGCTCAACGAGGCGAAGCCGAAGGACATGCTGGCGATCGCCAAAGAGTTCGGCGTCACCGACATCACGCCCACGACCGCGAAGGCAGACCTGATCACGCGCATCCTGCAGGCGCAGACCGAAGCGCAGGGCAACATCTTCGCCCAGGGCATCCTCGAGATCGTCGAGGACGGCTTCGGATTCCTCAGGCGCCGCAGCCTCCTCCCCTCACCCGACGACGTTTACGTCGGATCGAGCCAGGTGCGCCGTCTTGGTCTTCGCACCGGTGACTACGTCACAGGGCAGACGCGGCCGCCGAAGGACAACGAGAAGTACTTCAGCCTCCTGCGCGTCGAGGCGGTCAACGGCGTTGACCCCGAGGTGGCGAAGCGCCGACCGAACTTCGAAGCGCTGACACCGGTGTTCCCCGACGAGATGTTCGACCTCGAGATCGAGGGCGCGAACCTCAGCCAGCGTCTCATCAACCTCGTGAATCCGCTCGGCTTCGGCCAGCGCGCCCTGATCGTGTCGCCGCCGAAGGCCGGCAAGACGACGCTGCTCAAGGACATCGCGAATGGCATCGCCGGGAATCATCCCGACGTCCACATCATGGTCGTGCTCGTCGGCGAGCGACCCGAGGAAGTGACCGACATCCGCCGTTCGATCAAGGGCGAGGTCTTCTCGTCCACGTTCGATGAGCCGACCGAGAACCACACGCGCGTCGCCGAGCTCGCGCTCGAGCGCGCCAAGCGACTGGTCGAGACCGGACGCGACGTCGCGATCCTTCTCGACTCGGTCACGCGCCTCGCGCGCGCGTACAACCTCGCCGTGCCGCCGTCCGGCCGCACGCTCTCCGGTGGCATGGACCCGGTCGCGCTCTACCCGCCGAAGCGCTTCTTCGGTGCCGCGCGCAACATCGAGGGCGCCAACGGCCAGGATGCCGGATCGCTCTCCATCTTCGCCACCTGTCTCGTCGACACCGGCAGCCGCATGGATGACGTGATCTACGAAGAGTTCAAGGGCACGGGCAACTCCGAGATGATCCTCGACCGCAAGCTGCAGGAGCGCCGCACCTTCCCGGCGATCAACATCCCCGCCTCGGGCACGCGCCGCGAGGAGATGCTCCTCTCGCCCGAGGTCATGAAGCAGGTGATCCTGCTGCGCAAGATGCTCTCCGCCGTCGGTCAGATCGAGGGCACCGAGCTTCTGCTCCAGCGGCTCGGCAAGACCAAGACGAACAAGGAATTCCTCGCGTCGATCGCCAAGGCCATGGAGGCCGACAGCAAGAACTAGCGCCGCGGGTGTGACGCGGCAAGCCCGGGCCGAACTCGGAGGGTGAGTCCGCCTGGGAGTTCCGCCGATGGTCCGCCCTTCAGCGACCGGCCTCGCGACCGCGTTCTATCGCCTCTATCTCCTCGACTCGCTTGCCGGCGCTCCGGCGCGGCCGGCCACGCTCCTCGCGACGATCGCGGGTGAACGGCTGCCGCTCGCGAACGGCGCCTTCGGCCGCGCGCTCCAGTCACTCCTCGAAGGTGGCTACCTCGTCCCCGCTCCCGAAGCGGCTGTCGCGCTGACGCCGCTCGGCGCTGCGGAGCGGGTCGTGGAGCGTGACCGCTGGCGCGCGGTGATCCCAACGATCCTCAGGCTGGTCAACGAGCCCGACCCGGAACCGCGACCCGCGCCCGCCGTCGCGGAAGCTCCCACCGTCGAGTACCGCACCGCGGCCGTCGCGGAGTCGTACCTCGACCGCGTGCTCGTTGGCGCGCTGCGCGAACGCGTCGCGCAGGCGCGCGACGGCGGTCGCGCTTTCGCACTCGTGCTCGGCGTCGCTGATGTCGACGCATCGTCGGAGGCCACGCGGCGCGCGATCGTGCATCGGTGCATCCGGGCAACGCTGGGCGGCGCGGCAACGCTCTTCGGTGGCGACGCAAGCGCGTTCCGTTACGGAGACTCGGGCGTGGCGCTCATCGCGCCCATCCTCGGCGACGAGCGACGTGGCGCGCGCATCGCGACACTCCTTCGTGCCCGGATCGATGAGCTGCTGCGCACGATGACGACCAGCGTCCGCGCGTTCGCGGGCACGCGGTGGCGGGTGCGCGTGGGCGACGCGACGTGGTCGGCGGATCTCATGACGACCGGTGCGGTGCTGCGGATCGCGCAGGACGCTCTCGCGCGCGACGACCTGACCCGGAGGCCGGCCGCCTAGCGGCGCAGCCAGGGAAGCTGGAGCAGCCTCTCGCTCAGGAAGCGTTCGGGTGGGACGAAGTGCGGATTCGTCGACAAGGTCCCGTTCACCACGACGAACGGGTGTGTCTCGATGCCGCCGAGGAGCAGCGCCGTGGCGGGCAACCGCGTCACGTCGTACACGCACACGAGGATGGCCGGGACCCTCGAGATCACGCGGTTCAGGACGGACTCGCACCAGAGGAAGTCCTCCGGCAGCGCAAAACCGGGCACGTCCCACTCGACCCGTCCGAACATCCGGATCGGCCGCAGACCCTTCCGCGCCAGCCCTTCGGCGGCCTCAAGGATGTTCTCGACCTGCTGTCCGACGTCCCTCGCGGTTTCCGTGAGCGCGATGCGGCCGGCCCCGAGCGCTGCCGTGACGTCGCGCCCGGCGGCGGAGGACTCGAGTCGCTCGAGGAACATGCTCGCGACGCCGGGAGCCCCGAACAGGACGACGCCTTCGCCCGCCTGGTCGAGCGCCGGACGCACGAACGACACGAGGGCGCGCATGAGCTCGTCGTCCCCGACGTACATGAGACAGATGTGACTCGGTACCTCGACATCTCCGTTGGCGATACCGAGCGGTGAGCGAGTCATCTGGCCGCCACCAATCCGCCGCGGTAGGCCAACGCGACCGCTTCGAGCCGCGAGCGCGCGCCAAACTTGTCGATGAGCGATCGCACATGGCCGCGCACCGTCGAATAGCTGATCTTCAGCTCCTCCGCGATGCTGCGGTTGTCCATCCCGCGCGCCAACAGGGTGAGGATCTCGGCCTCGCGAGGCGTGAGCGACTCGGCGGCCTGCGGGATCGCGACGCGCGCCGCCGGCGCGGTGCGCTGGTATTCCTCGGTACGCGCCGTGCTCTCGTGGATCGTGATCACGGCGCCGGCTTCGGCCGCGGCCAGCGGCAAGGCGGAGACGACGAATCTGCGGTCGTCGCCTGGCGGCAGGTACTCGAGCTCACAGTGCGCGATCTGGCGCTCGACGACGGCTTTTACGGCATGCGCGATCGCGCGGGCGCCGGACGTCGACGCGGCCAGCTGCCCATCGAGCAGGTTCGTCCCGACACGAGCGCCGAGAATGGCGTCCGCCGTGGGCCGTTCGCCGTGAGCGAGCCACGCCGCGTTCGCCCATGTGACTTCCCCCGCGCCGCTGACCAATGCGACCCCGTCCCGCAAGGAGTTCATGGCCGCTTCCGGGAGTCCTTGCGACCCCACGACAGGCAGGCTAGCGGCCACCGCCCGAGAGCGCCTCCTTCATTCGCACTAATCGGCCCTCCGACCGTACTTGCGCGTGGCTACGCGCTGAGCAGACCGAGCTCGTTCGCGCGGACCACCGCCTCGAGACGCGAATGCGCGCCGAGCTTCTCCAGAACCTGTTGAACATAGCCCCGCGCGGTGTTCACGCTGATGCTCAGGCCCTCTGCGATGCGCTGAACGTCCTGCGCCTGCGCCATGAGCGCGAGTACCTCACGCTCGCGCGGTGTGAGCTGCGGCGCGGCGCGCTGTCGATCCGCGAGTGCGCGCGCACGGCCACGACCCACCCGCAGCAGCGCATCGAGCTCGCTGCGCGGCAACAGCATGTCTCCGGACGCCGCGCGCCGGATGGCGTCGATGATCCCCGCGACCGGCGTCGTCTTCACGAGGTAGCCCGACACGCCGACCTCGACCGCCGCGACGAGCTCGTCCTGAGTCATCCCACCGCTGAACATGACGACGGCGGTCTTGCCGCCTGACTTGAGGATCGCAGCCGCGACGTCGACGCCCGAGTCACCAGAGAGGTTCTGATCCATGAGCACGACGTGTGGCCGCCGCTCGGCCGCGATGCGCAGGGCCGTCCGCCGATCGGCCGCGATCTCGGTCACGTCGAAGTCGGGCTGCCGCGAAAGGAGGGCCTGCAGACCCTCGGCGACCGCGAGATGGTCGTCGACGATGAGGATGCGGATCCTGCTCGGGTCGGACGCCACGCGGTCACTTTACGCCCGAGACATCCTCGGACCACGAGCGATATTCGGCACCGTCGCGCAGCGCGCGACCCTGTCGCTGCGCCGCGCGCCACACCGGACAGGCGAACGCGAAGTAGGCCTGACACACGACCTCGGGACGTTCGCGTGCCACGACCCCGACGCGGCGCAGCGCGAAATACAGGTGGCACAGCGGGAGCCCCGCGATGTTCGCGAGACAGCCGTCGTACGACTCGACCATCCGTCGTCCCGCGCCCTGGATCGCGTAGGCGCCGGCCTTGTCCAGCGGCTCGCCGGTCGCGACGTAGTGCTCGATCTGGCGAAGCGACAGCTCCCGCATCGTGACGCGCGACCGCACCGCGAACCGCGTTTGGGTCCCACTCGCGGCGACGAGCACGACCTCGGTGCGGACCTCGTGTTCGCGGCCCGAGAGCGCCGCGAGAGTTGCGACCGCGTGCGATTCGTCGCTCGGCTTGCCCACGCGTTCGCCATCGACATCGATCTCCGTATCGGCGGCGAGCGTCATCTCGGCCGGCCTCGCGACCGCATCGGCCTTCGCCTGCGCGGGCGAGAGCACGGCGCGCTCGTCGACGTCCGGCGCGTCGGTCTCGAAGTGAATCCCCAGGAGCGTCAGCAGATGGCGGCGTCGCGGCGACGAGGATGCGAGACGCAGCACCCGGGCATGCTATACCTAGGTAATCGTGGCAAGAGAAGCGCGAAAACCTAAGCAACCGGCGATCCGCGTTGGCGAGGCGGCGGAGGTCCTCGGCGTCTCGGTTGACACGCTCCGCCGCTGGGGGACGTCCGGGAAGCTGCACGTCAGCCGGTCGAAAGGAGGTCAGCGCCTCGTCTCGATGTCCGAGGTCCGCCGCCTGCAGGCCGCGCGACGCTTGGGCAAGCGCCCGATCGTCGCGCAGTCCGCCCGCAACCGGTTTCCGGGGATCGTGACCAGGGTCGAACGCGACCGCGTCGCGGCGGTCGTCGAGGTGCAGGCGGGCCAGTTCCGCCTTGTCAGCCTCATGACCGCCGAAGCGGCCGAGGAGCTGGCGTTCAGGCCAGGCATGCCGGTCGTGTGCGTGGTGAAGGCTACGAACGTCGTCGTCGAGATCAGCCGCGGCGCCGCGGCGGCGGGGTAGAAGCAGGCATGGGGAGGGGTCGGCTCGGGACTCTTGTCGCGTTCGCCGGCGCCCTCGTCGCTGTCGCTGCTGCGTGTGGCGGCGCGATCCCTGCGACGTCATCGGTGGCGCCGGCGTCATCACCCACGCCCTCACCGCTCGCGGGGAGCATCACGGTGTTCGCGGGATCATCCCTTACCGATGCGCTCAAGAAGGCGGGCGACCGGCTGAAGGTCAACAACCCGGGCACCGATTACGTCTTCAACTTCGGGTCATCGTCGACGCTCGCCACGCAGATCGCGAGCGGGGCGCCGGCGGACGTCTTCGCGTCGGCGGACGAGACGAACATGCAGAAGGTCGTCGACGCGAAGCTGAACGAAGGCGCGCCGGCGGTCTTCCTGAGTAACCGCCTGCAGATCGCGGTCGCGGCCGGGAATCCAAAACACATCACCGGCCTTAACGACCTGGCGAAGCCCGGGCTGATCGTGGTGCTCGCCGCGCCGACCGTCCCCGCCGGCAAATACGCGTTGGAGGCGCTGCAAAAGGCCGGCGTCACGGTGAGGCCGGCAAGCCTGGAGGTCGACGTGCGCGCGGCGCTCAACAAGGTCGCGCTGGGCGAGGCGGACGCGGGCGTCGTGTACGTCACCGACGTGAAGTCGGCTGGTGCTCGCGTGAGCGGCGTGGAGATCCCCGAGCAATATCAGGTCATCGCCCGGTACCCGATCGCCGTCGTCAAAGACTCGAAGAATCCGCGCCTGGCCAGGGCCTTCGTCGACTACCTCCTGTCGGACGAAGGTCGAACACTGCTCGCGGAGTTCGGTTTCTCGAGACCGTGAGACCAGCACGCGCACCGTGGCCGATCGCAGCGCTCGCGGCGATCGGCGTCCTGTTCTTCGCCCTGCCGCTGGCCGGCCTCCTGTATCGCGTGTCCTGGCAGAGCGCAGTCGCCGACCTCCTGACGCCGGAGGCACTCGGTGCGCTGCGTCTCTCGCTGTTCGTGTCGCTCGCAGCGACCGCGCTGGGTCTGCTGCTCGGCGTTCCTCTCGCCTGGGTGTACGCGCGCATCGCTTTCCCCGGTCGCAATGTCGTCCGCGCGCTCACGACGCTACCGATGGTGCTGCCGCCCGTCGTCGGCGGCGTCGCTCTTCTCGTGGCGTTCGGACGGCGCGGGCTCGTCGGCGAGTGGCTCGACGCGGGGTTCGGCCTGCGCATTCCCTTCACCACGGCGGCGACGGTGATGGCGGCCACGTTCGTCTCGATGCCGTTCCTGGTGCTGACGGTCGAAGCGGGTATCCGCTCCATCGACCGCCGCTATGAAGAGGCCGCGCGGACACTCGGGGCAAGCCCGTGGCGGATCTTCCGGCAGGTGACGTTGCCGCTCATCGCGCCCTCCCTCTTCGCGGGTGCCGTGCTGTGCTGGGCGCGCGCGCTCGGTGAGTTCGGCGCGACGATCACGTTCGCGGGGAATCTCCCCGGCGTGACGCAGACGCTCCCGCTCGCCGTGTACATCGCGATGGAGACCCGGCCCGAGGTTGCCATCGTCCTGAGCCTGGTGCTCGTTCTCGTGTCTCTTGCGGTCCTCGTCGCGCTGCGCGACCGCTACCTGCGGCTCGACTGATGCTTCGCGCGGACATCCAGCTGCGACTCGGCACCCTCGACCTCGCCGTGGCGCTAACGGCTGAGCCCGGCGAGGTCGTCGCCGTGCTCGGTCCCAACGGCGCCGGCAAGACCACGCTCCTGCGCGCGATCGCCGGCCTGATCCCACTGAGAGGCGGATCCGTCGTGCTCGACGATGTCGTCCTCGAAGACACCGCGACGCGGACATACGTTCCCACCGAGCGTCGACCCATCGGCGTCGTCTTCCAGAGCTACCTCCTGTTCCCGCATCTGACCGCGGTCGACAACATCGCGTTCGGGCTGCATGCGCGTGGTCGGGGCGCCAACGCGCGCGCCGTCGCGCTGAGCTGGCTCGCGCGCATGGACCTCGCGGCTTACGCCGACGCGAAGCCCGGTGCGCTCTCGGGTGGCCAGGCACAGCGCGTCGCGCTGGCGCGCGCGCTCGCGACCGATCCGCGCCTGCTGCTGATGGATGAGCCACTCGCGGCGCTTGACGCGTCGAGCCGCGTCAGCGTGCGCCGCGATCTCAAGCGGGCGCTTTCGGAGTTCGGAGGCGTTCGCCTGCTCGTCACACACGATCCACTCGAGGCCATCGCGCTGGCGGACCGGCTATTGATCCTCGAGGACGGCCGCGTGCTGCAGACAGGCACCGCGGCCGAGGTCACGGAGCGGCCACGCTCCCGCTATGTCGCGGATCTCGTCGGGGTCAATCTCCTGCGCGGACACGCGAGCGGCGGTCACATCGCGATCGACGGCGGCGGCACGCTCACCGCGATGGACGGAGCGGACGGCGATGTCTTTGCCGTCGTGCACCCGCGCAACATCGCGTTGCACCGGTCGCAGCCCGAAGGCACGCCACGGAACGTGTGGTCCGGCCGCATCACCTCGCTCGATCGGCAGGGCGACCGCGTGCGCGTGACGGTCGCGGGAGCGCCGCGTCTGGTGGCCGAGGTGACGCCGGCCGCGGTGCGTGAGCTCCATCTCGCTGAGGGCGGCGAGGTCTGGGTCAGCCTCAAGGCCGCCGAAGTCGCGGTCTACCCGGCCTAGCCTCCCTAGACTCCAGGCCATGCCGACCAGTCCGAGCGCGGCACGCGCGGCGGTCTCGACGCTCAGCGTCGACGAAGCGCTCGACCGCGTCCTGTCGCGGATCACCCCGCTGGGTCCGACCGAGGTCGGGCTCCTCGACGCGCTCGGCGGCGTCCTGACCGACGACGCGGTGGCCGATCGCGACGTGCCGCCGTTCCGCAACTCGGCCATGGATGGCTACGCCGTGCGCGGAGACGACACCAGACACGACGGCGTCAGGCTTCGCGTCGTCGGCGCGGTCGCCGCGGGATCCATGCCCGAACGCGCGGTCGGCGCCGGCGAGGCGGTGCGCATCATGACCGGCGCGCCGATGCCGGACGGAGCGGACACGGTCGTGCGCGTCGAGGACACCGACAACGGCGCGGATGTCGTCACGATCAACAAGGCGACGCCCACGGGCGTCGCGGTCCGTCAGGCGGCCGAGGATCTGCGGCGCGGCGAGGTCGTTCTCACGCGCGGCACGCTGCTGCGACATCCGGAGATCGGCGTTCTCGCGTCGATCGGTCGCGCGAAGGTCAGCGTCGTCCGCCGTCCGAACGTCGCGGTGCTCTCGACCGGCGACGAGCTCGTGGATATCGACGAGGAGCCGGGCCCGGGGCAGATCCGCGACGCAAACCGGTACTCGCTCGCGGCCGCCGTCCGCGCGACCGGTTGCGCCGCGTTCGAGCTCGGCATCGCGCGCGACTCGGCCGATGACCTGCGCCACGCGCTCGGCAACGCCGCGTTCGGCGACCTCGTCGTCACCAGCGGTGGAGTCTCCGTCGGCGACCACGATCACGTGAAGCCGGTCGTTAACGCGATGGGACAGATGGATTTCTGGACCATCGCGCTCCGGCCCGGGCGTCCCCTCGCGTTCGGTGAGCTGCGCACGAAGCGCGGCGCCGTTCCGATCTTCGGATTGCCGGGCAATCCGGTCTCCGCGCTCCTCACCTTCGAGCTCTTCGTGCGGCCGGCGCTGCTCAAGATGGCGGGGCGGACGAAGCTGCATCGCCCGCGCGCCAAAGCGCGTTTGCTTGACCGCATCGACAAGCCCGTCGGCCTGCGCGTGTTCGCGCGCGGGATCTACGACGAAGGCGCCGGCACCGTGCGCTCCACCGGGCCGCAGGGATCGGGGATCCTCCGCTCGATGTCGCTGGCGAACGCGCTCATCGACCTTCCCGAAGGGGCGGAGTCAGCCGGTCCGGGCGACACCGTCAGCGTCGTGTTGATCGATCGTCCGGAGGATCACTAGTGCCCGCGCGCAAGAGAGCGCCCGCGGCCGGCGCCCGCAAGACACTGACCCACATCGACGAGCGCGGCGCGGCGCGAATGGTCGACGTCGGCGCGAAGCCGGTGACCGAGCGGCGCGCGACCGCGCGCGGGATGCTTCTGCTGTCCGCCGCCACGCTCGCGCTCGTGCGCGACGGACGCACGCCGAAGGGCGACGTCCTCGCGAGCGCGCGCCTCGCCGGGATCATGGCGGCGAAGCGCACGTCCGAGCTCATCCCCCTCGCGCACCCGCTGCCGATCACGCACGCGAGCGTGGAGGTCACGATCGAGGCGACGGGCATCGCGATCGAGGCGACGGTCGCGACGACCGCGCAGACCGGCGTGGAAATGGAGGCTCTGACGGCCGTGACCGTCGCGGGTCTCACGCTGTACGACATGCTCAAAGCGATCGAGCGGGGCGCGCGGCTCACCGACGTGCGACTCGTCGCGAAGAGCGGCGGCCGCAGCGGGGAGTACCGCGCGCAGTGAGCTCCGTTCGCGCCGCGGTCATCACCGTGAGCACCAAGGGCGCAGCGGGAGGACGGGCCGACGAGAGCGGCCCGGCCATGCGCGACGCGCTCGCGGCCGCTGGCTACGCGGTCGTCCACACCGATCTCGTGCCCGACGATGTCGGCGGCGTCGCGACCGCGATCCTGAACGCGGTGCGCGCCGGCGCCAACGTCGTCCTGACCACCGGCGGCACCGGCCTATCACCGAACGACGTGACGCCGGAGGCGACGCGACGCGTGATCGACCGTGAGGTGCCCGGCATCGCCGAGGCCCTGCGCGCGCGATCGCTCGAGAAGACCCCGCACGGCATGCTCTCGCGCGGTGTGGCGGGCGCGGTCGGCGCGACGCTCGTGGTGAATCTGCCCGGGTCGCCACGCGCCGTTCGCGAATCGCTCGAGGTGCTGCTCCCGGTGCTCCCCCACGCGATCGAGCTGCTCGCCGGCGAGAGCGGCGAGTCCGGTCACGCCCGCGGCCGCGCCTAAGTGAAGCTCGCGGTCCATCCGGAGGTCGCCGCCGCGATCGCGGCCCGCCGCGCGGTCGTCGCGCTCGAGTCCACCGTCATCGCGCACGGCCTTCCGCGGCCGCAGAACCTCGCGGCCGCGCGCGCCCTCGAGGAAGAGGTGCGCGGCCTCGGCTCGACGCCGGCGACGATCGCGATCGCCGACGGTCAGGCCGTCGTGGGCGCCGATGACGCGCTGCTCACGCGCCTCGCGGAGGACGACGCGGTCGCGAAGGTCTCGCTCCGCGATCTCGCGCCAGTGCTCGCGCGTCGCGGCCTCGGCGCCACGACCGTCGCGGCGACGGTGGAGATCGCGGCGCGCGCCGGCATCGCGGTCATGGCGACGGGCGGCATCGGCGGCGTGCATCGCGGCGCCGAACGCTCCTTCGATGAGTCCGCCGACCTCGAGGCGATCGCCCGCAATTCGGTGTGCGTCGTGTGCGCCGGGGCGAAGCTCGTGCTCGATCTCGCTCTCACGCTCGAGCGTCTCGAGACACTCGGCGTGCCGGTCATCGGCTATGGCACAGACGAGCTGCCCGCGTTCTACGTGCGCTCCAGCGGGCTTCCTCTCGCGCATCGCGTCGACGACGCGCTCGCGGCGGCGCGCGTCGCGCGCGAGCAGCTCGCCCGCGGTGCGGGGATCGTCATCGCTGTGCCGATCGCGGCGAGCGACGCGCTCGACCGTGGCGAGGCGGAGGCCGAAGTCGCACGCGCCCTGGCAATCGCCGAGCGGCAGGGCGTCCGTGGCGCAGCGCTCACGCCGTTCCTACTGGCGCAGCTCAGCGACGCGACGGGCGGCCGCAGCCTCGCGGCGAACCTGTCGCTCCTGCGAGGGAACGCGCGCATCGCGGCGCAGATCGCCCTCGCGCTCTCGATCTAGATCACCGCGAGCCGATCACCTGATGACCTCGGCCGCGAGCTAGCGTCGCGCGTCGAAGCCGAGCATCTCGCGCATGCGCACGTAGCCGACAACGGACTCGCGAAAGAGGACACCCACCAGCGACCCGTGATCGATCACGGGCAGCAGCGGCAGGTCACCGGCGCCGAAGCGATCGAGCGCCGCCACGAGCTGCTCGTCAGGCGAGACCGTCGCGAGCTGGGCGGCCGGGGTCATGACCTGATCCACCGGCGTCATCGCCCACTGGTCCTGCTCCACCTTGCGGAGATCCGCGATCGTGACGAGCCCGACGAGCCGGTCGTTCGCGACGACGGGGATCGCCTGGAGGTTGTGTGGCAACACGATGTCGCGGATGAGCTGCCCGATCGACGTTCCCGCCGGTGCCGAGCGGAAGTCCGTCGTCATCAGCTGACCGACGCGCACGTTGCCCACGGCGGCCGAAACACGTTCTTGCTGCAAGGTCTGCGTCGCCGCGCTGTACAGGAAGTACGCGATGAGGCCCATCCACAGGCCGGACAGTGCTTCCCCGGCGATCACGCGCGAACCGCCGTATACGACCATCAGACCGGCCACGAGCTGCCCGCCGCGCGCCGCGATACGGGTCGCCGCCACGCGATCCCGCCGCACTCCCCAGATGATCGAACGAAGGACACGACCGCCGTCGAGCGGGAAGCCCGGCACGAGATTGAACAGGGCGACGGCGACGTTGATGAAGCTGAGATAGCTCGCGACACCCTCGACCGGCTGCAACGCCGGCGCCTGATCCAGATTGTTCGTGACGAGCTGCTGCACCAGGAAGGCGAGGCCGCCGATCGCGAGACTCGTGGCCGGCCCGGCGCTCGCCATGAAGAACTCGGCCTTCGCGCTGGGCGGCTCCTTGGTCAGGTTCGCGACGCCCCCGAGAAGGAAGAGCGTGATCGACGAGACCGACATCTTGAAGCGCAGCGCGACGATCGCGTGCGC
>Ga0137394_10002502_pt1 | contig 13585 bp, 5 predicted proteins | sample czobulk116metaG_FD_108278 | JGI IMG/M metagenome (GOLD analysis project Ga0137394, IMG submission 108278) | Vadose zone soil microbial communities from Angelo Coast Range Reserve, California, USA - czobulk1.16 metaG | ecosystem: Environmental > Terrestrial > Soil > Vadose zone | place: USA...
CGACCGGCGTCAACCTGTCGGACGCCATTCCGGCCAACACCACGCTGGTGGCCGGCAGCCTGGCCTCGGACGACCCGACCGACGTGCTGGCGCCGGGGAACCCGCTGTCGGTCGCCATCGGCACGCTGACCGGCGCCGGGGGCGCGGACAACGACGTCATCATCACCTTCAAGGTGCAGCTCGCCTCGCCCCTGGGCGGGGGCGTGGTCATCAGCAACCAGGGCTCGATCACGGCCAATGGCGGCATCAGCCTGGTCACCGACGACCCGGCCACACCCGCGCCCAACGACGCGACCAGCAGGACCACGGTGGCACCCGTGCCGGTGATCACCATGACCGAGACGGTGGCCGACCTGAACGGCGGCAGCCTGAATCCCGGCGACACGCTGCAGTACACCATCGTCGTCGCCAACACGGGCACCGCCGACGCGACCCTGGTGGTGGTCACCGATCCGGTGCCGGCGAACAGCACCTATGTGGCCGCCTCGATCACGGGTCCTGGCAGCGACGACACCGGCAATCCCAACCTGCTGTGGAACGTCGGCACCGTGGCCGTCGGGGCATCGGTGACGCTCACCTACCGAGTCACCGTCGACGCCGCGGCGCCGGGAGGGTCCATCATCACCAACCAGGCCGCCCTGACCGCGAGCGGCGGCCTGAGCCGCCTCTCCGACGACCCGGCCCGCAGCGACGGTCTCGAGACCGGCAACGACCCGCTCGACCCGAACGACGACGACCCGACGCTGTCGGCGCCGGTCAGCCTGGGCGACGTCCTGCAGGTCAGCATCGCGGCCGACGCGCTGGCGGTGAGGCGCGGCGACTTCATCCTCTACACGGTCACCATCACCAACCCGACGGCGATCGACGTCAACAACGTCTCCCTGCGGGACACCCTGGCGCCCGGAGTGGCCCTCGTGCCCGGCACGCTGATGCTCGACGGTTCGCCGCAGCCCGACCCCGCCCCGGCGTTCCCGTTCGCCGCCCCGGTCTGCACGAGCGTCGCGGTCGGGGGGATCAGGACCTTGACGTACCGCGCGGTGGTCAACGCGGGCGCCGTGATCGGTGACCTCGTGACCAAGGCGATCGCCGTCGACGCCGCGGCGCAGACGCTCTCGCCGCAGGCCACCAACACGGTCCTGATGGTCGAAGACCCCGAGTTCGACCTCGCCACCATCGTCGGCAAGGTCTTCGACGACAAGGACGGCAACGGCGTCCAGGGCTTGGGCGAGAAGGGGGTCGGCGGCGTGATGGTAGCCATGGAGGACGGGGTCTACGCCCTCACCGACGGCAACGGGATGTACCACATCGCGGCCGTCAGGCCGGGGAACCGCCTGGTCAAGATCAACGTCCACACCCTGCCGCCCTACGACGGCCTGACGCTGCCGGAGGCGCAGACGCTCACCCTGACGCCGGGCCTGCTGGCGAAGGTGAACTTCGGCGTGAAGATGAAACCGCCGCTCACCATCCACCAGGGCCGCCCGGCGACCTACGGCATCGCCGTGGCCGGCGAAAAGCTCGAGTCGCAGGCCGAGGTGGTCGGCAACCTCGAGGACATGACCGCCGTCGTGAACGGGGTGCAGGCCCGCCTGCCGAAGGCGCGCGTGAAGATGGACGTCATGAGCCTCGAACGGAATTTGAGAATTCTGAACGGGCGGCTGGAGAAGCCGGCGGTGTTCAAGATCGCCTACCCGGCCGACCGGTCGCTGAAGGAATGGACCTTCGAGATCTTCGACTCGCAAACGCGCCGCATCCGCGGCTTCCGCGGCGGCGATCTCAAGACGACCGAGATCGTCTGGGACGGCAAGGACGCCTCCGGGAGCCTGGTCCATGGCGGCGCCATCTACCAGTACCAGCTCACCATCGAGTTCAACGACGGGTCGCTGTCGAAGAGCCCCCTGCGCATGTTCGGAGTCAACCGGACCAACGCCATCTCGTTCGAGCTGACCGGCGCCTCGTTCGAGACCAACACCTCGATCCTGAACGGCACGGCGACGCCGATCCTGAACCAGATCGTCGACACGCTGAGGAAGTACCCCGACGAGAAGGTGGTGGTCCGCGGCCACACCGACAACACCGGCACGCTGCAGTGGAACGCCAAACTGTCTCTCCTGCGCGCCGAGGCCGTGAAGGCGTACCTCGTGGCCGCCGGCATCGACGGCGAGCGGCTGATCGTCGAAGGCGTCGGGTCGGCGGACCCGGTGGCTCCCAACAGCACGGCGGTGGGCCGGGCGCGCAACCGCCGCGTGGAGATCAAGGCGCTCCTCGAGGACACGGAGCGGGCGAAGACCTATGCCACCGGGGCCGTCGTGGCCCAGCAGCAGGTGATCGTGAACGGCCAGACGGTCCCGACCGAGGAGGACGGCTCGTTCCGGACCGTGGTCGACCCGAACAAGGACCAGGGACGCGTGTACGTCGGGATCAAGACGGACGACGGCGGCATGGCCGCGGCCACGGTCAACCTGCCGAGCATCGCTATCCTGCAGCCGACGACCGACGTGAAGCTCGAGATCGGCAAGCGCGAGGACGTGATCAAGCTGATGCAGCCGCAGGCGACCAAGGACGGCCCGCGCTACCCGACCATCCAGATCCCGGTGCGCGGCCGCACCGAGCCGGGCAACCAGATCGTGGTGGACGGCGAGCCGGTGACGGTGAGCACCACCGGCATCTTCGAGACGAAGCTGCCGCTGGCGGTGGGCGAGAACACCTTCGGCGTCGTGGCGGTCGCCCCGAACGGCAACACGAGCCTGGTCAACCTGGCGGTCAACCTGACCGGCGTGGACAAGAAGTCCGACCTGATCACCGTGCGCAAGCCGGTGCCGCAGTTCTCCGTCGAGCTGCCGCCGCGCAGCGCGGTCCTGTCGAGCCCGAACCTCTTCGTGCGCGGGACCGCGCCGCCGAAGGCGACCGTCACCATCAACACCTGGCGCATCCCGGTCAATCCGAACGGCACCTTCGCCGGCACGGTCCGCCTGCCGGAGGGTCCGTCGGTCATCGACGTCGCCGTCTCGATGCCCAACTCCACCGAGGGCCACGTCGGCGTGCCCGTCGAGGTCAAGAGCGATTACTTCTTCCTGGTCGCCCTGGGCGACGCGACCGTCACCAAGGTCACGACCGAGGGGCGGGTCCCCGACAAGTACAAGGATGACCTGACCGTGGACGGCCGCGTGGCCCTCTACCTGAAGGGGCGGATCCAGGGCAAGTACCTGATCACCGCCGGCCTCGACACCGGCGAGGGGCCCCTCTCGCAGATCGGCTCGCGCCTCGGCGACCGCGACAACACGAGCTTCACGCGCAACCTCGATCCCGACTCCTTCTATCCGGTGTACGGAGACGGCAGCCGCACCGTGAAGGACACCAACAGCCAGGGCCGCTTCTACGTCCTGGTGGAGGCGCCCGCCGGGTCGTTCCAGTGGGGGAACTTCAACTCGGGCATCACCGGCAACGAGTTCTCCTCCTTCAACCGCTCCCTGTACGGCGGCAAGGCGACCTGGAGGAGCCTGGCGAAGGGGAAGAACGGCGAGCCTTTGGGCCAGGCGCTGGTCTTCACGGCCCTGCCCGAGACCCGCTCGGCCCACGACGAGTTCACCGGCACGGGCGGGTCGCTCTATTTCCTTAAGAACAAAGGGGTTGTGCCGGGCTCCGAGAAGATCCGGGTGGAGGCGCGGGACAAGATCACCGGCATCCCGGTTGCTAACGTAACCCGCCGGAATTACGTTGATTACGAGATCGACTATGCGGAGGGGAGGATCCTGTTCCGCGCCCCGGTCGCCTCGGTGGTCGGCAGCACGACCATCATCAGCGACGGGATCCTGAACGGGAACCCGATCTTCGTGGTGGTGGACTACGAGTACAACGACCTCTCCGGGTCGCCGACGGACGTCACCACCTACGGAGCGCGCGTGAAGCAGGCGGTCGGGGACAACCTCACGGTGGGAGCCACGTACGTCAACGAGGACCGCCCGGCCGGCACCTACACCTTAGAGGGCGGCGACGTGACCGTGCGGGCGGCGCACGGCACCCAGGTCACGGCCGAGTTCAGCCAGAGCGAGAACCAGGCCGTGCCGGGGAACGTTTCGACCGACGGCGGCCTGTCGTTCAGCCCCAAGAGCGTGCCGGCCTCGAGCCAGGCGGCGGAGGCCTACCGCTTCGAGTTCGCCACGGGTGACGGCCCGGCGCGCGTGACCACTTACTACCGCCACATCGATGCCGGCTTCTCCTCCTCGTTCGCCGCCGGCGAGAATGCCAGCGACCAGATCGGCGGCACCGCGACCCTGAAGATCGGCCGGGCCGCGACCATCAATCTCCTGCTCGACAACCACGAGGTCGCGGGGATCCAGACCGTAAGGACCGGCACGCTGCAGTACCGGCAGAGCTGGAAGCCCGTCGGAGTGACGTTCGAGACCCGCTACCGCGGCACCGACCTGGTGGCCGGTTCCGACACGACCGAGGGGATCGGCGCCCTCCGCCTCGACCTGCACCTGAACCCGCGGCTGAACCTCTACGCGCGCTACCAGGACGACTTCCTGGAGACCGAGAAAGGCGCCACACCGAAGACCGGCCAGAAGGAGCAGGAGGCGATCGGACTGGAGGCCCAGGTCACGCCGAAGATCGCCCTCAAGGGCGAGGCGGTCCGGGTCAAGCAGGGGAACGGGGGGCTCTTCGGGATCACGACCAAGGTGGACGAGCGCACCGTGCTGTACGGCACCTACAGCCTGTCGCCCGACCAGGCCGGCACGATGACCGGTCTGCTGACCGCCGGCGCGACGACGCAGGTGACCGACCGGACGCGGCTGTACACGGAGGAGCAGTTCAAGAGCAGCGACCGCGAGTCGTCCACCACCAACGTCGTGGGCCTCAACACCCGCTTCAGCGATCGCTTCACGGCCGCCGTGGCCCTCGAGCGCTCGAAGCTGAACGGGTCCGGGAGCAACCCGGACGCGGTCCGCCAGGCCGCCTCGGCGAGCGCGTCCTATGCCTACGCCTGGATGAAGATCTTCTCCAAGTTCGAGGTCCGGAACGACAGCGGGCCGGCGCTCGATCGCAACCAGTGGGTGTCGAGCAACGCCGTGGAGCTGAAGCTGACGCGCGACCTGACCTTCCTGGGCCGCTACAACTACGGCCGCACCAAGGACAAGACCCTGGGCCTCGACGACACGCTTTATCGCGAAGAGAGCTTCGGCATCGCCTTCCGGCCGGTGGCCGTCGACTGGGTGAATTTCCTGGTGCGCTACACCCTGGTGCGCAACCTGCCGACCGTCCAGCAGAGCCCGGCGAACAGGGACCAGACGCAGGACCAGGTGTTCTCGTTCCAGACCGTGGTCGACCTGCACCGCCGCCTGTCGCTGACCGAGAAGTACGCGGTGCGCGATCGGGCCGTGGACCAGCAGCTCGCCTCCGAGCTCAAGAGCCGGATGAAGCTCTGGATCAACCGCTTCAGCTACCACCTGAGCGACGCCTGGGACGCGGCCCTCGAGTACCGCACCCTGGCCCAGGAGCTGGCGGGCGACAACCGGGACAAGGGGTACCTGGTCGAGATCAACCGGTTGTTCTTCGGCCACATGAGGGTCGGGGTCGGCTACAACTTCACCGACTTCACCGACAACGAGTTCACCGCGAACGACTACTCCGCGAGGGGGGTCTTCTTCCGGATCCAGGGCAAGTACTGAGGCGGCGGGATCGAGGGGGAGGGGATGAAGCGAGTCATCAAGGTCCTGGCGTTCCTGATCGTGCTGGCCGCCCTCGGAGGGGGCGGCTACTATTTCTATACCGGCCGGCTGCCCGGATATCCGCCGCCACCCCCCGCGCCGGAGGCGCCGGCGCAGGCCGAGACCCCCGCGCCCGCCGAGCTGCCGGCGCCCGTCCTGTCGGGTGAGCCGGTGCCGGGGGCGGGACAGCCGGTCGCCACCCTCTCGGGGATGGAGCGGACCGTCAAGTCGAAGCGCGCCTCGGACCTCGCCTGGGAAGAGGCGCAGGCCCAGATGCCGCTGTACGAGAACGACGCGATCCGCACCTTCGACAAGGCTTCGGCCACCATCGCCTTCGGCCGCCAGGACATCGTCGAGGTGGACCAGAACGCCCTGGTGGTGATCAAGCCGCGCCCCAAGGAGGGGCAGGGCGGCGAGATCTCCCTGGCGCTGCTGTCGGGCGACTTCCTCGACAGCCTGGCGGCCAAACCGGCCCCCGAGCAGACCAGGGCCATCGAGGAGGCGTCGAGCAGGCGGCAGGTCACCATCAGCAAGGTCTCCTCCGCTGGCCAACAGGCGGGCCCGACGCGCGTCGCCCTGAAGACCCTTCCCGACAGATCCACGACCATCGCGGCGATCGCCGGCACTCTCAAGGTCGTCGGGCCGAAGGGGGAGTCGGTGACGCTGAAGGAGAAGATGGTGACCCGGGTCACGGACCAGGGGGTGATGATCAAGCCCCGGCAGCTTCCCGGCGTCCCCTCCCTCGCCTTCCCGGACGACGGGGCGATCTACACCTTCCAGCGCAAGGTGCCGCGCGCCGAGATGCGCTGGAAGGGGGTCGAGAGCGCCCGCAGGTACCGCGTGGTGGTGGCGACCGATCCCTCCTTCAAGAAGGTCTTCGCCGACGAGAAGGTGGACGGGAACTCCCTCGAGGTGCGCAACTTGCAGCCGGGGGCCTACTACTGGCGCGTGCGGGCGCAGGATGCGGACGGCTTCGAAGGGCCCTACAGCCCGGTGCGCTCGCTCCGGGCGGTCTACGATGACACGCCTCCATCGCTCGCCATCCTGGCGCCGGCGGAGATGTCCGTCTCGCCCATCCCGACCGTCGAGCTCCGCGGGAAGACCGAGAAGGACGCGCGGGTGAAGGTGAACGGCCAGAAGGTCGCCGTCGCCCCCGACGGTTCGTTCCTCTGCCCGGTGGCCCTGAAGGAAGGCGTCAACCCGGTCACGGTCGAGGCGATCGATCCGGCCGGCAACTCGGAGTACGGCAAGCGGATGATCTTCTACAAGGGCGCCAAGCGCTCGAGCGCCGCCGCAGTCTCACCGAACCGATGAGCCGGCTCGGCCTGCGGGCGAAGCTCCTGATCGCGATGTTCCTGATCCTCGGTGTGTCGATCGGGCTCGTCGCCGGGCAGGCCGTCCTCCTCTTCCAGCAGGACAAGTCGTCCTACGTCTTCGACCTGAACGCCTCGCAGGCGATCAAGATCGCCGACGAGATCCAGGCGAACGTCCGCCACCTGACGGAGAAGATGCGCATCTTCGCCGACGCCGCGCGCCTGCAGCCGCCCCCCGGCTCGGACCTCAAGACGGTCCTCAGCGCGATGCTGCAGCAATACCCGGAGTTCCTCCTCTTCAGCGTGCGCGGCGAGGACGGGACCCTGCGCAACGTCTTCACCTCGCCGGCCCTGGGGACGATCGGGCTGTCGAAGGAGGCGGTCCACGCCGCCTACACCGGCGGCGGGGTGCCGTTCGACGCCCTGCCGCAGGAGCCGCCGTTCATCGCGCGGCTCGGGCTGCCCTCGAAGATGCCGACCTTCACCCTGGCGGTGCGCGGCGCGGCCGGGTCCGACGGCAGGCCGGGGCCGATCCTGGTGGCGGAGATCCCTCTCGACCGCCTGTACGCCAGCCGCGCCGTGTCGCGCCTGTTCGAGGTCTACGTCACCGACGGCGGCGGCAGGCCGATCGTCGCCTTCACCGGCCGGGCCGCGGCAGGGCCCGGCGGCGCCGCCGCGCCGGCCGGGGCCGACCTGCCGGGCGGGGCGGCGCCCGGGTTCTCCGATCTGCTCCCGAAGTCGGCCACGACCGCCGGCACCCGGGAGTACGTCGCCTCCGGCGTGGCGATGCTGGCGGCCTATTCTCCGGTCGGCAGCCTCGGCCTCTGGACGATCGTCCAGATCCCGAAGGCCCGCGCCTTCGAGGCGGCGCACCGCCTGGTGGTCCGCTCGCTCGTGATCGCCGGCATCGTCTGCGTGGCGGCAATCGCCCTGGTGTTCGTCTTCGCCTCCTCGATCACGCGTTCCCTCGTCGGGCTGACGCGGGCCACGGAGCAGATCGGGCGCGGGCAGTTCGACGTCCAGGTGCCCGTGACGGGCGGGGACGAGATCGGCGCCCTGGGCGCGCGCTTCAAGCGCATGACCGAGGAGCTGGCGGCGCGCGAGACCGCCCTCAAGGAAGCGAACAAGAGGCTGGTCGAGGCGGAGAAGATGACCGCCCTCGGGCAGCTCGGCGCCGGCATCGCCCACGAGGTCAAGAACCCGATGACCTCGATCCGCGGCTACGCGCAGATGGGTCTCAGGAAGGTCCCGCCCGACAGCCCGCTGCGCGAGTACTTCGTCACCATCGAGAAGGAGACCGGGCGCTCGCTCGAGATCCTGAAGAACCTGCTCAAGTTCTCCCGCCAGGAGACGGCGGAGATGAGCCTGATCGACCTCAACGCCGTGGTCAGCGACACGGTGAAGCTGGTCATGCACCAGCTCTCCATGAAGAGGGTGGACGTCGTCCCCGACCTCTCCGAGGAGCCGATCCAGGTGGTGGGGAACGCCAACCAGATCGAGCAGGTCGTCCTCAACCTCATGATGAACGCCGGCGATGCCATGGAGAAGGGCGGCCGAATCACCGTCGGCACGGACGAGGTGAGCGGGCAGGCGCGCATCCGGATCGCCGACACCGGCTCCGGCATTCCGCCGGACGTCATCGGCCGCATCTTCGACCCCTTCTTCACGACCAAGCCGGTCGGGAAAGGGACCGGGCTCGGCCTGTCGGTCTCCTACGGCATCGTCAAAGAGCACAAGGGGGAGATCGCCGTCCAGAGCAAGGTGGGGGCGGGGACCACCTTCACGATTCTGATCCCGGTCACGAAGACCACGCCGGCGGCGGCCCCGCAAGCGGCGGCCGGGGGCGAGAAGCGGGTGCGCGTCATCAACCTGCGCTGAGGTCGCTCCATGAGACCGGTGAACGTCCTGGTCATCGACGACGACCCGAGCATCCGCAAGCTCCTGAGCGAGCTCCTGCAAGGGCGGCCGGAATACCGCGTGCTCATCGCGGGGAGCGGCCAGGAGGCGGTGCGCTGCTTCGCCGAAGAAAAGGTGGACGTCGTCCTGACCGACATCCACATGCCCGGCTTCACCGGCCTCGAGCTGATGGCCGACATGCAGAAGATCAAGTTCAAGCCGGAGATCCTCGTCATGACGGCCAATGCCACGCCGGAGAATGTCGAGACGGCCCGCCAGGTCGGCGCCCGCAGCGTCATCCTGAAGCCCTTCGACAACCTGGACGTGGTCGAGGCGGAGATCGAGAAGGCGGCGCGCGTTGCCGCGGCCAGGGGCAACGGAGGATCGGCCGCAGCGCCCGCCGCCCCTGCCCGCGCGCCGGCCCCCACGCCGCCCCCGGCGGCCCGGACCGCCCGGCCGGCCGCCCCCCCTGCCGCGCCGCCCGCCCGTCCGGCGCGCGCGGCGCCGGCGGCGACCCCGCCACCGCCGCGATCCACGCCGGCGCCGGCGACCGGGCCGGCCGCGATCCCCGAATTCGACGCCTGGAAGGGCGCCCTGGTGGGCAACGAGACGCCGCAGGGCGGCGGATCCGGGCCGGGACAGGACGACGGCGCCATCCTGATCGAGGACGAGCCCGAGAGGCCCCCCGCACCCGCGCCGCGCCCCGCGGTCACCCGCGGACCGGCACCGCGGGTGGGGCCGCCGGCAGGTGCGCCGCGCGTGGCAGCGCCGGCCCGCCCCCCCGCAGCGTCAGCGTCCGCGTCGCCGCCCGCGTCGTCGCCACCCGCGCCCGTCGCCGCCTCGCCGCCGCCGGCCGCCGTGCAGGGACAGGAGATCCCGTCCGGGCTGCCCCTCGACCAGATCCCGGGGATCCCGGGCGAGCTGGTGGACCTTTTCCGCACGGCCGAGAATCTCGAAGGGGGGCGGATGAAGGTGCAGGTGCCGATCATCTGCGTGCAGACGCGCGAGGAGAGCCAGGTGGTGGCGGTGCTCCGGCAGGTGGCGGCCTCGTTGCAGCGCGAGTTCTACACCTGGTCGGCCTCCAAGGGGATCGTCAAGGGGGACGGGAACGCCATGGGGGAGATGTACCGCGAGCCGTCGCGGGCGCTCGAGTTCATCCACCGGCAGAAGAGCCGCGGCCTGTACGTCCTGGCTGACTTCAGGCAATGCCTCGAGGACCTGATGGTGGCGCGCGCGCTGCGGGAAATGGTGATGGAGATGCAGACTTCGACGGCCCTGCTGGTGCTGACCGCGCCGCGCATGCCGATCCCGCCCGAGCTCGAGGCCGACTGCGTCGTGCTCGACTGGCCGGCGGGCATCGAGCTCGACGCCGGGGCGCTGTTCGAGGAGGTGCGCGCCGAGATCCAGGCCTCGACGAACCGGCCGGTCCGCCTGGATGCCGCTTCGCGGGCCGCCCTCCTCGACCGCGTGCGGCAGATGCCGGCCGGCCGGGCGCGCTTCGAGATCGCACGCGCCCTCCTGGCGGCCGGCAAGCACGAGCCCTAAGGCGCGCCCGGCACCCTCATCACTGAAGCACCGCCTGCGGGGCGTCCAGCACCTCCCGGACCTTCCGGGCGAGGGTGGTCAGAGGGAAGGGCTTCTGGAGGAAGGCCGCGCCGCGTTCCATGATCCCCTGCCGGACGACGGTGCTGTCCGTGTAGCCCGACGTGTAAAGCACCTTGACCTCGGGGCGCTGCCGCGCCACGCGGATCGCCACCTCACGGCCGTTGGCCTTCGGCAGGACGACGTCGGTCATCAAGAGATGGATGGTCCCGGGGTGTCGCTCGCAGGCCTGCTCGGCCTCGTCGACGTCGCCGGCCACGAGCACGGTATAGCCGTATTCGGTGAGGATCTCCTGGATCAGCCCGCGGACCACCGGCTCGTCCTCGACCACCAGGATGGTCTCCGTGCCGCGGGGAGGCTCGCCGGTCGCTTCCGGGCGGGCCTTCTCCGCGGGCGCCTCGACACGGGGCAGATAGACGCGGAACGTCGCGCCGCGGCCGGGCGCGCTCTCCACCTCGATGTACCCGTCGTTCTGCTTCACGATCCCGTACACCGTCGCCAGGCCCAGGCCGGTCCCCTTGCCCGCCTCCTTGGTCGTGAAGAAGGGCTCGAAGATGTGGCTCTGCACCTCGGCGTCCATCCCCATGCCGCTGTCGCTGACCTCGATTATCACGAAACGGCCCGGACGCGATCCGGGATGACTCCGGACGAAGGCGTCGTCGAGATCGACGTTCGCCACCTCGATGGCCAGCTTGCCTCCATCAGGCATGGCGTCCCGCGCGTTGACCACCAGGTTCATGAGGATCTGCTCGATCTGGCCGGGATCGGCCTTGACCCGATCCAGCCCCTGTGGCCGCCGAGTGGACAGCTCGACGTCCTCCCCGATGAGCCGGCGCAGCATCTTCTCCATCTCGGCCAAGAGGACATTGAGATCGAGGATCCGCGGCTGGATCACCTGATTGCGGCTGAAGGCCAGGAGCTGGCGGGTGAGAGACGCGGCGCGTTCCGCCGCGCTCCGGATCTCGACGATCTTGCTCCGCGAAGGGTCGTCCTCGGCGAGACGCTCCAGGAGCAGCTCGCCGTACCCCATGATGACGTTCAGGAGGTTGTTGAAGTCGTGGGCGACCCCGCCCGCCAGGCGGCCGACGGCCTCCATCTTCTGCGCCTGCCGGAGCTGCACCTCGAGCTGCTGGCGCTCGCGACGCTCCCTGGACTCGCCCAGGGCCCGGCGGACGGCCGGCCCGAGGCGCGTCAGCCGGTGCTTGAGGACGTAGTCGGTCGCCCCGCAGCGCAGGCTGTCGATGGCCGCCTCCTCGCCCAGCGTGCCGGAGACGATGATGAAAGGCAGGTCGGGCGCCTTCTCCTGCTTGATCTTCAGGGCGGAGAGGCCGTCGAACGTGGGCAGGGCGAAGTCGGACAGGATCAGATCAATCCGTTCCTTCTGCAGCGCCTCGAGAAACGTCTCGCGCGTCGAGACCAGGCGCACCTCGCAGGCGAGGCCGTCCGCGTCGAGGCTCGAGCGGACGAGCTCGGCGTCGTTCGGGTCGTCCTCGAGGTGCAGCAGGCGCAGAGGAGCGTCCACGGCCCCCTCGTTTCCCGGCAATCGTTCTCCCATCGGCGGCTCCTAGCTCCGTGTCAGGTCGGTCATGTGGCCGCGAGGAGCCTCTCGGTGTTCATGTGGGAGAGCCAGGAGGCGGCGAGGAGCAGGGAAAGTGCCGCGAGGAAACCTGCGCTGGCGATGGTCCTTGCGCGACGGGAGCGCGGGCGCGCCGTATCCATGCGCGCCTCTAGATGGGAGGACACGCGACCGAGGCGCCCGATTCGCCGGCGACGAGATGCTGGAGGTCAAAGTTCCCAAGCCTCATGGTTTCTCCCCGCGCGCCCCGCAGGTGCGGATCGCGCGCGGGCCGCCGCACTGGGTCCGGAGGTCTAACTTATGCAAACACGGGGCTAAGTCAAGCCGGCGGCGCCCGGGCGAAGCCGGCGGCGGTCGGCGAGGCCGGGCGTCGAAGGTGGATGGGGCGCCGGGCGCGTGGTACGATACGCGCTCCGACCGGGGGGACGATGCACCGACCCTGCGCCGCCGTGCTTCTGCTGCTGTCGCTGTGCGGTCCTCTGGCCGCGCCCCTCGGGGCCCGGTCGCAGGAGCCGCCGGGGCCCTCGTGCGCCATGGGCTCGAAGCGTTGCTGCTGCGCTCCGGACGGCGCGCGCGGGCGCGGGGTCGCAGCCTGCATGATGAGCCGCCCGTGCGGGGCGCGCGGCGCCTCCGATTCCCCGATCCTGCCCCCCGGGTCCGGCTCCCTCGCCGTGATGCCGCTGAAGGACGAGCCTGGGCCCTCGCCGCGCCCGGTGCTCCTCGCGACCGCGTTCCTCCCGATCACCTCGGGCCACGCCCAGGACCCTCCCGTACCTCCGCCCCGGACCTCTCTCTAGCGTCCGCCCCGATCACGGTTCGCGACGTCATCCGCCGCGGAACGCACCCGCGTGGTGCGACTCCGCGGCTTCTTGAGGGAGGATCATGGTGCGACATCCATCCATCACCACGCGGCGCGGCGCTCTGGCCGCCGCCATGATGGCGGCGGCCTTCGCCGCCGCCGGCCGAGACGCCGAGGCCACCTGCGGCTCGGCCAACTGCTTCCTGGTCACCGGCACCCAGGAGGGGGTCGGCTCGAAGGGGAGCCTCATCGTCGATCTTTCGTACCGCTACATCGATCAGAGCCGGAGGCTCTCGGGCACCCGGGAAGTGGCCCATGTGCTGACCCCCAAGGTCGACTTCGAGACCGGCCTCCTCGTGCCGGACCACCACGAGGAGATCAGGACGCAGAACACCCTCGTCGAGGTCGACCTCGCCTACGGCCTGAGCGAGCGGCTCACCCTGGCCGCGGCGTTGCCGCTCGTCAACGACCGCTTCCACGAGCACTTCGACGACGCCGACACGCCGACGCCCACGTTCACCAACCAGGACGGCTCCTCCGGCTTCGGCGACCTCCGCCTGGGGGCGCGCTACGCCTTCGTCGTGAAGACCAAGGACATCCTGGTCGGCGGGCTGGCGGTGAAGCTGCCGACCGGGTCCTACAGGCTGCTGGACAGCGAGGGGGCGATCAACGAGCCGACCATCCAGCCGGGGAC
>Ga0137394_10002504_pt1 | contig 13581 bp, 10 predicted proteins | sample czobulk116metaG_FD_108278 | JGI IMG/M metagenome (GOLD analysis project Ga0137394, IMG submission 108278) | Vadose zone soil microbial communities from Angelo Coast Range Reserve, California, USA - czobulk1.16 metaG | ecosystem: Environmental > Terrestrial > Soil > Vadose zone | place: USA...
ACCCCGGCGAGCAGCGTCTTGAGATCGGGACCGGGGGCGGGAGCGGGCGCGACGACCGCGACCGGCTCGGCCACCACGGGCGCCGGGCGCCCGGGCTGCGGAGCGGGCCGCCCCGGCACCGCGGTCGGCGCCGGGACGACGGCCGCCGGGATCGGGGCCGGCGCCGCGGCGGGAGCGGGCCCCGCAACCGGAGCGGCCGCGGCGGCGCGGCTCGCCACCGGCAGCAGGCTCTCGATGCGATGCAGGAGCTCGTCGGCCGCGAACGGCTTCCGCATCACGTCGTCGGAACGGACCTTGGCGGCGCGCTCGAGCACGGTACCGTTGACGATGCCGGAGATCAGCAGGACCGGCGTGTGGCCGAGCGTCGGATGCTTCTTGACGAAGTCGCAGATCTGGTACCCGTCCATGTCCGGCATGATCACGTCGCAGACGATGAGATCCGGCGTCTCGCGCCCGATCTGCTCCAGCGCCTCGCTTCCCGAGGCGGCCGACAGCACCTCGATCCGCTTCGACTCCAGCGCCCGCTGCACGACCTTGCGGACGCTCAGGCTGTCGTCCACCACCAGCACCTTGGGCATGATCTATCCGTCCCGCCGCGTTCCACGGGAAGCGGCGGCCTCCCGGCGACCGTCGGCTCCCTGGGTTCCCTCATCGATCGCCTGCGCCACGCTCAGGAGCAGCTGCTCCACCGTGCGCGAGATGGTGCGCGGCCGTCCGGCGAGCGCCTCGCGCTCGGCGCGGTTGAAGCAGAAGCGCGCCTCACCCTCCCGCTGGGAGGCGCCCACCATGGCCGCGAATGCGGGTTCCCCGGTCTTCCCGGAGAACTCGGCATGGATGACCCGTCCGGCGTCGAAGAGGATACTCCCCTCGCCCCCGGAGAGGGACAGCACGAGCTCGCCGGTCTTGACCCCGAGCGAGATGACCTGCGTGAGCTCGGTCAGGTCCATCACCCCGAGCGAGCCCTGGAAGCTGCTGCGTCCGGGCTCGGCCACGCTCTTGGCGGCCGGCGCCGCGACGGCAGGCGCGGCGGGCGGGCGCGGGGGCATCTTCGCCGGGGCCTTGGCCACGGCGGGCGGCTCCGGACGTCGCACCGGAGCGGCGGGGGGCTCGTCGCCGAGCAGCTCCTTGATGCGCGACATCACGGTGACCAGGGTGAAGTCTCCGGTGATCGTCATGTCCACGCCGGCCTCGGTGGCGGCCAGCGCGATGGGCCGGTCACGCCCGGCCAGGAGCAGGAACGGCGTGTCCTTCGTCGCGGGATCGCGCCGGACCATCGTGAAGAGCTCGTAACCGTCCATGTCCTGCACCTTGGCGTAGCTCACGATGAGGTCGGGCTGCTCCCACTCGAGCATGGTCAGCGCGAACGAGCCGCTCGTCGCGACCGCCGCCTCGTAGCCGGCTTCCGCGAGGGCGTGGGCCAGGGCGACCCGGCTGTCCTGGTTGGCGTCCACCACGAGCACCTTGGCGTCGGACATCGCCTAGTCCACCAGGCTCCCGGCGCGCGCGGAGCCGGCGCCTTCCAGCGCCCGCTCCCCCGCCGCAACCGATTCGACCGTCCGCACGAAGCTCCGCTCGTCCACCGGCTTCGTGATGTAGTGGCGCACGCCCAGGCGCCGGGCCAGACCGACGTGCTTCTCGCCGGCCCGCGTGGTCATCACGATCACCGGCACCTCGCGGGTCGTCGACCGCCGGCGCAGGTCCTCGATCAGCGCGTAGCCATTGAGCCGCGGCATCTCGAGGTCGGTGACCACTACGTCCACGGTTTGCTCCACGAGCTGCTCGAGCGCGTCCTGGCCGTCGATCGCGGTGAGCACGCGGAACCCGGCCTTCTCCAGCATCTGGCCCACGAACTTCCGGATGCTGATCGAATCGTCCACGAGCATGACGGCCGGCCGGCGGTCCGCGGCGTCGAGCGACGCGCCCGCCGGCTCACGGACGGGCGTCGCCAGCTTCCGCGACGCCGCCTCGCGCAGGAGGGTGGGATCGAGGAGCAGGATCACGCGGCCCTCACCCGAGATCGTGGCGCCCGAGAACGGCCCGACCCCATCGACGAGCGGGCCCAGGCTCTTGATCACGATCTCCTCCTTGCCGAGGAGCTCGTCCACCACCACTCCGAAGGGCTTGCCGCCGCCCCGCATCACCACCACCGGCAGCCGGGTGGACGCCGGAGACCCGACGAGGCCGAGCGCCCGATCGAGGCGGACGAGGTCGATGACCCGGTCGTCGAGCTGCACCGCCTCCCGCCCGCCCGCGGCCAGGATCTCGTGGGGCGCCACCGAGCGCATCGAGCTCACCGCGGTGAGCGGGAAGGCTAGCGTCTCCGGCCCGCACCGCGCCATCAGGGCGTCCGCGATCGCCATCGTGAGGGGCAGCTTCAGGACGAACCGCGTCATGCGGCCGGCCTCGGTCTCGACGTGGATCTCGCCGTTGAGCCGGCTGACGTTGGTCCGCACCACGTCGAGGCCGACCCCGCGGCCGGCGGTCTGGGTCACCGCGGACGCGGTGCTGAAGCCCGGCACGAAGATGAGGTTCAGGACGTCGCCTTCGGGCATCGCGGCGGCCTCGGCCGCGGGCAGGAACCCGCGCTCCACCGCGTGCCGGCGCAGCATGCCGGTGTCGATGCCGCGGCCGTCGTCCTCCACCTGCACCAGGATGAAGCTGCCCTCCTGGGACGCGGACAGGGTCACGTGACCGGAAGCGGACTTGCCGCGGCTCTCGCGATCCGGCGCGGACTCGATGCCGTGAGCGACCGCGTTCTGGATCAGGTGCAGCAGCGGGTCGGCGATCTGCTCGATGATCCCGTTGTCCACTTCCGCCGACTCGCCGGACACCGCGAGGGTCACCGACTTCCCGGTGGCGCGCGCCGCCTCCCGCACCTGCTGGGCCACCCGCGCGAAGAGCCGGCCGATGGGCACCATGCGCGCGCGCGTGATCTCCTTGCGGAGGGCCGCGGTCAGGCGCTGGATCTGGACGGTGTCCTCCCGGATGTTGCGCAGCAGGATGGCGTGCTGGCTCTGCACCTCGGCCACGTCGGCGGACATCTCGGTCACGCTGCGGGCCAGGATGCTGATGTCGTCGTAGCGGTCGAACTCGAGCTCGGCGAACAGCTCCGAGATGTCACGCATCGCCCCGGCGTCGTCCCGCTCGGAGCGATCATGGCGGGGCAGCGTCGGAGCCTGGCGGCGGAATTCGAAGTCGCGGCCGACCTGGCCCAGGCGCGTGCGGCTGGCGAGGAGCAGCTCGCTCACCTGATCGAGCTGGGCCAGGCGTCGGTCGAGGCGGCTCCGCGCGATCATCAGCTCGCCCACCAGGTTCATCAGGGTTTCGAGCCGCTCCACGGGCACCCGGATGCTGGGACCGGTCGGTGCGCTCGCGACGCGGGGGACCGGCCGCGGCAGCGCCTCAAGCCGAGCCAGGAACTCCGGCCGGACGAAGGCCGGTAGCTCCGCGAACGCGGGAAGCGCGAGGTCCGGGGCCTCGGATGCCTCGGGCTCGGACACCTCGACCGCCGGCCCGGTCAGCGCGTGCTCGTGCCGGTTCTCCGACGTGCTCAGGGCGCGCAGGTCGCGGGTCGCCCGCTCCAGAGCCTGCGCGGTCTCGTCGGAGACCGCGACCCCGGACTGGAGCACCCGCTTGATCGCGGCGGCTCCCGCGAACATCGCTTCGGTCACCGCGGGCGTGACGGGGAGCTGGTGCTCGCGCACCACGTCGAGGAGATCCTCGATCTGGTGGGTGGCATCGCCCAGCGGCGCGCAGCCGACCGTGTACGCCGCGCCCTTGAGCGTGTGCGCGGCCCGGAAGACGGTCGCGAGCGTCTCGTCGTCGCGCGCGCCCCCCTCGATGGCGAGCAGAGCCCCGGTCATGGCCTCGAGATGCTCGGTAGCCTCGGGCAGGAAGTACTCCAGCACCTCCCCGCCCTCGGCAAAGAACCGCCGCAGGTCGGCGACCAGCGGCGACACCGGGGTGGCCGCGGGCGCGATCACCGGCGGCGCCGACTCCGGGCGGGACGCGGGGGCCCCGGACGAGAAGAACGAGGGATAACGCGACTTGAACTCCGCGATGCGGGCCGAGTCCTCCACCCCAACCGCGCTGATGCCGTCGAAGACCTCCTTCAGGAGGCCGACGAGGCCCGCCAGGAAGACCGCGGCGCGGGCGCGCTCCCCGACCGACGCGGCGGGGGCTCCCTCGAGCAGCCGTTCCGCGCCGGCGGCCAGCTCCGAGACGCCGGGGAACCCGTGGAGGCCGGCCGAGCCCTTCAGCCGATGCGCGAAGACCACGAGCGTCGCGAGGGAGTCCTCGGTCGGGGCCTCCACGGTGGCGAGCTGGTCGAGCCCTTCCTCGATGGCCCCGGCGGTATCCCAGGCCTCCATCAGGAAGATGCCCAGCAGCAGCTCGCGCTCGCGGCGATCGGCCATGTGGTCAGCTCGCCAGCTTGAAGCGGGACAGCTTGGCGGTCAGCTCTTCCGCCAGGCGGGCCAGCTGCTCGACGTTCTTCCGGCTCTGCTGCACGCCCTCCTCGGTCTTCACCGCCGCGCCCGCGATCGCCTGGACCGCTCCCGCGGCCGCCTCGGCGCCCCGGACCTGTGTCTGCGACGCGCTGGAGATTTCCGCGGCGAGCTCGGCCGAGGTCTGCGAGATCTTCCCGATCTCCTGGAGCGCTTCCTCCGCCTTGAGGCTCACCTCGTACCCGGATTCCACCTCCCGGGTTCCCGACTCCATCGCCACCACCGCCTCCTGGGTCTCGACCTGCACGCCCTTGATCAGCGTGCCGATGTCGCGGGTGGCCTGGGTGGCACGCTCCGCCAGCTTCCGGACCTCGTCGGCCACGACCGAGAACCGCAGCCCCGCCTCGCCCGCGCCCGCCGCCTCGATGGAGGCGTTCAGCGCGAGCAGGTGCGTCTGGGCCGCGATGTCCTGGATCGTGTTCACGATGTTGGAGATCTCGAGCGAGCGGTCGCCGAGGGACTTGATCTTCTTGGAGATGGTCTGCACCTCGGCCCGGATCTGCTGCATGCTCGCGAGGCTGTTGCGCACCGCTCCCTCGCCCTTGCTCGCGGCCTGGAGCACCTGGCGCGCCGCCTTGGCGCTCTGGTCCGCGCTGTCCGCGACCTGGCGCACCGAGACGGTCACGTCCGCCACCGAGCGGGTCACGCTCACCGCGTCGCGGGTCTGGGCCTGGGCCGCCTCCGCGAGCTCGCCGGTGATCCGGATGGTGTCCTGCGAGCCCGAGGCCACGCGGAGGGCGGCCTGCCGCACGTCGCCGACGACCGAGGAGATCTCCTCGACCATCAGGTTGATGGCGTCCACCACGTTGCCGAGCACGTCCCAGCTGACTTCGCCGCGCCGGCTGAGATCGCCCTTGCCGATCTCCACCACCGTGTCGAGGAACTTGATGATGTTCTGCTGCAGCTCCTCGCGCTTGCGGCGCTCCTCGTCGCGGTCGGTCTCGGTCTGGACGAGCGCGCGGAGCCGCACGATGGAGTCGTTGAAGGTGACCGCCATCTGGCCGATCTCGTCGCGTGAGGTGACCGGCACCAGCTGGGAGAGGTCGCCCCGGCCCACGCGCTCCGCCACGCTCATGAGGGCGTTGACCGGCCGCGTGATCCGCTGGGCGAAGATCACGCCCACGAGCACCGCCGCCGCCGCGATCCCACCGAGGACCAGGAGCAGGAAGTTGCCGGCTCCGACCGCCGCGGTGCCGATGATCGACTTGTCCATGCCCACCCGCACCGTCCCGAGCCGGCCGCCCAGCATGGGCACCCCGATGTCGATGATCTCCCGCTCCCTTCCGCCGCGGGGATCGACATAGCTGAGCTCCTGGACCTGCGGCCGGGTGGCCTGCCCCGGCACCACGTTCTTCTCGATGATGCCCTTGGGCACCACCGGGGCGAAGGTGTGGGCGATGAGGGCGCGCTGGGGATCGTAGACCATGACGTAGGCCACGCCGGAGATCTTGGCGAACTCGTCGACCTGGGCCTGCACGGTGGAGGCGTCGCGGTTCACCACGAGATCGGCCGCGGAGCTCGCGAGGCTGTTGGCGATGGCGCTGCCCTTGTCGGTGAACTCGCGGGTCAGGTTCTCCTGCAGGGACCGGTAGGCGATGACCCAGCTCACGATCGCCACCGGTACCAGGACCAGCACGAGGAAGACGGTGATCTTGCCGAGGAGACCGAACCCCGCCCGAGAAGCGGGGGCCGGAGCAGTCTCGACGTGGGGTCCCGTGCCCTCCGCCCGCTTTTTCATCGCGTGCTTCCTCCAGCCGCGCCTCAGACCGTCCATGCGCATGTTCAGGCCTTGACCGCCGCGGACCAGTCCGCGATCGGCACCCACCGGTCGCCCTCGACCCGCGTGAAATAGACGCTGTCCAGCCCCTGGTGCCGCTCCGCCGTGAAGGTGAGCGGCGCGCCGATGCCGAGATCGAGGCCGCGGAGCGATTCCAGCCCCTGCCGGAAGGCCGGCCGCCCCGCGGCGGCTCCGGCCCGGCGCAGCGCCTCGACGATCACGCGGGCGTTCACGTAGCCCTCGAGGCTGATGAAGCTGTACTTCTGCGGCACGGAGGCGGGGTCGCGCAGCGCCTCGGGCACCTGCGGGTTGTGCTTGTCCATGAGGGCCCGGTACTCGACCACGCCCGGCAGGGCGGTGTCGTCGTAGCTCGGCACGACCTGGGAATTGATCAGGGCGCGGGTGTAGTCGCGGCCCTTCGCCCGGCCGTGCTTGACGAGCAGCCCGAGCATGGCGTCCGACCCCACGAAGGAGACGTTGGAGATCGGCGCGGTCCAGCCCGCGTCCCGCGCCGAGCGCACGAAGGCGGCGCAGCCCTGGTAAGCCCCGGTGCAGAGCACGACGTCGCTGCCGCTCTCGCGGAGGGCTTGGACCGCGATCGTCATGTCTTCGTCGAACTTCGCGTTACGCACGTAGGTGGCTTCCGCCACGATCTTGGCGTTGCGCCCGGCGAGCGCGCGGGCCACCCCGTCGGTACCGCTGCGGCCGTAGGCGTCGATCTGGTAGTAGACCCCGAAGCGCCGGGCCCCCGCCTGCCAGAAGCGCTCCACCAGCGCCGCCATCTCCTGCCGGTAGGAGGCCCGGACGTTGAAGACCTGATCGACGTAGGGGGTCTCGCGCTGGGGCTGGGCGCCCGTGAAGTTGCCCACCAGCACCACCCCCTGGTCGGCGTACTGCTTGATCACGGGCAGGGCGCGCGTGAGCGTCGGGGTGCCCACGTAGTTGGAAAGCAGGAACACCTTGTCGCGGTCCAGGAGCTGGATCGTGTTGCGGATGCACGGGTCCGGGTTGTAGCCGTCGTCGAGCGCGACGACCGTGATGGCCCGTCCGAAGAGACCGCCCCGCGCGTTGATCTCGCTGTAATAAGCCTGCGCACCGCGGTAGAGCTCGCTGCCGAGTCCGGCCGCCGCGCCGCGGAATGCGGCGCTCATGCCGATCCGGATCTCGCCGGCCTGGGCGTGCAGGGTGGCGCCCGGGAGGAGCGTGCTCGCGAAACCGGCCGACAGGGCACCGCCGAGGAAGCGTCTACGGTTCATGCCGACACCTCCCGCAGGACGGTTACGGTCGGAGGGTGGAGCGCGGCCAGGATCTTCGGGACGTCGAGCAGCGGCAGGGTCTCTCCGGCCCACTGGATCCAGCCGGCCATCAGCGGGCGCGGGCCGCGCAGACGAGCCGCCGCCGGGCTGTCGGGGGCCATCACGTCCTCGTAGGGCTCGAGCCCGAGCACGGTGTCCACCACCAGGGCCGCCTGCACGGCGCCATCCCGCACGACGAGGGTGCGGGGGGTGCGCGCGGGGCGTGATTCCGGCAGTCCCAGCATGTCGCGGACGTCGACGATCGGCATCACGGTGCCTCGCAGGTTCGCCACACCCACCAGGTGCGGGGAGGCGAGGGGAACCGCGGTGATGTCGTCGAAGACCACCACCTCGCGGGCGCTTCGCACGTCCACCGCGAACCGCGCCCCGGCGAGGGCGAAGAGACAGGCGCGCGGCGTCGGAGGGGCATCCGGAGCAGCGGGCATGGCCGGGGTCACGGGCATCTGGGCCATCGGCGCTATTTCACGAACTGGCGAACCACGCCGAGAAGCTGGTCCGCGGTGAACGGCTTGGCCAGGTAGTCCGCGGCGCCCTGACGCTGGCCCCAGAGGCGGTCGCTCTCCTGGTTCTTGGAGCTCACGAACACCACCGGGGTGTCCTTGGTGCGGGGATCGCGCCGGAGGCCGCGCAGCACCTCGTAGCCGTTCCGCTTGGGCATCACGATGTCCAGCAGCAGCAGGTCCGGCCGCTCCTCGACGACCCGATCTTCCAGGAGCTCGCCGTGGTCGTACGACACGACCTGGTGGCCGGCGGCCTTGAGAATGCCCTCGATCACCTTCAGCTCTGACACGGCGTCATCGACGACCATCACCTTGCCCACGAACCGACCCTCCCTGGCCTGCGAGTGCACGTGGCTACCCGACGAACCGAAACCCGTCATAGCTTTTCGGGGGGTTCATCTACTGCAAACCCCCTACCAACCGAGGTTTTCCGCCGTCTTGGAGGCTGTTCTCGGCGTGTCCGGGTCAATGCCGTGGATTCAAGGCTTTCCGGCTCTCCGAGCTCGTTTAGCCTCGCAGTGTGGCAAGGTGACAGCGGGTGGACGTCCGGCAGGTGACGCCTACTGTCAGAAGGACTGCCCCGAACCGTCGGCTCCCCTGCCCTGCGCACGGGGCAACGGCGCGGTGCCCCCGCCCGAGCCCGGGGGCTAACTTGCGATGGTGGGGGGCGTATGCTAGCGTGGCACTGCGTTTTTTATGGAACTCTCACCCGCTGTCCCGCATCAACCCTGCCCGACCATGAGGAGACCCTGGATCAATGGCCGATAGCACGCTCCATCTCACCGAGGCCAGCTTCGACACCGAACTGGGCAAGCACCCCGAGCTGCTGATGGTGGACTTCTGGGCGGAGTGGTGTGCCCCCTGTCGCGCGATCGCGCCCACGCTCGAAGAGCTGGTGCGCGAGGGCAACGGCTCGGTGACCCTCGCGAAGGTGAACGTGGACGAGCAGCCGGCGCTGGCGGCCCGTTACGGGATCCGATCCATCCCGACCATCCTGTTCGTGAAGGGCGGCAAGGTGATGGACCAGGTGATCGGCGCGGTTCCGAAGGCGCAGCTCAAGAAGAAGCTGGACGCGAACGCCTGAGCGACTCATCCATGTCGACGGTGGGGCCGGGTCTCCCCCCGCTCTCTCCCACACGTGAGGAGTTCCGCGCGCTGGCCGGGCGGGGCAACCTGATCCCGGTCTTCGCCGAGCTAGCCGCCGACCTCGACACCCCGCTGTCCGCCTTCCTCCGGCTCCGCCCCGGTCCCTACGCCTTCCTGTTGGAGTCCGTCGAGGGCGGAGAGAAGTGGGCCCGGTACTCCTTCCTGGGCTCGGACCCGCTCATGGTCTTCACGGCCAAGGGCAAGCGCATCAGCGTCCGCCGGGCCGACGGCACCATCGAGCTGCTGCCGGGCTCGGATCCCTTCACGGCGCTCCGGGATCTGCTCGCCCAGTTCAAGCCGGTTCCCGTGCCCGGGCTGCCGCGCTTCCAGGGCGGGGCGGTGGGGTTCCTGTCCTACGACATGATCCGGTACGTCGAGCGGCTCCCGACCCTGACCACCGACGACCAGAAGCTGCCCGATGCGGTGTTCATGTTCACCGACAGCCTGCTGGTCTTCGACAACCTGCGCCACCGGCTGCTGGTGATCGCGAACGCCCACATCGGCAAGACCGATCCGGCCTCGCTCGACCGCGCCTACGACGCCGCCGCGGTCAAGATCGGGATGCTGATCGGCAACCTCCGCCGGCCGGCCCGCTCTCCGGCCCCGCTCACCCTGCCGCCCGTGGAGCCGCTGGTGGCCCTGGGCGACGAGGGGTTCACCTCGACGATGGACGAGGCCGCGTACATGGACGGGGTGCGCCGGGCGAAGGAGTTCATCGCCGCCGGCGACGCCTACCAGGTGGTGCTGTCGCGCCGGCTGGACACCGAGCTCCGGGCCGACCCCTTCACGGTCTATCGCGCGCTCCGGACCGTCAACCCGTCGCCCTATCTCTTCTTCCTGCGCCTGGGCCAGACCAGCATCGTGGGCTCGTCCCCGGAAGTGCTCGTCCGGCTCGAGGACGAGCGGGTGGAGGAGCGGCCGATCGCGGGGACCCATCCACGGGGTCGGACCGAGGAGGAGGACGCCCGGCTGGCCGACGAGATGCGGGCGGATCCGAAGGAGCGGGCCGAGCACGTGATGCTGGTGGACCTCGGGCGCAACGACGTGGGCCGGGTGAGCCGCCTCGGCAGCGTCGAGGTCTCGGAGTTCATGGTGGTGGAGCGCTACTCACACGTCATGCACCTGGTGAGTCACGTGCGGGGCCGGCTCGAGCCCGGCAAGGACGCCTTCGACGTGCTCGCGGCCTGCTTCCCCGCCGGCACCCTCACCGGGGCTCCCAAGATCCGCGCCATGGAGATCATCGAGGAGCTCGAGCCGACCCGGCGGGGTCCCTACGGGGGCGCGGTCGGCTACATCTCCTACTCGGGCAATCTCGACTCCTGCATCACGATTCGCACCGTGGTGTGTCACGGGCGCCGCGCGTCCATCCAGGTGGGCGCGGGCATCGTGGCCGACTCCGATCCCAAGACGGAGTGGCTCGAGACCGCCTCCAAGGCGCGGGGCATGATCCTGGCGCTCCGCATCGCCGCGCGGGAGCAGCCGCGATGATCCTGGTGCTCGACAACTACGACTCGTTCACCTACAACCTGGTCCAGTACCTGGGCGAGCTCGGGGCGCGCATGCGGGTCGCCCGCAACGACACGCTCACCGCTGACGACGTGGAAGCGCTCGCCCCCGAAGGGATCGTCGTCTCGCCGGGCCCCGGCCATCCCGACGGCGCCGGCATCTCGCTCGAGCTGATCCGCCGCTTCCACGCCCGTGTCCCGATCCTCGGGGTCTGCCTCGGACATCAGGCGATCGGCCGGGCCTTCGGGGGCACGGTGGCGCGGGCGCGACGCCAGATGCACGGCAAGACGTCGCCGATCACCCACGACGGGCGGGGCGTCTTTCGCGGGCTGCCGCCCGGGTTCGAGGCGACGCGCTACCACTCCCTCGTCGTGCTGGAGGCGGGCCTGCCCGCCGACCTCGAGATCACCGCCCGGGCGGACGACGGCGAGATCATGGGCCTGCGGCATCGTCGCTATCCGGTCGAGGGCGTGCAGTTCCATCCGGAGTCGATCCTGACGAGCCAGGGTAAGGCGCTGCTGGCGAACTTCCTCGCGCTGACGCCGGTCGCCATCCCGGCATGAACGCGGAGCCACCCGAACGGGTGGGCCTGGGCGGGCTGGGCGAGCGCGGGCTGATCCGCCGCATCCGGCGGAGCGCCGCCGCGACCGGCGCCGCGCCCGGGGTCGAGGTGGGCATCGGCGACGACACCGCGGTCCTCGTGGTGCCGGCCGGACACAAGCTGCTCGCCTCCACCGATCTCCTCATCGAGGACGTCCACTTCCGCCGGATCTCCGCCGCGCCTTCCGACATCGGCTGGAAGGCTCTCGCGGTCAACCTCTCCGACATCGCGGCCATGGGCGGCATCCCACGCTGGGCGCTGGTGGCGCTGGCGGTGCCGACGGAGACGGACGTCGAGTCGGTCGACGCGTTCTACGCGGGCATGGCGGAGGCCGCCGCACCGCACGGCGTGACCGTCGTCGGCGGCGATACCTCGACCTCTCCGCGCGGCTGGACCGTGAACGTCACGCTGCTCGGGATCCATCCGGGCGAGCCGCGGCTCCGCTCGCACGCCCGCGCGGGCGACGCGGTGGCGGTGACGGGCAGCCTGGGCGCCTCGGCCGCCGGCCTCCATGCGCTCGAGATCGGTCTCGACCGGGCCCGCGACGCGGGTCTGACCGGCGCGCGGCTCGCCGAGATCACGCGGGCGCACCTCCGGCCGCGTGCGCGCGTCGCGGAGGGGCGCTGGCTGGGCCAGGCGCCCGGCGTCCACGCCATGATGGATTGCTCCGACGGCCTCGCCACCGACCTCGCGCACGTCTGCCGGGAGAGCGGGATGGGCGCCCGCGTGCGCCTCGATCGCGTCCCCGTCGCGGCCGCGGCGCACGAGACCGCGCGCGCGCTCGGGAGCGATGCGCGGGAGTGGGGGGTGAGCGGCGGCGAGGACTACGAGCTCCTGCTCACCTGCGACCCCGCCGCGGCCGACCGCCTCGTCGCGGGCCTCGCCGAGGCGACCGGCACCGCGCTCACCGTCATCGGACGGATCGAGGGAACCGCGGGCGAGATCGTCTTCGTGGATGCCGACGGCGCGACGGTCCCGATGCGCGGTGGCTATGAGCATTTCCATGGATAGCCGGGTCTTCCCGGAGCTGCTCCTCCTCGGGATCCTGCTCCTCTTCTCCGCGCTGCTCTCGGGCGCGGAGGCCGCCTACTTCTCGCTGGGCCGCACGCGGCTGAAGGAGCTGGCCGAGCAGCAGGGCAAGACGCCCGGCCCCCTCGCGCCCCTGCTCGCGCAGCCCAACGAGCTGCTGGTCACCCTCCTCGTCGGCATCACGGTGGTGAACATCGGGGCCTCCGCCCTCGCCGCGGCCATCGCGGAGCAGGTCTTCGGCGGCAAGGGCCTGCCGATCGCGATCGGCGCCATGGTGTTCCTGCTCACCGTATTCGGCGAGGTGCTGCCCATGACCCTGGCGGTCGAGCACCCGCTGCGGTTCGCGAGCTGGGTGAACCGGCCGGTGGCGTGGCTCTCGGTGGCGCTGAAGCCGATCCGCATGGGCCTGGGCGCCTTCACCGCGGTCACCCTCCGCCTCGTCGGCTCCGAGCGGCAGGTCGGGCAGCCCGAGGTCTCCGAGGAGGAGCTGCGCACGCTGGTGGACGTGGGCGCGCGCGAGGGCGTGGTGGATCGGACCGAGCGCGAGATGATCCACAAGGTGTTCGAGCTGGAGGACACCCTCGTGCGCGAGGTCATGGTGCCGCGTCCGGACATGTTCTGCCTGGACGTGTCGATGCCGCCGGGGGAGATCCTGCCGGTGCTGCGCGAGCAGCTCCACTCCCGGGTGCCGGTCTTCGAGGAGACCATCGATCAGATCGTGGGGGTGCTCTACACCAAGGATCTGCTCCCGCACCTCGGCGGGCTGCCGCCCACCTTCGAGCTCCGCGCGCATCTCCATCCGCCCTACTTCGTGCCGGAGTCGAAGCGGGCCGACGCCCTGCTGCGCGAGTTCCAGGCCAAGAAGCTCCACCTCGCCATCGTGGTCGACGAGTACGGAGGCACCGCCGGCCTGGTCACCCTGGAGGATCTGCTCGAGGAGCTGGTCGGGGAGATCCGCGACGAGTACGACGAGGACGAGCGCCTGATCCAGCCCATGGGCCCGCGCAGCTTCCGGGTCTCCGGGCGCCTCCCCATCCACGAGCTGAACGCGGCGACCGGACTCGAGATCCCCGACGAGGCCTTCGACACGGTGGGCGGCTGGGTGCTCGATCTCTTCGGCCGGGTGCCCAACCGTGGCGAGAAGAAGGAGACCGAGGACGGCGTCCGCGTATCGGTCGAGAAGGTGGAGCGGACCCGCGTG
>Ga0137394_10002505_pt1 | contig 13573 bp, 13 predicted proteins | sample czobulk116metaG_FD_108278 | JGI IMG/M metagenome (GOLD analysis project Ga0137394, IMG submission 108278) | Vadose zone soil microbial communities from Angelo Coast Range Reserve, California, USA - czobulk1.16 metaG | ecosystem: Environmental > Terrestrial > Soil > Vadose zone | place: USA...
CCGCATGAAATTCCACTGGCAGTCGATTTTCTCCGGCAGCCAGGCGTCATCGCTGTCGAGGAACGCGATGTAATCGCCGCGCGCCATGTCCCAGCCAGCGTTTCGCGCCGTCGCGGCCCCCTGATTGACTCCGAGTTCCAGCACCCGTATCCAGTTTGCGCTGAACTCATCGCGAAGACCTCGCAGCACCTCCAGCGTGTCGTCCCCGCTTCCGTCATCCACCAGAATCACTTCGAGCGGTCTTACTGTTTGTCCGACAATGCTGTCGACCGCTCGACGGATGGTTTGCGCGCAGCGGTAGCAGGGAATGACTACACTAACCGGCGCCTCGGGGGATTCAACATGAATCATCCTACGCGGTGGATCCTTCATACCAACCGTGACAGCGAGTTGGTCTGCTAGCGAAGTAACGTTTGCGCGGCTGCAAATCGTTCCGGCGTGCCGATGTCAATAACTGGCCCATTCGCCGCATATACGAAGCATCGTCTTAATCCTGTCACAAACGGCACGAGGCCCTGCTCCAAGGAAAACGGGGCCTGAAGGTTAGCATCGACAATGATGGATCGCGCCATGACATAGATGCCGGCATTCACGTAACGCGACGCTTCGACACGTCCACGTTTCTCCGAAAAGTCAAGAACGGCTCCGTTAGCGTCCGCCAGGATCGCGCCCACATCGGATCGTTCGTCTGGAGCAGAGCCCACAATGGTCAGTAAAGCCCCTTGTGAATTGTGATACGCGAGCAAATCGCGATAGTTCACGGCGCAAAGTGAATCGCCATTGAGAACGACAAAAGGATCGCTGCGTATCGATGGCAAAGCCTTGGTAATCGCCCCACCAGTGCCTAGGGGGCGCTGTTCCACAGAAAACACGAATTCTGCGTCCATGCGCGGACCGTATCGGCTGACGATTTGATCGGAGCCGTATCCCGTACATAAGATAAATCGGTGCAGCCCCTGCGCAAGCAAATGGGATATCAGAATATCGAGAAATGGACGTCCCCCGATTTCCGCTAGACCTTTAGGGCGATCTGGGACCGCCGACCTTAACCTTGTCCCCAACCCCCCACAAAGAACAATCGTATCGACAGAGGTTATAGCGCCGGGGTCCATTCAATACTGGAAGCGTTGAAAATCTCGATAGGATCTCAGCTGCTTCACTTTGAAGCGATCACCCATCGGCAAACTGCTCCTCATGCGAGTAGTAAATAATCTGGCTGCCTAGGTAGTCGAATCGCACGGGTACATAAAGAAGTCTGCTCAAAGCTTTCTTTATGTTCTGCTGTACGTCGGGGGCCGCGTAGAACAGCATGAAGCCACCTCCACCGGCACCGAGCAGTTTTCCTCCTAATGCGCCCGCTTTCAAGCCGATGTCGTATATCTCATCGATCTCGGTCGACGAGACCTTAGTCGCCAGGCCGCGTTTGATTTTCCATTGCTCATGAAGCAAGCGTCCGAAGTCATCAAGTTGGTCCCGACTAGAGGTAAGCACGGACTGTGCTTCATCTACCAACCGGAGCATTTCCAACAGCTCCGCCTTCCGGTTTGGTATCTGCGTGATCTTGTCCTTCGCGATGTCGGAGGCAGTACGTGAAAAACCGGTGAAGAAGAGCATTATGTGATGTCGCAGACGCTCCATTCGTTCCGGATTGACGATCATGGGCGTCACTGAAATTTCGCCCACGCCACCGAAGTCGATCCTGTTAAAGCCTCCGAACGCCGCAGCCGTCTGGTCCTGGGAGCCGACGTACTCTCCAATCCTTTCCTGTTCGACCTTGATGGCGTCGATCGCGAGCTGCCGTTTAGTGGGCATCTCGTGCTTCAAGGCGTAAAGCGCGTGTAGAAGTCCTACCGTAAAGGTCGAACTGGAACCCAGACCGGAGCGCGCTGGAAGGTCCGCATAGTGGACAATGTCTATGCCTCGATCGAACCCTAGGTACTTAAGGCACTCGCGAACTGCGGGATGTTGAATATCTTGAACACTCTGGGTTTCCTCCCGACGGTAGTAGCGCACCAGATATTTATAGTCGTGAAAGGGCGGCAAATAGCGGCAAGTAATGAAACAGTACTTGTTTATTGCCGTGCTCAGGACGGCCCCCTTCTGTTCTCGATACCAGGCCGGGTAGTCTGTCCCGCCTCCGAAGAAGGACACGCGAAAAGGCGCCCGACTGATGATCATTTGATGGCAATCAATCTACAAAGTGACCGGTTTCATCGCGCCTCGAGAGAATTGGCGCTGAGATTGGCCACCAAATTTCGAACTTCGGATCATTCCACTTATAGGTGAACTGACCCTTGGGATTGTAGTAGGAGCTCTGTTTGTAGTGGAAAATTGCTTGCTCACTTAGGACCACGTGCCCGTTCCCGTGCTTCGGGGCAATGAGGACCTGAAGACGATTGCAATCAGATAACACGAATGATTGCCACTTACCGAACGTAGAAGACTGCTTATCGCAATTAACAACTACAAGATAGAACCTTCCGTAGAGGCAAGAAACCAGTTTCCAGGTTTCAGCGTCGCCGTGAATGCCCCTTAGCACGTGGCGTGCCGACACCGATATATCATCCTGGACGAACTTCACGTCAATGCCAAACTCCCTGTAGAGCTTGTCGTTATACGTTTCGACGTATTGACCGCGAAAGTCCTCGAATACCTCGGGCTTGATAACGATCACCCCTTCAAGCTCTGTCTTTGTGACTTGCATCGCGTGTCCCCGAATGGACTTATAAGGGCCGCCAAACGACGTAAGAGTAGCCCTCGTGATAAAGGCTGCCAAAGAAAAGCCGCCTAACATCAAGAATCTCAACCAGCCCCTTCAATCGGAATGATTCGAGCGCCGGCAGGAAGCCTTCGAGATAACCTCGCTTCTTGTGATAGCGCAGAGCCAAATGGTCGATGAGCTGTTTCTCGTCATATAGCTCGACTAACGGTTCCATGTTGACGCATATCTCTGGCTTTTGCTCGAGAAGGTACTTCATGAACCTCTCATGGCGAGCTCCCACCTGTTCAAGCGCGCACATCGTGAGAACGGCGCTATTGCCGCTTAGCTTCAGTGATGGATCAGGGTCGAAGAAGTCAAAGTGTTGCCCGGTGATGTCAAGGTCGAGCTTATCGCGAATGAGATTTACGGTTTCGTTGGATGATTTCGACCAGTCCAAGCCGTAGAGCTTCTTGCCTGGCATTTGTTGTGACAGTGCAACGAGATTGAACCCACTGCCGCACCCGAATTCATATATCGATTGAACCTCTTTGAAGAACTTATCGAATAAAAAAGCCCTGCATACCTCCAGGACGCTTGCTTCGCAGCGCGGACTCGAGGGAAGCGCATAGTCACGATTTAATCGTACTGGTAGGCCCGGGGTAATGAAGTGCGGCACTAGCGACTCAACTTTCAATCCAGCGTCAACAAATCGCTGCAAGCTCTCGGACCAACAGCTTTCCCAAATATCCGCGCGGTGTTGCCCTACGGTGGTCGGCTTATCCGAGTCGATGTGGTTCAGAACCCTAAGAATGATCTCGTCTCTAGTCAACGCCGAAGGCAGTTCGTAGCGCAGATCTGAATCAGCTATTGCTTGGGAGCAGGCAGCCGGTACATCTGCTTCGGCGACGCCGAACAGTTTCGCGAAGTAGGCCGCTGTTAGCTCCATAAGATCAAGTTCCGCCTGCGATACCACCATTGTCGATCAATAGAAACGTACTGAGAACGGCGACGGGCAATGCAAGATATATCGAGCGGTCTCTGATTAGGCGAGGTACGTCTGCCAGAGGAATCAATTCAACGGCCTCAATTTCTCGATCGTGCGGTCCACGATTGTTGTATTCGTCCTGGCTTAGTTCGACGTGGAAGACAGAGACAACGTCAGCTGTCCTGTTAGGCATTACCGCGAGGGACCTGCCTGGAACTATCCGATTCGCATCCACCCTGATTCCGGTTTCCTCGGCTAACTCTCGGGCAGCTCCCTCCCGAGGCGTTTCTTGTTTGTCGGCGCCTCCGGCTGGAAGCTCGAGCGTGATGTCGCCCAGGATAGGACGCCGTACGCGCACCATTACCGCTGCTCGTCGTTCTACCACTGGCAAAACTACGACCTGCTGTAGGTGATGGTCCACCGTGAAATAGCCACCGCGATTGTGGACTGCGAACCAAGGATTCTTGTGCAATAGCTTGCCAGGATGCCCTGGCGGCGAAACTCGCGTATTCACGCCGCGTTCCAGGGCGCGAACCGATCTGGCACGTCTGCGGTTACCTTGCATTCAGCGTGTCAGAAATGATTGACCGGATCGAATACGCTGCCGCCAATACTCGAGCAAATCTCGCATGGTCCTTTCGAACGGAATTTCAGGCTTCCACCCTGTGTGCGCACGGAATTTTGCGGTATCCGGCACTTGGAGGTCCGCATCGATGGGCCTGAGACGCTCCGGGTCCACCTCGACTCTGATTCCGTTGGAGGTAGAGATCGACAATAGGTGATCGAGCATCTTCCCCACCGTGCATGAGTAGCTTCCCCCTATGTTGTAGTAGCCACCCGGTTGAGGATTCACAGTCACTAAGAGGTAATACGCGCGCACCGCGTCTCTAACGTCCGACCAGGTACGCAGCGACCCTAGGTTTCCAACCTTCAATATCGGCGGTATAACACCGGCTTCGATCATTGCAATCTGCTTGGCGAAAGTGGACTCGGCAAACACGTCTCCACGCCGTGGACCGGTGTGGGTAAACATTCGAGTTGTCATAATCTTCTGGCCATAGGCCTCGGCGTGGAAACGCCCGACCAGATCCGTGCCGACCTTGGAAATTGCATAAGGAGACGCGGGATGGAAGTTACACTCCTCAGTTATGGGCACCCTTTCCTTCGGGACGCGTCCATACACCTCTGACGATGCGCAGACGTGGATCACTGGCTCGATGTTTTTGGCTCTGCGCAACGCCTCGAGTAGCCGCGCCGTACCGATTACGTTGGTGTCGTACGTATCGAGCGGTGCTGTGAAGCTCGTACTCGGATAACTCTGTGCCGCCAGATGAAACACGTAATCGGGTCGAGCATTCTCGATCGCATTTTGCAAAGAAACATAATCTCGGAGATCACCATAGAGAAATTGCAAGCGGTCCCCTCGATTCGCGCGGGCCACAAGATGGCTTACATTGTCCAGAGGGCTACGCCACCGGCACAGCCCAAAGATCCCCCAATCGGTTTGGTCGAGCAAATAGTCGGCAAGATGCGAGCCGACCATTCCGGTGATCCCGGTAATTAGCGCGCGCGGTTTACTCATGAACCGGATTCCTAATCGCCCACGCGGCAAATCGCCGCGACAGGGCGCTTATTTATGTCGAAAGCGATGGCGGAGACGCCGCACCACTCATTGAACTGCTCGGTCACAGATCGAACGGTGACATCATAGCACGTTGATTCGATTATCATTCGCTAGTGTCGGCTTTACCTTTGGGGGAGAAGTTAATGGTTAACTCTGAAGTGATCGCGAAAAGTGTTGGGTCCAGTCGAAGGCCTTGGAGCACACCGCCGTCCGCGAGTGAGCCGTTGGTATCGGTAATGTTGTTCTGTCGAAACGCAGCTAAGACCCTTCGCCGAAGCATCGATAGTCTGACAAATCAAACGTATCGCAACTTCGAGTATGTGGTGCAGGACGCCGCTTCAACGGATCAAACTCTAGAAATCCTCAAGGAATTTGAGGGTCGACTAGATATTCGGCTGGTGTCGGAGCCGGATAACGGGCCTGCGGACGGTTTTTTCAGGGCCCTTAGGCGCTGCAAAGGCGACATCATCGCAACGTGTCTCGCCGATGAAGAATTATTGCCAGACGCACTAGAAAGGGCAGTGCGAATCTTCGGTGAGCGCCCTTACATTGGCGCCATTACCGGTGATGCCTATATCACGGACGGTGCCGGACAAATCCAATCGGTATACAAGAGCAGCACATTCAGCTTTGCCAAGTACCTTTCAGCCGAGTATTGCCCGTATTGGTCGTCTAGTTTTTTTTGCGCCAGCGCGCTCAGAACCGTTGGTTTACTCGAAAGCCGCTGGAGCCCGGACAGTTTGGAGTTTGAAATTTGGTGTCGCTTGGCAGAAGACTACGAAATTGTCTACGTGCCCGAGGTATTCTCGAAGTATGGAATCCACGAGGGACAGCTTAGCAATCAAGGACGGCGGGCCTTAGTCGAATTGAACAGCCGTCTGCAGATTATCCGCGAACACGTCTTTCGACCAGGTGGCTTGCTCGGCGACAACGAGTCGTGGAGAGACCGATGCATCTTGTTACAACAGATCAACTTGCTTCAACATCTGCTTGCGTACAATTCACCCGAGGCAGTCCAGCTACAAAATCAAATTAAGCAAAGCGGATTACTAGAAGAGTTTTTGCACGCCAGAAAAGGAATACCTATCAATGGACTTGACGGACAGCCGGCATACGCCGCTCTGGCGCGATCCGCGCTCGGTTCAGCCGGCTTTGCATATTCCCTTCTTCTTTTTTACCGTCGCGTCGTTCCTCGTTCCATTCGAGCTCGTATTAGCGCTACCCAGAAAGAACAACTCAAGCGGTTTCTGGGTCTGCCTCGCGTAATATAGTTCGAAGGACCGCAACCCTATGCGCAGCTTTTTCTCACTCGGGATCAATAGAACGAAACTTAGTCATGAATTGTGCGCCGAGGTGCGCCGGTTCTACGCTCCTCTTACAGCCTGTTACGCGGATATGGTCGCGCGGCTTTATGAAGATCGCGGGCAAGTCGAACAGGCCGTCAATGAATGGCAAGTCGCCAAGTTGCTTAAAGATGAGTCGATTGATTCGATGGCCTGTCAGGCACTTCTGAAATCAGTTAACGCGAATGACGAAATCAGATTGCAAGCCCAGTTGCACTGGGCAAGCGAGCATGCCATCACGCTTGGTGACGACGCATCTGTAAAGTTCAAAGCTTACGACGGCAGGAGAAAGCTGACCATCGGCTATGTATGCGCATGGTGGGATTCATCCACTATTAGAGGCCAGGCGATCCCGTTTATTTCGCGACACGATAAATCGCGGTTTCGAATCATTGGTTATTCCCTAAATTCATGCGGGCGTTCCATAACCGAGCACTTCGATGAGTTCGTTGTAATCGCAAACCTGTCCCACGAGAACTTCGCGAAGCGGGTGCGCAGCGACGGTATAGATGCGCTAGTTGAGTTCACTGGCTTCTCGCCGCACCATCGTCATGCGGCTATGGGGGCGCGCTGTGCGCCCGTGCAAATCTCTTATTTGAACCACGCAGGTACTTCGGGTGTGGCCAACGTAGATTACGTAATGGCTGATCAAACTGCGGCACCGCCTGGAATAGACGTGCACTACACGGAAACGATCTATCGGCTACCTGGAACATTTTTTAACTTCAATTACGAGTGGGATCAGATCCCTGATGCCGGGTCCTCGCCATTTCTTCGCAACAGTGGTGTCACCTTTGGATGCTTTGGAAGCCAGTCAAAGATCAACGATGCACAAATATATATGTGGGCTCAGCTACTTCTACATATTCCAGAGTCGCGGCTATTTCTTCGCAACAGGGGGCTTACATCGCAACGAGACCGCGCGTTCATGATGCGACGATTCGCCCAGTGGCGTGTACACGAGGGCCGAATCCGCCTGGAACCCGGAGGCGACAGATATTCGATTCTTAAAGACTACTCCGAAGTGGACATTAGTCTCGACACCTGGCCGTATAACGGGGGCAATACAATTGCTGAGTCTTTATGGCAGGGGGTTCCCGTAATCACCCTCTCGGGTGATACCTTTGCGTCGAGATACGGTGCATCGCTGCTCGCGGCGTCCGGCTGTGCCGATCTGGTCGCTGAAGACCTGGATTCGCTAATCCGTAAAGCGCAGCAACTTTCCGAAGATAAGGAACGTTTGGTGAAGCTCCGCCGCGGCTTACGGCAAATGATGAAAGAATACGGTTTCGCGGACTCCGAGAGATTCTGCAAATCTTGGGAAGACGCGATGAGCGCGACGGTTAAAGCGGCGTTATGCGGGTCCAGCCAGTCCGGTCAGACGGCCGCGAAGAAGGCAAACAAAGCTGTCGCCCTAGGCCAGTTTAAGGGTCGAGCGGAAATACGCGATCGTCTTTCTAAGCCCTTCTTCTAAAGGCGTGCTGGGAGCCCAGCCCAGCATCGACCTTGCCAAGCTTATATCCGGCTGTCTTTGCATGGGGTCGTCTGAAGGAAGCGGCTTGAACACAACTTCAGATTGCGACTCAGCGAGCTCGATAACCTTGCGTGCCAATTGCCCTATCGTGAATTCCATCGGGTTACCTAAATTGATCGGCCCGGTCACGTCGTCCGAGGTCTCCATCATCTGGACGAGCGCATCGACGAGATCGTCTACATAGCAGAAGGAGCGGGTCTGAGAGCCATCTCCATACACGGTGATAGGAGCTCTTGTAAGGGCTTGCACTACAAAGTTGGAGACAACGCGCCCGTCATTGGGGTGCATTCGGGGACCATACGTATTGAAAATCCTTGCTACTTTTATGCGTAATTTGTGCTGCCTGTGATAGTCAAAGAAAAGGGTTTCCGCGCATCTCTTACCCTCGTCGTAACAGGCTCGTAAACCAATAGGGTTTACGTTTCCCCAGTAATCTTCTCGCTGAGGATGCGTCTTAGGATCACCGTAGACCTCGCTCGTTGATGCTTGCAAGATCCTGGCTTTCACTCGCTTAGCGAGTCCGAGCATATTTATTGCACCATGCACGCTGGTTTTTGTGGTCTGGACGGGGTCGAACTGATAATGGATGGGGGCGGCAGGACATGCCAGGTTATATATTTCATCAACTTCGACGTACAACGGAAAAGTGACGTCATGTCGCATCAGCTCGAAGTGCGGGTTCCCCAATAAGTGCACAATGTTGTCTCGTGTACCCGTAAAGAAGTTGTCCACACATAGGACATCACATCCGACGGACACTAGTCGGTCACAAAGATGGGAGCCGATGAAACCGGCCCCGCCGGTAACCATCACCCTCTTCCTGGTGCTGTAGTTTCTGATTTTTGTCGCCATGCTGATATAACAAAACCTCGAACGCGTCGATCAACAAAGAGCAGCCGAAAGCTGAGAAACCGTAATTATTCTAGTCTAGGTAACGATTCACTATCGCTTCTCACAAGTCGCCTTATACAGTACTGATGGAACTTCTTAACGGTAACAGTGAAGGAATCGCCAAAGACCGCAAGTACGATCAAGGCGAGGCGTCCCCACTAATCTCCGTAATAGTTTTTGTACTCAATGCGGCGCAAACAATTGACCGGGCCCTGAGGAGCGTCACCGCGGATGATCAACCGCAAATTGAACTGCTAGTGATGGATGGCGGGTCAACAGACGGAACATTGGAGGTCATTCGTAAGTATCAGTCGAAGCTGGCGTACTGGCGTAGCCGACGAGACGGCAGCGCGGCGATTGCAATTAATGAGGGCGTGGAACGCGCCACGGGCCGTGTTATTTGTCTGCTCCCGGCCGACGATTGGATCGAGGCGGGAGCGCTTCATTTCGTGGCCAAAGCCTTTCGCGCAGACGCGGAGCTTCAAGTCTTATCGTGTGGCACCAGGGTTGCGCGTGTCGACAAAGACGGCTCAATCTTCTCTGAGGTGAATTTCACCGACATGCGCGTACTCGATTTCCGGATGTCCAATATTGTTCGCTGCCCGCTTACAACGGGAAGATTCATAACTCGCCGCCTATACAAGGAGCTAGGCGGGTACAATCCGGTCTATCGAATTTCCAACGATTTGGATTTCCTCATTAGAGTGCTGATGAGGCGGCCAAAGTCTCAGGTGCAGGAGCACCTCGTTTATACCTATCGAAGACATCCAGGATCTCGAACGCTCGGGGGCGATCCAATGATAATTATGGAGATGATGCGTGAATTTGTTCGAGTGGCCGAACACCATTTGGATGCATCACCGCTTGACGCTGCTGAGCGAACCGCGTTGCTCGGCCTCCATGGCCGCGCATGCGCACGCCTCGGATGGATGACAGCCGTACGAGGCGAAGTAGTGAATGGCGCACGGGTGATCTTAAAAGCGATTCGGCGAAACCGGGCTTTCCCCTTCATGGTTTTCGTCTGGATTGCTCAGAAGCTGCTTCGCCGCGGCAACCCATTCTAGAAAGCAGCCCCTGCATAATCCGGCCACATTCCTCATTCGCCCGGCGGGTAAGCAGCCGCTTTTCGAGCCCAGCGAATTCTTTCGTTTCCGGCACCTGTTTGCGATATTGATCTGGCGCAGCCTTAAGGTGCGCTACCAGCAGACTGTGATCGGCGTAGCTTGGGCCCTGCTTCAGCCGATCATGTTTGCCTTGGTGTTTACGGTAATCTTCGGACGACTTGCCGGTATACCCACGAATGGAATTCCATATCCGATATTCGTAATGAGCGGGTTGGTGGTGTGGTTATTCGTCTCACAATCGTTCTCGCAGGCAAGTTCCAGCGTGGTATCGAACGCTCATCTTGTAACACGCATTTACTTCCCGCGCTTTCTACTGCCCATGACTGCCATCGCGACCGCGTTAGTCGATTTTCTGATTTCCATGTGTCTTCTTCTCCTGCTCATGTTTTGGTATGGGGTGGCACCATCCATTGGTATCTGGTTTTTTTTACCGATGCTGCTGGTTGCAATTGCGACCGTATTGGGCTTATCCCTATGGCTAAGTGCACTTTATGTCCCTTTTCGTGACGTGGGACACCTCTTGCCGTTCCTCGTCACGATCTGGATGTTTCTTTCTCCGGTCGTGTATCCGAGCAGCCTGCTGCCGCAGAAGTACTCCTTCCTGTATGCGCTCAATCCTATTGGAGCGGTCATTGATACAAGCCGGTGGGCATTTGCGGGCGGCCACCCACCTGCCGCCGCAGCTGCCATTGTGTCGACTTTGGTCGCCATGGTTTTGTTGTTGAGCGGGTATTGGTACTTTCGCCGCTCCGAGGCTACCTTCGCGGACGTGGTTTAGACACAGGATTGCAAGTGTTTTTTGCGGGAAAACACGTTCTGGTAACAGGGGGATCCGGGTTTGTTGGCACGCATTTTGTACAGGAGCTCCTCAAATGCGGAGCACGCATTCGCGTCCCCATCCATCAACGGCCAATGGTTATTCTTGATGAACGTATCGAGCTGCTACCCGCAGACCTGACGCGCGTAGAGGACTGTCGTAGAGCCTGTAAAGACGTTGAGATCGTAATCCATGCTGCCGGTGCCGTAGCGGCAGCTGGCGTCACGGCCGCTAATCCTATGGCGGCGATGACATCGAACCTTGTTCTAACGGTTCAGACACTTCAAGCGGCCTGGGACGCGGGTATCCAACGATTTCTTGTATTTGGGAGCAGCACCGGCTATCCGGCCACCCAGCATCCTGTTAAAGAGGAGGAAATGTGGAGTGGGCCAACCCACCCTTCCTACTTCGGCTATGGGTGGATGCGCCGTTATTTGGAGCGCATCAGCGAGTTTGTCGCCTCCAAAACGAAGATGGGGATCGCCCTGGTTCGCCCTACGGCCGTATATGGGCGGTACGACAATTTCGATCCCGTGACCAGTCATGTCATTCCGGCTCTGATTCGTCGTGCGGTCGCCAAAGAGAATCCTTTCGAAGTATGGGGCACTGGAGATGAAGTACGGGATTTTCTGCACATTTCTGACCTCGTGCGAGGATGCTTGCTAGCCTTGGAGAAACACGCCGTCTGCGATCCAGTGAATATTGGTTATGGCAAGACAATTACCATTAGGGATGTCGTAAAAGCCATCCTGAAGGCAGCCTCGCACGATCGAGCAGAGGTAATCTTCAACAGCTCAAAGCCGACCGCCATTCCGGTTCGAATGGTCGACACCTCGAAGGCGAAGAGAATCCTGGGTTTCGAGCCGTCGGTATCGCTCGAGCAAGGGCTGCTTGATACCGTGAGGTGGTATCAAGAGTTAGTTGCCCAATCGACTCGCGTTGCGCAGAAGGGTAGGTAATGATCAGGGATGAAGTACTGCGCAGCTTTGCTGGCTGTGCCGCGCTTGTAACGGGAGGAACCGGACTAATTGGTCGCCAAGTCGTCGATCTGTTGGTCGGCGCCGGGGCGACGGTAACAATCGTCTCGCTCGATCGGTTTCAAGTTAATAGCAAGGCAACCCATGTCACTGGCGATCTAACCGACTTCGAGCTTTGTAAAGACGTCACGAAGGACGTCGACTTCGTCTTTCACCTCGCAGGTATAAAAGGGTCAGCCAAAGTGTCCGCGACACACTTGGCCAGCCACTTTGTCCCGACGATGATGTTCAATGTGAACGTGCTCGAGGCCTGCCGGCTCAACCGGGTGCATAAGGTGGTCTACACCAGCTCGATCGGAGCCTATGCCAACGCTGAGGTATTCAAAGAAAGCGAGCCTGGAGATTTTTGCGATGCACCGATGGATTTTGCGGGTTGGGCCAAGCGTATGGCCGAGCTACAGGTACACGCGTATAGGGTGCAATACGGGCTGGATAACTTTGCGATTGTTCGACCGTCCAATGTATATGGGCCAGGAGATAACTTTGACCCGGAGAACGCCATGGTCGTACCGACGCTCATGTATCGCATTCGAAAGCGCGAAGATCCGGTAATCGTATGGGGCGATGGTTCCGCCGTGAGGGATATTGCTTACAGCAGGGATGTCGCCGAGGGTGTTGTTCTCGCATTGCACCACGGGACAAAAGGACGATATGTGAACCTTGGTGCAGGAAAAGGCTACTCCGTGCGAGAACTAGTAGAGGCACTCCGCTCCTTCTTGGATTTCAACTATGAATTCGATTCGAGCAAGCCGTCGGGCTTCCCAAGGCGCGTAATGGATATCTCGCTTGCTCGGAAAATGATCGACTATAACCCTACAACCTCTCTAGTGGATGGGCTCAGAGCAACATGGAACTGGTTCGTCCAAAATGAGGACGAATATCTGAAGAAGAAAAACTACTTCAAGACTCCAGCTTGAGGCCATCTCGCCGGCGGACTGCCGCACAGCTTTTACTTCACGGCCTGGGACAGCATATGCGGGCTACATAATCCCGTGTATCTGTCGAAAAAGCGTCTCTTTCTCGCAGGCGGTACTGGCTTGGCCGGAAGTGCGGTGCTTCGTCAAGTCTTGGCGAGCGTCCCGGAAGTCCGGATTCGTGTACCTCATCGCGGGCGAGATGGATTCTTCATCAAGGACCCGAGGGTTGAGTACGTGGTTGGAGATCTAACCTCTCAGAGTGATTGTTCTCGCCTTCTAATCGACTGTGATTGCGCTGTGCTAGCAGCGGCCAACACTGGCGGCGCGAAGCAGACCAAACATCGGCCATGGGACCAAGTGACAGACAACTTGGTGATGGACGCGCGCTTGCTTGAGGCGCTTCATCAGGCGGGCGTTAGGCGCGCCGTATTTGTTGGCACGGCTAGCTCGTATCAGGACTTCAATGGCGCAATTCGCGAAGACCAGCTGGATTGGAATCAGGACCCTCCGCCTGCGTATTTGGGCGTTGGCTGGGCTAAACGCGCGTCCGAAAAGCTCTGTCGCTTTTGGCACGAGAGCGCCGGCATAGAACTTCTGATC
>Ga0137394_10002508_pt1 | contig 13570 bp, 6 predicted proteins | sample czobulk116metaG_FD_108278 | JGI IMG/M metagenome (GOLD analysis project Ga0137394, IMG submission 108278) | Vadose zone soil microbial communities from Angelo Coast Range Reserve, California, USA - czobulk1.16 metaG | ecosystem: Environmental > Terrestrial > Soil > Vadose zone | place: USA...
GACCAAGTTTCTCTGGGTGCGGGAGAATGAACCCGAAAACTGGAAGCGCGTGCGGTCCGTCATGCTGCCTAAAGACTATGCCCGCTTCCGCTTAACCGGTGATCGAGCCATCGATATGGCCGATGCCTCAGGCACGCTGATGCTCGACGTCACCCACCGATGCTGGTCGAGCGAAGTTTTGCAGGCTGCGGAAATTGAGGAGCGGCTCCTTCCTGCGCTATATGAGTCCCCCGATGTTTGCGGAAAGATTTCTGCCGAGGGAGCCGCAGCTACCGGATTGAAAACGGGCACACCCGTCGTCGCTGGCGCTGGCGATCAGGCCGCGGGGGCGACAGGGATGGGAATCGTCGCTGCGGGAGCGGTGAGCGCAACCATCGGGACCTCGGGTGTGGTGTTCGCCTCCACCGATCGCCCGGCACTTGATCCCAAAGGGCGCCTGCACACCTTCTGTCACGCAATTCCGGGGCGCTGGCACGTCATGGGAGTTACTCAAGCGGCAGGGCTGTCGCTGCGCTGGTTCCGTGACCAGTTCGGTGCCGGGAAAGAGGATGGACGTGACCCTTACGAACGTTTGAGCGACGAGGCGGCCGCCGCTCCTCCAGGCTCGGACGGCCTTCTCTGGACTCCCTACCTGATGGGTGAACGGACGCCGTACTTGGATGCAAATGCGCGTGGAGCGCTGGTCGGATTAACCGCCTCTCATACCCGCCGCCACGTAATCCGCGCCATCCTGGAAGGAGTTGCCTTCAGTCTGCGCGATACCTTCACAATCTTCGGCGAGATGCAGGTACCCGTGAAACGCATTCGCCTCGGAGGCGGCGGGGCTCGATCCAAACTCTGGCGCCAAATCCAGGCGGACGTTTACGGACACGAAGTCGAAATTGTCGAAGCGGAAGAAGGTGCAGCCTACGGAGCCGCTATCCTCGCTGGCGTCGGGGCAAAGATTTGGCCCACTGTCGATGATGCGTGTAATACGATCGTGCGAGTCGCGGAGCGAATTCCGCAGCGAGTCGAGGCCGCGAAAACGATGAATGCTTCCTATGCGGCTTACCGACGCGTGTATCCGGCCACCAAGTCCATTTTCGCTTCCTGATCCACTAACACCGGCTCGGTGTACAATGCCCTTCCGCGGAGAGCTGAAGGTAATCGTTTAACTTCGCGGGGGGGTGCGAGTGGCAGTTACGATTCTTTCGAGTTGCTGGTGGACCGGTGCAAGAGTTTCCTTCGCTTCAGTCCTCGCGCTCGTGTTGCTCACATGTTTCGGCTGTACCAGGCAGGACACCGATGGCACGCTGACTCTCGCGGTTGTTCCTCAAGGCACAACCCATGAGTACTGGAAATCCATTCACGCAGGGGCGCTGAAAGCAGTGGAGGACTTGGCTGCCAAGGGCACCAAGGTCGCCATCATTTGGAAGGGCCCGCTGCGCGAGGATGACCGTGAGCAGCAAACTCAAGTGGTCGAAGGCTTCGTCGCCCAGGGAGTGCAGGCAATCGTACTCGCTCCTTTTGATAGTCATGCGCTGGTGCGACCTGTGGAAGAAGCGGCTCGAGTCGGCATCCCGACGGTCATAGTGGACTCGGGACTGGACAGCGATCAGATCGTCGCCTTCGTCGCAACCGACAACCACAAAGGCGGCGCACTTGCTGCCGATCGCATGGGCCAGTTACTGAATGGCACCGGCAAGGTCCTTGTGCTGCGATATCAGGAGGGATCAGCCAGCACGCAGGCACGCGAAGACGGCTTTGTCGATCGCATCAAGCAGGCTTATCCAAAGATCGATCTCATCTCCTCGAATCAATACGCGGGACCTACCCGCGACACTGCCAAGCGCGCCTCCGAGAATCTGCTCACCCGTTACGCCGACGACCTGCAGGGCGTCTTCACACCCAACGAATCCTCGACAGCCGGGATGCTGCTCGCCCTGCAAGACATCGACAAGGCCGGCAAAGTCGTTTTCCTCGGTTTCGACACCAACTTCGCCTTCACGGAAGCGATGCGCGCCGGCCAGATGCAAGGCATCGTGGTCCAGGATCCCTTTCGCATGGGCGAGCTGGGCGTAGAAACGGCGGTGCACGCACTGCAGCACAAGCCGGTTGAAAAGCGAGTCGATACCGGCGCAACCCTGGTGACGCCAGAAAACCTTGACACTCCGGAAGCCCAGCGGCTCTTGCATCCACCCCTGGCCAAGTACCTGGGGGGCGCGTGACCCTGCTGCAACTGAACGGAGTTCGCAAGAGCTTCGGTGCCACTCAGGCCCTGGCGGGCGTCGACCTCGAAGTCCGCAAAGGCGAGGTTCATGCCTTGATCGGTGAGAATGGGGCGGGCAAGAGCACGCTGCTGAACATCCTCTCCGGAACCTTCACTCCCGACACAGGCAACATGCGCTTTGAGGACCAGGAATACGCTCCGGCTGATCCGGAAGCGGCACGCAGCCACGGAATCGCCCATATTCACCAGGAGCTTTCCCTGTGTCCGCACCTCTCGGTGGCTGAGAACATTTTGTTGGGCGCGGAACCCGCTCGCCGGGGATGGCTCGATCAGCAAGCCCTGCAACAGCGGGCACTGGAAGTGTTGCGTGACTTCGAGCAGCCCGCAATCAGGCCCGATGGCCAGGTAGCCGATCTTCCCCTCGCGGCCAGGCAGGTCGTCGAGATCAGTCGTGCACTGGCACAGAATCCCAAGCTGATCCTGATGGACGAACCCACCAGCTGCCTGCAGCGCTCGGACGTCGATCGTCTGTTCACGTCGATCCGCCATCTGCGCGACGCGGGCATCAGCGTGATCTACATCAGTCATTTCCTGGAAGAAGTGCGTGAGGTTTGTGATCGCTTCACCGTGCTACGAGACGGGGCGAGCGTTCTTGCTGGCGCTCTCAAGGATGTGCCCGATAGCAAGATCATCCACTCTATGGTTGGCCGTTCCGTGGACAGTATGTATCCTCAACGATCGCCCGCACCGACGAAAGAACCCTTGCTCGAGGTGCGGCACCTCAGTTCTCAGCCAGCAGTTCGCGAAGCCAGTTTCCAGTTGTATCGCGGTGAAGTGCTGGGCATCGCCGGTCTGATCGGCTCGGGGCGCACCGAAATGTTACGCAGCCTGCTAGGACTGCTGCCCGCGACAACTGGGGAAATCATCCTAGGCAAGGATTCGCTTTCGGCCGCGAAATCTCGCTCCAGGCTGCATTGGCTCAGGGCGCGCGGAGTCGGATACTTGAGCGAAGACCGCAAAGGCGAAGGCTTGGCGCTGACGCTTTCTATCGCAGATAACGTGACCATGACCAATTTCTCGTCCTGCTCCCGCTGGTCGTGGATTGATCTTGAGCTTCAGGCGAGACAAACGGGCAGTTGGCTGAAAAGATTGGGCGTCAAGACCAAAGGGCCCGAGGCGCGCGTGGTCACACTATCGGGCGGGAACCAGCAGAAGATCGCGATGGTCCGCATTCTGCACCAGGGTGCCAGCATCATTCTCCTGGACGAACCCACACGTGGAGTGGACGTGGGCAGCAAGGCGCAGATTTACGAAGCGATCGGTGCCATGGCCGCCTCCGGCAAGTCAGTCTTGATGGTGAGTTCGTATTTACCGGAACTGTTTGGCATTTGCGATCGCCTGGCCGTGATGGTGCGGGGCGTACTATCGCCCGCGCGCCCGATTGGAGAATGGACGCCGGAGTCGGTGCTGGAAACTGCAATCGGCTCGAGCAGCGACTCCGCAGGGGAGGCTGGCCTGCAAGCATGAGCACCACCACGTCCACACCTACCGCTGGGCTAACGGTATCGAGCCGGTGGGCAGCACGCGAATGGCTGCGGGCCTTGGGACCGTTCCTCGGCCTTGCTGTTGTCATCGTGTTCTTCGCTGCCATTGGCGGGAATCCAGCGCGTTATTTGTCGGCCAACAACCTCCGCATTGTGCTTACGCAAACCGTCATCGTCGCTCTGGGCGCAATCGGCATGACTGTGATCATTATCAGCGGGGGCATCGATCTTTCCGTCGGGTCGGTCATCGCGCTATCAGGAGTCAGCGCGGCCATTGCCCTCAAGGCGGGCTGGCCTCCTTTCGCTGCCCTGCTTTTGGCTGTGGTCGTGGGCGGCATGGTTGGCTTTGTCAACGGGCTGGTCATCACCCGTCTTAAAGTAGTGCCCTTCATTGCGACGCTCGGCATGCTGGGTGTGGCACGCGGAGTTGCGAAGTGGGTCGCCAACCAGCAGACCGTCAATATTCCCCGCACATGGTTGAACGAGCTGGCCACCTCGTTCCCGGCGCGCAGCTGGATGATTTTCGCGCCTGGCGTCTGGATCGCGATCGTACTCGCGATTTTGATGGCCATAATCTTGCGCCGAACCATCTTTGGCCGTTACGTCTTCGCACTCGGCTCGAATGAGGCAGCCGCTCGCGCTTGTGGGATACGGACGGATCGCTTGAAAGTGTGGATCTACTCAGTGGGTGGATTATTTTTCGGCCTCGCTGGCCTGGTGCAGATGTCGCGATTGCGCCAAGGGGATCCTACCGTCGCGGTGGGTGTGGAGTTGGACGTGATCGCGTCGGTCGTAATCGGAGGTGGAAGCCTGAACGGAGGCGAGGGCAGCATACTCGGTTCGATGATCGGCGCACTGATTATGGCTTTCCTGCGCAACGGCTGCCAGTTGATGGGATGGCCGAATTACATCCAGGAAATCATCATCGGAGTGATTATCGTCGTTGCAGTCGCGATCGATCGGGTACGTGCGGCGCGCATGAGCCGATAGAGGTGCGAAAAAAGCCCGCTGAAAATCGCTTTCGGCGTGGATTGTCGCGCGTTCACTTCACGGGAACAGTCTGACTGGTCACATTCCAGCCGCGGATACCTATCTGCACTGCTCCGCTTCCCTCCGGATATTCCACCGTAATCTCCCGCCGTTCCCCAGGCATCAAAGAGACGTAGTTGTCGCTGTAGTACGCCGGCAGCACGCGCGTACCATCGGCCTGCAGCAGTGTAAGCTTGGTCGCCAATGCAGCGACGTTCGCGGTGTTCTGCAACCACACGGCAATACGACCTGGCTCGGCTCGCGCCATCGCCGATAGGGACGCATCCCCCATTCGGTTCAGTTTTCGATACGAGGCGCTTGACCCTCCCAGCCAATAAAAATTCTCCGATGCCAATTGGCCGGACTCGTCACGCAACTGCAGTTTGACCAAGACCACCCCATCACCCATTAACGGCGCCAGTTCCAGTTTGAACGCCTCCGCGGCGTCATCCGCGCCCACAGCCTTCTTCTCCTCCCGATGCAACAGCACCTTGTTCTCGAGCGAATTCACATCCACAAGCACCAACAGGCCTGGGTGTGGTGCATTCGTCGTATTCACCACAGCCACGGAATAATTCGATAGGTCGAGCTGCACATGGAGTGGCTCGCAGGCTTTTTTCACTCCGTAAAATGACGCTTGCGTATCGTAGTCGGAACTCAGAATCTGCCATGTGTTACTCGGCCACGCTGGCTGTGTCATCCACAACATGCGGCCACTGTTGGGAGCCCACAGATGCGCGTTCATTCCCTCGAAAATGGCGCGATGGTCCACATAGTTCAGCATCTGCGCCTTGCGTTCAAAATCTTCCAGGGACGTCGGAGCGCCGAACCTGGCTTGCACCTCGGCCAGGAACGGCCCCATGTCCCCGTTTCCACTCTGGTGCCAGTCGTGATAGGCCCAGTTATCGCTGATGGGCCAGCGATCCTCTTTCGGAATCCACGCCTTGAAAGATTCCAGAGTCGAAAACGACGGCGTACCCGTTTCCACCGAGAAACCATGATTCAGCGTCGTGAAGTACAGGGTTGGGTCCATGTACTTGTAGGGACCGCTGTTCTGCAGGTTGACTTGGTTCGAACTGGGCGAGTAGTAACGGGTGCCATCGAGTGTTCGCACCAGTTCCGTCAGCCCGTCATTGATAATCGGTTGCGGTACGCCCTCGTTCCGTCCGCACCACACCGCAATGGATGGATGGTTTCGAAATCGCAAAATTGTGTCGTGAGCGTTCTCGAGAAACAGCGCTGGATCCTGGGCTTCGATGTTGTAGTTTTGCGTCGATTCCCAGAAATCGTTCCAGATGAGCAGGCCATATTCGTCCGCGAGATCGTAAAAGACCTCTTCGGTATTCTGGCCGACCCAATTGCGAATAATGTTCAGGTTCGCGTCGTGATGAAGCTTGAAATAAGGTTCCAGGCGCGCACGCGAGACCCGCTTGCGCGCGTCGTCCATGCCCCAGTTGCCACCCCGGCACGCGATGCGGACGCCATTCACTTTGATGATCAGGTATGGAGAAGCGCGGTTGTCGTCGACCGGCTTGATGGCGGTCGCGGATTCACTGCCCGGCATCAGCGACGCTACCCATGACTTCCACCCGTCTCTCCACTCAGGCGGATACATCGGCGGGAAGGGATCGGCGGCAGGAATCTCGCGCATCCCGTCGTGAGTAACATTCACCACCCTCTCATTTTTTTCGCGCGCCGCCGTCGGCGAATACTCCACTCGCCGTAGATGACCAGCGCCGTCCAGCAGGCTCAATTCATACGTGATCTCGCGGATCCCGAATCGCACTTCCTTGGTGTCCGATTCGGTTCCGCTGTCGATGAAACTTAGTTTCAGCGTGTACAACTCCTGCTTTCCATACCCGTTGGGCCACCACAGCCGGGGATGGTCCACGCTCAATTGAGCGAACTCCGTGGAGCTGAAGATGACGGAGCTTTTCCCCGGAAATAACCTCATTGCCTTGCTCACCGTGGTGCCGTCGAATGAAGCTTGCAGTCTCCCGACTACCACTGCGTTCGACAAATTCTCGAGTGGAACCGTGATCTCCACGTTCGCTCTACTCGTATCGGGCAGCGGGAGCTTGGTCACCACCTGTGCATCACCGATCTTCACGACGCTTGTGGCCGTTAGAGTGACGGGCTGCCAGATCCCAGTGTCCCGATCGCGAATCGCGGGGATCCAGTCCCACCCCTCGGTCGCAACGAACGTCGGCCCGTCCAGACACATCATGCCCCCGTTTTCTCCCGGACCAGCTTGGATCGACTGCTCGTGCGGAATTCCAGGATGCGGCGGCGGCGACACCCGCACCGCCAGCACATTGGTCCCGAGTTTAAGCGCTTCCGTCACGTCAAACACGCCACGAATGAATGCGCCTGTGATGGTCCCCAGCACCTTGCCATTCATCCACACGACGGCTTTGTAGTTGATCCCATGAAATGTCAGGGTGAGGCGGCGTCCTTTGCCCAATTTGGGTGCTTCGAACTCAGAACGGTACCAATAGTCCTGTTTGTTCAAACTCTCTGGAATCGCAAGATTGTTCAAACCGTAATCCGGATCCGGATATACCCCGCGGTCGACGTAAGTCGTAAGCACTGTTCCGGGCACAGTGGCGGGAAACCACTCCTTAACTTTGAATCCCGGCAGCGAGATCGCCTCTCCTTCGGCTTGCGCCTCGGGTGCCGCGATCATCCTCCATCCGCCGAGCGTCCAGGCATTCGCACCGCTCGCCGGTAGCGCGTCTTTAGTCGCCGGCAACTTCTCCGCCACCGGCCGCGAAAAGGCTGCTTTGCTTCGCGGCCAGGTTGCCGGATCCTGCGGAGCACGATATCCAGCGTGTCCTCGAGTTTGCAAGTACCAGGGTTTCGAGCCCTCTTCGAACACCAGCAGGGTGAAGTTCTGCGGCTGTTGGAAAAGCTGTTTCACCTCGTCGGCAGTGAGCGCGCTTCGCACCAGCTTTAGGCCTGCGATCGTTCCGCCGAAGTGCCGCCACTCCGCAGAAGGGGCAAACCCCGGCGCCATCTGCAAGGTTCCGCTCACGCTGCCGAGATCCAATTTGCCGTGCCCGACCTCGCCACCGTCGCAGTAAACACGAAACAGCTCTCCATCGAAGGTTGCTGCCAGCAGATGCCACTTTCCGGCGCTCAGCTTAGATGACCCCGACAGGCTGTTGTCCTTTCCCATCCACAAAGTCACGTGCGACCCGTCGACTGCCAGATAGCGTGAATACTCTTCTGCTGGATCTCCGAGCCCCGCGACCAGACTCGGCGCCGACACGGTCTCCTCCGTTCGCACCCATCCATACAACGACCACGGCGAATCCGCGCGCAAAACCGAATCGTCTTTGACCGTGGGCTTCTTCAAACCATCTCCGTCCGGTAGGAACACCGCATGGAACGGTCCATAGAACGGAGGATCGTTGGTCACCGGCAGCTGCGCTTGCACAGCGCTCACACTCATCCATAGAGAGACAATGACTACAGCCCACCACGACATCCACCGTCGCACAGAAAGGTATGCGCGATTCATGAAGCCCCCAGAACGGTTATTTGCTTGCGCCAAAAGCCAGTTGACTGTGCGCCTGTAACTTGACCCGGTAAGCGGACAAATGCGGTTCGACAGTAAGGTTGCGCAGGCTTCACAGATGGCAGTGGAGTAGGATGGGCTCCGGACGCAAGATTGGTCAAGGTCGAACTCTGCGACCCCAGGATCGTGATGTCCGCAGGCTGTTCCCGAAAGGACTCTACTATAAACGTGCCATTGTCGTACGCGAACAAGCTCACCTGTGCAGGCGCTTCAAAGCGGACCGGAAAGTCTCCCACGATGTAGCTGCGAATCGCATTTAATGCGCGCGGCGGGCGTTTCGTACAGATCCGTGAAAATTGTTCCGTGAAAATTGTCGGGAAGGGTGAGTACGAGAAGCTTGCCTCTGCTGGACTGATCCATCAGCAGAACAGGAAAGGCCTGGTTGTCGGCGATGACGCGCACTACCGGCCAGGCGTCGTTGGTTAGAAACCGGATCTGTGGAACTAAGATCGGCTTCGTGGCCGCCCCCAGGGCCGTTCCGGGACCGGGGCCAAAGGCGCCGATGAAACTCGTAACCTCTTCAGGCATTTCCGGTACGCAGCTCAACCAGGTCCTCGCTGCCTTTGCCCTCCAGGGCATGAAGCAGACCCGACGTAATGACTACAGTTTTGCCCGCTTCCAGCTGGGCCTTCAGGCTTGCGATGACGTTCGGATCCGACTTGGCCGATTCCGTCAGCAGGATGACTCCGACGTCGCTGGGAAAAGATGGACGGAGTTCGATGGGAATGCCGATCATGCCGAGAAAGTTGTGCAAAAAGTCCTAGTTTTGCCTCAAAGGAATACTTTCGTGGTAGCGCTCTGCGCAGGCTTACGAAGTGCTCGCCGATTTCGGTATTGTTCGCGGGAAATACTCACATTCAGATGACTTTGTGAGCATGAATTGGGATGAATGCGCTTTACCTCACCTCGAAACTGTACGAACCTGAGCCAACCTTAACCACATACGAGTCGCCCTGTTTCCGCGCCTTTGCAGCGCGCCCATCCTGGGTCACACGCCCGTTACCGAACGCCGGCAAGAATATCCATGCGTTCGTATTGGCTGGAATGGTCACTTCCAACACAAACGGTCCGGTGCCACTTCCACTCCAGTCACTAATAATTTTTCCATAGACCGACTCATACTCGCCACGAGCTTTCGTGACGCGCGAGTCCAACCGCGGGTGGATGACGATCTCCCGGTATCCGGGAGCAGCGGACGTGGTATCGATGCCCGCAACTGATCGATAGACCCATGCCACAACCGATCCAAAGGCGTAATGGTTGTAGGAGTTCATGGCGGGATCGCCGGTGTCTCCATTCCAGCGCTCCCACCACGTCGTTGCCCCTTTCGACAGCATGTATCCCCAGGAGGGATAGGTCTCGTTCAACAGCAGGCGGTAGGCCACATCAGCGCGGCCATGGTTGGCCAGCGTGAAGAGCAGAAACGGAGTCCCTAGAAAGCCCGTCGACAAATGCCAGTCTCGCCCCTCGATATCCTTTACCAAGTTGGCGACCATCGCGGCCTCGAGTGCGGGTGGGGCCATCTGTGTGTAGAGAGTTACGACGTAAGACGTTTGCGTGCCGCCTTCCACGTCGCCGTTCTCCTTGATGTACGCTTTTTGATAAGCCTTCCGAATGTTCGCAACCAGTTCCGCGTATTGCTTGGCTTCGGGCTCCTTGGCGATCGCGTGCGCCATCTGCGACATCATGTCAGCGATCAGCGCCCAGTATGCCGTGGCCAACAGATCTTTGTTGGTGTGCTCATCCGGAGCGAGCCAATCCGCAAAATTTGGCCCGACTCCTTTTTTACGCAAATAGTCGGGATTCGCTTGCGCAATGAAGTCCATCCAACGAACCATCGCAGGCCAGTTTTCTTCGATGATGGACTTATCACCGTATTGGATCCAGGTTGTCCAGGGAAGAATGACTCCCGCATCGCCCCAGCCCGGAGCGCCTTCGCTGCCGAACGGGCGCAGTACATCCGGGGAAACGTTGGGGAAGGCCCCTTGGGCGGTCTGGGCATCGACCACGTCGTGCATCCACTTATGGGAGAACGCGTCAATGTCAAAGTTGAAACTGCCAGTGCGCCAAAAGACGCCGGCGTCGCCCATCCATCCCAGGCGTTCGTCGCGCTGTGGACAATCCGTAGGCACGCTGAGGAAGTTGCCGCGTTGCCCCCAGATGCCGATGGACCACATACGGTTGACCAGTTCGCTGGAGGTGATGAGTTTCGCGGTGGGCTCGCCGCTTACGCTGCTTACAACTTCCCCCGTGATTGAAGCTGGCACCGGGACGCCAGGGTAGCCGCTGACTTCCACGTAACGGAAACCGTGGAAAGTGAAGTGGGGCGTGAAGGTCTCTTCTCCCTCGCCACGAAGAACAAAGAGGTCGGTGGCGTCAGCGTTGCGCAGGTTCTCGCGATAGATGGTGCCGTCGGGGTTGAGGATTTCGGCGAATCGCAGGCGAATCGCCGTGCCTGCAGGTCCGGTGGCTTTCAGCGCGACCCAGCCGACCATGTTCTGGCCCATGTCGACGATGTAGGTGCCGTTCGCCGAGGGTGTCACGCTCTTCGGGGTGAGCGTTTCAGTCACGCGCGCGGGTGCGGACATCTGGCTGGCAAGCAGGACGGAAGGAGCGTCGGCTCTGGTCGCGGCGCTCCAGCCGTTATCGTCAAAGTTCGGCCGGTTCCAATGTTGCTGCTCGAGGCGCGCATCGTAAACTTCGCCTGCGTAAATCTCGGAGCGCAGAATCGGGGACCGGGCTCCCTTCCAGGATTCGTCGGACAGTACTGTGTCGTTGCTTCCGTCGCTGTAGGTAATTTCGAGCTGCGCAAGCAAGCGCGTGGGCGGGGGCAGAAAGAAGTAGGAGCGGCCTTCCCAGGTAAGGCCGCTACCGTACCATCCTTCACCGAGCACTGCGCTGATCGCGTTCTGGCCCTGAGTAAGCCACTCCGTGACATCGTAGGTTTGATAGAGGACCCGTTTCGTGTAGTCGGTAAAGTCGGGAGTGAGTACATCGTTGCCGACGCGGTTACCGTTGAGGAAGACGCGGTAGCTGCCTAGGGCTGTGACGTAGAGGCGCGCTTGTTTTACCGGTTGGGAAATAGCGAATCCGTGACGCAGGAGCGCGGCGGGCTGAGGAAGCGGTGGAACGTCGCCGAAGCGCTTGTCGTCGAGAACGGCGACGACGTTGGCTGCTTGCCAATCCGGACTGTTTGCCAATTTCGCTTGCCAATCTGAGTTGGTGGTAACGCGCGTGACGTTGCCGTCGGAGCGCGTGATCTTCAGCAGCCCAGCCACGGCCGCCTTCATCGTTTTGGCGCCGGCTTCCGGTCCGAAGTCATTCGGTTCCGCCACTGTCACGGTAACTTCGATGGAGTTCTTGCCGGGAACAAGGGCGATATCTTCGCGGTCGAAGGAGTTCCAGCGTTGCTTGGCGCCGACTTGTTGACCGTTTACCTTTGCAACAAAATTGCCGCGGGCGAGCAGGAACAGGGTTGCCTCGCGCGGGTGGTCGGGAACATCGACCTCGGTGCGGAATACTGCAGCCACCTTGGGAGTCATGCTTAGGGCGTCTTGTCCGGTTACCCAGATCCAGCGGATGCCAGCGCGATCGGCGGCTGCTTCGGGGTCGGTCCAGGTGATCCACTTGGCTTTCCAGTCGTCTTTATCAAGGAGGCCGGCTTCCCACCAGACGGTTTCTGCGGATTGCGTAGTTTTTCCGGCGGCATCCTGGACACGCACAGCCCAGTAGTAACGCTTGCGAGATTGGAGGTTGGGGCCGCCGTAGACGATCCCGACTGATTCGGCGGAGGCGATTTTGCCGCTGTCCCAGACATCGGCGTGGCCGGCATTGAGTTGCTCGGCACTGCTGGCAACGAGGATTTGATACGCGGACTGTTGCCAGTTGCGCTCACTGTTATCGCTCTGCCAGGAGAAGTGCGGCTTGGCCGAATCCACGCCAACAGGATTCTGGAGGGATTCGCAGCGGAGACGGACCGGTGCGCCATAGGCTACTGCGGCGAGAAGCAGAGTACAAGGCAACGCACAGACAATCCGTAGCTTAGTCACAGCATTCCTCCTTGCAACGAACGCCAGCATTTCCTCGGGAGATCATGATCCGAAACACGCCGCAAACCAGACACCCTTTAGCGCATATTCACTGTCACCAGGCGAACCGGTCCCAACAGCCCGGATTCCAGCAGCTCGGAATCTTTAGTCAGATTCATGGGCTTGAAATCAGTGAACGTGTACTTCTTTTCGCTACCCGACTGATGATCTCCGATCAATCGATTGGTCCAGAGATTGGTGACCTTCACCTCGAGCTGGTTGGCGCCCGGCTTGAGCAAAGAACTCACGTCCACGTGATACGGGGGCTTCCACAGAATCTCGCCGAGCGGCTTACCGTTCAGCGAGACTTCAGCAATGTCCATCACCCGCCCCAGGTCCAGCATCAGTTTCGATCCGGCTTGCAGCCACTGCTGGGAAACGTCGAAGTCCTTGGTGTAGGTGGCCGTACCAGAGAAGTATTTCACGCTTGTTTCGGGAGAGTTCGTCCAGGAGATAAGATTGTCCAGCTTGATGCTGGAGGGTGCTCCCCAGTTGGCGGGGAAGGTCACCTTCCAAGGCCCCTGGATGGTTGCGAGCTCGTTGCTTACAGCATGAGGCAAAGTGCGCCAGGGAGACGATGCCTTGCGACGGAATACGACGAACACGGATCCATTCGGGTCAAAATGCAAAGGAACCGTGGTTCGTCCGTTTTCCAGTTTGTATTCCGCGGGTTCTGCAGTGCCACTGTCCGGACGCCAGAGTTCGGCTTCTTTGCCATCTACGCGAAAGCTCGCCGTGATGTCTTCTGAGCGGTTTCGTTCATTGGCTACGAAATAGATCTCCGCAGCATTCACTTGGCGATGAATCCATACCAGGCTGCTATCAATTTCAGGCCGATTGTATTGGAAGTCCGGCGGAGTCTTTGAGTCGGCCAACACGTCGGCCACAGACTTGCCCCAGTACACTTTGCCTTGGCCGTGGGCGTGTTCCGTCACGCTTTTGCCGTCGACCGGTCCCCAGAGGTCGTTTGCGATGAAGCGGATGTTCTCGTCGGCAGAGGGAAACGCTGAGAGGCTAGGGGAGTCTTCGGGCCGGGGCCCGATGACGATCGCTCCGGCCGCGACCAAATCACGAATTTTTCCGGCCACCGGAAGAGTCAGGTGGTTCACATCGTCAGGCA